>Ga0308160_10002546_pt1 | contig 21802 bp, 24 predicted proteins | sample PhyFR1_FD_201036 | JGI IMG/M metagenome (GOLD analysis project Ga0308160, IMG submission 201036) | Phyllosphere microbial communities from UC Gill Tract Community Farm, Albany, California, United States - DLSLF.R1 | ecosystem: Host-associated > Plants > Phyllosphere > Unclassified | place: USA...
GGCGTGGTTAAGGCGAAGCGGGCGAGAGACATGCAAAGGGGCGCGTTCGAACGAACAGGTTCGGGCAGAGGCAAGGTAGGCGTGAGAAAGGGGGCAAAAGGGGGGGGGGGGCTAGCTGCCATACGGCCCAATCGCGCTCGACCCGCCTCCACCGCCAGTCAAGACACGCTCCTCGTCGGACGCCGGTCGGCCGAGGGCCCCGCCGCCGTTGGCGGGTACTCGCGGGCTCGGATGGGTCGTGCTCGCAGGGCTGGGCTCGGTCTGGGGCGTCGAGAGGGTCGTTGCGGCTGACTGCTGCTGCTGCTGCAGGCCGGCGGTCGACTTGCCGGTGATGTTACCGTTGCCGTTCAGTCCGCCGCCGCCGGTCGCAAGCGATGAGCGTTGGAGGCCGCCGCCGCCGTCGGCAAGCCTCTCGGTTAAGCTCTGCAGGAAGGCCGTGTGGACCTCGACGCCGTTCGACGACCGGCACTGGATCCACTCGCCACACGCCCAGGGCTTGCCGCTCTGGGTCTGCGTCTGGACGCCTGCCTGCCGCGCGCCGCCACCGCTACCCGACGCGAGGGCGAGGCGGGCCTCGTCCTGGGCCGAACGGAGGAGGAAGCGGGCGGCCCGCGTGCCGGCCTCCATCGCCTCCCGGATGCCGCCGTCGTGGCCTAACGGGAACGCTGGCCGGAGGACGGCCCAGACCGACAGGAGGGGAACGTAGCGGCCGCCGCCGCCGTGGCTTCCGGGGGCCGCCTTGCCGAGCGGCGAGCGAGGCGTGATCGGGTCGAACCCGCCTGCGACGCCGCCGCCGAGACCGCCGCCGCCGAGTCCATTGCCGGCCGGCCCGTTCCCGCCGCCGCCGCCGCCGGGCGAGTCGCCGTTGGCGCCGACGATCGCAGGCATCTCGTCGGCGTCCAACGGGAGGGCCAGGCAATCGGCATGGGTCACGCCCAGGGCCGAGACGACGGCCTGGCAGAAGGCGAGGCAGCCCGGGTCCGAGCTGACGAGCCGGTCGTCGAGCTTGCAACACATCCGAAGCCGGAACATTGCGTCCGTCTCGTTGAACGACGGCCTCGTCGCCGGCGGGGTCGGACCAAAGCCGGACGAGTGGGTCGAATGCGGTGAGGAGACGTGGGAGCGGAGCCCACCACCGCCCCCGCCGTTGACGCCCGACGAGTGGAGGCCGCCGAGGATCGAGTTGCTGCCGAGGCCGTTGGTCACGCCGCCGCCGGAGCTCGGGCCCGAAAACGAGTTAAAGGATGAGGGCGAGAAGGCCGTGTAAGGGGAGGAGGCCATCGTCTGGGGCGTCGTGATGGCCAGGAGGGACGCCAGCGGGTGATGCTGCTGCTGCTGGTGCTGGTGGAACTGCTGTTGCTGCCGGGCAGCGGCATGCTGCTGCTGTTGGTGCTGCTGGAGCGCATGCTGCTGCTGCTGGAGGAGCTCAAACGACGTGTTGAGGGGCGAGTGGCCGTGACTCGCCATGCCGCTGGACCCGCCGACCCCACCACTAGCGCCGTACATCCCTCCTCCTCCCCCACCGCCGCTACCGGCCGAGCCAAAACCGAACGGGCCGAGAGCCGACGGGCCACCGCCGCTACCGCCGTTGGACTTTGCATTGGCGACAGCGAGCGCGGCGGCGGCCGTGTTCTGGGCTTGCTGCTGGACGAGGTGCTGCTGGTAGAAGAAGATCTGCTCGTCCGTCATGGGAGGGAGGGCCGAGGGCGAGCTGCCTCCTCCGTGGCCTCCGCCGCCGCCGCCGCTAAAGGCGCCTGTGCCGTTGCTGAGCGAGCTGAGGAAGGCCGCTTGCTGCTGCTGTTGCTGATGCAGAAGCTGCTGCTGCTGGAGATGGGGATTCGACGTCCGCGTCTGGTGGTCGAGCAAAGGCGAACCGACCCCGGCCGTCGATGCCGACGAGGGGAACGGGGATGTCAAGTGAATTGGCAAGCCGCCGCCGCCGCCGCCGAGGGCCGCATTGAGCGAGGCAAACGGCCTGCCACTGGATGACATCGCGCCGGGGGGGTCGATCGAGGGCGTCCGACTGCCACTCGCCCCGCCGCCGGCGAGCAGGCCAAAGTCGGCCGGCGAGCCCCCACCGTTGAGGCTCGCAAGCAGCGACGGGCTCGCCCGAGCCAGGTCAGACGCCTGGCGCTTGATCGGTCGACCCGAGCCTGACCGACCGCCGCCGTTGCTGGCAGCGAGCTCGTCGTCGTCGGCCGAGCCGAGCCCTTCCGAGTCGTCATCAAAGTCGTCGCCGCCGCCGCCGGCCGCAGCCGTCGCCGAGCGTTTCGTTCGCGATCGACTCGTGCCGGCTGCGGTCCCGCCGGGCGAGGAGGCGACGCTTGAAGGGTCGAGAATCTTGCCCCGGCCGGTCGGGCCAGCCCGGATCGGCTCCTGCCGAAGCGAGCGAGGTCGGGAAGGGAATCAGTTCGTTTCGGCCGAAGCGAGCGTCTTACGAACGTGCCGACATCCATGCGGAAGGGGTAGGAGAGGAAGAAGGGGAAGGAGGGGGAGGGTGCCGAGCAAGGAAACGCGAGAGGACGCACCCTGTTCGCCGGCGGCAGGTTGAGCTCCTTCCTCAGGACGGCATTCTCGGCCTCGACCTCCCTCACCCGCTCCTCCAGCGCAGCCAGATGAGCCGCCCGTCTCGCCCTGAACGCCCGCTGGACCTCGCGTGCGCGCGAGGGAGGGAGGTCGTCGTTCCGTTTGCGGCCACGGGCCTCTTTGCGCTGTTGGGCGGCGGTCGGGGCGGGGGCAGCAGCCGCAGCGGAGGCGGACGAGGTGCTGGCGACGACGGCGGGGCCAGCAGCGGCGGAGAGAGGGGCGGTCCCGGCGGAAGCAGCAGCGAGGTGGACCTGCGGAAGACGGTCCGATCCGCGCAAACGAAGCAGGGCCGTTTCGTTGTTGGCGAGTGAGGGCGTCAAGAGAAGCAGCACGAGCCGGCAAGGGAAGGGGTCAGGCGGGACCTCTGGTCAGCTTGCTTGTTACATAAGGAGCGCTAGGGCGACCAGCGCGGGATCCATAAGCAGCGAGGAGCGGGTCGTCGGAGACTCCCAGCGCCCTCCAATCCTATCCTTGCTTGGCAGCCACGGCCGGCAGTCGTCTTACGGCAGCCGGTAGCAAGTCTGGCGAACGCGTGCGAGCGAGCGCAGAGGGAGGAGGGACGTACGGTCGAGCTCGAGGCTACGCCATCCGGACCGTCGCGGTCCATGGCTGGCTGGGAGGAGGGAAGGGCAGAGCGACGCGCGGCGGCGGGCGGGCGACGACGTGTGGGGGGCGCGAGGGTGGTCGTGTCGCAGGGCAGAGGGAGAGAGAGGCGTCTCGGGCTGAGGGAGCGGGGCTGCTGCGAACCCGCAGGAATTTCCCCGCTCCCCGATCGCCCGGACCCCCCGATCGGGGGACGACGATGACCCCCGATGGTCGCTCCCTGCTCCTGCCGCCGCTGCTCGCGCGACGCTCTCGTCCGGCTCGTCGTCGTTACGCCCAGGATGACGCCTCCCCTTGCCCAGGCCGCCAGCAGCAGCAGCAGCTCACGCCGGCCTCTCCCGCCTGTCCCGTCCGGCCCAAACAGCCAGACAGCGGCTGGCCAGCAGCATCTTGACGACCGCTTCCTCGCCGGCGACCTCTTCGCCAGTCCGATCTGGTCGGCCGAGGGCCCGCTCATCGACGCCCTCGACGGCAGCAGCAGCAGCAGCAGCACCGTTGACGATGCTGAGCGAGCGGGCGGCGGCTCGTACAAGCCCTTGCCGAGACGACCGAGCTCGCCCGGACGACGACGACGACGACCGCCCGCCCCTCCTCCTCCACTGCCTTCCGCAGGGCCAAACGCCATCATCGGCCAGAGGTCGTCAGCGCTGCTCCCGACACCGACGTCGGCCTTGACCTCGGCTTCGGCAGGTGTGCCAGCGACGTCCCCTCCACCTCCACCACCCCAGCATCCTTCTCTCCTCGCGACCGGGCACAACCCGCCTCCGCCCTGGGAGATCTGCGAGCGCGCAGGCGCAGGCGCAGCGCCCCGGACCGCCGCCCCGTCAGCTCCCCGCCCTCCGCCGTCATCGCCGCCGCCGATAGCCCTCCCGGACGAGCTCGACCCTTGGACTCAGCAGGCGGCCTACGACCGCCGCGCGGCAGCGCTCCGCGCTGCGCCGTCGGCTGGCGCAGGCGGCTCTTCCTCGGCGGCGGCGGGCATCGCCGCCACTCGGGCGGAGTCCAATCGCGCAGTCGACGACGAGGCGGAGCAGGAGGATGAGAGACGGTTCGAAGAGGCCGTCCGGCTCAGTTTGGCCGAAGTGACGCTCGAAGGCGGGGGAGGTCGAGGCCGGTGGGAGGAGTGGAAGCCGGTGAGCGAGATGACCGGGCAGCCCACCGGCGACAGCGGCAGCAGGGGCGGGCGAGGAGAGCGCGAGGCGGCCTCGAGACGGTCAGAACGAGCGAACGCCTACAATCATACGGTTCGCTGGGCTTCCTGGTTTGACTTTCTCCTCTCTGAAGGAACCTTCTGGCTGACGCCCGTTCAGCCGCTCCTGCGGACATCTGCTGGCCTGTGCAGCCCCCGCCGCAGGATTCGAAGGCGCTCAGGGCCGAGGAGCCCACGCCCATCCGCTCCGGCGCTTCGACTCAGACAACTGGCGGACCCTCCGCCCCGTCGTCGTCGTCGTCGTCGACAGCAGCAGCCGGCTCCACCACCTTCGCACTCGAGCTCCAAGCTCAGAACGCGACGCTCGACCGTCTCCGGCGCTGGCAGGCCGGGGCCCTCCCCGCCTCGCTCGAATGGCACGAGCTCGTCCCGCCCTCGGTCCTCCTCGCGCTCGACCCCCCGACGGCCGAGCGCCAAGGCCTCCTCTGGGAGATCTTTCGGAGCGAGATGGAGTACGTCCGCAACCTCGAGGCCGGCCTCAACGGCTTCTTCACGCCCCTCTCGCTCGCCCCGCCCTCCGTCCTGGTCGGGTCGCCGACCGCCGGCGAGGCCGACCGCCGGGCCTTCATCCACGAGACCTTCTTCAACCTCGCCGCCATATTTCCGGGCCACTCGCAGATGGTCTACAGGCTCCAGGAGCGACAGCTCGAGAGCCATCCGGTCGTCGACGCCATCGCCGACATCTTGATCGAGGCCCTCATCGAGCTCCTGCAGCCGTACGAGCTCTACCTTAAGCAGTACGTCGCTGACCTTTTGGGGGCTGAAAAGGGCTGCCTTGTTGGATGGACAAGATTGACGCCGGCTTTGCCCCCCCCCCTCCCCCTTCTCTCCCAAATAGCTATCCTTACGCTGAGGCCCGTCTGCGCAAGGAACTTGCGAGCAACAAGGCCTTTGCCGACTTGATCGCCGTCTGTCCCGACGCCCTCAAGCCCCCTCGCCATCGCTCCATTGTCTGAACCCCCCCCCCCCCTTCTTTTTCCCTCCAGCGGCTCTCGCAAAGTCCGACGGTCCGTAAGCAAGACCTCCTCACCTTTCTCGTCTCGCCCCTCTCGCGCCTCTCCAAGCTCGCGCTCGCGCTCGACCGGCTCCTCAAAATTACCCCACTGGGGTCCGACGACAGCCTCGGCCTGCCCGTCGTCCTCGACCAGATCCGGGGCATGCTCCGTGCCGTCCAGCCAGGGGTCGACGCCGCGAGCAACAAGGTCAGGGCCTGGCAGGTCGCCCGTCAGCTCCGCTTCCGCCGGGGCGAGCGCAACGACCTCACGCTCGAGCTCGAGAGCGACGAGCGGGCGCTGCTCAAGATCGGACGCATCTACCGCCGGCAGCGGACCGAGCGCGACTGGCACGGCTGGACCGAGCTCTGTCTTGTCCTGTTTGACAACTATCTGCTGATCACGAAGGAGGAGATGGGCGCTAGCGGGGGCCAGCCCGGTGATGAGGAGGACCGCGTCTATGCCGTCGTCTCGCGTGTGCGTCTTCCGACCCCCTCACTCTAGACCTATGTCGCACCTTTGGTTGCTCTGCTGACGCTCCGGAACCCCCCCCCCCCTCATCAGCCTATCCCGCTTGAGTTTCTCGCCGTCGTCGGCTCAGAGCACGACCCGGGCGAGCACCGGCGCGACATGGTCGTCGATTACGTCGCCCGCCGGACTCACCAGAAGCCCTTCCGCATGTCCAACCTGCTCCTCGACCCGCTCGTCCAGCCCGAGCCCGACCGGCAGATCTTCCCGTTCCATCTTGAGCATGCCGGCTTAAGGAAGGGGTACACGCTGTTTGTCGAGAGCGAGGAGGCGAGAAGGGAGTGGCTCGCGGCGATCAAGGACCAGTCGGCTGTCAGACGCGTCGTGCTCGAGAACAACGCCGTCAGTGCCCCCCCACCACCCCCCCCTCTTTGGCCGGTCCCTCAATCGTCTCCTCCGGGCGCACCCGCTGACGCCGTCATCATCCCTTCCATACCCTGTTGGATCAGCTCTTCTCCGTCAGCCCCTTGACCTACAGTCCTCCGGCACGCGTCCAAGCCCGCACCTCCTTCTCGCGTCCGCCCGCCCTCTCCCGATCGACCGACAGCGGCTCCTTCTCCCCTCCTCTGTCGTCGAGCAGCTCGCTTTTAGCCGCGGCCGGAGGTGAGAAACCGGCGCCGCCCCCGCTCAGACACCATGCGACGTCGGCCTCGTTCAGCTCAGTCCGCTCGAGCCAGAGCTTGGCGCTATCGGAGCAGCAGCAGTCGAGCGGCGCAATCATTGCCCATGGCTCGGTGGTCATCACGGCGGCCGCATCGTTTGGTGCGTCCTCATCATAACTGCGAGGTTTGGCAGTCGTTTGGCTGACCGGTCGTTGGTCTTGACCCTGGCAGAGCGCTTCGAGAAGGAGATGTTTATGGTCGCCGATAGCGACGGCCTGAGCGTCGGTTACCGCGATGACTCGCGATGTGCGTTCTTTCCCTTCTCGCCCGCGCTGGATTCGGAGTCTTGCGCTGGACTGACGCCCTCGCTCATCATTTGACGGCTAGCCCACCGGCGGCTCGTCGACTCCTCCTCGATCACCGACCTCCGCATCTCCCCCGAGACCGACTCCCTTCTCCTCCTCGCAACCTCGACCCTCTACGCGCTCGAACTCGCCACGCTTCTGCCCACGGCCGACCCGGACGGATGGGTGCGCGTCCGGAAGGACAGCGGGCTGACGGTCAGCGCTTGGGGGGAGTCGGTCACGGGCTTTCGACTCGGCCGGCGCGAGGGACGGCCGCTAGTCCTCTACTGGTGCCTCAACCGGCTGAGCGGCCGTGAGTCATCTACTTCCTAGTCCCTCCTGCCCTCCTCACTGCTCTGACAGAATCCTGCCTTAACTTCTCCAGAGAGCGCCATCGAGGTCTACGAGCCCCTCAACTCGCCGCCGCCCTCAGCAGATGCCGCCGCCGAACGCTCCCCTTCGATCCGCTCCGTGTCGAGTTTCTCGCACCCTTCCCCGAGCTCGGCGGGCGACGGCAGCCGGCGGCCGAGCGGCGAGCGAAAGCGGGCCGTCGTCGGCTACAGGCACGTCGCTTCGGGCTCGGCTGTCGGCGCCGTCTACGACGTCACGTTCCGCGGCGGGCTCGTCGCTATCGCGATTGACAAGGGCTTCATCGTCGCGGACCCGCTCCAGTACGTCGACCTCGACGCGCTGCTCCACGACCGGAAGTCAGTCGAGGCTGACCGACATCCTTCGTCCCTCGCACCGCGGCAGCCTGACCGCTAGCACGGCCAACGTGCCATCTTACCCCGAGACGGCCCAGCTCAAGCCCGTCTTCTCGACGCTCCGCTCGCGGGTCGCTAGCTTTCAGCCGCTGCTGATGCACTGGCTCGACGATGAGACAGCCATCTGCGTCTTCGAGACGGGCTGCTGCTGGGTCGACCGGCGCGGGGCCGTCGCAAAGAGCGGGGTGCGTTGCACGTGCGCTTCTGCCCGAGCCCTCTTCGGTCGCCGGAGATGCTGACCCGCCCTGACGACTCTGCAGGCCTACATCACCTGGGAGACGCGCGCAACGGCCGCCGTCGTCCGCGGCCGCTCGCTCATTCTCTTTGCCAAGGACCGACGCTTTGTCGCCGTCCATGACCTCTTCTACGGCTCGCTCCGGCAGGCGACCGAGGGCCGCTTCCGGCTCGTCGGCGATGCGGGGCCCGGGAACGTCCTTGCCGTCCAGGGCGAGGGCCAGCTGGTCGAGCTCCTCGAGACGGTCGCCCTCCCGTTGCATGGCGGCGTTTAAAACACGCGCGGGTGTCCTACTCTCCTTCTCTTCGCCGCCCCCCTCCGGGCCCTTCTTCCATACCAACCTCCTGCTTGTCACAATACCACCCGCCCCTTGCTCACCTGCCTGCCCCCTTCGATACCCGCCGTCGTTGCGAAGGCTGCGTTGCCATCGATCTTCATGCTCGCACCGAGTTGAACGAAAGGACCCGATGCGAGAGGGCCGCCCAGCCGACACCGAGGCCGCGGTAGAACAGAGCGCCAACCTGCTCGGCCGACAAAGTCGGCAGCTCGCGCGCGGCCGCTTCGGCAGCCTCGCCAGCGGCCGTGGTCGTACTGCCGGCAGGGACGTACGTCAAGCCGTCAGTAGCCGGCAGCAGGTCGAGCTGCGAAGGCGGGATACCGTGGACGATGACGACGGTGGCAAGGGAAGCGGCGGCCGCCGCCGCCGCCGAGAGGATCGAGTGCCGCCGGTCCCAGGGGTTGAGCGAGAGCCCGGGCGTCGTCCTCGAAGGGATGCTCAGTGGCGCGAAATGTAGCTCGAGCTGGCCGACAGGAGCGACGACGGCGGGTGCCGTCTCGCTGTTGAAGAGGAGCGTTGGTAGCGGGTGGTAGCGCGGCCGCACGACATGGAAGAAGACGCGGTCGAATGACCAGCCGGCCGTCGCCGTCTGATGGAGCGGCGCCAGGAGCGCTACGAGCGCGGCATACTGCCTCGGCAGCAAATGGACGTGCGTCTCGCCCCGGTCATCCTCTTTGACGATCGTCAGGACAACGGTCGGCGCGGTGAGGAGCTCGATCAGAGCCTGCCCGACGACCGGCGGCGACTGCTCATGGATGAGCTCGACGCCAGCCAGCTCTGGCGGCCGTGAGCGAGCCGACTCGATCGGGGGCGTTAGGAGTTGCGTCCAGCCCTCGAGACTGTATGCGAGACGAAGGACGCGGAGGCGAGGGAGGACCCGGCCGGTCTCGGACGAGCCGAGCTGTGCGAGCGCCCGACGAAGGTGGGCAACCGAGATGTGCTCTTCCGGGGTGCAGCCGAGCGTGATCTCGCGCACCCAGCGGAGGGCGTCGAGCTTGCGCGACCGGCTCTGCGGGCCGTCGGAGAGAAAAAGGGCGATGACGTCGGCCGACGTGGCGAGCCGTGGCGAGTGGTAAAGGATGGCCAGGGCCGACCGATACCAGCGGCTCGAGACGGCCAGGCAGGCGAGGAGGGCCGGTGGGTCGAGTAACTGCAGGACGAGGTCGAGTAAGGGCGCCGTCGACCAAAGACGGTGTTCCGGCCGAGGCACAGGTGTCGGTCTCGCGCTCGGAGGGGCCTCGATCAGGAGAGGCATCGAGGGCTGCTGGATGGGTTGCGATGGAGTGAGTGAGGGTTGCGGACGAAGCCGAGCGAGCCACAAGCGCGGCGCTGAACCTCGACAGCCGGCTCGCAGGCGTCAACTCGACCTTCCTCTCGCTAGCTCATTCGTGACATCGCTAATGGCGGGCCGAGAGCAACGGCAGGGGCTGTCATGTCGACCGCAGTTCTGACGCAGAGTGACCGAGGCGAGGGCCCGTAGTCAACCACAGCGTCGTCGCGCCGGGCGCTTCGCGCTCGGAGCCGTCGAGCGCGAGCCGGCCATCGCCGGTGCCCTTTGTTCTCCTCCGTCTCGCCCTGTCGATCCTTTGCCCTTAACCTCGATTCCGGCCTAGCTCCTCCTCGCTTTACTCTTCCGTCTCCTTCGCCCTCGAGAGCGACTCACCCCTCTACTGCCGTCAAAACGCCTCTCTCCGATGGCTCCCCCCTCGACGGGCACGTCCAACCCCGACACGCCTACGCGGCCCAAGCTTAGCCCGACCGACGCCTTCAGGCAGTTCGTTCAGATCCCGACCTACACCTCGGTCGCCTTCATCGACCCTGTCGACCGCGAGGGCAATCGCGACCTCAACGGTGATCATCGCTGTGAGTGTCTGCCTGCTTGCCTGCCACCCGTAGTCCACCCCGCTCGTGCTGACTCGCAGCGGAAGCTGCGATCGCCTGCTAGTCCTCCGAATCAACTCGTCGGCGAAGCTGCTCCACCGCGAGACCAAGGTCCAGCTCGTCCAGGACTACCCGCTCCTCAAGCAGCATACGTCGAACGAGTACCTGAGCCCGATCGTCCGGCTGCCGCAGCAAGAGCTGCCCGCCGGCCACACCGAGTTCTTCTCGCCTGCCGGCCATCTCAAGGGCGTGCTCGTCACCCGCGAGAAGGAGCGCTACGTCGAGGTCTGGGACCTCGAGCGGCAGGAGCTCCTGGCCGGCAAGAAGGTCACCAAGGAGGTCGGGCGCTTCATCGCGGATGGTCCGTGGCACGACACTTAAACGAGTCGAATTGCCCTCGCTGACTCGTCTGCGCTCGGGTCTCGCCGAGCAGAACAATGGGGCCAGCCCGCCTTCTCGCCAAACTCTCAGAGGCTTCTCTTTGTCGCTCATCCTCGGCCTGACGACTCCAGCGAGCCGCCCAGGTCGGCGCTCGAACGCTTCCGCTTCACGCCGACCTGGGGCGAGCTTCAACGCGACCTGACGTCGCCCGGGATCTTCATCTTCGACTTCGCGAAGGCATCGGCTCCGACAGTGCGGCCTCTTCTTACCGAGGAGCAGCAGGCCGGACGGTCCTTTGGCCAGCCGCAGTTCGGCCGGGGCGATGGCGGCGAGGGCGTCGTCTGCGTCGGCTTCGAGCCGATGGAAGACGAGCGTCGGCTCGGCGTCGTCTACTGCACGAACCGACGGTCGAGCCTCTGGTGGTTCCCGCTGGCCGGGCAACGCGATGGCGCCCAGATCACGCCCGAGTCGAGATCTGCACGGTCGCCCCGGGTGCTGTCGCGCCGCGACGCGCCAGAAGTCGACACCCTCGTCTGGCTGTCGAACCCGCTCGGTGGGCCGCACAACTCGTGCACGACGCTGCACTGCGCCCCGCTCAAGGCTTCGCACCGGTCGCAGACGGCCAAAGACGTGCTCGTCGACGTCGTCGAGGAGCCTGACGACTACCCCGACCTTTGGCATCGCGACGAGGAGGTCGAAGAGCGCATCTTCCCGGGCCTCTACCTTAATGCGCTCCCGGCTCAGCCGTTTCTCTTCTGGGAGGGCCGCCATCGGCTCGCGCTCACGTCCGTCCGCCACTCCCATCTCGTCATGTACGTCATCGACCTCCCCGGTGCCAGCGAGCCGGTCGTGCCCCAGCAGCCGGTATACCGCTTTAACCCGGAGCACTCGGAGGTCGTCCTTGGCACGGACGGCCATCAGCTCGTGGCGACCTCGAACAGCAACTTGGCGGCGTCATCAATCCTGCGCGTCGAGAACGTCGGCCCACACAACGATCGACCGTTCTGGTCGATCGACACCTCGGTCTCCGAGGAAGGTGCGCGCTCTGCTAGCGAGACATCGTTCTCCCCACTCGTCGGCTAATCGTTGTGTGTCGGGCGCCAACTGCAGCGCGCAAGCTTCTCCACCTCGACTACCCTGCCTACAAGCGCCTGAACCACCGCCTGAGCCCGCACGTCGAGCTTGTGTGCATGAACGAGCCCTTCTCGTCCCACCGGCACGCGAACGACGCCTCTCGCAAGCTCCTCCTCGTCATCCATGGCGGCCCCCACTCGACCTCGCTCAACATTTTCACGCCGGCGCTCGCGGCCTTCGCCGTCGCCGGCTACGAGATTGCCGCCGTCAACTACACGGGCTCGCTCGGCTTCGGCCAGCGATGGGTCGAAGAGCTCGTCGGCAAGTGCGGCGAGCTCGACGTCGCTGACTGCTGGGCGGTCGTCCAGGCCTGGAAGGCCACTCTAATGCCTGACCAGACGGGCAAGGTGTGAGTCGCCTTTGCTGTCGACGGCCTCCCCTGGTCGCGCCCCGTGGGCTGACCGCATGTTTCGCAGTTTCGTTCTCGGTGGCTCGCACGGCGGCTTCCTGACGGCCCACTTGACGTCCAAGCACCCGGAGGCCTTCACCGCAGCCGTCCTCCGCAACCCTGTCGTCTCCCTTGGCGAGAATCTGACGGTCACCGACATCCCCGACTGGTGCGCAACGGCCAACCCATTGACTGCGCTTCGCACGACCCTCGCGCTTACGTTCGGACCTCCTTCTGCTGCACAGGGTTTTCAACGAGATGGGTCTGCCGTATCCTCTCGAGTCGGCCGTCCAGCGACCATCAATCACGCCAACGGCAGAGCAGTACAAGTTCCTGCAGTCGCGGTCGCCAATTGGACAGGTCCAGAACGTTACAGCGCACACGCTCGTCCTGATGGGCGGTGACGACCGACGGGTCCCGCCGTCACAGGCCAAGGTGCGACTGCTCGTCGACGATGACTAGCCCCGATTAATTTTTGGCTGACCCTGCCGCACGCTTCTCTCTCGCGCGCTCGCAAGGCCTGGTACCACGGTCTGAAGGGCAAGAGTGCCTGGGCGGCCAGGACAGGCGGCCCCCGGCTCGATGTCGAGTGCCTCGCCTTCCCGGACGAGGGGCACGCGCTTGACGGCGTCGTTGCCGAGCTCGCCTGCTTTGAGGCGACGCTCGAGTGGTTCGAGCGGTACGCAGGCGACGAGCTGACGGCGTAGGCTACGAAGGGCGGCCGGAACGACGCGGGCAGCAGCGCGGGTCGCAGCAGCATCAACCGAGAAGAAGAGCGGCGGCTTGTAAGTTTTGGGCGCTCATTCGACACCCTATATCGCCCCGTCTCTGACCCCCTCGCCGTCCACTGCCACTCGCCCGACTACAAGGGCATCAGCATAGCCACCGCCCTCGAGCTCAGGCGCAAGGCAGAGAGGCGCAACCAGACGAGCGCCTCCCTTTGAGGTTTGTGAGCCCGCCCCGAAGCCGCCGCCGAGGTCATGATGCCTTGAAGCCGAGGACCTCGCGCAGGTCAGATTACATGTGTACAGGCGGCAGATCGGGGTCGCGACGGGGCAGAACGGGAGATGAGAGCCGAACGGGAGATGAGAGCCAAAGAGGAGAGCGAGAGCGTGCGCGCAAGCGACTGTCGCATCACCAGCCACCGCCGCCGCCGTGATGTCCGCCGCCGCCGTGATGCCCGCCGCTGCCGCCGTGGTGACCGCCCTGGCCGTAACCGCCGCCGCCTCCGTATCCGCCGCCGTACTGCTGCTGCTTGCCGCCGCCCATGAGGCCTGTTGAGTAGCGAGAGGTCGAGTCAGCGCTCTGCGACGTCGTAAGGAGCAGGTGGCAGCGACTGACCTCCGAGCATACCGCCGAGACCGCCGCCGCCGGAGCCGCCGCCATGGAGCTTGCCGCCTCCTCCCATGAGGCTTCCGATGAGGGCGCCAGCGCCGCCTCCCATGCCTCCTCCGCCACCGTGGTGGCCGCCACCATGGCTGCCGCCGCCGCCCATCAGGCTACCCATGATGCCGCCCATGCCGCCGCCACCGCCGCCGTGGCTACCGTAGCCGCCGCCGCCACCATAGCCTCCGCCGTGGCCGTGCGACGTCTTGCCGCCGCTGAGCAGCTTGCCGGCCACGGTCGCGAGCATCGCACCGGCGCCGAGGCCCATCGCCACCTGTCATCGGCAAGGCTCGGGGTCAGTCACGGATGGACAGCGGCAGTGCGCAAGAGAGGTAGTTTGGCGGCTCACCTTGCCGAAGCCGCGGTCTGTCGTCGACGTCTCTGTCTTCTCGGCGTTGGCGTAGAAGAGCTGCTGGCCCTGGGCATTCACGCCCGGCTGGCCCGACTGGCCCTGCGGCGGCTGCGAGCTACCGTAATAGGACGCGGCCGCACCGCCCGTCTGCTGCGGGCCACCGCCGTTGTACGAGTTCTGCTGCTGATGCTGCCCACCGTTGTAAGAGTTCTGCTGGCTGCCATAGGCATCGCCCTGGTAGGGCGTCGGGCCGGGCGGCGTCTGGGCGTAGGACGGCTGCGGATTGGCATCGTAGGGCGCACTGCCCGACTGGGCCGCGCCGTACTGCGAGCTGTACTGCTGCTGCGGCGGCTGAGGCTGGTCGAAGGACGGGCCGCTCGGGCCGCCCGGGTTGGGATGCGTCCACGTTGGCGTCGGGTTGGGCGCCATCGTGTCGACATAGTAGTACGTTGAGTGCTCGGCCGACCACTCGCGGATCCTGCGAGCGGGAGGAGCGTCGTGGCGAGCCAATGTCGGCGGTCAGCGATCGATACGTCCCAGAATCTGCAGGCAGGCCACGACGCACCAGCCGGGAGGGAGCGGAGTTTCTTGGGCGTTCATTTCTAGAGCCGTGTTCCTTGCGTTTGGAGGAGAGGAGGTGTGTGGTGGCGGTAAGAGGATGGCGAGCCGAGACGGGAGGGCTGAAGATGGACGTCGAGGCTCGCTCGCCCGGAGGCGGTGCAGGCGACGGGCCAAGGCTCGTCGGCGGGGCTCCTCGCCTGCGCACGAGTCGGCGGCCGCCCGGCACGAGAGTTGCCTTGCTCTCTCTTCGAACCTCGACAGCAAGTTAAGATTTCGTCATGTATGCGTCGTCGTCGTCGTCGTCGTCCCGCCTTCAATCCTTTATGAGTTGGTCCTTCGCTAGGTGTTCCGGCAGTGCCGGTAAGACAGCGGACGCGTGCCATACGCCGAGAGCTGTCATCATGGGACGTCGCGCGCCTTTTGTCGGTGGGACGCAGGCAGAGTCAGTCCTGGCGGAAGAGCTGCCAACAGGACGCTCTCGGTCACAGGCGAGCGCTGCCTGGCAAGAGGCGGCTCGAACCGGTCGGAGGGAGCAGTCGAGGCGTACAATTGTCACGCAGGGCGGATTGGCCAGCGGGCTTTTGTTTTTCTTCCCGCAGCTCGTGCCGCCCGCCTCGCCCGACGACGACGACGACGACGACGAGCTGCCATCGACCTCACTCTCCGACCTCAACCTGCACAACGCCTTGACAGCAGCCCTGCGACACCACTCAAAAGTCGACCTTCAGCACACCGAATCATCAACAGCAGCCCTATCACCATGTCCGCCGCCAACGCTAGCCCGTCTGGCTCTGGCAGCAGCAGCAGTAGCAGCAGCAGCAGCGAGCTCGGCCCGCTCGTCCCTCACGGCATGGACGAGCCGAATCCGACGCTTCCGCCTCCGCGCGCGCCGCTCACACTCGGCAACATCTGGCAGGCGCTCAAGGTGCGCTCGAACCTGTGTCTTTTGCTTGCAGGAGCTGTCGATCGCGTCCAACGAGGTGGACGGGGTAGCTGCCTGCTGATGTAGTCCGCGGTCGCTGACGACCCTGCCACCACTTCCTTGCCTGCGTGCGGCTCCTCTAGATGACGCGGCTCGAGGACTTCTCGCCTGCCAAGCTTGGCGAGATCCCGTGCATGCGCCAGTCGCTACTCCAGGGTCTGGCCGGCGGCACAGGTTTCGCTGTCCTCCGCCTCCTGTCTGGCAAGCCTGGTACGTCCTGCCATCCCACTCGACCTCCTACCCTCCTGCCGCCGATCGTGGACGACTTGTCGGGTAGGAGGCTGAGGTGGACCGGTGATGAGAACACTTATGTGTGCTCTTGCCTATCCGTGCGTCTGACCCCCGGGTCATCCCGGGCGGCCACAGACGGCACGGGACTGAGGAAGCCGTTTTAATCTTCTCTCTGAGGTCCACCTGTCTTGCGCGCCCTGATGAGTCGCCGATCGGCGGCGCCCGGTGCCTGCTGCTCCTGCTGACTGAATTTGTGCTTCGTTTGGAATGTCGGCCGCCGCAGGCTTCAAGACTGCTGTCTCGGCGTACGGTTGGTTCGTTGGCGGCTTCTTGATCGTCGGCGGCGCAGCAAAGTACGTTGCTTGCTTCCCTTGTTCGATGACGGCTGGGCACCCAACAGCTGACGCCCACACACTGTCGCCCTCCTTCCTCCAGCACGTACTGCCAACAGAAGCGTCAGGAGGAGATTGAGATGATGCGCCTCGTCCAGCAGCGCTACCCGGAGCGCAACATCGTCACCGCCGGCCGGCGGGCCAAGGCGCTCTACGAGGAGGAGGAGGCCCGGCTCGCGCGGGGCGAGCCGCCGAGGACGGAGCCGATCGTCGACCCTGCGCTTGGCCAGAAGGTCAACTTCAAGAAGGCGCCCCGTGTCGAGGTCAGCCAGCCGGGCTTCGTCGAGGTCCGCGACTCAGACGGCGAGTTTGTCGGCCGCATGTCGCCTGCTAGTGCGTCCCCAGCTTGCTCGCACGCAACGCGCTACGAAAGGTCTCAGAGCTGACCCTCCCCCCCTCCCCAGTGGCCGAGCTCGCCAAGTCGCGAGGCGCGACCGAGACGTTCAAGAGCGTGGCGAAGCCGGCCCCGGCCCCGGCATCGCAGGACCGGCGGGGCATCTTCGAGGCCATCTCGGAAGAGCGATAGGATGGCGCCTTGACGCGGAGCGAAGCATGGCTTAAGATACAGTGGGGGTGAGAAATCGTCGCGGCAAGGCGTGTGCATGGGCGTCCACTGGACCGCCTCTTACTGCGGTACCTCGATGAAGACCTTACCAGAGGCGGCCTCGGTCATGATTCTCTCGTAAGCTGCGAGGACGCCCGCGCGGTCAAACTTGTGGACCGAGTCGACCTGGACCTTGATCGTGCCGTCGACGGCCCACTTGGCGAGATCGGGCAGGCCCGTTGTCTTGTCCATCAGCCAGAATTGGAACTGAGCGCGCTTGTTCCCGAGCAGCTTGGGCAGGAGGGCCGACGCCGCGAGCGAGACCGCCCAGGCGGCCATGTCGAACGCGCCTTTGGGCGGCTGGCCACCGATCAGAAGGTACTTGCCGCCCTCGCGGAGGTACGTCTCGCTGTTGCCGTACAGGTCGGCCTTGTTGCCGATGAGGTCGACGATCAGGTCGACCGGCTTGGCCGAATAGTGCTCGGCGAGGTAGGCCGGCAGCTCAGTCTTCTTGTAGTCGACAATCTGTGGGCAACAAAGTGAAGGGTCAGTGTCTTGTGTCGGCGCTGCCGTCACTCGCGGCCGGTCGGTCGGGACGCACCTCGTCCGCGCCGAGCGACTTGCAGGTGTCGGCGCTAGCCGACGAGCACGAAACGATGACGGTCGCGCCCAGCTTCTTAGCGATGCCGATAGCGATCCGTCCAACGCTGGTTGCACCGCCGTTGATAAAGATGGTCTGGCCGGCCTGGACATGGCCCTGCTCGATGATGGCGCCGTGGGCGGTGCAGCCGACCAGGGGGAGGCCGGCGGCGTCCTCCCAGCTGAGCTCGGTCGGCTTCTGGGCGAGGTCACCCTCCTTGACGACGGCGTACTGGGCAAGAGCGCCCCGGCCGGTCTTCATGTTGTCGGCGGCGGGGATACTGAGCTCGTCGGCGTCGAGGTCAGCGAGGCGGAGTGCGAGCGGCACAGCCAAGGAGGCGGACGCACATTCCAAAGACCTCGTCGCCGACCCTAAAGTTGGCCGACTCGGAGCGGACGACGACACCCGAGAGGTCGTACTCGACGATGTTGGGGAGCTTCCTAATCAGGCCTGGAAACTTCATCGTTTTATGGCCAACGGGGTTCAAGGAGACGACCTTGGTTTTGATGAGGACCTCCTTGTCGCCCGGCGTCGGAACGGCGTGCTGCTCGTCGAGCTCGAGGACATCCTTGGGCTGGCCGCGGCTGGTCTGGAGCCAAGCCTGCATCGTCTGGGGGATCGAGGTGGTCATATTGTTGGAGAGGAGGAGAGGGTTGTGGTGTGGTCGGAGGGGCCAAGGAAGATGAGACCCGCAGCAAGGGGGGAGGGGGGGCTCAGCATTTAGCCTCCGAAGCAGTGACGCGTCGCCTTGCCTAGCGTTCGGGCATCGACAGCTCGACTACCCGAGCACGCATGACACACGGCGACGGAGAAGGTCGGTCTTCGAGGGCGGCAAGGCATGTATCTTCTTGCGCACAGGACCGACTTAAGGGAGGTGAGCGAGTAGGGAAGTAGTGTCCAGGTATGAGGCGGTGGGGGTAAGTAGGGTGGGCGCTGAGTGCGAGTACAGACAGAGAGGAGGGGCAACGACGAAAGGGGCGCAACAGGACGCGAGTGCAGGCAGAGAGAGGTGCAGAGAGAGAAGAGATAGACAGGAGACGAGACAGATGTAGAGGTGACCGTGGGGGGAGGGTGGTCTAGATGAGGAGAACTAGCGACCGGGCGGCATGCCGACGCCGACTTCCTGCGCCGGCGCGGCCGCGACCAGCGGCATCTTCCACCCGTCAGCCGACCCTTCCGGCCGGTCACGGCTCGTGTTGATGATGGGACCGAGCGCGATCGCCTCGGCTCCGTTGCCGGCCCCGCCAAAGATGAGGTTGGCCGAGTCGGTCGAGTGGACGCTCGGCGAGGGCGAGTGATTGGCGGACGAGAGGGCCGGGCTGATGCCGCGGATGGCGCTGCCGCCAGCCGCCGGCGAGCCTGCCCGCCTACCCCAGGCGACGTTCGACGAAGCCGAGTTGCCGCGCGAGTGGCTGAGCAGCTTCGGTGTCGACCCCTTGGAGAGGTGGATTGAGAGCGCCATCGGGTCGAGCAGGTTGGGCCCGGCCGGCGTCGACGAGCGCGACGGCGTCGGGTCCGGCGTCGGGAAGCGGTGCATCGACTTTGACGACGCCGACGACGCGGTCGAGGGCGATGGCAGAAAGTTTGGCACGTGCGCCGGCGGTGAAGGAAATGCAAAGAGCGGCAGGGGCGAGGCCGTCCGAGGCGCGTCATGGTCTTCCTCCAGCGGCACCTCGTCGTGCGAGAGGTTGGACCGCGGCGTCGTCGGCTCGGAGGCCTCGTAGCCGTCGGCCGAGTCGTCCCCGCCGGGCGAGACCCGCATGCCCGACATCGGCGTCGTCAGGCCGTCGACTGCGATGCCGATGCCGTGGCCGTTGAGGGCTCGTGCGTTGAGCGTCCGTCGCCGGCCGTCCGGCGTCGTCGGCCCGTCCTCGGCGTCTGAGTCGAGGTTAACCTCGGCGATCGGCTCGTTCCTGGCCTCTTGGGCCTCGCGGAACAGCCTGCCCTTGCGACGCTCCTCTCGCCAGGCGCGCATCCGATCGAGCTCGCCGTCCCGCTGCGCTCGCCAGGCGCCCGGCAGCGGCTTGGAGCTCGGCCCAGCCGAGACGCCTGCCTCGACTTCGAGCCCGAGCGCAAAGTTGCCGCGGTGGTTGCGCCGGCTGTCCGGGTTGAGAATGCCGGCATAGCCGAGCGCGACCTTGATTGGGTTGTGGCCACGCGTGTTGGACATCCGGTGGACGTATGAGACGTTGCGGCCAGGCCCGCAGACAAACTCGCCGCCTGTTGGGAGCAGAGCAAGCAGCAAGAGGGTCAGCATCAAACTCGACAGAAACTTGAGGCCAGTGTCTCCGACTGACCGAGCTGGGTAAAGTGGCCGGGTTGGAGGGTGATGCCCTTGCGGCCCATCTTGCCGATATTCTGCGCAACAAAGAGGCCGCCACCGAGAGCCGAGTGCTTGACGTACTCGCCCTTCTCGTCCTCGGTGCCACCGTCTCCCGTCTGACGCGTCATGCCCATCGCCCGGTACAGTCTGTCGCGCAGGAGAGATGTGTGAGATCAGTCTGAATCCTCGTCGCCAGAGCTGAGATGGCAGCACGCACTCGAGCGTCGGGTCAGTGTAGATCGGGAAGGGGCACTTGAACGCCTTGCCCTGGTAGCTGTGGATGACTGCCGGGGCGCCGTTGCCGATGATGATGACTGGTCGACGGCGCATGCGAGAAAGGGTCAGCCGTAATGCATCGGCCAGAGCACAGGAGCACAACCTGCGCGCGGCCTCACGTTTCGCGCCGGCCCGCTTGACCGCCTCCGGGTCGACATCCTGGACGATCGAATGGACGTAGTCTGCGTGAGGGTGTTAAGCAGATGTGCGGCGTCAGTCATCAACGCTCAGGTCTCGGTCGGTCCGACGCGGTTGCTAGAAGTCGAGCACACGCACCTTGACACAGAGGGCAGTACCAATGCCGGATGAAGACGACGACCGTCTTCTGGTCTTTGATGAGGTCGCCAAAGGCCCACGACTTGCCGTCACCGTCGAAGACCTCAAAGAGCGAGGCCTCAAACATCTCGAGCGAGGTCGGGAAGCTGATCGGAAGCAGGCGGCGGGGGAGTGGGGGGGGAGCCCGTCAGCTGACGCGCCTTCGACCGCAACCAGCCCATCTTGGCCTGCCGCCTTTGCGGAGCAGCCTCAGTTCCAGAAGCGGAAGAGGACGTACGCATCCGTGTCGAAGAGCTCCTCCTCGGCCTTGATCCGCTCGGCCTTCTCCTTACGCGACTCCTTGCGGCCGCGCATCAGCATCGACGCCTTCTCGCTGATGCCGGCCTTGCGCCGGTCGCGCCGCTCAAAGGCCTCGAGCTCGTCCGTCAGGTCCCAGGTCGACGTCGGAGGCCGGATGCCACAGATGGATGGGCCACCGCCGCCGGTCGGCGAGCACGAGGACATGTTGGACCGGGGTGTTTGGCCTGCTTACAGAGGTTGAGGGGGAAAGGGCGTCGGCTGACGATGGAGATTGGCGCTGTGGCAAACGAGCCAGAGGTGGGGGTGTCTGCTGTTGGACGACGACAGGCGACTTTTGCGGCAGGCTGACGGAGGTGCGACCGGCGAATGGGTCCTGACGAGCGATGCGAGGGCGGCGACGACGATCCTCGAACGTCTGCTGGTCGCGAGGCGGGGGCGGACGGGCGGAAGGGGAGGAACGGCGGCCGCAATAAGGGCGAGCTGAAACGAGGGTGGCCGGCAAAGAGAGGGGCAAGGTCGCGCGGGATGCGGATGCGGAGGGAGGACGAATAGAGGGCCTGGCGGTCGCCAACCAAGAGGGTGGTGGCGAGCGGGTGGACGAGGGAGATCTGCGACAGACGAGCCGTCGGGTGGAGGGAGAAGGAGGTTGCGCGACGAGAGGACGAGGGCGAGAGCTGAGCGCGGGCCGAGAGTTGCTGCCGGCCGAGTTTGTTGATCCAGGCGAGCGGGTCGGTCGAGGGGCGAGAAGGCTGGATGTGGTCGAGAGGATGCAAAGGATCCGTCGACGGCTTGCCTTTCGACGACTTGCTGACTGGAGGGAGGGAGGAGGAGGAGACGACAGGCCGGTTCGGGCTTCGGCGAGGCGGCTAGCGCAGAAGGCCTCCAGGTCTCTCTCGTCTCTGCCGGCGTGTGTTCGGTTCAGGCCAGCAGCAGGGGAGCGACTCTGCGCGCAGGGGCGAGCGAAGGGTGTCTTACTTGCGGCCCTCGAACCTTGCTTGGCTGGGCTCGCTCAGCTCAGCCGCCGCCGCCGCCGCCTCTGGTCGAATCCCCGAGCCGGGCCCAAGCCAGGTCGGAGGCCGACGAGCCGCCTCGCCGGCCGCCTGCTCGCCTGCGGGGTCGACCTCCGGCCCTTCTCGTCGTCAGCCTAGAGGAACGGGTCCGCTCTCCTGGCTCGACGCGTCCGGCCGGCACGCCTCGCGCCAGCGCTGATCCTGGTCTGGGAGGCAGAAACCGGAGTCGAGCGCTGGCCGGGGCGGCTCCCGACTCTGCTGGCCTGCTGCCGTCGAGGGCTGCCGGTTCGGCGGGTCATGGGCTGGCAGGGCAGGCGTGCCCAGCCTTTCCTTCTGGTCACCCCGTCCTCGATCTGCTGCGGCTGCGGCCCAGTCGTCTTGGCTCTCGAGCCGTTCGGAGCCGGTCAGTAGACGTCGCAAGGGGTCGTTGGTGGCCGTCAGGAGGAGGAGCACGAACCCCCCCACCCTTTCATGAGCTCGCACCCCTTGCTGACGCCCGGCCCGCGCAGCCGTCCCGCTGACCCGACCCGACCCGCCCCCTCAC
>Ga0308160_10002547_pt1 | contig 21801 bp, 24 predicted proteins | sample PhyFR1_FD_201036 | JGI IMG/M metagenome (GOLD analysis project Ga0308160, IMG submission 201036) | Phyllosphere microbial communities from UC Gill Tract Community Farm, Albany, California, United States - DLSLF.R1 | ecosystem: Host-associated > Plants > Phyllosphere > Unclassified | place: USA...
GGCGTGGTAGATGGCCATGAGGCGGCGGCTCCGAAGCAGTGGGGTTGCTTGGTTTATGCCTCGGCTTTGGATTTTCGCAAGCGCCGCCGGCGCTTGGGGTTCAAGGGGCGGAGCCCTTTGCGCACGCGTTCCGCAGGAACGCCTAGGTGCGCTCTTGCTTATTTCTTCTATGCCCTATTTTTCAGACTTGGACGATTCCGCGACCTTCGAATTTTCGGAAGCGGTCGAAACTTGACGAGGCGCTTTTCCCTGGTTGACTCAATGCCAGGACCAAGGGAGACGCGCATGACCGCAACGAATCAATACCGAGACCAAATCGGACGGGCTATGGAACGGCTGGCCCAGCTGCAAGCGAAGGAAGTTTTAGCCAACCAGCGGCGCGAAGCCAAGGCGCAGGAAACCGCAAAGCGAGAAGAAATGAAACGACGGCAACGCGTGGCCGACCTAGTTTTTTTAGCCGGTGCCCAGACCCTGGACGACGCGGAACTTGTGGGCGCACTTTTGGAGCACACTGTTCGTAGGAACGACCAGAACATGCGTGAACTCATTCATGCGAAGGGCTCCGAGCGACTCAAACGTCATTGAACCAAGCCCGTCCCCTCTGCTTCTCGACCCTCCTTAGTCGGCTGTCTCGACAAGGCCTGCACACCACAAAAAAATGTGATGCAATCAGCTAGGGGGCAAGGGGCGTTACGGCGCAATGAGAACTTGACGGCGTTGCCTCCAACACCATAGACGGGATGCCAACAGGGGGAAGGATGATGTCCAGGGATGCGGCGGTTTCGGCGATTGAGAGCGGGCTGTGCCTTGAGCTCCGCTACAGTGGTTTCTCACGTTTGGTAGAGGTCCATGCCGTGGGAACGAGCAAGACCGGTCAGCTTTGCATGCGTGTTTACCAAGTGAGCGGCGGTTCCGTGAGCGGCGAAAGATCCGGCTGGAAGATGATGCTCATAGACAAGAGCTTCTCTGCGCATCTTTCCACGACCCGCTCCGAAGCGCCCAGACCCGGTTACAGAAAAGGAGACCGGGACATGCTGACAATCTATTGCGAGATTTAATGTGACCGCTCGCCAGCGTCGGCAATCAACAATCTCACACGGACTGGGAAACACTGCCCCATGCAGCTCCTGAGCGCGCGGATAAAGAACTTTCGCTCTTTGCGTGACGTCTCCATCGAATTCGAGGCTCACACCGCATTGATTGGCGGCAATGGCGCGGGGAAGTCGAGCATCCTCAAAGCTCTTGAGAAGTTCTACTCGACCAGCAAATCGCTCGACCAAGATGACTACTTCGGCCGAGACATCGCCCTACCCGTGGAAATTGAGCTGACCTTTGGCGCGTTGAGTGCCGTGGAGCAGGAAACCTTCGAAAGCAGGATTCGCGATGGGACCCTGACCGTGTCCAGGGTTTTCGATGGGACGGCCTCCTCGGGTCGCTACTATGGATCGACTCTCCAAAATCCAGACTTCTCTGCCATACGTGCCATCAGTGCCGCAACTGAAAAACGAACTGCCTACAAAGCACTCAAAGAGAGGAACGCCGCTTACGCCGAGCTTCCCAGTGTGGCGAATGCTGGGCAGATTGAAGGATGTCTACAGGAGTGGGAACTAGCCCATCCTGACTCGCTGGTCCTACTGAGGGACGACGGCCAGTTTTTCGGATTCCAGAATGCGGGACGTGGGGCGCTACAGCGCCATACAAGTTTTGTCTTCGTTCCAGCGGTTAGAGAGGCTTCAGTCGATGCCGCCGATGGAAAATCCAGCGCCATCGGGCGACTGCTTGAGATCGTTGTTCGCAGCGCTATTCTTCAGCGCAAGGATGTGCAGGCGTTTCAGGAAGAGGTAACGACTCGCTATCGCGCTCTGGTCGCGCCCGCAAACATGCCCGAACTCGGAGAACTCGCGAACCGTTTAACCGGCGACCTCAAAAGCCTATACCGGGATGCTGCCGTGGGCCTCACTTGGCGAGACGTGGCGGATATCGCAGTGCCCCTGCCTGCCGCCGACGTTTCATTGAGTGACGAAGGGTTTGGCGGCCCTGTGGACCGCCAAGGTCACGGACTACAGCGTGCATTTGTTTTCACGCTTTTGCAGCACTTGGCGAAGACCAGTCATCAGACTTCGGTGACCGAAGGAGAGGCTACGGAGGAAGCAGCCCCAGCAACCCCACCAGCGGCACCAAGCCTCATCTTGGCCATTGAGGAGCCGGAGCTCTACCAACATCCGACCAAACAGCGCCACTTAGCGAGCGTCCTAAGAGGCTTGAGCACCGGAAGCCTGCCAGGCGCAACGGGGCCAACCCAGATCATCTTTGGCTCACACTCTCCCATGTTCGTTGCGATGGAACGAGCCAATGAGGTGCGGCTAGCTCGACGGTCGAAGTCGGCTGACAGCAAGTTCAAGCATGCGCGTCTAACTTCTTTGAGCCTTGCCAACGTTGCTGCCCGCCTAGAAAAAGCAAACAACAAGGCGCCAGGAACTTGGACGGCGGCGACCCTTACTCCGAGACTGCACATCCTTGGGACGGAGCTCTCAGAAGGTTTCTTTGCTAACGGTGTTGTTTTGGTCGAGGGCAGAAGCGACCGATCCGCACTTCAAGCATGTGCGAGGTTGCTCGGACTCGACTTCCACGCCGCTGGCATCGCCATCCTTCCCGTGGAGGGGAAGCTAAATCTCGACCGGCCCTACGCAGTGTTCACGGAGCTGGAGATTCCAACTTTTTTAGTCTGGGACTGCGATCTGAATAAGAAAGAGGAAGCGGCAAACCCCGCGCTGCTTCATTTGGCAGATGCCCACGCCAAGTATGACGAGCCGCTCTCTACTCGGATAGCCAAAAACTATGCTTACTTCGAAGACACACTCGAATCAACGCTAGTTCTAGAGCTAGGGAAGGAGCTGCATCAACAATGCCTAACAGAGGCGTGCGAGCCATTCGGCTTAACACCCAGCAAAGAGACCCACAAAATACCCGAGGTCATGCACCGCGTGCTTGCCTGCGCGAAAGAAAAGGGAACAAGCTCTCCCACGCTGGAAGCCCTTGTCAACGCGATATGGCTACACCTGGCACCTGATGAAACCCAGCTTTAAGCAACCTTGCAGGTAGTCGTCCGACCGTTTCAGACCATGTTGTCCCCGCTGCGCCAAGCGCTCGAACAGATTTGTAGGGTTCACCCCCGCCTAAATGGCCAAGCAAACTAGCTACACCCATCAGACCATCCCCAATTTGCGAGCGCGAGCAATAACTAAAATGGACAGCAATCAAAGCATCACAATTACCTCTATTCCCACTCCAACGCTTCCCGAAACTGCAGCCCAGAAAGACGTCATCATTCTCCCAGTATCGGGCAACCTAGAATCCGGCAGCCATTCATACGCATCCACTGCCATTTCTCTAAAGAAATATGCCGAAGCACAGCTGGAGATCGACTTCCTTACGCCAATGGATGATCTCTATGACCAACGATCTTCGACTATCTATTTACCCACGCTACTGTTCGTTGCCCAAGCCTTAATCGAGAACCAAGAACTCATAAGAACCACACTTGACATCATCACCGCATTCCTTAGGGACTCTGGGAAATCCGAAAGCGCACCCGTAGAGCTGTCCTGCGTAGTGGAAGAAACGGAGGGGGCGCGCAGTGTCAAGCTGGACTACAAAGGACCCGTCAATGGGCTATCCACCATTGGACCCGCCCTAAAAGAGGCAGTGCGTCGTGGAAAGTAAGTTTTTCGGCCCTCCTCCATTCACCCATCCGGGAGTTGTGAAAACGTGCCTTGCCTTCCTAGACTCGGCGGGCCAGCTAAATCTGATTGTCCGCTCAAGCAAGCTGCAGGGGGCGAAGGCAAAAGAGATAGACGAGTTCATCGCGGAGCTCAAGGCTTTCAAACGTTGGGCCATTGACCACGACGTGGAACGACTAGCTAACGAGCTCTTCCACTTCCAGTGCTTCATCAGAAGTGTTCAATCGTGCTTGGAGACTTGGATAAATATTAAGAATAGTGAGCCGGAAAGCGCCTGGCACGCTCTAATGGATGCGATTGACTACAAAGACCTAGCTCTAAGGATTAACGATTACGAAGGAATCCGGAACCATGAAGCATTGCTCACCGACGCGCGACGAGTGCTATTTCCTGAACACATGGTCTTCAACAGCCCCGCGTTCCGCTCCACACTAGGCGAATGTTCGATATGCGGCGCTCCATTCCAGTCCTGTGACCACATTGAAGACTTCATATATTCAGGAAGACTCTGCCGCAGGATCAATATTTCAATCCTCGAAGCAAACCACTCGGCGATTGTGAAGAATCCTCGAGACCCACGCTGCATCATGACCGAGCGTTCCGATGAAGCTGGATGTATGGTTAATATGCTTTCGCTCGAGTTGACCGGAGAGCAACGCGAGATGTCTGACGATGCGATGCACGTGAAGGGGATTCTCCTTGCAACCAAGTCGCTGGACGTTGACTAAATCAATCAATAAAACTAACAATGCGCAGAAGGAATTTATCTTAAGTTAAGCAATTTGACGCCTCTTTGTTAGGGCGTTTTTGTTAAACAGTATGGGGTGCGATGACCCACGTTGTTCAAGGCATACCATACCGGCCGATTCATCGGCCGAAGCCAGAGGAAATAAGCCGGGGGCAACACGCCATTCTTACGAGCCAACTCCAGCGCGGCACAAAGCACGGTGATGACATAGGCGTGCTGCTCAAAGATGGGCGCGATCCGCTGATCGTTGATGTGCTTGCTGATCTTACAGTCCATCGTCCGACTTTTTGAGCGAGGTTTCGATGAAGGGAAATTGGCAGACTTGGTCGCTTATGCCAAGCAGCCTGGAACGAAACCGCTGACATTAGGCTTGATTGATCACGCCAAGAACTTGGAATTTGGCACGGTCTCATTGGCGCCGTGCTGCTACGAAGATAGCTGGAAGCATCGAGGCTTCCAGCCTGTCCACGCGTCCTATTTGGGCATGACACGGGCACGGCACGAGCTTTGGCTGCCCGGCGACAGCTTGGATCGATTAGCTGAGCAGACCAAGCAATCCTAACAACCGGATCTCGCCTCAACCCAGTTCGGCGGCCTCAGCTGTGCCGGCATCAGTCTCAAGCAGAGCGCTCAATGGCTCCTGGATCACTTCGCGCGTGAGTGAGACCCGCACAGTAAATATCGGTCCTATTGACACCGTTCTTCGCAAGGCTCAATATCGGTCTTAACAACACCATTTTCAGGATAACGATGGAAACCACCGTCACGACTGCGAGGGCCGCAGAGGTCCTGGGTATTGGCTACGAGGGTCTACGCAGCTATCTAAAGCGGGGCATTTTAGGGAGCAGCGGCGTGATGCTCCCATTTGTGGGACGGGACACCCCCGCTCCAGACCTGAGCGCTGTGCGAGCGACCTGGAAGCGCTTCGGGTTCACCGACCTGTGCCTCATGCGCCTGGCCAAACAGCTGATCGGAATGGGTTTGACCTTTGATCAAGCCAACTCCCTCGTTTCAAGAGAAGAAATGCGCAGGTTGTTCCAGGAAGGCACGCCTGCGCGGGACACCATATTGGTCTGTTGGCCACCGCATTTCGACTTCGACCTCTTCGAAACGACTGATGAGAAAATTTCGAGAGTGCTCCGCGGCATCGGTGATTCAGCGATCCTCATCAAGCTAAATGCCATTGCTGACCACGTTTCTCAGCAGTTGGACTTGGAGGTTACACGCCGTTCCGCGCCTATGCGCTGATAAGTCCGATAGAGCGTGTCGGTGTAGTAGATGGACTCCGCCTGTTTCTCGGCAAGCCTTCTGCTTAACGTAGAGCCGGCTTTCCTTGAAATCATGACGATGAACGCAGGGAAACAACTCGTCACTGCGGCCTCACTCCTTTGCGCCACTCCCACGGATTTGTGAACTCGCCGGCCCAAACGCCAGCGCGCCTTGATTGCGCGACTTCTTCGGCAGACACGTAGTCCGTCGAGTATTGACGATAGGCCAATGCCCACCCATTGAGGACCAGCCAAGACTGCACGTCTTCATTGCCGACAAAGCATCGCGCCAACATCCGCTGATACCGATCCTTACCATTGGGGCTACATGAAACAGTGCGTGAGCCTAGCCAATTGCTCAATGCTAGCGCAGCCTTCTGACCACACGCCCATTCTTCCCCTGCGCGGCCACATCGTTGATTGGATTCCGGCGCATCGACGCCGACCAACCGGATGCGAGTGCCACGAATCTCAATCGTGTCCCCGTCGATGACAGAGCTTCGCCCCACCAACAACCCCGATGCTTGCTCTGCCGGAGCAGACGAAGGAACAACGGCTTCGACCTCTGGGACCTGACCATCACCCTTCCACCAGTTTGAAGCCTTCTTTAAGCCAGTGAGAACAGCGGCAATAAGGAGCGCGGCGCCAAGGACTTGGACAAATCGCTTTCCGTTGGAGTGAATGATGACCTTTTGGCTCATGGTTCAACGTGAGAACAGAACAAAGAAGATGATCGCAATGACCACCATGCCGACCAACATCAGCTTGTTGCTGCCCTTGGTCACGGTCACCTTGGTCTCGCCGCTGGCGGTCTTGTGGGTGCTGACGAGGGTGAAGTCTTCCTTGCCCTGTCCTAGCTGTCTGGCGGTCTCGATGTCTCTTTCGATGCCGACGTTGGCGGCGGCGTGGCGGCGGCGCATGTCCTCATCGCTGTTCTCGCGCTCGATCAACGCCTCAATCGCCTTCCCTGCATATTTCTGACGCTGTTCTGGAGACATCTGGCTCACCAGCTCTCGGGTCAAGCTCGACCCGCTCCCCAAGCCAGTCGGCTGACTGCCGGTGCTCTTGTTTGACAGTTCATTGCTCATAGATCACCCCAACCATCTCTTTAGTTTTGTCCATGCCGAGACCTTCGGCTTGACGATGTGAACACGGATCGTGCCCTGCGGAAGCTCAATGGTGTGCTCGACCGATGCATGATGATCACCGAGCTGAGCAAGCAAATCCTCGATTCTTTGGAACTCGCTTTTTAGGTAAGAGAGCCGCCCTATCGACTCGTCCTTAATTGCCGCCGACAGCATCTTCTCTGCCGATTCCGTGTCACCGTCCGCCAACCAAGCCAAGCGCTGCTTCAAGTCTTCGGAAAGGTTGGCCGTGTCACCGTGACCGACGACCTCCTCGATGACGGGTAGAAGTGCGTTGACCCACTGTTCCGGCGATGTTGCCACATGCCGGCTCAATCTCCTGAAGTTTGCTTGCCGAAGCTTTTTGACCAGCTCAAACCGAACGTCGTATGGCAACAGCGGCGGTAACAGGTTCAGAAGTCGCTCCGCCACTTCGCCACTCATTCTGACGGCACCACTCTTCCACTTCGGGTAAGTCTTGCGGGCATAGTTGCCCGCGGACGCGCCAAACTCCTCCGTGTAGAACTCCAACAGATCGTCCAGCTCGTCGCGATTCAGCGACAGAAAGAGGCGCTCCACATCGCGGTCAATGCCGCCGAATGCTGAGGTCAGCTTTTGCCGTTTTGAGACAACGTAGCTTCCATAGCTCTGCCGTCGATACCTGGATCGATACCCCCTCACTTTTCTTTCCCCCTGATTGCACTGCAAGCCTGCCCTACTCGATCGCCCGGCGCTACATCGTCATCCGCGGCCCCTGATCCTGCTTCTGAGCATGTTGCTGGGTTTGCTCCAGCGCCTGCTGGCGCACCTGGTCCTGCTTGATGACCTCGGCCTGCTGGAGGTTCTGCTCCGCCGGCTGCTGGGCCGCTTCCCGCCCATCCACCCGAGCATGGAACATCGGCAATTTGTCGCCAAACGGCGCGTAGACCGCCAGCACGTTCTCGGCTCCGTCCTTGCCCAGCGCGCCGGTCACCCGGTCCACCCGCTTCACCAGCCGGTCTTCGGTCTGCTGCTTGTAGAGAGCCGCCGTCACGTTCCGGCTCTCCTCCTCGTTCCAGTTCCCCGTGCCGCTGACCCAGGAATGGATGGTCTGGTAAGTGGAGTGGTCGGGGTGCGCGGGGTTGTCGGCCAGCATCGGACCCTGTGCCCCCTTCTCCTGCGCCGGTTCGGCCTCCTGCTCCTTGCTGCGGCCCGGTGCGGTCACCGATACCGCGCCCAGCGTCGGCACGTGCGCCATGGCCGGCTGGCCCAACTCGGCCTTGGCCTGGCGAAGTTCTTCGGAGCTGGTGACCGCGACCTGGTGGGCCACGCCGTCTTGGCCGACTTGGTAGTGGGCAATCGGGCTGTCGTAGCCGTATTGCCCCTGCTCGTTCGGCTTCAGCTGCTGCATCGTCGGGCCGGTAAGGCCTTCGGCCTCCTTCGTGCGCTGGGTGGCGAGTTCCACCGCCTGCAGGTTGTTCTCCTGGGCGTTGAGGTCGATGCCGGCAGCCCGGTAGCGATGCAGGAGCTCGTTGTGCTCCATCTGCGCAGGCGTCGGCGCAGGGCGAGCCTCAATGGCCGCCAGGGTTTCCTGGGCGCGCTCCAGGGACGGCTGGCGCATCTGATTGGTCAACTCCAACTCCGCAGCCAGGTTGCCGGTCGCGGGACCGTCCTTGCCTGCCCATTGGCCCTCAGCAGTGCGCTGGTAGACCTGGCCGTCGTGTCCCTGCACTTGGTCGGGCTTGGCCCGGGCATTCTCCACCGCGGTCGGCACCCCTACCCCGTAGTCCTGCCCGCGCTGGGCGGCATGGCTTTCCAGGTAGGCCTGGGCGATGGCCTCGCGGCCGGTGGCGATATTGTTCTCGATGCGCCCCAGGGCTTCCTGGTTCAGGCGCTGCGCCTGCTCAGAGGTAGCGGTCTGCGGCGCGTAGACCCCTTGGTCGTTGGCGCCCGTCACGCCGGTTTTGACCTGGCGCTCCCAGGACTCGGTGGTCGGATTGCGATGCCAGTTCTGGTTGTCCAACCCGGTTCGATCGCCAGGCTGGGCCGGCAAGTTGAACGGGTCCTGCGGCGGAGGCGCTTTGCCCAGCGCGAACTCGGCGGCCTTGGCATTTGCCATGGCACCCAGTTCCTGGGACTTCACATAGCTGGCGCCGACGGATCCTTGGATAGGGGCGTCGCGGCCATCAGGCGCACGGTCGAACGCGCCTTGGCGCTCCCAATCCCGTCCATTGAACTGCCAGTCCACGCCGGTCCGATCGGTCTGGTGGAAGATGTCGCGGTTCTCTTTGAGGTCGACGGCCTTGTCGAAGGCCTTGCTCATCAAGACAGCGTCGCCCACCACCAGCGCCGCAGGCACGAACCCACTGCTGCTGCCCAGTGCGGCCGCGGTGGCCGCGCCGCCGGCCCAGCCACCGACGTTGCGGGCAATGGCGTGATCGACCTCCGACTGCGCGGCCGTGGTGTTGCCCTGCTCCATCAGCGCCGAGGCAGTGCGCGCGGTCATGACAGCATCCGCGCCTGTGGCCAGAAGTCCGCCAGCACGGGTCAGACCACGGGCAGACGCCTCGCCCATCAACAGCTGCATGGCGACTTCGCCGCGCTGGCCGCGGGGGACACGAAGGTTCTGTGCGGCTTCCTCTCCCAGGGTCTGCTCGACCTTTAGGATGCCCTGCTCGGACAAGACCACGCGCCCGTCGTGGTGAGCGTTGGCGATGGCGAGCGACAACCCGCTGCGCTGAAGCTCAATGTCCCCGCCCCGAACGATCGCGGTGTTACTGACCTGGATTTGGTTGAGAGTGGTGACGATGCGCGATTCGGAATGCGCGACGGCGCCCCAGCCGTGGTCCACCCCCGTGAAGCCCTTCAAGGCCTCGATCTGCTGGGCGTGGGTTTGGTGATAGGCTGGGATATCACGAAAGAACTGACGAACCCTTTCGCTGGTTTGTGCCGGAATTTCGCCAACGGGTGTGTTGGTGTTCAAGTCTCCATTGATCAGCCCAACCTTGACCGTATCGCGCAGTTGCTCAACGCGCTTAGCAACCCGATCTATCGCCGCCGTGTCGCCTTCCAAGGCCGCTTGACCATCCCTGGACTCCGCGATGATATCCAGGCGCCGGATCATCCCTCGTTGGTATTCGGCCAGCGGCCCACCGCTGTGCGGTGTCACTCCCAGGGCTTGCGCCAGCTGAGGACTGGCCGGAAGGAAAAGCCGATTTTCGGCGGCATGAATATCAAATCTGCCGGCTTTCTGAAGCTGGGAAAGCAGTTCGCTGTTCTTCAGCGTCTGCTGCTCGATGTTGTGATGGTCCTGGAAAAGCGTCCGATAGTTGGACATGGATAGGCTCCTTCCTTGCTGCCCTGTATTCGTCGCTTAGCAGTTCACGACGTCGTCAAACCAAAGCCCATTGGACTCGCTCGGCGTGACGATGCCTGCCGCCTCTACAGCATCCTTGAACGTTCGGTCGCAGTAGACAAAGCCGTTAAAAGGCAACCTAAAGACGTGCGCCGAGCCCAGCACATCACGCTTGAAAGCCAATCGCACATCGCCTGTCAGGTCGTAATATTTTCCCGACTCGTAATCGTCGCTGAGGACGATGTTCAGCTGAGAGGCTTCCTCATCCAGGGCATCCACCGTTCGGACCACATCACAGAGGAAGAGGGTTGGTCCTTTGGAGCCGTCGGCAAGGCGATAGTCGGTCTCTGCAAACGCGAACGCGCCAGGGTCTACCGCTTCCATCACCTGACGGAGCCGGTCGGACACTAGCCAATAGCCACTCAACCCACCTTCGAGATCCTGTGGTGGAACGCCCTCATTGGGCTCGTAGACCAGGCGCGGAACTTCTTTCAGCGGCGGGAAGCCACGAGTCTTGGGACGCAAGATGAGGCGCGGCGGCGTCAGCAGAGCCTTCTCGTTTTCGAAAACCACACCGTGGCCTTTACCACCCCTGCGCGCATCCGGCTGCAGGATGAAGAAGTCCCCGGCCTTGGGCTGGTTGGTCGTCGTTGTTTCCATGCGCTGCGTCCCGTCCACCTGGGTATGGTCTCCACCTCAATCGGGCAGAGTCTACCGCCCCGATCCCCGACTGGGGCAGACAAAAGAGCGCATGCCCAACCCTAGCCGCTCGCTCTACCATGGCGAGCAGAGTCAGCGCCTAGCCGGCTGCCACCCTGCCCGAGCTGCCTCTTCAGGGCTGCAGAACATGCGTTCGCCGCGGCTCAAGTCGATGCTGGTCCGCTCGTAGTCCCGCTGCCCAGGCACGTGGTAGATCCTCTTGCCCTGGCGGGAGATGTTGCCCTTGATGCGGCATCCGCCCGACATGGGTGGCGCAGCCACTGGAGTCTGGCGTGCCGCCTGCTCGCGCTTGCTGCGGCGGTAGTCCGCGGGCATCAGGAAAGGCCCTTGCCAGAGGCTTCGCTGGTGCTGGCGCGCGTCGGCTTCGTCAACGATGAACGCCGTGGCGTATTGGCGATAGGCCACGGCCCAACCGGAGCTCACCATCCAGCGGTTGACGGACTGCCCTTGGACGAAGCACTCCGCAACCACTCTGCCGTAGCGGTCCGTGTCCTTGGGTTGGCAACGAACGGTCTTGTCCAGCACATAGCCGTCCAGCGCGGCGGCGGACCGTCGGCCACAGGGCCAGGCACGCCCATCTTTGGTGGTGCATTGTTGGGCGCTTTCCGGGGCGTCGATGCCCCACAGGCGGATGCGCTGTTTTGCGACCGTAATGGTGTCGCCGTCCGTGACGGTCGCGCGGCCGACCAACTCTGCTGCCACGCCAGGAACCGAAGCAAAAACCAAAAGCAGAACCACCAGATCTTTCAACACCATCAACAACGACTTCCTCTAAGCGCACGCTCGGGTCCCGAGCGCCAGTTCAAACAGGGCCGACACTTTAGCGGAAGCGGGAAAGGTGCGCCGACCAAGTCGAAAATCCTTCAACCCCGACTCGCGTTCCTGGTGTGGTCGCTGTCGGTCTCCTCTACGACAACGAAGGTGCTCACCAGCCAGCCGTATGCATCGCTGAGCGCGTCAGCAATCTGCTCTTCGCTCTCGCATTCGATCGTGGCTTCACCCGGCAATGCGGGACGCTTGCCGTCGGTCTCCCACACAATCTCGCGCACGTGAAACGCCTTCATTCCTGCTCCATGGATGTGGATGTGGATGTGGATGTGCATCTGCCTTGGCAGTCTAGCTTCGGCAGACTGCTTGGGTGAAGGGGCGGGCTATGCCCACCCCCTGCTTGCGAGGCTGACGTGCTGCAGGCCACCGATGACCAAGTGGTCCAGCACCCGGATGTCGAGAAGCGCCAGCGCCTGCTTCAAGCGCTCGGTGACCTGGCGGTCGGCTTGGCTGGGCTCCGGGTTCCCGCTCGGGTGGTTGTGGAAGAGGATGACCGCGGCAGCGTTGAGGTCCAGCGCGCGCTTGGCGACGACTCGGTTGTGGACTTCGCATGCGTCGGTCGTGCCGGTGAACAGGTGCTCGGTGGCAAGGATGTGGTGCTTGGTGTCGAGGAAGACGACGCCGAAGACTTCGTGAGGCAGGTGGGCGCAGCGGGCGACCAGGTAGCTGCCGGCCTGCTCGGGGCTGTCGATGCGGCCCAGCCGCTGGAGGCGCTGCTCCAGGATGGTTGCTGCTGCGAGCAAGATGCCCTCCTCGTCCATCTGGAGCTGGTATTGGGCCGTGCGGTCCTTGGTGCTGCGCTTCATCGGTTCTTCTCCACCAGCGCGTTGTGCGCCTCGTGGGAACCGGCAGGCGGAGCGCCAGGCCCTACCCCGCACCCGGCAGTGAGCACCGCTTGCGGCGCGCAGCGGAGGGCCGGAACAACGTGGAGGAGGCCTGCCCTTGCGGTCGGGACAGCGAAGCTAGGATTCCCTTCAAGAGGCCCAGCGCTGGTGGAGAGCAATGATGTGCGACTCCCATGCCGGCGATCGAAGAGCCAAGGGGACTTGAGTGCTGGCTGCGTGCAACGTTGCCCATGGTCCTGGCATGCTTTGCTGGCTGCTGGCTGCTGGCTGCTGGCTTGCTGCTGTCTTGAGCGTCCGCTTCCTGAGAGTGCTCATGCCCACAGCATTCAAGTTCATAGCTTCTGGTGCGCATCTCAGCCTTGGATTGCAGAGCTGTGGGACACTCGGGCCATCTTCGGAGCCGCCAAGCCATGCGAACCGAACAACGAAAAGCTGCCCGGACCTTTTGGATGAGAGTGGAAGCACTTGCAGCGCTAATGGCCATATCACTTGCCGGGTGCGCGGCGGGTGGTCCGGTCGCGAGCCAGCCCATCGAAGGCCCCGTGCGGTTGGGAGAGATTGCCGCGGTCGATGGCCCCAGGGTGCGTCCCGACCGCGTCATGGAAGACAGCCGTTGCCCTGCCGACGTTCAATGCATCCAGGCCGGCCGGCTGATCGTCAGGGCAACAGTGCTTGGCGGCGGCTGGTCCAAGGAGGTGGACCTCACCCTGGGCGTCCCCGTCCCTGTTGCTGATGGCATGTTGACGCTCGTGGACGCCACACCCGTGCCAATTGCCAGTGAGACCGCCGCATCCGACGCTCGCTTCAGCTTCAAGTTTCAGGGCGGCCGTTAGGCGATGCCCTTCACTGCACCTAGAACAAGGTCATCCTACGACGCAGGCACTGGGGCCACTGCTTCAACAGGCTGGCTTCTTGAGCACGTGGCAACAAACCAAGGCGCCCCGTTATCGGGAATCCACTGGAAGAACAGCCACCATGTTTTAGGTAGAGGCGTTGCTTGCGCTCGCTGGACATCGACAACCTTCTCGCCACAGGCGGCCGGAGAAATCGTTGTCCGCGTCTCGAATTCCTGGCCGGCGGCCAATGGGCCACGCATGGACTCCCCAACACGCCAACGGACCACCTCTTGCTCCGAGTAAGGCGCGTCGCCGTGCTGAACGATCTTTCCTTGCACGGAGACCATGGTTGCCTGGACGGCCACGGTAGCCCTGGCTTGAGCGTCGTCCAGGCTTTCATACATCAGACAACTGCAGGCCATGGCTGCTGACGCTGGCAGCAAGAGAACCCAGCCGAGCAGCGCTTGGCGGATTAGAGACATCCTCATATCAGCTTCCTTTCTCCCCCTATGCGGCGATCATAGCCGGCTATGAAGATGGCAGGTCAGGCGCCCACGCCACTGGGCCCATCCGATGGGCAACCGTCCTCATAGACCTGGAGCGTCCTCGTAGGGGCCGCGGTTCCAGGACCGGTAACGCCAAGGCACGACGTCTTCAAGGAAGGTGATTCGCGGACTCGGCAGGGAGCGCAGCGACGCCGCCCTTCAGCCGCTCCGCATGTGCTTCCGGCACGAAAAGCCACGGTCTGAGGGGCCATGCTGCCGGCACGCCACTGTCGCGTGCCAGGGCGACCTTCAGTCCTTCCCAATGCTCGTCCCAAGACCGCAGCCGGCCTAAGAGCGACGATGCCCCGGCCGCGCAGGTGATCTCACACAGGTAGGCCATCTGCTCCTTGAAGCTTACGGCCACCGCATCGCAATACCAGTGCGAGCCGCTGATGTCCAGGTTGGCCCCCTCGTTGAGCTGGATGCAGCACTGGCTGTTGACGAACAACGCACGGTCCGCTCGGAGGTAGTCGAGCACCACGCCTTCGAAGTGATCCACCGTCGCAACTCCCTTGCTGCGTTGAATGAAAGATTTTGCCACCAAAAAATTCAAACTAAGTCAAATGAAATAAAGACTACAAATCGTCGCCCAGCCAAATAGATATGCGCTTATTAGCCAACTCCGAGCTATCGGAAATCTTCCTCAACGCGCCTTGAAAATTGCTTAATGCCGCAGCCCATTTGGGGTCATTTGGCTTACGCTCCAGAGCTGGCAGCTTCCGAATACCGGCAACCAACCGCTCACTACGCACAGAAAGCAGAACTTGCTCTACCTCTTCGGACGTGGACGCAGCAAAAACCGAGACAATATTCTCTAGAATTTGATGATCATCTTCCATCCACACCTTAAAAGCGTCTTCAAGAGGAATGCTCTGCTCCGAATCTTCTCTGGCGGCAGCGATCATCTGCAGTATCTCCCGATCACGCACGGGCGAATAAGACTGAATCACTCGCTCATCGAATTCTTTCGCCCTGTTCGACCTGCGCTGATCCACCCAAGTTCTGATGTAAGAACTGGCAAGCTCTGACTCGCCCAAAAAGCGGAGCAGTTCAGCGAGAGACTGAAGACTATACGCTGCCTCCATATGTGAAACAGGGGGCCAAGCCTGACGCATTGCGGCCACAATCTCGCTAGAGTTGTCCTGCAGCGTATCGTGATAGGTCCTCCAAGCTTCGTGCCAGGCTTCCTTCAGACGGCGACCTTCTGCGTTGGCCTGGAATTCATACACCGAAGCCCGTAGCTTATCGACATCGGGAAACCCCGATTGAATCGTATGGACTAGCTCGTGGTCAAGCGACGTGTAGAGATACACGCCATACTTACGGATGGCCTCCTCGAACGCCTTGTCCTGCGGGGACGCATCCTTTGAACTTCCTGCGACTGCGGAGACGATCCGACTCTGCCCAGTCACTCGTAGCACCATGTCAAATGGGGGCGCGCCGTCACCAGCTCCAAAAGCCGAGTAGGCGAGAAGACACAGCACTTTAGAAATATGATCAACGGTGCTTGGTTGGAGCGTGTCCTTTCCAGCGGAATCAGCCACCAATCGAACCATTCTTGACGTCCGCTGAATCAACCTGATATTTGAGACCTCCAAACATTCAAGATAGGAGAAGACATCTCCATACCAAGGCTCTTTCACATCCTCCGACAGACCAAGGGCGATCGTATCTCGCAGTGTTGGCGAATAGTTCAACTCGCCATGAAACACCTTTTCCTTGTTGTCATTCCAAATGGACTGATCCGCCTCTGAAAGCCTACCATTGTTCAGAATGACAACCACCCGACAGTTACGATCTTCTACCAGATAGGACACAAGTCCCAACACATCGCGAAGACCGAGAGCAGAACCGCGTCGCTCAACATCATCCAAACAAATGACTCGGTCACGAACGGCATAAAAGCTTGCCCGTTCGTAAAGCTTCCCGGCCTTATCGCCAAATTTTGGAACAAACTGAATCAAGTCTCCTAGCCAGCGCTGCCCTTTCCACCAGAGTCGAGTTACGGACCGCTTGAGTCTCCACTGTGACTGCGCATCGCTATCGAATTCGGCTGTGGCTACACTTAGTGAGGTTTTAAGCTCTGACAGCGAGTTGATACCAAAGAGAGAGACGTATGAGTAACGCTGCCTCCACGGCTCCGCAGTAGTATCTTTCAAGATCTTGTTTCGCCAGAAGTAGGTCTTGCCAACCCCCCATTTACCTTGAAGAACGATGGCAGAGGGCGCTTTAGCCGTTAGAAAGCCTTGTATGGTCTTCTGGATGGACATGGTTCCCGTTTCCTACGACAGTGTTGATTTCCGTCGATAAGCTAACATGCTTCACAAGCCATTTACCATCCATTAATTTATCCGGCTTCAACAAGTTGCGGGACTCGTTAGCTTATTTTCTGCAAACAGTACGCCGCCTGCAGCGCGTCGAGGCCCATGCCGTTCGGCTCGGCGACGATCTTGCCGCGCAGGAGCGATGGATCCAAAGAGGGCTTCGCTCTTGAGGCGTTAGTGGCGCGATTTCAACAAATTATGGCGCGGCAGGGAATTATTCTAGCCCGACTCAAACGATGGTGGCGCGATTCTGCTTGGCCGTAGAAGCTTTTGGTGATAACCCGAAGCGGGTCTCGCCCCATCGGAAAAAACAAAATAAACTTACATACATTTCCTAACATTTAACTTTGGTTCATATTATTTTCCCTCATTTTTTAGTTTTTAGCTAACCAATTAATTTTTAAACACTACAGTAAAGTCTCAGCAAAGAGCCACCCTCGCCTATCTGAAACCCTTGCCGCCTATACGAGCAAGAGTAATTTGTGAGGTTAAGTTAGGCCATCAGCCATGGCTTAATTTGACCCCGATCCGGCAATGCCTGAGGTGATGATTGGAGGCGCAGAAAAACTCCGATTTTGGATTGACGAATTTTGAGGCCGACGTATCAAGCTTCCATCTACCGATGGAAGCACAGCAATGGCAAACGACCTCACCAATGAGCTACAGAAATACAAGGACCACCCCTTCGGCGAATTGACGTTTGGCAGCGTCCGAGTCGGCCGCGTCACGTTCAACAACGTGCGCCTCCGAGGACGCGAGGCCCTCATCGGCCTGGAAGAACTTCTCCAAGCCGCCTGCGAGAAAACGCAGCGCATCCGAGTCCGGAAGGACGGCACCCGGTATCCAGAACCTCTGCCCATCGCCACGCCCGGCCGGCAGCTGTCGGAAGAGATCGCCGACTACCTGCGCGACATGACCCGCCGCAACCTGCGGCCGCGCACCATCGAGGCCACCGCCCGCACGCTGGGCCTTCTGCAACGCGTCTGCGGCGACATTCGGGTCTCTCGCATCGACCACCAGCACATCTACCGCCTGTGGGATCTCATCCGCTGGGCTCCCCCAGGCGCGGCTTCGGATGCAGAGCTCAAGTCCTTGTCCGCCGAAGACCTGATCGTGCGCGGCCAAGCCATCAAGGTCGAGCCGCCGGCGCCCGCGACGCTGGAACTGCACCGCCGCTTCCTCGCCACGTTCTTCAGCACGCTGGTCAAAGCCAAGGCCATTCCCGTCTCACCGATGGAGCCCTTCCGCGAAATAAAGAAGGACTTGCTCCAGGACACCAGCAAGCCCGACCGCCTCTTCAGCGACGAGGAACTGCAGCGCATCTTCGACCCAAGCAACTTCATCCCCTGGGCCAAGAAATGGCCGCATCGTTGGTGGGGGCCGATCTTGGGGCTCTACACCGGTGCCCGAGTCGGCGAGGTCGCCCAGCTCAAAGTGGCGGACATCATTCAGGAGCGCGGGATGTGGTGCATTTCCATCCGCAAGACGATCGACGAGGACTTGGCCGGCAAGGTTGGCACGCGGAGCCGCCAGAGCCTCAAGGGCGACTCCGCAGTGCGGGTCATTCCCCTGGCCCAACCGGTTCTGGATGCGGGCTTCCTCGACTTCCTGGAAGACATGAAGGCGTGCGGCCACCCCCGCCTCTTTCCCCACCTGTCCGCCGGCGTGAACAAGAAGACGGGGGAGACGAACGCGCGCTACAGCCAGGGGCTGCTCAACCAATTCAGCAGCTACTTGAAGGATCTCGGCTTCCCCAAGGGAGTGGGATTCCACGCGTTCCGCCATACGATCGCCACCGAGCTCTACCACCGCGACGTGCCCCAGGAAGAAGTTGCCCTCATCACCGGCCATTCGCTGAGCAAAAAGGTGCCTGTCCTGCAGGACTACTACCTCCACAAGCGGCCGGACCGGATCCGCGTGAAGCAAGCACGGGCCTTGGAATTGTATCGGCCTTCGGTCGAGCTGCCGACGTATCAGGCGGGACAGTTCAAGGAGCGGTTGCGGGACAAGCAAAAGTTCTATCCATGACTTTGCCTAGACCCAACGACCACCACCGCCGACTCAAGCGTCAGCGCCCCATGTCCCTCTCCAATTCCCACGACCCTTTCCGGAGTTCCACCATGAGCATCACCAGCACTCCTAGCACCGACCTGTCCCCTAGCCCCAGCCAACGCCCACCTGGCAAAGCGGTAAGCCGCTCGCCGAGCGATTTGGCTGTCTTATACTTCCGCCCTAAGACCCCTCATCCCCGCGGCCGCACGTTTACCGACCGCGAGATTGCAACGATCTTTGCCTCTTCAAGCTACGAGCGCTGGGCAACCGATCCGCTGCTTTTCTGGGCCCCCTTCCTCGGACTCTACATGGGACTTCGAGCGTCGGAGGTGCTGCGCCTTTCGATCGAGGACTTCGTGGAGCAACACGGAGTGACTTGCATCGTGGGTTGGGGGCGCGCCGCCAAGCGCACGCAAGACCTCAATGCCTACAGGCATCAGAGTCGACGGATCAGTTGCGCCTGGTCGATCCCCGTGCCACAAGTCTTGCTAGACGCTGGCTTTCTGGACTACGTTGCATCCATCCGTGAAAAGCAAGAACAGCAGCTGTTTCCTGCTATCCAGCAAGAACCAGCACGTGACACCGCGGCGTCGCTCAGAAGCAAGTTCATGCGATACGTGCGCTCACGCGGGATTAAAGAGGGCGCGTTTCCAGCCCTGCGCCAAACGTTTGAGCAACGCATCAAGAAAGCTGAGATCTGCTGGACTCATCGCAAGGTGCTCACCCGAGAGTCAAACCACTGTTCCCCAATGGTGAAGCATTACTATCACCCACTCTATCGGATGTGCCACTTCAAAAAAACTCTTGATAAAGCTATCCCGGTGCCGTCCGGCTGCCTTGTCGCACTCCCAATCAATCGTTTTCTTCAACACCGTAATTGTCGAACCACTCCGCATAGGGAGTGTTGCGGACCAGGTGGCGATTGAAGTCTTTGGAGCCATCGGTCCACCAAACCGGCCACCGTTCGCCAAGCCGCACCTTGGCGGCGTTCACCGCTCGTCGAGCCTTGGCGAGGTCATCCGAGTCTCCGGTGGCCTTCGCCGCGTTGCCTTGACATACAACTCAAACGATGGAAAAGAGAAATACATCTCAAAACAACGGAGCCAAATATCGTGCCAGCGACACGAATTACGAAACACGCCTAGCGCTGGACATGCAGCATCGCTAGGATTTTGCCTTGTTGTTTTTATACTCAAGGGGACGAGGAAAATATGCCAACAAAGCGCACGGAAGAGCGTTACGAAATCGACACCTCCGATGGATTAAGGGCAGAAATTGTTGGGGCTTGGGCGCAGGAGAAGCATGAGCGCTTACGGCACTACGTCGACATCAGTCGCGCTGCGCGAAGAAAATTTGACAAGAACTCCTCCTACATTGATTTGTATTGCGGACCTGGTCGCGCCAAGATTAAGGACACGACTATTTTCATTCCTGGTGGGGCACTCGCCGCGGTTGACGCGGCACGCAGCGTGCCCTTTGGGGCTATCCATATCGCTGACCTTGACGAGGCCAATGTCGAAGCATGCAGACATCGCATGGAAGTCAGTGGATTCGGCCCAGTGAATCGCCTTGTCGGTCGAGCTGAAGAAACTGCAAAGTCTGTCGTTTCCAAGCTCTCACGAACTGGGTTGCACTTCGCGTTCCTTGACCCTTACAACGTGCAATCGCTTCCCTTTGAAGTTCTAAGGACTCTGGCTCAGATGAACCGGATGGATTTACTGATCCATCTGAGCGCCATGGATCTCACTAGAAATGTAAAGCAGTTGATGTCTAGCGGCGCTCTCGAACTATTTGCACCTGGATGGCGCGAACACGTCAACCCTGCCGAGCGAAATGATTTGGCAGTGCGAGCCGTGGTTCACCACTGGTGCAACCTGATTCGGCAACTCGGTTACGAGGATGTAAGCGATCGGCTGGAGCTCGTGTCGGGCAAGAAGAACCAGCCACTATATTGGCTAGTCTTAGCCTCAAAGAATGAGCTGGGTCGGCGGTTCTGGGGTGAGGTGAGCAATGTGACACCACAGCATCGCCTGCCCTTCTAGCGCGGCCCTCGATATGCATACAACGGCTGACCGCAAGAGTTCGACAGACAAGTGGCGGAGAACGAACACTGGCTGGGCAACTGCTGCTCTAATAGAGCCCGTGACCTGTCTCGCCTTAGCTGGACAGTCTTCGCTCCACTTCCGTCCAAAGGCTGCGTGGACGCACACCCAGGCGTGTAGCTTTTAGGCCACACGTAAGCCAGCTACACTTCTGAGCGAAAAGGCGATGCCACTTGGGTCGCCCGCATCATCTGAAGTCCTGAGAGCATTGCTATGACGACGTCTTCCCGTATTGAGTGGACCGAGCAGACGTGGAACCCCATAGTGGGGTGCACGAAGATTTCTGCTGGCTGCAAGCATTGCTATGCCGAAGTTATGGCACGGCGGCTTCAGGCCATGGGAACGCCTGGCTACGAAAACGGGTTTGCTTTGCGCTTGATCGAAGAGCGCCTGAACGATCCCATGAAGCGCAAAAAAGCCACGATCTACTTCGTGAACTCCATGTCCGATCTGTTCCACGAGAAGGTGCCGTCCGAATACATCGATCGGGTGATGGACGTGATTTCTCAGACGCCGCAGCACAGCTACCAAATTCTGACCAAGCGAGCCGCACGGATGGCGCGCTACTTCAAGACTCGCTCTGTTCCCAGCAATGCGTGGCTTGGTGTATCGGTTGAGAATCAGCGCCATGGTGTGCCGCGCATTGACCACCTCCGTAAGGTAGATGCAAAAATTCGCTTCCTGTCCGTCGAGCCGCTCCTGGAGGATGTTGGTGAGCTAGATCTGTCGAACATCCACTGGGTCATTGTGGGGGGCGAATCCGGGGCCAAGGCACGGCCGATGAAGCCGGAGTGGGCAGATGCAGTCCGTATCCAGTGCGCAGAGCAGGACGTCGCTTTCTTCTTCAAGCAATGGGGTGGCTGGGGCGCAGACGGAAAGCGGCGTGCCAAGGCTAAAAATGGACGGCTTTTAAATGGCCGCACATGGGATGAAATGCCCATGCACGCAATGATGTAGGAAGACCACACCGATGACGCTTGCTCCTTACACTTGGGATGATGGAGTTCCGGCAACGATCCAGCAACACAGCATCGCCAAGCATGAAGTGCTGCGAGAATATCTGGTTGCCTATCTACAGACTCTGGTAACTAGACCCGCCCAAGATGCACTGAGCGTCACCTTAATTGACGGCTTTGCTGGGGGAGGCGTCTACCAGCACCAAGACACAAAAGAACTTGTTTTAGGATCGCCGTTCATTTTTCTAGAAGCCGCAAGGGAAGCAGAGGCATTAATAGCTATTGGCCGACAAAAACCTTTGCGATGGAACCTGGACTACTTCTTTGTCGAGAAGAACAAGAAGGCGCACAGGCATTTGAAATACGCGCTTGAGGAGCG
>Ga0308160_10002548_pt1 | contig 21796 bp, 21 predicted proteins | sample PhyFR1_FD_201036 | JGI IMG/M metagenome (GOLD analysis project Ga0308160, IMG submission 201036) | Phyllosphere microbial communities from UC Gill Tract Community Farm, Albany, California, United States - DLSLF.R1 | ecosystem: Host-associated > Plants > Phyllosphere > Unclassified | place: USA...
AGCGCGATCGCGATGCCGACGAGCAGGACCTTCTGCTGGTAGATCCGCGGGACGGCGAACGCCGTCATGATGATCAGGAAGACGAAGAGGTTGTCGACCGACAGGGCCTTCTCGGTGATGTAGCCCGCGAAGTACTCACCGCCGAACGTCCAGTTCGAGAAGATGCCGACGCCCACGCCGAACAGGATCGCGATGCCGATGTAGACCGCCGACCAGATGGCCGACTCGCGGATGGTGGGCTCGTGCGGCGTGCGCACGTGGCTGTAGAAGTCGAAGACGAGGAGCCCGAGGATTCCGGCGATCGTGATGATCCAGGTGACGAGTGAGACGTCCATGCAGTTCCCTTCAGTACGCATGAATGTGTACTGAAGGTCTCTTCCACTCGATCGTCAGATGATCGAGCCGATGCACCGGGTCGAGACTGGGCTCTTCCGTATTGACGACACATCGTGAACGGAATACTCCCCTTCAACGTCTCGACACTAGCAGCAGGTCGGTCCGCGGCCGACTGCGAATAGGCTGAGCGCATGGCTTCCCCCTGGTCCCTCTCCGGTGCCCTCCGTGGCATGTTCGCGAAGAAGACGATCGACGAGACCACGTGGGACGACCTGGAGGAGGCGCTGATCGGCGCCGACTTCGGCCCCGACGTCACCGAGCAGGTGATCGACGACCTCCGCGCGAAGGTGCAGCGCTACTCGACGACCGACCCCGCCGACCTCAAGCGCATGCTCCGCGAGACGCTGGAGGAGCGCCTCTCGGCCCTCGACTCCACCCTCAAGCTCAGCGCCCGGCCGGCCGTCGTGCTGATGGTCGGCGTCAACGGCGTCGGCAAGACCACGACGATCGGCAAGTTCGCGAAGTTCCTCCGCAACTACGACCGGTCGGTCGTGGTCGGCGCGGCCGACACGTTCCGCGCCGCCGCCGTCGAGCAGGTCGCCACCTGGGCCGAGCGCGCGGGTGCGCAGATCGTCCGCCCCCAGCAGCCCGGCCAGGATCCAGCCTCGGTCGCGTTCCAGACCGTCGAGTACGCGATGCGCACCGGCGTCGAGATCGTCCTGATCGACACCGCGGGGCGCCTGCAGACGAAGTCGGGCCTGATGGACGAGCTCTCGAAGATCAAGCGGGTCGTCGAGAAGCAGACCGAGATCGCCGAGGTGCTGCTCGTGCTAGACGCGACGACGGGCCAGAACGGCCTCGCCCAGGCGCAGGCCTTCATCGAGCACGCCGGCGTGACCGGCCTGGTGCTGACGAAGCTCGACGGCTCGGCCCGCGGCGGGTTCGTCCTCGCCGTGCAGGAGCAGACCGGCATCCCGATCAAGCTCGTCGGGCAGGGCGAGGGCATCGGCGACCTCACCGGCTTCACGCCGCACGTCTTCGTGCAGAACCTCATCGGCTGACCGGTGCCCGGCCGGGCGGCCCCGGGGGAGGCGCGGGTCGGCCCACGGGGGCGACCCGCGGCCCGTCGTCGGTTAAGATGGCGACACCATGGCCACATTCGGAACCCTCTCTGACCGCCTCGCGGACACGTTCAAGAACCTCCGCAACAAGGGCAAGCTCAGCCCCGCCGACGTCGACGGCACCGTCCGCGAGATCCGTCGTGCCCTGCTCGACGCCGACGTCGCGTTCGACGTCGTCAAGGCGTTCACGAACACGGTGCGAGACCGGGCGCTCGGCGACGAGGTCAGCAAGGCCCTGAACCCGGCCCAGCAGGTCGTCCAGATCGTCAACGAAGAGCTCATCGAGATCCTCGGCGGTCGCCAGCGTCGACTCGAGTTCGCGAAGAACCCCCCGACCGTGATCATGCTCGCCGGCCTCCAGGGCGCCGGCAAGACGACCCTCGCGGGCAAGCTCGCGAAGTGGCTCGCGAAGGACGGCCACACGCCGTTGCTCGTGGCCTGTGACCTCCAGCGCCCCAACGCCGTGCAGCAGCTGCAGGTCGTCGGCGAGCAGGCCGGCGCGGCCGTGTTCGCCCCCGAGCCGGGCAACGGCGTCGGCGACCCCGTCAAGGTCGCCAAGCAGGCCATGAAGTTCGCCCGCGACAAGGTCTACGACACCGTCATCATCGACACCGCCGGCCGCCTCGGCGTCGACGCCGAGATGATGAAGCAGGCCGCGAACATCCGCAAGGCGGTCGACCCCGACGAGGTGCTCTTCGTCATCGACGCGATGATCGGCCAAGACGCGGTGGCCACCGCGAAGGCCTTCCAGGCGGGTGTCGACTTCACCGGCGTCGTCCTGTCGAAGCTCGACGGCGACGCGCGGGGCGGGGCCGCGCTCAGCGTGGCCTCGGTCACGGGGCGGCCCATCATGTTCGCGTCGACGGGCGAGACCCTCGACGCCTTCGAGCCCTTCCACCCCGACCGCATGGCGAGCCGCATCCTCGACCTCGGCGACATCCTCTCGCTCATCGAGCAGGCGCAGGGCGCCTTCGACGAGGCCGAGGCCCGTGCCGTCGCGGAGAAGATCGCGACCGACAACTTCACGCTCGACGACTTCCTCAAGCAGATGCAGCAGCTGCGCAAGATGGGGTCGATCAAGGGCATGCTCGGCATGCTGCCGGGCGCCAAGGGCATGCGCGAGCAGCTCGAGAACTTCGACGAGCGCGAGATCGTCCGCACCGAGGCGATCATCCAGTCGATGACGCCGCAGGAGCGGGCCCTGCCCAAGCTCCTCAACGGGTCGCGCCGACTCCGCATCGCACGGGGCTCGGGCATGACGGTCACCGACGTGAACCAGCTCGTCCAGCGCTTCGAGCAGGCCTCCAAGATGATGAAGACCGTGGCCAAGGGCGGCGTGCCCCAGGTGCCCGGCATGGGCCCGATCCCCGGCGCCTCCTACGGCGGCAAGCGCCCGGCCGCCAAGAAGAAGGGCTCGAAGGCCGGCAACCCCGCCAAGCGCGCGGCCCAGAACGCGGCCCTCGCCACCGGCGCCAAGCCGGGGGGCGCGGCGCCTGCCAGCGGGTCCGGCTTCGGTCTCGGCGGTGCCCCCGCCGGCGACGGCGCCCCCTCGGCGGAGGAGATGGCCTCGCTGCAGAAGTTCCTCGGCCGGGGCTGACCCGGTCGGGCCGTCCGTGACGGGCGCCGACTCGGGGCCCGCGGTGCGACCGCGGGCCCGAGTCGTCACCGGGCGCTCACCAGGTGCCCGGGTAGTGCAGCTCGAAGCGCGACACCTTCCCCACGAGGCCGTTGCGGTAGCTCTGTTCCTGCACCGTGACGCCGGCGGGGCGTTCCCGGGCGTCCGTCCGGAGCAGGCCGGACGTCGGCACGGTCGTCTCCCAGATGAAGAAGTCGTCGTCGCGAGAACCGTCCGGCGAGTCGAAGACGCTGAGCTCCGTCCCGATCGGCATGTTCGTGAACGACACGTAGTAGGCGTCGTCGTTCCTGCACGAGTGGCTGTTCGACCTGAAGTCGACGGACTCGGCCACCTCCCCCCGGAACCCGGGTGTCTCGAGAGCACGGAAGCGGACGGTGCACATGTGCTTCGAGGCGCCCTCCCGGTAGTGGAAGGCCACCGTCGCGGGCTTCGAGGCGCCGACGTCGACGGTGAGGGACGCGATCGGCTCGAGGCAGTAGTCGCACGCGGCCGTCGAGCCCTGCCGGGGGGAGTACACGGTGACGGTCGAGGTGCCCTGCGCCACGACCGGGAGGTTGACGTGCCCCCGTGCCTTGTACGTCGGGCCCGTGCTCCAGGCGCCCAGAGCGGGTCCCGTGACCTCCACGACGGATGTCGACAGGTCGATCGCACGCCCGGAGCTCCCGACGAGCAGGTCCAGCGCCTGGGCGCCGCCTCGGCTGAGGACGTCGACCTGCGTCGTGAGCGGCGTCGTCGTGTCCGGGATCGCCAGGTCGTCCCCCATCCGGCTCACCCAGCTGATGTCCGCTCGACGGCTCGCGCCGAGGCTGAAGAAGGACAGGTCGTCGATCTCGGCGCGTCCGTGCAGCCTCACCGTCGTCGTGGCTGCCGTGAACTCCACGAACGTCGGCCGGCTCGTCCAGCCAGGGGGAGTCGGGGCTCGGTCCAGGGGCACCTGGTGCGTGGGGTCGTCGAGCCACATGGTCGAGCTCGAGCCCGAGGGCGCGTTCCTCGAGCGGAACGAGACACGGTAGCGGTGGCCCGGGGTGAGGCCCTCCTTCGTCCACGAGATCTCGCCGGCGCCGGCCGGGCGCACCGTCCCCGGCGTCGACGCGTGGCCCGTCCACCCCGAGAAGTCGCCGTCGTCGAAGTCGGAGTGCTGATCCGCCGACTTGATGCCGATCTGCATGCCGCGGCGCAGCTCGACGTCGTAGACCGACCTCCCGTCGCGCTGCTGGTCGCGGACGGCCGCGCCCGTGGCCTCGTCCATGGTGAGGAGGACCGCCCGCTCGTCGAGCAGGAGCGGAACCCGGTTCGTCGGGGAGGCGAGGTCGGGGCTGCGGTACCAGCGATGCCCGTCGATCCGCTCGACGGCGAAGGCCCGGTCGATGGCCTCCCCGATCGTCAGCCGCGGGGTCGAGTCGTCCGGGTCGCGGAGGTCCGGTGCCACGACGTGGCGCTGGGCCGTGTCGATCCCGGCGTCCAGCACCAGGGTCGCCGTGGACTCGCGGATGCCGGTGAGCAATGGGCCCCACTGGCCGGCCGCCGGATCGAGGCGCCCCGAGACCACGCGGCCGAAGGTGCCGGACGTCTGGGGCGTGTCGAGCGACACCTCGCCGCTCCGACCCAGCTGCTCCAGCTCGTCCGCGGTCGCGGTGAGGTCGACGGTGCCGGCGTCGTTGATGGTCTCGACCGAGAGCGCCGCCGAGCCCCGGGCGGGGTAGCTCTCTCCGGCGCCCAGGGCGTCCGCTCGGAAGTTCGGGCCGGCTCGGAAGCTGGCCATGGTCTGCTGCCCCTCCAGCACCCAGCTGGTCGTCGGGTGCGCGTCGAAGACGGGTGCGCTGCCGGCGTTGTGGTAGCGGACGTTGCCGTTCAGCGAGGCGGCCTTCGACGCGCTCCGGGTGACGAGCTCCTGCCACGACGTCGAGGTGCCCTCCGTCACGCTGTGTGACCGGGTCCACGAGAAATTGAACTCCTGTGACACCTTCGTCTCGCCGCTCAGGCCCTCCGGCCCGGCCGAGGCTCCGCTCTCGACGCCGACCTTGCCGCCGAGGGTCCTGCTCCACGAGTTCGTCGTCGAGAGGCTGCGCGTCCGGGTCGTCGACTCGCTGGTCGTGTCGTTCAGGGTCACGACGAGCTTCTCGAGATCGACGCCGACGGCGGGCGCGGCGGCCACGAGCGGGTCGCGGGCCTCGGTGCGCGTGCCGCCCGGCATCATGGCCGACACCTTCTCGAGATCGGTGTACGGGTCTCGCGCCGACCGGCAGTGGTTCTGGTCCGAGAGGTACTTCGTGTGACCGCGGGCGGCGAGGTCGTCCCGCCAGGGGACGAGCGAGGAGTCGACGAGGGCGTAGCCGCCGCGCTCGAGGTCGTCGGGGACGAGGTCGTGGTCACGGTCGCCGGGCAGGGCGACGCCGCACGCCAGTCCGGCGCGGGCACCGGGGCTCGAGACGACCGGGGTCGAGAGGTCGTCCTCGGCGACGGGCTGCCACGGCGATCCGGCGTCGCTCGACCAGCCCAGCGTGATCGCGGTCCCCTCGGGAGGAGCCTCGACCGAGAGGCGCACGGTCGTCGGACGGTCCGGGGTCGTCTCGACGGTCACGATCTCGTCGGCGGTCCGGTCGGGGAAGGCGACGTCGGGGCCGACGCCGTCGCGGAGGACCGCGAACGAGCGGGGCCCGGCCAGCTCGGTCGTGACCGCCGCGTCGAGGGTGATCGTCGTGGCGCCGGCGGGGACGCGGGCCGGCGACCGCCACGAGACGGAGACCGTCTCGGGGGAGTCGCCGCCCCCCAGCGCCGTGACGAGCGGCGCCGTCCCCGCGGACGGCTCGTCGGCGGGGGCGCGGCCGTCGCCGGCCGGCGGTGACGGACTGTCGAGCGGCGAGGCCGATGCGGCCTGCGGGGGCGGGACCAGGGCGTCGGCGACGAGCACGACGCCCAGGGCCGCCGCCACGAGCGGTGGGATGGACCGGAGGAATATCGGATGTCTCATCGGTGCATCGAATGTCAGCAGCGCGGATCGTGCCCGACTGTTACTCCGTGTTACGTCGAGCCTCTGGCCCCTCCGTGCCGCCCTCGGGCCCTTGGGGCGGCGTCACAGGTCCGCGGAGAGCCCCTCGTCGAACTCGCGGACCAGCGACGCGACGACCGGACGCAGGTCGCCGCCGTGGGCCGCGGCCACGGCCAGTTGGCGCTGGTAGCTGGCGCCCCGGTCGGTGATCGACGCGAGCGAGTGCAGCTCGTCGAGGCAGCCAAGGCGATCGGCCGCAGGCTCGAGGGTCGTGACCAGGTCTCGCAGGTCGTCGGTCACGAGGCGCTCGTCGCCCGCGGCGTTCTGGATCACGATCGCGTCCATGCCGTAGCGGGCTGCGCGCCACTTGTTCTCGCGGACGAACCAGGGCTGCATCGACGGCAGCGTCTCGCCGTGGTCCAGGCGGTCGGACATGTCGTCCACCAGGCACTGCACGAGCGCCGTCACGGCGGCGACCTCGTCGGTCGTCGCGATGCCGTCGAAGACCCGGCTCTCGAGCGTCCCCCACCTCGGCGAGGGGCGCAGGTCCCAGCGCAGTTCGCTGTGGTCGTCGATCACGCCCGTGTGGGTCAGGTCCGCGACCATGGCCTCGTACTCCGACCAGGTCTCGAACTGGGGCGGCAGGCCGGCCGTGGGCAGCTGCTGGAACATCAGGGCGCGGTTCGAGGCGTAGCCCGTCTCCTCGCCCACCCAGAACGGGCTGGAGGCGGTCAGGGCCTGGAAGTGCGGCAGGTAGGTGAGCATGCCGTTCATGATCGGCAGCACCTTGTCGCGCGAGTCGATCCCGACGTGGACGTGGACGCCCCAGATCATCATCTGGCGGCCCCACCAGCGGGTGCGGTCGATCAGCGTGGCGTACCGCTCCTTGTCGGGCGTGACCTCCTGGTCGACGTACCGGCTGTACGGGTGCGTGCCGGCGCAGATCAGGTCGGCGCCGAGCGCGGCCGCCGGTCCACGGACCTGGTCGATGGTGGCCCGGAGGTCGTCCACGGCCCCGGCGACCCGGTGGTGCACCCCGGTGACGACCTCGACGGTGTTGGTCAGGAGCTCGTTCGTCAGGCGGTCGCCGTCCTCGTTGAGGTGGGCCAGGTCGGCGAGGATCTGCGGAGCGCGAGGGGCCAGTTCGCCGCTCTCGTGGTCGACGAGGGCCAGCTCCCACTCGACGCCGAGGGTCGACCGCTCAGAGCTGGTGAAGTCGATCTGCATGGGTGCTGCCTCCCGCTCGGCGCGTGCGCGCCGACCCATCCTGACAGCCGGGGGAGTCGCGTGACCGTCCGTGTCGCCGCCCCCGCCCGACGACACGACGGCGGGTTCGCGAGAGATTGGTGGAACCGGTCGTTCGTCTGCAACAATGGTGGGTCGAGTCTCCGGTCGCCCGACCCTCTAATCAGGTGGCCGCCGAGACCTCATAGAGCTTCCGAGCCGAGTGTGCCCCCACGCTCACGGCTAGCAACTCGCCCACATCACATCAACAGGAGAATTGTGGCTGTCAAGATCCGTCTCAAGCGCATGGGCAAGATCCGTGCACCGTACTACCGCATCGTCGTCGCCGACGCGCGCACCAAGCGCGACGGTCGTGTCATCGAGGAGATCGGCAAGTACCACCCCACCGAGGAGCCCTCGTTCATCGAGGTCGAGTCGGAGCGTGCGCAGTACTGGCTCAGCGTCGGCGCGCAGCCGACCGAGCAGGTCGCCGCGCTGCTGAAGCTCACGGGCGACTGGGGCAAGTTCAAGGGCGACGCCGACGCCGTCAGCACCGTCAAGACCAAGGCCCCCAAGGAGGCCTTCGTCGCCGACGAGAAGAAGAAGCCGGTCCTCGTCCCCAAGTCGGAGAAGCCCGCCAAGGCCGAGCCCGCCGAGGCCCCCGCCGCCGACGACGCCGAGACCACCGAGGCGTAGTCAGTGCTCGCACCTGCACTCGAGCACCTCGTCCGGGGGATCGTCGATCACCCGGACGAGGTGCAGGTCGTGGAGAAGACCTCTCCTCGGGGCGACGTCCTCGAGGTGCACGTCCACGCTGACGACCTGGGCCGCGTCATCGGTCGCGCCGGTCGGACGGCGAAGGCACTCCGCACCCTGGTCACGGCCCTGGCCGACGGCAAGCGCGTGCGGGTCGACGTCGTCGACGGCGACCTCTAGGCCGTGAGCACGAACGACAAGACCCAGCTCCGGGTCGGGCGCCTGACCAAGGCGCACGGCCTGAAGGGCGCGCTCAAGCTCGAGCTCTTCACCGACACCCCCGAGCAGCGCTTCACCCCGGGCTCCTCCTTCACCCTGCAGGTGCCCGAGACCAGCGAGTGGCACGGCCGGAGCGTCACGCTCACCGAGCTCCGCTGGTACAACGGCCACCCCGTCGGCTTCTTCGAGGGCGTCGACGACCGCTCCGCCGCCGAGTCCCTGGTCAAGGCGATCCTCTGGGTCGATCAAGACCTTGACGAGCTCCCCGACGAAGACGACGCCTGGTATCACCACCAGCTCGTCGGCCTCCGGGTCGAGCGTGACGGCGTCGAGGTCGGCACGGTCTCCCGCGTCGACCACCTCCCCGCCCAGGACTTGCTCGCCGTGGCGACGCCGGCGGGCGAGGTGCTGGTGCCGTTCGTCACGGCGATCGTGCCGAGCGTCGACATCGAGGCGGGCGTGATCACTGTCACCCCGCCGGCGGGCCTCTTCGAGGAGCTCGTCGACGACAGCTCCGACGATGAGTCCGCCGCGACCGTCGACACCGGCGACGTCGAGGGTGAGAGCCCTGACGACGCCGTGGGCGAGGCCCCCGAGGCCGACCGCTCCGACGACGGCAGCTGACGATGCGCATCGACATCGTGTCGATCTTCCCGGACTTCTTCGGGGTGCTCGACATCTCCCTGCTCGGCAAGGCCCGTCAGCAGGGCCTGCTCGACGTGGCCGTGCACGACCTGCGCGACTTCACCCACGACCGGCACCGCACCGTCGACGACACCCCCTACGGCGGCGGTGCCGGCATGGTCATGCGGCCCGAGCCCTGGGGCGAGGCCCTCGACCACGTGCTGGGCGACGAGGCGAGCCCCGCGACCACGACGCTGATCGTCCCCTCGCCGGCGGGCACGCCCTTCACGCAGGCCCTCGCCCGCGAGCTGGCCGTCGCCCCGCACCTCGTGTTCGCCTGCGGGCGCTACGAGGGCATCGACCAGCGCGTCGTCGAGCACGCCGCCGAGCGCGTGACCGTCCGCGAGATCAGCCTCGGCGACTACGTGCTCAACGGCGGCGAGGTCGCCGTGACGGCGATGGTCGAGGCGATCGGTCGCCTCGTGCCGGGCGTCGTGGGCAACCCCGAGAGCCTGACGGAGGAGAGCCACGAGGGCGGCCTCCTCGAGTACCCCAGCTACACGAAGCCCGCGACCTGGCGGGGCCACGACGTGCCCCCGGTGCTCCTCAGCGGCAACCACGGCGCCATCGCGACCTGGCGCCACGAGCAGCAGGTCGCCCGCACCCGGCGCGTCCGCCCCGACCTGCTCGGCGAGTAGCGCCTCCCGCTGCGCCCCGGAGCAGCCTGCTCAGCCGCGGGCGGTCAGCACGAGCGGACCGTCGGCCGTCACGGCGACCGTGTGCTCCGCGTGCGCGGCCCGCGAGCCGTCGGCGCTCCGCAGCGTCCAGCCGTCGGCGTCGGTGACGATCTCGTCCGTGCCGAGCATCAGCCACGGCTCGATCGCGATCACGAGGCCCGGCCGGAGGGGCCAGCCCCGCCCGGCGCGGCCGTCGTTCGGCACGTGCGGGTCGCCGTGCATGGTCGTGCCGACGCCGTGGCCGCCGAACTGCAGGTTGACGGAGAACCCGGCACCGCGGGCGACGTCGCCGATCGCGGCCGAGACGTCGCCGAGCTTGCCGCCCGGCTGCGCGGCCGCGATCCCGGCCTCGAGCGCTCGCTCGCAGGTCTCGATGAGGCGGCGGTCGTCCGGGGTCGGCTCGGCGCCGACGACGAACGAGACCGCGGAGTCGGCGACCCAGCCGTCGACGGCGCAGGCGAAGTCGAGGCTGAGCAGGTCGCCCTCCCGCAGGCGGTACCGGTGCGGCAGGCCGTGCAGCGCCGCGTCGTTGACGGAGGTGCAGATCACCTTGCCGAAGGGGCTGGCGCCGAACGACGGGTGGTAGTCGAGGTAGCTGCTCTCGGCGCCGCGCTCGCGGATCATGTCGTGGGCGAGCGCGTCGAGGTCGAGCAGGTCGACGCCGGGCGCCGCGGCCGCACGGGTCGCCTCGAGGACGGACGCGACGAACGCTCCCGCCGGTCGCATGCGGTCGATCTCGTCGGGGGTGCGCAGCTCGATCATGCAGCCATTCTCCACCGTCGTTCCCTAGCCTCGACCGCATGGTGCTGCGTCGAGTCCTCTACCGCCTCCTCTGGCCCGCCGTCGTGGTGCTGCCCCTGTGGGTCCTGCTCGGCCGTGCGGCGTTCGGGGTGCCCCTCGGGGCGCAGGTGCTCGGCCAGATCGTCCTCGTGCCCCTCCTGTTCGTCGCGCAGGCGGGCGCCGTCGGCGTCGTGGTGGCGCGACGGAGCGTGCGCCGGGCGCGCGCGGTCTCCTGGCTCGACGCCGGCCTCCTGCTCCTGACCTGGCTGGCCCAGCTGGCCCTCGGCTTCTTCCTCGTCGACTCCGTGGCCGGGTCGCGGCCGGCCTCGGCGTTCACGCAGCTCGCCGGCGACGGCCGGGTCGACCTGTCGACGGCGCTGTTCGCCGTCTCCGCCGTCCTGACGATCCTGGGCGGGCTGGGCCTCGCGGTCGCCGCGGTGCGGCAGTTCGTGCGGGAGGCGCGGGGCCGGGTGGCCGCGTCGCTGGCCGACCTCGACCGTCTGGCGTCCGGCGCCGCGGGGCCGACGCCTCCTCGTGGGGGTCCGGCCTCCGACGACGCCCCGGTGATCACCATCACCCCGCGCTCCTGACGCGGTGGCGGCCCGGAGCCGACCTGTGGCACACTTGACGCTTGTGCCTGCGCACGACTCTGCCACAGGGGAGTCTGCTCTCGTCAGCGCACGACCTCTTTCATCACCTCGGGTGCTCCGCACCCACGAGCAGCAGTCGACCTGTGGCGGTTGCAGAGAGCGAACCACCATGCACATCCTCGACGCCGTCGACGCAGCCACGCTGCGCACCGACATCCCCGACTTCCGCGCCGGCGACACCGTCAAGGTGCACGTGAACATCATCGAAGGCACGCGCTCGCGCGTCCAGGTCTTCCAGGGTGTCGTCATCGGCAAGCAGAACGAGGGCGTCCGCGAGACGTTCACCGTCCGCAAGGTCAGCTTCCAGGTCGGCGTCGAGCGCACGTTCCCCGTGCACTCGCCCGTCATCGACCACATCGAGGTCGTCAGCCGCGGCGCGGTGCGTCGCGCGAAGCTCTACTACCTGCGCGAGCTGCGCGGCAAGAAGGCCAAGATCAAGGAGAAGCGCGACCACTGACCCGGTCCGCACGTCCTTCCCTGAGCTCCCCGCCCTATACGATGGCGGGGAGCTCAGGCGGTTAAATGACAGACGACACATCCTCGCGGCGCCTCCTGCGCCGCCCCGGTCGCGGTGACGACCAGAAGAAGCGCGGCACCCTGACGTTCCTCCGTGACGTCCTGGTCATCTTCCTGGCGGCGCTGCTGATCTCCTTCTTGATCAAGACGTTCCTGATCCGCTCGTTCTACATCCCCTCGGGGTCGATGGAGAACACGCTGCAGATCAACGACCGCATCATCGTGAACGAGCTCGTGCCCGACGTCGTCGACGTCAAGCGCGGCGACGTCGTGGTCTTCACCGACCCCGGCGGATGGCTGGAGGGCACGGCCCCCGTCACCACCGCCTCCGGCAACCCCCTCGGCGACGGTGTCTCGTGGTTCCTCACGCTGGTCGGGCTCGGTACGCAAGACAGCAACGACCACCTCATCAAGCGCGTCATCGGGCTGCCCGGCGACACGGTGTCGTGCTGCAACGACTTCGGCCAGATGTCCGTCAACGGCGTCCCGCTCGACGAGCCCTACGTCACCCTGCCCCCGGGCGTCGACCGCGTCTCGGGCGACGACTTCTCCGTCACGGTGCCCGCCGACTCCCTCTGGGTGATGGGCGACAACCGCTACAACTCGAAGGACAGCCGCTACAACGGCGACACCCCCAGCCAGGGCTTCGTGCCGATGAGCGACGTCGTCGGCCGCGCCTTCGTCATCAGCTGGCCCGCCGCCCGCTGGACGTGGCTCGACGACTACCCGGCCGTCTTCCGCGGCACGGAGCGCGAGGGCGAGTGATGGCGGTCGTCGACCCCACGCTCGACCTCGAGCGCGAGCTGCACGCGGCCGGAGCCACCTGGGTGATCGGCTGCGACGAGGTCGGTCGGGGCGCCATCGCCGGGCCCGTCGCCGTCGGCCTCGGCGCGGTGCACCTCGAGTGCGGCGAGATGCCCGTGGGGCTCCGTGACTCGAAGCTGCTGAGCGAGAAGCGCCGCGAGGCCCTGTACCCGACGGCGACGTCGTGGGTCCAGGCGCACGCCGTCGGCCTGGCCGACGCCCGAGAGGTCGACGAGATCGGCATCGTCGCGGCCCTCGGCCTCGCCGGGCGGCGGGCGCTCACGGCGCTGCACGAGGCCGGCGTCGGCATCATGAGCTCGGTCGTCGTGCTCGACGGCAACCACGACTACCTGACGCCGGCGCTCTCCACACCGCCGCGCATCACCACCCGGGTGAAGGCCGACCGCGACTGCGCCTCCGTCGCCGCGGCCTCGGTGATCGCCAAGGTGCACCGCGACCGGATGATGATCGCCGCCGACGACGAGCACCCCGGCTACGGCTGGGCGGGCAACAAGGGCTACGGGTCGACCGCGCACTACGCGGCGCTGACCGAGCTCGGTCCGTCGCCGCTGCACCGCCTCACCTGGCTGCACTGAGCGGCCGGTCGGTGTGCCCGGGCCCCAGCGCCGCCGTCACCGCGGCGTCGCCCGTCGGCGACGCCCCTCGCGCCGCCGGGGGCGTGCGGGAGGCGCGGGCGCGGCCGCGTAGGATGGTCCCTCGATGGACGAGGACGAGTTCGAAGACTACGACCGAGAGGTCGAGCTCGCGTTGTACCGCGAGTACCGCGACGTGGTGTCGCAGTTCCGCTACGTGGTCGAGACGGAGCGGCGCTTCTACCTCGCGAACGAGGTGGAGCTCGTCCGGCGCGACACGGAGCACGACTTCTACTTCGAGCTGACGATGAGCGACGTCTGGGTGTGGGACGTCTACCGCTCCGACCGCTTCGTGAAGTCCGTCCGCGTGCTCACCTTCAAGGACGTCAACGTCGAGGAGCTCACCACCCGCGACCTCGAGCTGCCGAAGGAACTCGCGCTCGACGAGTAGCGCGTCCCTCCCCAGCCCGGGCTGGGTGCTCGTCGTCCCCACGACGTGACCTGCGGCCGTGGGCTGGCCCCGCGCCTCCGCCAGTCTCCTCGCAGGAGGTCGACATGGCGGAGAAGGACGAACTGGGGCGGCGCGGCGAAGACGTGGCCGCCGAGTGGTGCGAGGCACAGGGGCTGCGGGTGGTCGACCGCAACTGGCGGTGCCGTGAGGGCGAGATCGACCTGGTCGCGCTCGACGGCGACGAGGTGGTCGTCGTGGAGGTCAAGACCCGCTCGGGCACGGGCTGGGGCACGGCCCTGGAGGCGGTGACGCCGCAGAAGCTCGCCCGGCTTCGACGTCTGGCGGGGGCGTGGTGCCAGGAGCACCCGGGGGTGGGGCACGGCGTCCGCATCGACGTCGTCGGCATCACGGTCGAGCGGTGCCGCGGGCACGAGCGCGTCGAGCACGTGCGCGGGGCCGGCTCGTGAGCATGGGGCGCACCCGGGCGGTCTCCCTGCTCGGGCTCGACGGCGCGGTGGTCGAGGTCGAGGCCGACCTCGGCCAGGGGCTGCCGGCCTTCATGATCATCGGGCTGCCCGACGCGTCGCTGGGGGAGGCCCGCGACCGCGTGCGGGCGGCGGCCTCGAACGCCGGGTGCCCGCTGCCCTCCCGCAAGCTCACGGTCAACCTGTCGCCGGCCTCGCTGCCGAAGCACGGGTCGTCGTTCGACCTGGCGATCGCGGTGGCGGCCCTCGCGGCGGCCGACCTCGTCGAGGCCGAGTCGGTCGCCCGGGTCGTGCACGTCGGCGAGCTCGGGCTCGACGGTCGGCTGCGCCCCGTCGACGGGGTCCTGCCGGCCGTCGTCGCGGCACGCCGGGCGGGCGCCGAGATCGTCATGGTGCCGGCCGACAACGCCGACGAGGCGTCGCTCGTGCCCGACGTCCGCGTCGTCTCCGTGGTCGGGCTCCGCGACGCGGCGATCTGGCACGGCGCCGACCTCGCTCCCGAGCCGGCCGAGCCGCTCCGCCGGTCGACGGTGGCTGCCCCCGCGGGGGCCGTCCCCGAGCTCGCCGACGTCATCGGCAACTCCGACGCCGTGCAGGCCCTCGTGACGGCGGCGGCCGGGGGGCACCACCTGCTGATGGTCGGCCCCCCGGGGGCCGGCAAGAGCATGCTCGCCGCGCGCCTGCCCGGCCTGCTGCCCGACCTCGACCTCGAAGCGGCCCTCGAGGTCAGCTCGATCCGGTCGCTCTCGGGGCTGCCGGTCGGCAACGAGCTCGAGCGACGACCGCCGTTCGAGAGCCCGCACCACACCTGCAGCGCGGCCGCGCTCGTCGGCGGCGGCAGCGGGGTCCTGCGCCCCGGGGCGGCGTCGCGGGCCAGCCGCGGCGTGCTCTTCCTCGACGAGGCGCCCGAGTTCGCGCAGACCGTGCTCGACTGCCTCCGTCAGCCGCTGGAGTCGGGCGAGACCGTCGTGCACCGGTCACGGGCGGTCGCGCGCTTCCCGGCCCGGTTCCAGCTCGTGGCCGCCGCGAATCCCTGCCCGTGCGGCCAGTGGGGCTCGCGCGAGGGGGAGTGCACCTGCTCGCCCCACCAGCGCCGGCGCTACCTCGCCAAGCTCTCCGGCCCGCTGGTCGACCGCATCGACGTGCAGCTGCGCGTGGCACGGATCAGCTCGGCGCAGTTCCGCCTCGCCGAGACCACGGACGTGCTCACCACGGCCCAGGCGAGGGAGGTGGTCGAGGAGGCGCGGGCGAGGGCCCGGCACCGGCTGGCCGGCACGCCGTGGCGCCTGAGCTCGGAGGTGCCGGGCGCCTGGCTCCGGGGCGCCGGCCGCCGGCTGGCCGTCGCCGACTCGGCGCCGATCGACCGGGCGCTCGAGACCGGGGCCCTCACCATGCGGGGCTACGACCGGGTGCTCCGCCTGGCCTGGACCCTCGCCGACCTCGACGGGGTCGGCCGGCCCGGCCGGGGCCAGGTCGCCCGGGCCCTCGGGCTGCGGCGGTCGCTGTGAGGGCGCTGCTCGACGCCTCCCGCGACGACCTCGCGCGGCTGGTCCGGCCCGCCCGGGCCTGGGTGCCCGGGGGCGACTCCGACGAGGCGGGCCTCGACGTCTTCGCCCGCGCCGCCTGGTCGGGCATCGCGGAGCCGGGCGACGTCGTCGCGGGCCTCGCCCGCCGGGGCCTGGGGCCGGCGGTCGCCCTGAGGCTCGCCGTCGAGTCCGTCGTCGAGCGGGGCGGCGGCGGGGCCGGGCGCGGTCTCGAGACCGCGCTCCGCGACTCCCCGGCGGGCGACGACCTCGGTCGGTTCTCGGTCGACGCGGCCCTGCGACGCTGGGCTCCGCGGCTCCAGCGGTGGCGGGCGGAGGCGTCGCTGCGCGCCGCGGAGGCCCTCGACATCCGCCTGCTCGTGCCGGGCGACCCCGGGTGGCCCGCCGAGCTCGACGAGCTGGGCGACCACGCCCCCGCGGTGCTGTGGCTGCGCGGTGCGGGCGAGCTGCCGGCCCCGGCCGCGTCGGTCGCCGTGGTGGGGGCGCGGGCGGCGACGTCGTACGGCGAGACGGTCGCCGCCGACCTCGGCAGCGGCCTCTCCGACCGGGGGCTGACCGTCGTCTCCGGCGGGGCCTACGGCATCGACGGCTCGGCCCACCGTGCGGCGCTCGCGGCCGAGGCCCCGACGGTGGCGGTGATGGCCGGCGGGGCCGACCGCTTCTACCCCGCCGGGCACGACGAGCTCCTCCGCCGGGTCGTGCGGACGGGCCTCCTCGTCGCGGAGGCGCCCTGCGGCACGACGCCGTCCCGCTGGAGGTTCCTGCAGCGCAACAGGCTCATCGCCTGCCTCACGGCGGCGACCGTGGTCGTCGAGGCCGGCCGTCGCTCGGGCTCCCTCAACACCGCCGGCCACGCGCAGGTGCTCGGGCGCCCGGTCGGCGCCGTGCCCGGCCCCGTCTCGTCGCCGTCGTCGGCGGGCTGCCACGCGTTGATCCGCTCGGGGCTCGCCGCCTGCGTCACGGGCGTCGACGACGTCCTCGAGCTCGTGGGCCCGATCGGGCACGGTGGGCCGGCGGGGCACGCCGGGGGAGGCGCGGGGCCGTCCCCGGAGGTCGTCGACCCCCGCGTCGTCCGCGTCCAGGACGCCCTCAGCCCCCGCGTCGAGCGCACGACCGACGAGGTCGCGGCGGCCTCGGGGCTCGGCGCCGACACGGTGCGGGGGCTCCTCGCCGAGATGGAGGTCGACGGCCTGGTCGTCGCCGGGCCCGCGGGGTGGCGGAGGAGGGGCCGCGCGCGTGGGTAGCCTGGCGCCGTGACGACGACGAGACGCGCGGCGGGCCCCGGCGGGGCGGGGCGCCCGTGACGGCCCTGCGCGTCGACGTCGACGCCTTCGTCGAGCACCTGCGGCACGCGCGGGGGCTGAGCGAGAACACCCTCCGCTCGTACCTCTCCGACCTCGCTGACCTGCTCGCGGTCGCCGGGCAGCGGCTGGGCCGCGAACCGCAGACCGCGGACGTCGACCTCGAGCTGCTCCGCGACTGGCTCTGGCGCGGCACGGAGGCCGGCCTCGCGCGCACCACCCTCGCCCGTCGGTCGGCCAGCGCCCGGGCCCTGACGCGGTGGCTGGAGGAGACCGGGCGCACCGGTGTCGACGTCGGCCTCCGGCTCCGCGCCCCCAAGGCCGAGAGCCACCTGCCCCGCGTGCTGACGACCGCGCAGACCGAGTCCGTGCTGACGTCGCTCGCCGTCCGGGCCGAGGCCGACGACGCCGTGGCGGGGCGCGACCTCGCGGTCGTCGAGCTGCTCTACGGCTCGGCGCTGCGCGTCTCCGAGCTCGTCGGGGCCGACGTCGGCGACGTCGACCTGGACCGCCTCACCGTCCGCGTCACCGGCAAGGGCTCGCGTCAGAGGGTCGTCCCCTTCGGGGTCCCCGCGGCGGAGGCGCTGCACCGGTACCTCACGCGGTCCCGGCCCGTCCTCGCGGCCCGCGCCGTCGCCCGCGCCGGGGCCGGAGCAGGAGCCGGAGCCGGACGAGCCGCCGGCGCCGGGCCCGCGCGCGACGCCTTCTTCCTCGGAGCGACCGGTGGCCGGCTCGGCACCCGCGCGGTGCACCGCCTGGTGTCCGGGCTGCTGGCCGACCTGCCGGGCAGCGGCCCGTCGGGCCCCCACGCCCTCCGGCACACGGCGGCGACCCACCTGCTCGACGGGGGCGCCGACCTCCGTGCCGTGCAGGAGATGCTCGGCCACGCCAGCCTGGGCACCACGCAGATCTACACGCACGTCTCGACCGAGCGACTCCGCGAGAGCTACCGGACGGCCCACCCCCGCGCCTGACCGACCCGGCGTCCTCAGCCCGTCACCTCGTCGTGGCGGGTCGGCAGCAGCACGCTGGCCCGGCCGAGGCCCAGCATCATCAGCGGTGAGACGTACTCGCCGTCGATCCGCGCCCCCAGGTGCACGCACGAGGCGGCGCAGCCGTGGCCGGGCTCGAGCACCCCGACGGCCTGGCCCCGCTGCACGACGTCGCCGGCGCGCAGCTCCGTGCTCACCGGCTCCATGCTGCTCAGGGTGCCGTCTCCGTGCCGGAGCGACAGCACGCGGCGGTCGACGACCGTCCCGGCGAAGTGCACCACCCCGTCGTCCGGGGCCGACACCGCGCCTCCCTCGGGCATCGCGAGGTCGACGCCCCGGTGCCCGGGAGACCACCGGTGCTCGGGGGCGACGAACGGGCGGAGCACGAGGTGCGGCTCGGGCACCGGCCACGACCACGGGACGGCGGGGCCGGGCCGCACCTCGGCCGCGACGGGCCGGGCGGGACCGCCGGCGAGGAGGAGGAGGACCGCCAGGACAGCGGCCGTGACGGCGACGCCCCGGCCGACCCGTGTCGCCCCTGGGCCAGGCGACAGGTGTCGGACGACGGAGGGACGAGGGGTGGCTGCGCCGGTCTGCATGCACAGATCGTGCACGACGTGCGCGGATTCACAGCGAGGCGTAGGGTCCCTCTGTGCACGAACACCCGGTGCACGACGATGTCGGGGGAGTGTGGTCACGAGCCCGCCCTCCGTGGATTTAAGGAGAACCGTGTCGAACTCGGCGCAATCGTCAGCAACAGAGAAGAAGCTGAACAGGCGGGTGACGGCTCTCGCGATCGCCGCGGCCGTGGGTGGCTTCCTCTTCGGATTCGACTCGTCCGTCATCAACGGCGCGGTCTCCAGCATCACCGACGAGTTCGGCCTGACGGAGTTCGCCTCCGGCTTCGCCGTCGCCTCGGCGCTGATCGGCTGTGCGATCGGTGCGTACGTCGCCGGCCGCCTCGCCGACAAGATGGGCCGCATCAAGGTGATGCTCATCGGCGCCGCGCTCTTCCTGATCAGCTCGCTCGGCGCCGCCTTCGCGTTCGCCGTCTGGGACCTCGTGCTCTGGCGCGTCATCGGCGGCCTCGGCATCGGCATCGCCTCCGTGATCGCCCCGGCCTACATCTCCGAGGTGTCGCCGAAGGCCATCCGCGGTCGTCTCGCCTCGTTCCAGCAGCTCGCCATCACGCTCGGCATCTTCGTCGCCCTGCTCTCCGACCAGCTCTTCGCGGTCACCGCGGGCGGCGCCTCCGAGCCCTCCCTCTTCGGCCTCGCCGCCTGGCGCTGGATGTTCCTCGTCGGCATCGTGCCCTCGGTCGTCTACGGCGTGCTCGCCCTCCGCCTGCCGGAGTCGCCCCGCTACCTGGCCGGTGAGGGCCGCGAGGACGAGGCCAAGACCGTCCTGAAGGGCATCGTCCCCGCGGAGACCGTCGACACGAGCCTCAAGGAGATCACCGACTCGATCAAGACCGAGGCGGAGCTGGAGAAGAAGTCGAGCATCCGCGGCGACCGCTTCGGCCTGCAGCCCATCGTCTGGGTCGGCATCATCCTCGCCGTGCTGCAGCAGTTCGTCGGCATCAACGTGATCTTCTACTACTCGACCACCCTGTGGCAGGCCGTCGGCTTCCAGGAGAGCGACTCCTTCACGATCTCGACGATCACCTCGATCGTCAACGTGGTCGTCACCTTCGTCGCCATCGGCCTCGTCGACAAGGTCGGTCGTCGACCGCTGCTGCTCATCGGCTCCGTGGGCATGTTCCTCAGCCTCGCCGTCACCGCCCTCGCCTTCAGCCAGTCCGTGCCCGGCGACGGCGGCGACCCGCAGCTGCCCGGCGCCTGGGGCCCCGTCGCGCTCGTGGCCGCCAACCTCTTCGTGGTCTCGTTCGGCGCCACCTGGGGCCCGCTCATGTGGGTCCTGCTCGGCGAGATGTTCCCCAACAGCATCCGCGCCACCGCGCTCGGCGTCGGCAGCGCCGCCAACTGGATCGCGAACTTCATCGTCACGGTCTCGTTCCCGTCGCTCGCCGCGGTCAGCCTCACGCTGTCGTACGGCATCTTCGCCGCCTTCGCCCTCATCTCGTTCTTCTTCGTGCTCGCGAAGATCCCCGAGACGAAGGGCCGCAGCCTGGAGGAGATGGGCATCTCCGCCGTCGAGGGCGGGACGGCGAAGGGCGCCTCGGGCGCTCGCCGCTGACGTCGCCGCACCCTCGTTGAGAACGCCCCGTCCGCTCGTCGGACGGGGCGTTCTCGCTCGGCGGGAGGGGGAGCGCCGACGCCGACCCGCGCCTCCGTCGGCACCTCCTGCCCGTCCTCCGTCGGTGCTACGATGAGCACGCAGTCTGCCTCGCAGACTGACTTCGCGTGCCCGTGCGTCCATGACGCACCGTCCCCGAGCAGCCTCCCTCACGGTCGGCCGCTCACGGACGACACCGGCCTCCACCCCCACTCGGTCCGTCACGCACCACCGGCACGTCAGTGCCACGGTGCCGACGGCGGGGGCGTGCCCGGGCACCAGGCAGGGGCGACCGACCGGTCGCCCGGACGAACCGACACCGGCACGCCTCCGCGCGTGCCACGAAAGAGGAGAACGACCATGGCCGTCGTCACCATCCGCCAGCTGCTCGACAGCGGCGTCCACTTCGGACACCAGACCCGCCGCTGGAACCCGAAGGTGAAGCGATTCATCCTCGCCGAGCGCTCCGGCATCCACATCATCGACCTCCAGCAGTCGCTCGGCTACATCGACAAGGCGTACGACTTCGTCAAGGAGACGGTCGCCCACGGCGGCACCATCCTCTTCGTCGGCACGAAGAAGCAGGCTCAGGGCTCCATCGCCGAGCAGGCGAACCGCGTCGGCCAGCCCTTCGTGAACCAGCGCTGGCTCGGTGGCCTCCTGACCAACTTCCAGACGGTCTCGAAGCGCCTCGCCCGCATGAAGGAGCTCGAGGACATCGACTTCGACGACACCACGCAGGGCTTCACCAAGAAGGAACTGCTGATCAAGAAGCGCGAGCTCGACAAGCTGCACAAGACGCTCGGCGGGATCCGCAACCTGACGAAGACGCCGTCGGCCCTCTGGGTCGTCGACACCAAGAAGGAGCACCTCGCGATCGACGAGGCCAAGAAGCTGGGCATCCCGGTCATCGGCATCCTCGACACGAACTGCGACCCCGACGAGATCAACTTCCCGATCCCCGGCAACGACGACGCCATCCGTTCCGTCGGCCTGCTGACCCGCATCGTCGCCGACGCCGCCGCCGAGGGCCTGGTGCAGCGTCACCAGAAGCCCGAGGACGCCGACGCTCCCGTCGAGCCCCTCGCCGAGTGGGAGGCCGAGCTGCTGGCGCAGGGCGAGGCCAAGGCCGCCGACGCCGCCGCCGAGGCCCCCGCGGCCGAGTCGCTCCCCGTCGCGGAGAACGACGCCGACGCGCAGGTCGCCGAGAAGCCCCTGGGCGAGCCGGTCGTCGAGCCCGTCGCCGAGGCCACCGAGGCCACGGCTGCCGAGCCGGCCGACGCCGACGCCAAGTAGTCCTCCCCCCTTCCGACTCCACGAAAGGAAGCCAGCCAATGGCCAACTTCACCGCAGCTGACGTCAAGACCCTCCGTGACCGCCTGGGCGCGGGCATGATGGACAGCAAGAACGCCCTCGTCGAGGCGGACGGCGACCTCGAGAAGGCCGTCGAGATCCTCCGCGTCAAGGGGCTCAAGGGCGTCGCCAAGCGCGAGGGTCGCCAGACCACCGCCGGGCTCGTCGCCGCCAAGGCCTCCTCGGGCTACGCCACGATCATCGAGCTCGCCAGCGAGACCGACTTCGTCGCGAAGAACGAGAAGTTCATCGCCCTCGCCGACTCCGTGCTCGAGGCCGTCTCGGCCGCCGGCGCGAAGGACGCCGCCGAGGGCAACGCCGCGGCGATCGGCGGCCAGACCGTCGAGGCCTTCGTCAACGACGAGGCCGCGCTGATGGGCGAGAAGGTCGAACTGCGCACCGTCTCGCACATCGAGGGCGACGAGTTCGCGATCTACCTGCACAAGACCT
>Ga0308160_10002550_pt1 | contig 21790 bp, 20 predicted proteins | sample PhyFR1_FD_201036 | JGI IMG/M metagenome (GOLD analysis project Ga0308160, IMG submission 201036) | Phyllosphere microbial communities from UC Gill Tract Community Farm, Albany, California, United States - DLSLF.R1 | ecosystem: Host-associated > Plants > Phyllosphere > Unclassified | place: USA...
CGGCGGGCACCGGTGGCGCCGCTTCGCGCGCCTTGTCTTCGGCGGTGACGACGGCGTAGCCCTTGATTTTCTTGTCGATCTTGACGGCCATGATGCGTTCCTGATGTGCGTGTCGTGTTGGGGCGCGTGTCCCTCGCCCTGCCCCTCTCCCGCGGACGGGAGAGAGGGTGCAGCTGGGACGGCTTACTTCCGGGCGCGGGTGGCCGCGGCCTTCTTGCCGGCGCTCTTGCGCACGGCGGTCTTCTTCGTTGCGGCGGTCTTCTTGGCGACCTTGGCGGTGCTCTTCTTGGCGGCCTTGGCGACCTTCTTCACTGCCTTCTTGGCGACGGCCTTGCGCGCGCCGACGCTTTTCTTGACCGCGGTCTTCTTGGCGGCCACCGACTTCTTGGCCACGGCCTTCTTCGCGGCGACCTTCTTGACCGCCTTCTTCGGCGCGGCCTTCTTCGCGACCGCCTTCTTCGCGACCGCCTTCTTCGCGACCGCCTTCTTCGCTACGGCCTTCTTGGCCGGCGCCTTCTTCACTGCGGCCTTCTTGGTCGCGGTCTTCTTGGCGGCGGCTTTCTTGGCCGGGGCCTTCTTCGCAGCCGCCTTCTTGGCGGTCTTCTTGCCGGCCTTCTTCAGCGCGGCGGCTTCGGACTGGGCGTTGGCCTTGGCCGTTTCCAGCTTCTTGCGCGCGTTGGCGACGGTCTTCTTCACCGACTTGCTGGCCTTCTCTGCGCGCTTGGCCACGGCCTTCTCGGCTTTCTTGACCGCCTTGCGGGTCTTGGCGACCTGGTCCTGCACGCGCTTCTGCACGTTCCCGGCGGTCTGCTTGACGCTGGCGACGGCGTCGCTGGCGGTGGCGGCGATCGCGTCGCCCATGTTGCTGGCGGTCTCTTTTACGTTTTCGGCGACTTGCGTCAGCGTCGCCGTCACACCATTACCGTTGCTCATAAAAAACCCTCCTCAGGGTGTCAGTGTTTATGTAACGCGGGCGATGCTATACCGATTGGCGTGAAGCGTGGAACCGGATGCGACGGCAAACGACGCGCGGTGGGGAAGCGTTGGGGAAAGCCCGCATGCCGCTTCCCCGATTTCCCCGCCGCCGCCATGTCCCCCGCCGCTGCGGGAGACACAAAACCTGACCTTCAGAACTTGCCGTAATACCCTTCTTTCAGGGCGTCGAACAGGTTGGCGGCGGTGTGCATTTCGCCGTCGTATTCGATCTGCTCGTTGCCCTTCACTTCCACCATGCTGCCGTCTTCCAGTTCGAAGCGGTAGGTGGTGTTCTCCAGGTCCGCTTCCTTGACCAGCACGCCCTGGAAGGCGGCCGGGTTGAAGCGGAACGTGGTGCAGCCCTTCAACCCCTGCTGGTGGGCGTAGCGGTAGATGTCCTTGAACTGCTCGTAGGGGTAGTCGGTGGGGACGTTGGCGGTCTTGGAGATGGAGCTGTCCACCCACTTCTGCGCCGCGGCCTGCACGTCCACGTGTTCCTTGGGGTGGATGTCGTCGGCGGAGATGAAGTAGTCCGGCAGCTGCGCGTCGGCGGCCTCGGCGAACGGCATCGCCTTGGCATTGACCAGGTGGCGGTAGGCCAGCAGTTCGAAGGAGAACACGTCCACCTTCTCCTTGGACTTCTTGCCTTCGCGGATCACGTTGCGGCTGTAGTGATGGGCGAAGCTGGGCTCGATGCCGTTGGAGGCGTTGTTGGCCAGGCTCAGCGAGATGGTGCCGGTGGGGGCGATGGAGCTGTGGTGGGTGAAGCGCGCGCCCACCTCGGCCAGTTCCTCCACCAGTTCCGGCGCCACTTCGGCGATGCGCTGCATGTAGCGGCTGTACTTGGCGTGCAGCCGCTTGCCTTCGATCTGCTGGCCCACGCGCCAGCCGTCCTTGGCCATTTCCGGGCGCTGGCGCAGCATGGCGGCGGTGACCTCGAAGGTCTCCTGCATGATCGGCGCCGGGCCTTTTTCCTTGGCCAGGGTCAGCGCGGTTTCCCAGCCGGCCACGGCCATTTCGCGGGCGATGGCTTCGGTGAATTCGCAGGAGGCGGCGCTGCCGTACTTCATCTGCAGCATGGTCATGGTGGAACCCAGGCCGAGGAAGCCCATGCCGTGGCGGCGCTTGCGCAGGATCTCGTCGCGCTGCTGCTGCAGCGGCAGGCCGTTGACCTCGACCACGTTGTCGAGCATGCGGGTGAACACGCGCACCACTTCCTTGTATTCCTCCCAGTCGAAGCGCGCCTGCGCGGTGAACGGGTCGCGTACGAAGTTGGTGAGGTTGATCGAGCCGAGCAGGCAGGCGCCGTACGGCGGCAGCGGCTGCTCGCCGCACGGGTTGGTGGCGCGGATGTTCTCGCACCACCAGTTGTTGTTCATTTCGTTGACGCGGTCGATCAGGATGAAGCCCGGCTCGGCGTAGTCGTAGGTGGAGACCATGATCATGTCCCACAGGTGGCGGGCGCGGATCTGCCCGTACACCTTGCACGCGACCAGGCCGTCGTCGCGCACGATGTAGTTGCTGTGGGTGGGCCAGTCGCGCCAGACCACGTCGGTGGCGCTGGTCAGGTCGATGTCGGCCTCTTCCTTGCGGTTCACCGGGAACACCAGCGGCCAGTCGGCGTCGGTCTCCACCGCCTGCATGAAGCCGTCGGTGATCAGCAGCGACAGGTTGAACTGGCGCAGGCGCCCGTCCTCGCGCTTGGCGCGGATGAAGTCCTTCACGTCCGGGTGCGACACGTCGAAGGTGCCCATCTGCGCGCCGCGGCGGCCGCCGGCCGAGGACACGGTGAAGCACATCTTGTCGAAGATATCCATGAACGACATCGGCCCGGAGGTGTAGGCGCCGGCGCCGGCCACGAACGCGCCGCGCGGGCGCAGCGTGCTGAATTCGTAGCCGATGCCGCAGCCGGCCTTGAGGGTCAGCCCGGCTTCGTGGACCTTCTCCAGGATGCCGTCCATCGAGTCGGTGACGATGCCCGACACGGTGCAGTTGATGGTGCTGGTGGCCGGCTTGTGTTCCAGCGCGCCGGCGTTGGAGGTGATGCGCCCGGCCGGGATCGCGCCGCGGCGCAGCGCCCAGGCGAAGCGTTCGAACCAGTGGGCGCGCTTTTCCTCGGTGGCCTCGGCATCGGCCAGCGCGCGCGCCACGCGCTGGTAGGTGCCGTCGATGTCGGCATCCAGCGGGTCGCCCTGCTTGGTCTTCAGGCGGTACTTCTTGTCCCAGATATCCTGCGACGCAGGCTGCATCGGGATGGGGTTCTGCTTGGACTCGGTCTGGACGACTTCCAGGCGCACCGTGCTCATTCTTTTCTGTTCTCCTCGAACCTGTCCCGATGGGGCGGATGGGGGTGGCCGTCCGCCGTGTCTCTTATTTGTATGCGGTTTGCGCTGCGCGACGACGACAGCCGCGGCAGCGCGCGCGGCGCCGCCCTTCGGCCGAATGGGAATGCGTAGGGCGTTCGACCGCCCGTCTCACGTTCACGCCATGCGTCACTGCGTGCGCCCCCTGGGGTCTGGACCCCAGCGAAAACCCCAGTAGTTGGGTTGCTTTGACGTCTTACCGCTACATGTAGTGGCAAAACGAAGTGCCCAAGCTACCCCTGGGCAGGCCCGCTGTCAACGCCGAAACCGGGCGGTTCGGCACCTCCGTACGCCGCCGTGGGTGTGCCCGGCGCCGGGCTTTCACTGGCGGTTAAACGCCGCGCGTTCATCTTGATTTATGCGCCCCGGCGCCCATCTGCCTTGCGTCCCCCGCCGCGTCATCCGGAACCCGACCCATGCGACCGCTGCCCACGCTGCTGACCCTGACCGCCGCCGCTGCCTTCGGCGGTTTCGCCGCCACCGCGATCAACGCGCACCTGGACAACCGCGCCGAGGCCGCGCCCGCCCCCGCCGCGCCGGTGGCGCAGACGCTGGCCGGCAGCGCCGCCTTGCCGGCCTCGGTGGCCGGCCAGCCGCTGCCGTCGCTGGCGCCGATGCTGCAGCAGACCATGCCGGCGGTGGTCAGCATCAACACCAAGCAGGTGGTGCGGGTGCGCAATCCGTACTTCAACGATCCATTCTTCCGCCGTCTGTTCCCGGACATCCCGCAGGAGCGGATCAACGAGTCGCTGGGTTCGGGCGTGATCATCGATGCCAAGAACGGCTACGTGCTGACCAACCACCACGTGGTGGAGAACGCCGACGACGTGCAGGTGACGCTGGCCGACGGGCGCAGCTTCAAGGCCGAGTTCATGGGTTCGGACGCGGACACCGACGTGGCGCTGATCCGGATCAAGGCCGACAAGCTCACCGAGATCCGCCTGGGCGACAGCAGCAAGCTGCGGGTGGGCGATTTCGTGGTGGCGATCGGCAATCCGTTCGGCTTCACCCAGACGGTGACCTCGGGCATCGTCTCGGCGATGGGCCGCAACGGCATCCGCGGCCTGGGCTACCAGAACTTCATCCAAACCGACGCCTCGATCAACCCGGGCAACTCCGGCGGCGCGCTGGTGGACCTGCACGGCGAGCTGGTCGGCATCAACACCGCCAGCTTCAACCCGCAGGGCAGCATGGCCGGCAACATCGGCCTGGGGCTGGCGATCCCATCGAACCTGGCGCGGGCGGTGGTCGAGCAGTTGCTGAAGAACAACGGGGTGATGATCCGCGGCACCTTCGGCATCGAGACCCAGAACCTGACCGCACAGATGGCGCAGGGCCTGGGCCTGGATGCGCCGCGTGGCGCGCTGGTGACGCGGGTGCTGAGCGGTTCGGCCGCGGCCGGCGCCGGGCTGCAGCCCGGGGACGTGGTGGTGGGCGCCAACGGCGAGCGCCTGGACAGCGCCGAGGCGCTGCACAACTACGAAGGCCTGCAGCCGGTGGGCAGCACGGTGACGCTGGACGTGCGCCGCGACGGCAAGCCGCTGCAGATCAAGGCCACGCTGAAGGAGCAGCCGCGCGCGGTGAGCGGCGAATCGCTGGACCCGCGGCTGGGCGGCGCCAGCTTCACCGACCTGCCCGAGTCGCTGCGCCAGTCCGGCATCAACGGGGTGCTGGTCGGCAGCGTGGCGCGCGGCAGCCGCGCGGCGCGCAATGGCCTGGCCAGCGGCGACATCGTGATGGCCGCCTCCACCGGCGAGTTCGCCGACTTGGCCAGCTTCCGCGCCAACTTCGCGCGCAAGCCGGCGCAGCTGGTGCTGCGTGTGGTGCGCGGCGGGGCGCAGGCGGATCTGTTGATGCAGTGAGGTGGGTGGCGGCGCCGCGCTCATTCCAGGCGCGCGGCGTAGTCGTCGCGCACATAGCGGTTGAGATAGGTGCTGAGGCCGCTGCCGGCCTCGGCCAGGCGCTGCATTTCCGCCACGTGGTAGGGCCCGGGATGGTGGCGGTCGTAGCGGTAGGTGCTGCCGTCGACGAAGCGCAGCACGATCCAGTCCGGTCCCATGTCGTAGGCGACCACGCCCGTGCCGCCGCGTTTGTTCCCATAAGCGCGCATCCGTTTCTCCCGGCCCTGGTCGCGGGCACCGCAAGCGGCGACACTGTGGATCGCCAGGGCCTAACAAGCCGTACACCGTGCCGATGGTATTGCTGTCGCCCGCGATCCGCGAAGCGTCCGCGCATAGCGGGCGGTATAGCCCCCAAACCCTCAGGAGACACGCGATGAATGCCAACCCCACCAATACCGAAAACCTCAAGGACAACCTCAGCGAAGCCGGTTCGCACCTGAAGTCGGCCGCCAGCTACGCCGGCGACGCGATCAAGGGCGCCGCCGGTGCCGCAGGCGACGAGCTGAAGCTGGGCAAGGCCAACGTCAAGGCCGAGCTGTCCGACAGCGCGCTGTCCGGGCTGGCCGCTGCCGAGTTCGGCGGTGCCGCGGCGAAGGAGCAGGTCGATGTGCTGATGGACAAGGGCCGCGACCTGATCGACAGCGCCGCCGAGCTGATCCGCGAGCGTCCGCTGGCCTCGTTCGGCGTGGCCTTCGCCACCGGCTGGATCATCGCCAAGCTGGCCCGCAGCAGCGACAAGTAAGCCACGTGAGCGACGAGCAGGCCCGCGACGGCGCCGCCGCGCCCGATCCAGCGGAGGCCGAACGGCCCTCGCTGGAGCAATCGTTCCGCGAGTTCGGCCAGGCCGGCCGCGAGGGCCTGAACGCCACGCTGGAAGCCAGCCGCGCGCTGCGCAAGCTGGTGGTGGCGGATCTGGCCCTGGCGCGCGCGGCCCTGGCGCGGGCGCTGGTGTGGCTGACCATCGCGGTGGCGTTCGGCGCGTCGGCGTGGATGCTGCTGATGGGCGCGCTGATCGCGGTGCTGCAGCGGCTGGGCTGGTCGTGGCTGGCGTCGATCTCGGCGACGGCTGCGTTCAGTCTGGTGGTCACCGCTTTGGGCGCCTGGCAGGCGCTGCGCTATTTCGAGATGAGCAAGCTCGACGCCACCCGCCGCCAGCTGGCGAAGCTGGGGATCGGTGGCGACGACGACGAGGATCATGCCGGCGGCAACGCAGCCGCGGCCAGCGAGACGCGCCGATGAAATTCGAGCAACTGCAGCACCGCATCGCCCGCGCCGAGACGGTGCTGGAAGGCCGCCAGCAGCAGATGCAGACGCAGTGGACCACGCTGCAGCGGGTCTGGCGCGAAGGCTGGACGCCGCTGCGCATCGTTGCGGTGGGATTGGGCGCCGGTTTTCTGGCCGGACGCGCCGAACCGGCGGCGGCGATCGGCAAGCTCGGCGGCGCGCGTTGGCTGCAGATGCTCAGCGCGGTCTCCAGCCTGCTGACGGCGACCAAGGTCAAGGAAGCCTCCGACCAGGCCGAACGCGCGGCGGATACCGCGCAGGACGCGGCCGAGGCGGTCGAGACGCCCGCGGCCTCAGGCGTGCCGCGGCCGCCGGTTGCGCCCGCCGTGGCCACCGCGCCGGTCGATACGCCGTTCGCCGCAGCGCCGCAGACACCGCCGCGCGCGGCCGAAGCGGCCACCGACGTTTCCGAACGCTGAGCGCGGCGTAGCGACCGCTGCGGTCGCCACGCCGCCTTCATACCGCGCAGGCCAGGATCGGCCTACACTCCGCTTCCCCTTTTTGCGCCGAACGGCGCGTGTCCAACGGACGCGTGCCGGGGCCACCGTACGCAGCGCAGGTCCGATGAGCACTCTCTCCGAATCCGTGGCCGACGCCGGCGACGTGGCACCGCCCCCCGAGGACGCCTTCCCGCCACCGCCCGCACCGCGCCCGCGCGGGCCGATGTCGTTGGTGGTGCTGGCGACGCTGGCGGTGGGCTACACCCTGTGGGCGGCGCAGGAGGTGATCCTGCCGGTGCTGCTGGCCGCGTTCTTCGCCCTGGTCGGCAATCCGATCCTGCGCGGGCTGCGGCGGCTGTACGTGCCGCGCTTCCTCGGCGCGCTGCTGGTGCTGCTGTCGGGCATGGCGGTGGCCGCGGCGCTGACCATGCAGTTGGCCGGGCCGGCCGCCGAGTGGGTGCAACAGGCGCCCGGGCAGATGCGCCATATCGCCACCCAGGTGCGCGACCTGACCAAGCCGATGCAGCAGGCCAACCAGGCGGCGGAGAATTTCGCGCGCGCCGCCGGCGGCGACAACGGCCGCCGCGTGCAGGTGATCCGCACCCAGCTGGACGACCCGTACAAGGCGCTGGTGCGCACCCCGCGGCTGGCCGCCTCGGCGCTGGCGGTGGTGTTGCTGACGTTCTTCTTCATGGTGTTCGGCGAAAACCTGCAGCGGCATGCGATCGCGCTGCTGCCGAACCGCCAGCAGCAGAAATTCACCACCGACATCCTGCGTTCGATCGAGCGCGAGGTGTCGCGCTATGTGCTCACCATCAGCGTCATCAACACCCTGGTCGGGCTGATCTTCGCCGGCATCCTGGTGCTGCTGAAGATTCCGCTGCAGGAAGCGCTGTTGTGGGGCACGGTGGTGGCGCTGCTGAACTTCGCCCCGTACGTGGGCCCGCTGATCGGCGCGATCCTGATGCTGCTGATGGGCTTCGTGGAGTTCCGCGATCCGCTGAGCGCGGCGTTGCCGGCGATCCTGTACCTGGCGCTGCACATGCTCGAAGGCCAGGTGGTGACGCCGATCGTGCTCGGCCGGCGCATGGCGATCTCGCCGCTGATGCTGATCCTGGCGCTGATGCTGTTCGGCTGGCTGTGGGGCATGATCGGGCTGCTGCTGGCGGTGCCGCTGCTGGTGTGCATCAAGATGGTGCTGGCGCGGGTGGAAGGCATGCAGCGCTGGGCCAGGTTGCTGGAATGAGTGGCGGGACTGGGGACTCGGGACTTGGGGCTCGGAAAAGCGGTCGGCGCGGCGCTGGCGGCACGCGTGTCTACCTGGGGCGACGGTCGCTGCGGCGGGTTCGCGTAAAATGTTGCGAGTGACTTCCTTGCCTTCCTTCCCCGTTCGCGCGATCACGCTGGACCTGGACGACACGCTGTGGCCGTTCGCGCCGATCGGCGCGCGCATCGAGCAGGTGCTGCACGACTGGCTGCTGCAGCACAGTCCGCGCACCGCCGAGCGGTTCCCGATCGCGGCAATGCGCCAGCTGCGCGATGAGGTGTTCGCCGCGCATCCGCACCTGGTCCACGACCTGAGCGAGATGCGGCGGCTGACCCTGCGCCGCGCGCTGCGCGACAGCGGCGCCGACGAGGCGCTGGTGGAGCCAGCGTTCGCGGTGTTCTATGCCGCGCGCAACCAGGTGGAGTGCTATCCGGACAGCATCGCCGCGCTGCAGCGGATCGCCGCGCGGGTGCCGGTGGTGGCGCTGAGCAACGGCAATGCAGACCTGGCCACGATCGGCCTGGCCTCGCATTTCGCGTTCCAGCTCAGCGCGCGCGAACACGGCGCGGCCAAGCCGGACCCGAGCATCTTCCACGCCGCCTGCGCGCGCCTGGGGGTGCCTTGTGCGGAGGTACTGCACGTCGGCGATCACATCGAGATGGACGTGGTCGGCGCGATGCAGGCCGGGCTGCGCGGTTGCTGGATCAACCGCGACGCGCAGGCCTGGCATCCGCCCACGCCGCCGGACCTGCACTTCGACACTCTCACCGGCCTGGCCGACTGGCTGGACGCCACCCAGCCGGCCATCGGCGCGCGCGCATGAGCGCCGTCCGCTGCCGCCTCTTCGCCCTGGCCGCGCGCCGCGCCGGCCGCGCCCGCCCCACAAGGACCCGCTGATGTCCCTGCCTTCCGGCTTCACCGATGCCTCCCCCCACGCGCTGCCGCTGCATGTGCTGGACCGCGAACGCCTGGCCGAATGGCGCGCCGCGCAGGCGCCGGCCTGGGTGGCGTGGCTGGACGCGCAGCAGTTCGTGGCCGCCCCCGGCACGGTGCTGTTGCTGCCCGGCGCGGACGGCGTGGCCGCGGCGGTGCTGGGCGTCGGCGACCGCGGCGATGCCTATGCCTACGCGCACGCGCCGCACGCGCTGCCGGCCGGCAGCAGCTGGCGGCTGGCCAGCGCGCTGAGCGAGGAGGAGCAGGCCGCGTTGCACCTGGGCTGGGGCCTGGGCAGCTACCGCTTCGCCCGCTACAAGCAGCTGACGCGGGTGCCGGCGCAACTGCTGGCCACGCCGAGCGCGGAGGTGCGCGACCAGTTGGAGGCGTGCGTGCGCGTGCGCGACTGGGTCAACACGCCGGCCGAGGACATGGGGCCGGAGCAGCTGGAAGCGGCCGCGCGCGCGATCGCCGACGCGCATGGCGCGCAGTGCGAAAGCATCGTTGGCGAAGAGTTGCTGCTGCGCAATTTCCCGGCGATCCACGCGGTCGGCCGCGCCTCGCACCGCGCGCCGCGGCTGATCGTGCTGCGCTGGGGCGAGGACGCGCACCCGCACGTGGCGCTGGTCGGCAAGGGCGTGTGCTTCGACACCGGCGGCCTGGACCTGAAACCGGCCGACGGCATGCGCCACATGAAGAAGGACATGGGCGGCGCGGCGCATGCGCTGGCGCTGGCCGGGCTGGTGATGGCGCAGCGCTTGCCTCTGCGGCTGACCGTGCTGCTCGCGGCGGTGGAGAACGCGGTCGGCCCGGACGCGTTCCGCCCCGGCGACGTGATCGCCACCCGCCAGGGCATCAGCGTGGAGATCGACAATACCGATGCCGAAGGCCGGCTGGTGCTGTGCGACGCGCTGACCTACGCCAGCGAACAGGCGCCGGACGCGATCCTGGATTTCGCCACGCTGACCGGCGCGGCGCGGGTCGCGCTGGGGCCGGATCTGCCGGCGCTGTTTTGCAACAACGACGCGCTGGCGCAGGCCTGGATCGCCGCCGGCGAACGCAGCCGCGACCCGGTGTGGCGCATGCCGCTGTGGCGTCCGTACCTGCGCTACCTGACCAGCTCGATCGCCGATCTGGCCAACGCCGGCTCGCGCATGGCCGGCGCGGTGACCGCGGCGCTGTACCTGGAGCGCTTCGTGCCGGCGCGTCAGGCCTGGGCGCACCTGGACGTGTACGCCTGGAACGACAGCGACCGCCCCGGCCGCCCCGCCGGCGGCGAAGCGCTGGCGCTGCGCTCGGCCTACGCGATGCTGAAGGCGCGCTACGCTGGGTAGGGGTTTGGCGGGGTGTCGGTGTCTATCGACACTGTTCCGGCCACGGCACCTCCACCGCTTCGCTCGTCGCGACTGAAGTCGCTCCCACAAGGGGCTTGCGGCTTGTTCGCAGGGCGCGCTGTAGGAGCGGCTTCAGCCGCGACAGAAAAGCAAAATCGCCGGGTTACTGACTTCGTTGGTCGCGGCTGAAGCCGCTCCTACAGGAGCAGGAACTTGCAGCCTGTTCGCTGGGTGCACTGGGGGAGGGACTTCAGTCCCGACGCGGTCCGGCGACGGCATCTTCACCCCTTCGCTCGTCGCGACTGAAGTCGCTCCCACAAGGAACTTGCGGCTCGCTCGCAGGATGCACTGTAGGAGCGGCTTCAGCCGCGACAGAAAAGCAAAATCGCCGGGTTACTGACTTCGTTGGTCGCGGCTGAAGCCGCTCCTACAGGAACAGGAACTTGCAGCCTGTTTGCTGGGTGCACTGTGGGAGGGACTTCAGTCCCGACGCCTTTTCTGCTGGCTCAGCCCTGCCCGCGCAGCAGCGGGGCGATCTGGCGCATGCGGGTCTGCGTGGCCGGGCCGACCAGGGCGAAGGCGGTGTCGCCTTCGGACCAGTATTGCGCCAGCAGGCGGCCGTCGCGGCGCTCGCCGTTGCCGAGGCGGGCGCTGCGCGGGCGCAGGTATAGGCCGATGCGCGCGCCGTCGGCGTCCTGGTAGACCAGCATCGCCGCGGCGCCCTCGGGGGTGGACAGCAGGCGACCGCCGCGCAGCGCGAAACCCTGCGCCTGCAGGTCCGGCACCGCGCCGGCGTCGCCGAAATGGGTGCGCAGCCAGCCCTGCAAGGCCACCCGTCGCGCCGGGTCGAATTCCAGCGGCTGCTCGCCGTCGGCGAACAGGCGATACGCGGCCACCGCGTCGGCCATCGGCAGGCGTTCGCCGCCGAGGCGGCTGTCGCGCAGCTGCCAGCCAAGCGTGATGCCCAGGCCCAGCGTCAGCACGCAGCTGGCCGCCATAGCGGCCAGCGTGCGGCGCCGCTGGCGCGTGCGGCGGCGCAGGGCCGGCATGGTCAATGCGGGATTGGCGGGCAGCGTCTCGGCACCGGCCCAGGCCGCGCGCAGCGCGTCGGCGTCCTGCTTCCAGCCGGCCACGCGCGCGGCGTGCTCAGGATTGGCCTGCAGCCATGCGGCGACCTGTGCGCGCCGCGCAGGGTCCAGGCGGCCATCGACATAGGCGTGCAGGGTTTCGTCGTCGGGGCGCAGCACGGTCATTTGAGCACTCGCAAGGCAGGGTTGCCGCTGCGGCCTTCGCCGAGCTGGCGCAGTTTCTCGCGGGCGCGCGACAAGCGCGACATCACCGTGCCGATCGGCAGGTCCAGCGCGGTGGCGGCGTCGCGATAGCTGAAGCCTTCGACGCTGACCAGCAACAGCAGCGCGCGCTGTTCGGCCGGCAGTTGCGCGAACGCAGCCAGCATCGCGCGGCCGTCGTGCACCTGTTCGGCGGACGGCGCCTGGGTCGGCTGCTGCGGCGCGAACAGGGCCAGCACCCGCTGCCAGCGCTGCGCGCGCCGGCGCGCGTCGACGAACTGCCGGTACACGATCGCGAACAGCCACGGCTGCAGCGCATCGGCGTCGCGGCGCGTGGACCAGCGCCGCAGCGCGCGTTCCAGCGCCGCCTGCACCAGGTCGTCGGCACTGGCCGCATCGCCGCTCAGCGACTGGGCGAAGCGTCGCAGTCGGGGCATCAGCGCACGCAGGGAATCGTCGTCGAGTTCGTCCATGGGCAGGGTCGCGTGCAGCGCTCGGGAAGGGGCAATCACAGGTAGGACGCACGGCGAGGCGGATTATTCCCTGGCCGGGGAGAGCCGCCTGGCTGGGCGGCGACACCCACGCGATTGTGCGGCCTGGCGGGCCGCAAGAAGCCACCGCAGGCGAAAAAGCGCAACGCAAACGCCGAACAGGCGTCGCCTCGGGAATAGAACGCGGCGCCGGACGTCTCACTCCCAATCGCCAACGCCACAGGAGTCGCCCCCATGTCCCATCCCGCTCCCACCCCGCCGCCACGCCCGCGGCCCTGGCTGCCGCTGGCCGGCATCGCCGCCATCGCCGCCGCGCTCGCCGCCGCCTTCGCCTGGAGCGCGGGCTGGCTGGGCGGGCCGCAGCGGCTGACCGCGCAGCGCATGACCGATGCCATCGAGGCCGGCGGCCCGCCGCATCTGGGCTTCCGCCGCGCGCACAGCAAGGGCATGTGCGTGAGCGGCCATTTCGAAGGCAACGGGCAGGCCAGCGCGCTGTCCTCGGCGCGGGTGTTCGCCCAGGCCTCGGTGCCGGTGCTGGGGCGGCTGTCGATCGGCGGCGGCGATCCGCACGGCGCCGATGCCACGGCGCGGGTGCGCAGCATGGCGCTGCTGCTGCGCAGCGACGACGGCCAGCAGTGGCGCACGGCGATGAACAGCTTCCCGTTCTTCGTGGTGGCCACGCCGGAAGGCTTCATGGCGCAGACCCTGGCCGCGCAACCGGACCCGGCCACCGGCAAGCCGGACCCGGCGAGGATGGCCGCGTTCGCGCAACGCTATCCGGAAGCGAAGAAATTCCAGCAGTGGGCCAAGACCGCGCCGTGGTCGGACAGCTGGGCCAACACCCAGTACAACGGGGTCAACAGCTTCCGCTTCATCGCCGCCGACGGCAGCAGCCGCTTCGTGCGCTGGTCGATGCGGCCGCAGACCGCGTTCAAGGAACTGTCGGCGGCGCAGCGCGCGCAGGCCGATGCCGATTTCCTCGGCGAGGACCTGCAGGCGCGGCTGGCGCAAGGACCGCTGCGCTGGGACCTGGTTCTGACCGTGGCCGCGCCCGGCGACCCGGTGAACGATCCATCGCAGCCGTGGCCGCAGGACCGGCAACAGGTGGTCGCCGGCACCCTGGTGCTCGACCACGCCGAGCCGCAGGCCACCGGCCCGTGCCGCGATCTGAACTACGACCCGTTGATCCTGCCGCGCGGCATCGCCGGTTCCGACGACCCGATCCTGGCCGCGCGCTCGGCGGTGTATTCGCACTCGTTCAACCGCCGCGAACGCGAGATCGGCCGCGGCCAGGCGCCGGATGCGACCGGCCAGGCGCATGGGGGTGCGCAATGAGCCGCGCCAACGCCTCCGGGCATTTCAACCTGACCGCGCGCCTGCTGCACTGGCTGATGGCGGCGATGATCCTGACCATGCTGTTCGTCGGCGTGGGCATGGTCGCCTCGGTGTCGCAGCGGCCGTGGCTGCTCGACCTGCACCGCCCGTTGGGCATCGCGATCCTGGTGCTGGCGATCGTGCGCCTGGGCAACCGCCTGCGTCACCGCCCACCGCCGCTGCCGGCGGACCTGCCGTGGTGGCAGAAGACCGCGGCGCTGGCCTCGCACTGGTTGTTGTATGCGCTGATGCTGGCGATGCCGCTGCTGGGCTGGTCGATGCTGTCGGCCGGGGGCTATCCGATCGTGTTGTGGCCGGGCATGCAGCTGCCGCCGATCGCGCCGCACAGCCCGGCGCTGTATGCCTGGTTGCGCAGTGCGCATGGCTGGCTGGCGTATCTGCTGTTCGCCACGGTGCTGGGGCATCTGTGCGCGGCATTGTTCCATGCCTGGGTGCGCCGCGATGGGGTGTTTTCGAGCATGGCGCGGGGGGGTGCGGCGCAGGTGGTGGTGGACCAGGCAGCGTCGCGAGAACAGGGCTGAGGGTTTGCGCTGTGCTGGTTGCGGGCTAGCGGGACGACTTCGGGTGGATCTGGACCATCGGCCGCGACGGGCGTGATCGGTAACGCCCGTCGCTACTGAAGTCGCTCCCACAAAAGGCGTGCGGCTTGCTAGCCCGGTGCACTGTAGGAGGGGCTTCAGCCCCGACAGATTGCCTGACGAAGGTTCGGTTCCTGTCGCGGCTGAAGCCGCTCCTACAAAAGGCGTGCGGCTTGCTAGCCCGGTGCACTGTAGGAGGGGCTTCAGCCCCGACAGACCGCCTGACGACGGTTCGGTTCCTGTCGCGGCTGAAGCCGCTCCTACAAAAAGCGGATGGTTTGCTGGCCGGGTACTTCTGTAGGAGGGGCTTGGGATTGCCCGGCAGCGATAGTGCGACGTGGGCGGATTCAGTGCGGGCGCGGCGCGGGCGTGGCCGTCTCGCCGGCGATGCCGTGGCCGGTGGCGGCCCAGTAGATGCCGCCGTACAGGTGTTCGAGGTAGCGCGGATCGTTGTAGGCCTCGGCCTGGTGGCCGAGCGCGGTGACGAACACGCGCGCGCCTTCGAAGCGGTGGTACCAGGCCACCGGATGCGGCTTGCCCATGCCCTTGGCGACCTGGCCGGGCCAGATCAGGGTGGGGTCGTAGCTGGTTTCGTCCACCGTTAGCAGCGTGACCAGGTCGTCGCTGTACGGCGGATCGTATTCGTACCACTCGTCCGACCACAGCCAGCGCTGCGGCAGGCCGGCAGTGGCCGGGAAGTTGCGATCGACCACATCCACCATCGCGGTCTGCAGGTAAGGATGGGTGCGGAACGAGCGGCCGATCAAACGGTCGTACCAGTCCCACTGCCCGCGCGCGATCGCGAACGCCTTGTGCACCGCGACCACGCCGCCACCGCCGCGTACGTATTTCTGGAAATTGGCGCGCTGCGCGGGATTGAGATCGGTGGCCGGCGTATTGAGCAGCACGATGGCCGCGTACTGCGACAGGTCGCCATCGAAGGCCTCGGCGTTCCAGGCCCACACCAGCTCGAAGTAGTGTTGCCGCGCCAGCGCTTCGAACTGCGGTTTGGCCACCGGGATATAGTCGTGGTGGTACTTGTTGGGAATCGCCGCGACCAGCACCTTGAACTGGCCGTCGGCAGCCACCGCCACGGCGGCCGGCAGCGACCAGGCCAGCAACAGCGCCCCTGCCAACAGCATTGCGCGCATCCACTTCATCCACGTTCTCCTGTCCGTCGATCCGGGCGCATCACTCGGGATTGGTGATGATGGCGGTGGGCGGAATCGAACCACCGTCCGAAGACGCTCACTCCCGGGTACTCCCTGCTTGGCGCGTCGCTGGATCCGCTTCCGAACAGCATAGTCACTGGCGGCAGCGCCACCACGCGGGCACGCACAATTTCATAGGCGCCTGCGCTTCCGGCATACCGATCGCCGCCGGCGCGGCGCGACAGTGGACTTGCGCCGCAGCGCCGGCAGGACGTGCCCACTGGCGGCCACTGCGCCGCGCATCGCCCCGCCAGAAAGACCCCAGGACGCCACGCGATGTGGCAGCGCCGACATGGCCGCGCCGACCCGACACCGTTACACTTGCCACCGTGGGCGCGCCCCGATCGACAGGTCACCACGCCCGTTTCCCCGAACCACCCGTCATGCGCCGGCCGCCCTTCCGAGGCAGCCGGCCGCATCGACAGCGCCAGCCAGGTGTCGACGTCCCGCGCTCAGGCCTCGCCTGCGCACGGCGCATGTCCCGCTCCAAGCCAGCCTCCAAATCCGACCATCCCGCGGCGCTGCGTGCAGCGCGGTCGATGGCCATGCCTGCTTGCCACGGAGCCTTGCGATGACCCGTTTCCTCCCTCCCCGCCGTTTCCCGCGCCGCTCGTCCCTGGCCATGGCCTGCCTGCTCGCCAGCGTGCCGGCCTTCGCCGCCGACGCGGCCGCCGACACCGCACCCGATTCCGATGTGACCACGCTCGACAAGGTCAGCGTCAAGGGCGAGCGCGCCGAAGGCTACAGCGTGCGCAAGACCACGGCCGGCACCCGCTTCGAACTGGCGCCGCGCGAGATCCCGCAGTCGGTGAGCATCATCAGCCACCAGCGCATCGAGGATCAGGGCCTGGACGACATCATCGACGTGCTGGAGAACACCACCGGCGTGTCCAACACCCGCTCGGACAGCGAGCGCTTCGAGTTCTACGCGCGCGGCTTCTACATCGACAACTACCAGTTCGACGGCATCCCGACCACGATGGTGCAGAACTGGAGCTACGGCGATTCGGCACTGGACCTGGCGCTGTACGACCGCGTGGAAGTGGTGCGCGGCGCCACCGGGCTGATGACCGGCGCGGGCAACCCGTCCGCCTCGGTCAACCTGATCCGTAAGCACGCCGACAGCGCCGAACTGGCCGGCAGCGTGCAGGTCACCGCCGGCAGTTGGGGCCGGACCCGCACCACGGTGGACGTCAGCACTCCGCTCAACGCCAGCGGCACGGTGCGCGCGCGGGTGATCGGCAGCTACCTGGATACCGATTCGTACGTGGACCGCTACAGCCAGAACAAGACCCTGGGCTATGCGGTGATCGATGCCGACCTGACCCCGGACACCCAGCTGAGCGTGGGCTACGACTACCAGAAGAAGCAGTCCGACGACGTCACCTGGGGCGGGTTCCCGCTGTGGTATTCCGACGGCAGCCGCACCAACTATTCGCGCGTGTTCAACCCGGCTGCCGACTGGACGTTCTGGGACACCACCACCAAGCGCGCCTTCGCCACGCTGCAGCACGATTTCGCCAGCGGCTGGAAGATCAAGGCCAACGCCACCCACGACCAGACCAACGTCACCGACAAGCTGTTCTACCCGTTCTATACGATCTACGGCTTCGACAAGAACACCGGCGCCGGCGTGGTGCCCTACTCCGGCTACTACGTCACCGAGCGCAAGGTCGATGGCCTGGACGGCTATGCCGAAGGCCCGTTCCAGCTGTTCGGGCGCGAACACGAACTGATGGCCGGAGTCAGCTACAACCGCCGCCGCTACGTCAACGATGGCGCGTTCGATTTTCCGGTCAAGACTTATGACCCAGTAACTGGGTTTCCTTCCGAATACGTGACGCTACCTACCTATCTTGGTTGGAGCGGAAATTACCAAGAGCCGACCTGGTCGGCGCTGAGCGAGTTCAGCCGCGGCACCGTCACCCAGAAGGCCGGCTATGCGGCCGCGCGTTTTTCGCTGGCCGATCCGCTGAAGCTGATCGTCGGCGCGCGCTACACCGACTGGAAGGTAGATGGCGCCGAAAGCGGCGTGGCGTACACCAGCCGGCAGAAGGAGACCACGCCGTATGCCGGCCTGGTCTATACGATCGACGATGTGTGGTCGACCTACGTCAGCTACACCGACATCTTCCAGCCGCAGACCTCGCGCACCCGCACCGGCGCGTACCTGGATCCGGTGATCGGCAAGAGCTACGAGGCCGGGATCAAGGCGGCGTGGTTCGACGATCGCCTCAACGCGTCGCTGTCGGTGTTCCGCATCGAACAGGACAACGTCGCCCAGGCCACCACCGAGTTCGTGCCGGGCACCACCGAAACCGCGTACGTCGCGGCGCAGGGCACGGTCAGCCGCGGCTTCGAGTTCGAGCTGAACGGCGAACTGGCGCCCGGCTGGAACGGCACCTTCGGCGCCTCGCGCTACGTCGCCAAGGATGCCGGCGGCGCGGATATCAACGCGCAGCTGCCGCAGACCACGCTCAAGCTCTACACCAGCTACACCCCGCGCAGCCTCACCGAGCTGACCTTCGGCGGCGGCGTCAACTGGCAGAACCGCATCTACTACGTCGATGCGACCTACGGCCGCTTCGAGCAGGACGCCTATGCGCTGGTCAGCGCGTTCGCGCGCTACCGCCTGTCCGACGAGTTCACGGTGCAGGCCAACCTCAACAACCTGCTGGACAAGAAGTACTACGCGCAGATCTACGGCTACGGCGCCTGGGGCGAACCGCGCAGCGGCTCGCTGAGTTTCACCTGGTCGTTCTGATCCGTCGTCCCGTCCGACGCAATGCGCTGGACGGGCCTGGATGCACCCGAATGCTGGTGGCCCACGTCCACCGGCATTCGCGTTTCCGGCAGCGCTACAGCCAGCCTTTCTGCCGCGCCAATCGCGCCGCCTCGATGCGGTTGCCGACGCCGAGCTTGCCGATCGCTTCGGACAGATAATTACGCACGGTGCCGTGCGAGAGCCCGAGTTGCGCGGCGATGTCGCCGGCCGAGGCGCCCTCGCCGGCCAGGCGCAGCACCTGGCGTTCGCGGTCGTTGAGCGGGTCGGCTTCGGACCAGGCTTCCAGCGCCAGTTCCGGATCGATCGCGCGGCCGCCGCGGTGCACCTGGCGGATCGCATCGACCAGGCGCTCGGGCGGCGCGTCCTTCAACAGATAACCGCCGACGCCGGCATCCAGCGCGCGGCGCAGGAAGCCGGGACGGGCGAAGGTGGTGACGATGACCACGCGGATCGGCAACTGCTGGCGCTGCACCCGCTGCGCCAGTTCCAGGCCGCTGAGGCCGGGCATCTCGATGTCGGTGACCAGCAGGTCCGGGGTGTGCGCTTGCAGCGCGCGCCACGCGGCCTCGCCGTCGGCGGCGCTGGCGACCACGGCGATATCCGCTTCCAGGCCCAGCAGCGCGCTGAGCGCACCGCGCACCATCGCCTGGTCTTCCGCCAGCACTAATCGAATCACGCTTGCCCCCGGTGCTTGTGGGCGCATTGTAGGGCGCCGGCCGCAGTTACGTTCAGCGCAACGCGGGATCCTGGCAGCCGCGCGGTTCCGGCGCGGTCTCAGCTGCGGGCGGTGCCGCAGGTGGGGTCCGCGGCAACGGCGCCGACGCCAGCAGACGGGTGCCCTGTCCGCGTTCGGACTCGATCCGCAACGCGCCGCCCACCGCCTCCAACCGTTCGCGCATGCTGGCCAGGCCGGTGCCCGGCTGCATCGCGCTGCCGCGGCCATCGTCGCGGATCTCCAGCCAGGCCTGGTCGCGCTCGCACCACAGTCGCAGCTGCGCATTGCGGGCTTCGGCATGGCGCTGGATGTTGGTGGCGGCCTCGCGCAGCACCATGGCGAACACGGTCTCCAGCTGCGCGCATTGCGGCAACGCATCGACCTGGTAACGGAAGGTGACCCCGGAGGATTCCAGCAGCAGCTTGGCCGAGGCCATCTCCGCGGCCAGCTGCGCGGCGCGGATGCCGCTGACCGCGCGCCGCACCTGGCCCAGCGCCTCGCGCGCGACCTGGCTGACGTCCTCCATCTCCTGCCGCGCCGCGGCCGGATCGCGCGCGAGCAGGCGCGCCGCCAGGTCCGACTTCAGCGCCACCAGCGACAGCGTGTGGCCGAGCAGATCGTGCAGGTCGCGGCCGATGCGCTCGCGCTCGGCGACCCCGGCCAGGCGCCGCACTTCCTCGTGGCTCAGGCGCAGCTGCGCGTCTGCGCGCGCGCGGCGTTCGAAGCTGATGTTCATCAGCCCCACCGACAGGCCGATCACCACCGCGCTGGTCATGTACAGCGGCGACCAGCCGCGCAGCCACCAGGCCAGCGCGAAGGCGGCCAGCAACAGCAGCATCGCCGCCAGCGCGCGCGCCATCGGGAAGCAGAACGCCAGGAACGCGCAGGCATAGATGATGTAGCACTGGGCGCCGGGGTTGTACGGCAGCAGCACGAAGCCCAGCGCGGCCATGCCGGCCACGCACCAGCGCAGATGGCGGCGATCGCGGTAGTAGGCGCAATAGTAAAGCGCCAGGAACACGGCGTAGCTGGCCATGGTCGGCCAGAACCAACTGGTGAAGTACTGCGGCTCGTACAGCGGCGTCACGAACAGCCAGATCGACCAGACCAGCGACAGCCACACGAACCACTGCGTGCTGCGCCGGGCATTGCTCCAGCCCAGGCGCCGGGCGATCAGCGATTCGGGCGAGGCGTCCAAGGCGATCACGGCAGGCTCCAGGGGCGGACGCGCTGCCGCGGTGCATAGCATAGCGAGCGCATGGGGATGTCGCGCGACGCGGCGGGAAACGGCGATGCCGGCAGCACGGCGCCGGCGCGGCGGAGGCCGGCCATCAGCCGCGGCGCAGGCGCCGATGCGCCAGCGCAAAGAACGCCACGGTCACCGCCAGCAGCGCGGCGACGTGGCCGACGCTGCTACCGCCGCCATCCTGGCCGACCACGCGCAACGCGAGCTGGCCCAGGTGGTAGGACGGCCACAACGGCGCCAGCGTGGTCAGCAGCGACGGCAGCATCTGCAGCGGGATCCACAGGCCGGACAGGAACGCCATCGGCAGGTAGATCAGGTTGACCACGGCCGGCGCGCCGCTGCCGCCGACGCGGGCGCCGATGTACAGGCCGATCGCGCAGAACGGCAGCGTGCCCAGTACATCGACCAGCAGCAGCAAGCCGCGCTGCGGCAACGCCAGGTGTACCCCGCCCAGCACGCTGCCAAGCAGTTGCAACAACACCCCGATCGCCAGCGCGAACAACATCGCCAGCACCGTGCGCGCCAGCAGCATCGCCGCTGGCGGCACCGGCATCGCACGCTTGAGCGTAAGCAGGCCGCGCTCGCGGTCCAGCGCCAGGCCCACGCCGAAGCCGAACAGCGCCGGCGCCATCACCCCGAACACACCGTAGCTGGCCATCAGGTACACCGCGGCCGCAGGGTTGCCGCGGTTGAGCACGATGCCGAACAGCAGGTAGAACATCGGCGGGAACAGCAAGGTCGGCAACGCGAAGGACGGGGTGCGCAGCCAGCGCATGAGTTCGTAGCGGATTTCGCGCAGGAGCAGCGCGATGTACTCGCGCAACGGCAACACTGACGCGTCGTACGGCAGCGCGGCGGCGCCGTGCGTTGGCGCCGCAGCAAGTTCGATACGGCGTGGCTCGGAAGCGTTCATGCGGCCTCCGCACGGGTGATGGCGAGGAACGCGTCGGCCAGGCCGGCGCGCCTGACTTCCAATTCGTCCAGCCCCGGATCGGCGGCGAGCAATTGCGCCACCACCGGCTCGGCCGGTTCGGCGACGATCTCCAGCACGCCGTCACGGCCGTCCACGCGCCGCACCTGCGGCCAGCTCGCCACCTGCGCCGCGTCCAGCACGCTGCGGCAGCGAATCGTGCGCTGCTCGAAGCGCGCGCGCAGCTCTTCCACGCTGCCCTCGGCGATCAACGTGCCGCGTTGCAGCACCGCGACCCGGTCGGCCAGCGCCTCGGCCTCTTCCAGGTAATGCGTGGTCAGCAGCACCGCGCAGCCGTCCGCGACCAGCTCCTGGATCGCCCGCCACAGGCCCTGCCGCGCCTCGATGTCCAGACCGGTGCTGGGTTCGTCCAGGAACAGCACCTGCGGCCGCCCGCAGATCGCCATCGCGAACTGCACGCGCCGCTGCTGGCCGCCGGACAAGCCGCCGTAGCGGCGTGCCATCAACCCGTCCAACCCGGCCAATGCCACGCAATCGGCGACGCTGCGCGGGCGCCGGTAGTAGCCGCGCGTCTGGTCCAGCAGTTCGCCCACCCGCAGCGTGTCCGGCAACCCGGCGGACTGCAGCATCACCCCGGCCTGGCGCCGCGCGC
>Ga0308160_10002551_pt1 | contig 21783 bp, 25 predicted proteins | sample PhyFR1_FD_201036 | JGI IMG/M metagenome (GOLD analysis project Ga0308160, IMG submission 201036) | Phyllosphere microbial communities from UC Gill Tract Community Farm, Albany, California, United States - DLSLF.R1 | ecosystem: Host-associated > Plants > Phyllosphere > Unclassified | place: USA...
CAATTCAGTCTGCCCGAGCGTTCATCAGCTCTTCCGCTCATCGAAAACTCAACGCGATCGTAAGATCGTACGGTCGAGCGCAGTTCTTCTGCAGTTTTTTCTATCTAATTCGACATTATGGTTTCTAGTGTCGAGTTAGACCTTCCTGTCGTAGTTGTGTGCTAGACCGTCCGTCCGCTGACGGTGACGACAGGTGGCGAATACTGTACCGTTCGCGTTATGACTTCAATACCTGACAGTTACGCAGACTCGATGCCCTGTGATCCTGATCTACTCGTGGAGCTTGGGCGGGTAACGTGGGCGGCAGCACGTCTGCATGCGGGCGTTCGCGACTCCATCAACAAACACAGTGACTCAAGCTCGATGGCTCCTTTTGAGCTGAGTCTTGGCCAGGCTATTGCCGAACTAAAAACACTCGCGGAAACTAACAACCGCGCAGACCAAGTGGCTTGGGTTCTCGAATTCGGACGGCCTGCGAACCGTCTTCGCAATGCCGTGATTCACGCCGTCACCTTTACGGCGCCCGATGACAAACAGGCCATTGCAACCGTAGATTGGAGTCCGCCAGGCAGATTCCTCGCCCCTGATTTGCGCGCAGTAACGCTTGCGCTTATCGAGGCAAGTATGAAGTTGCCTCGATAAGACGGTCATGACACGTTAGTCTGCATGTGCGGCAGGATTCCATGGGCATACACTTCTCCAATTTAGGATGCTGCCAAACGTCTGCGTGGAATGGAATCCGATCGTTCACATTTTAGATTTCAGCTTAGCTGTGCGAATACGTTAAGTAGCATTTGCATTGCAAACACCCGTGGCGTTTTTGCTTCAGCAAGCTTTTTTAGGCCCATGGCTCGTATTCAAAACCGTTGCCGATAATCTTCGCCACCTGATCTTTGTTCTCAACACTTTCGCTGAACGAGACAAGGACCTCCTCCACGAGCGTTGGATTGCTTTCGATTACCTGCAGCCAAAAATCATAACCGCTCTGGTCGGGTGCTCGGTGAAGCACGTTTGCGTAGAGCTTTGTCACGATTTCATCTGGCGTCGGTGAAGTCTCGTATAACGTCTTGAACTCGGAAGACGCAGCGAACTCGTCAGCGATCTGAGCGATCGACTGACCTCTATCTGCTGCATCAATCCAGAAGCCAAGACCAGTACTGTCTGGCGTGCGGCCAAAGACTGCTTGATACAAGCGGTAGACTTGGCCGGCAACGCCGTCCACATCGAGCGCCACAGCCTTATCCGCGAACTGAATTCTTTCGATCCCGCTCAGGCTGTGCGAGGTCCCGTTTGCTGCATTAGCTATTACGTACTTCCCATCTTGCCATGTGCTGCCGAGCGAGCTGCGGTTCTGGTTGATGAAAAAGGTGTCTAGGCCCACGGTCCCGTTGACTTGGTCAAACCCTATCTTTCCGCTGCCAGCAACAAACGTGTGACCGTCGTTAGATGTAAGAACTGGCTTTGTTATCCATCCGATGTCCTTGAGGATGGCCAGGTCGAGTGTTGAGAACGGTGCGTATGGATTTGTCCCGCTAAACGCATAGCTGTCATGAAGACCACCGTGTGAGCCCATCAGATCTTCATTGCTTGCCAGATGAGCAATGCTGCTATCTAGACGAACTGGCGCACCATTGATGGCCATGGCGTTCGAGCCGACGAAGAAAATACCGTCGCTCTGTACGCTCACAAGATCGCGGAAAGCTTTCATACCTTCGTTCATGCCAAGAACGTGCATCATTTCGTGCGCGTATAGGAAGGCAGGAGCCGAATCGGACTTCGAGTAAAGTGCCTTTTCGCTGACGTTCAAGTTTAGAACGGCGCTTGCCACAATAGGCGTACCGGCAGCATTGGTTCCGAGCCAGGATCCACCCGCGGAAGCAGAAGCACCTCCGAGGTCGCGAACCTCAACAGCGACTGCAATGGTCTGGTCTGTATCGAGCACTTCATTAAACCGCGCCGCTGTGTCGTCAAGCAAGTTTTGGATATAAGCCTTGTCGGCTGAGGCGTCGATACCTGTAAGAGTGGACACGGTGAGCTTTAGACCTGCTCCAGGATGCAATACGACGACAGCAGTGGATACAGGACTGACTGCGGATGTGCGCCCTCCTTCAGTCGCCTGAGTAGCGGTGAAGCTGTGTACGCCTTCGCTCAAAGTGTCCGTGAGAATCGACCAATTGCCGTTTTCGTTCACACGCCCAATTCCGATTGCTTTACCGTCTGCAAACAGCGTAACCAGCGCCTTTGGAACACCGGTTCCCGACACAACGGGATTGTCCACACTCAGCACGTCCTGAGAGTGCACTGGGAGCGAAAGCGTCGGTGTGGCTAGGGAATCTTTCCAGATGTCAAACGCAAATGGTGTGCTGATACTCGAGGCGTTCCCGGCAGCATCTACTGCCCAGGCAGAGGTATTGCTGTACACGCCGTCTGCTAGTTGGCTACTTTCCAGTATCCACTTACCATCTGCACCAGCCACCGTTTTGCCGAGGACGAGCCATTGAGAATTGCTGAAGGTCGTCAGATACACCGTCGTTCCCGCCGTACTGGTTCCAGTGAAAGTGCGCACAGCACTCGCGTCATCGCTTCCATTGAGAACAAGGCTCGCGGTCGGTGCCGCCGGCGAGGAAGAATTGGCGAGAGTAACCGAAGCGTTGAAGCCCATGAATGTCAGATCAGCAGCCGAGTATGCTCTGAAATTGCCGGCTTGATCGCTGATGGTAATCCTCGCGATTTGTACTACTCCAGTTGGCGTGCCGGCGCTGACGTTAAAGTAACTTGCAGCAGTTGTAGGCGTCGCATCGGCGAAGCTGTCGGTGCTCACAATCTGACCATCGGCCGAACTGCGGTCAGGACTCCATGAGATATGCTTGCGAAGTAGCCCTCCACTGAGGAAGCGATCGATCTCGATGTTTACTTCACCGATTCCGCTACCGTCCGCTCCGTCATTTGCTTCGAAATCGAACGTGATCCTTGCCCCTGGCTGCGACAGGTCGATAACCTTCGGGAGCTTGAAGTTGGTCAGTGTTGGCTGGGTCTTGTCGGTCATTTGTTTTCTATTCCAAGCGTGGCGGGTCAATTCTCGTTGCCAGTATTTTACTTTCTGGCTAGAAACTATTGTGGATTTGTAGAGGGAATACAACACGGTCAGCACGACGATCCTAACTGGGTTCATTCCTTTAACTGCTAGGCCCTCATACGGCAGAGCTATAACCACAATACCGTCCCTAACTAGCTATGCAACTCGATTCCTCATAGGATGGGGGCAGACCAAGCACGCCCCCTGTAGAGCCTCACCTACTACATGGCGTTTGGCATATACAGAGCGATAAGGCCTTTCCTTGCAGCAAACTTCAGAAACTGGGATACTCGCATTGTCGCCATGCGGCAATGCTTCACCCACTCATTTTCCTTTCGGCCCCCTGTGCGCTCTCGCGCCTTGTTGGCTGTTCAACGTCAAGTAGCGTGAGTCGCTTAGTCGGCTTGTCTGTAATGCCCCTGCTCGTGCTAACGCCGAACCGAGCAGACAGGTGAGTTTGTACAGGGAGACGTTCTCGGTATCGAGCTTCGCTCGGGCCGTTACATCATCTACTGCGCTATCGGCGTGGCCTGCGATCATTGGACAAGCGTGCGATGGATACTCACAGCTGCTCGTCCACTGGAATGGCACATCACACTCACTATTTACCGAACGCCGTGCGGTGACCTTCGGCTGCGGCGCGGTAGCCACATACCGAGCCGATGGTGGCACACTCGAGGCCACCCAACTCGCAAGGATTTCCCACTCAAGGTTAATACTGCGATCGCTGCACTTAGGCAGCCTTGCGAGCACGTTCGCTAGAACAAACACCAGGGCGCCGACAATCTTGTCTGCCTGCCCCCTCCCCTACCATCGGTTGCCCGAACGTCCAGTTCGGTGAGCCTTCAAACGCTCCTCCTCTTATTCCGCCGACTACGGCACTTATTGGAGAATCACTATGAAAAAACTGATAGCGTTCATGCTCGGCATGCGCGAGTTCCGCTGCGCCTTCACGACCAACTGTATTGAATCTGAGGCATACGATTGCGGCCGCGAATTAGCCCATCGCTTTACGTTCCGCCAGTTCGAATCGGCGTAGCCGACAACGTCATGGCAATCGAAAACTTCACCTCCGCGTCTACCTATCCTACGACGCTTGTTCCTTGCGAGACAGGCCCCGGCCGCTTCGCATGGCTGGCAAAGGAGCAAGACGCACCAGGCCTTTTCGGACTCATCTACCGTACGGAGAACCATGTTATCCCGCTGGCGCCGGAAACCGACAGCATGACCTTCACGATCTTCGAAGCCGGAACAGAGAAGCCGCTCGGCACCCACATAATCGAGGGACGCGGCGGTTTGAACAGCTGGTATCGATCGAATGTTGGCCATGCGCCAGACGAGGAACTCGATGGCCCGCGCCCGATCCTGGAGCTTATCGACAATGTAGCGGCGCATCTGCTATTGCGTCACTTCGAGCAAAAGCGCACTAATTAAAATGTAACTTTTGCCTGGACGCCCGCGATTGTGGGGCCGTTCAGGCGTCCTCCTACGGTTTTCGACACCTTCCTGTCGCAAGCCATTGGCTGCTTCCTTTTTTCAACGCCGGCCCTCGGCACAAAGGAGCATTTATGCAAACCCAACAAGCACCAGTCCACCAGCAATCTCACGCCGCTAATCCCGCCGCCCTGCCCTGTTTCGAAAGCAGCTTTGCCGAGCACACGAGCCGCGCAGCTGCCGTGTAAAGCGACGAGGTGCTGCTTGTCACCGCAAGGTTGAGCGCGATGCGCGACGCCGACAAGTTCTGCCTTCCAATGACCGTATATCGGAACGACAGTTCGTACGGTTGGGCATACACGAACCCACTTGCACCGTTGCTGAGGAAGGCTGAGGTCTTCGTCACCATCCTCCCAGCTCGCTTTTTTCAATGACTCGGAGGTGACCATGAATGAAACGTCGCTGGCGCCGAAAGACGCTCAGGTAGAAACCTAGCAGCTGAATCGAACCGAATTTCCCGGCTTTGAACTGGACTTCGAGCTGCCTGCAGGATTCGAACGCACCTCCTGGCACAACAACGAAACCCCCTCTTTCGACAAGTTGCAACCTGACGGCACGATCTTCAGGTTTTAGGTGGATTACGCTGACAGCAGTAAGTCCACTTTGCCCGAGGACGATCCTTACTTCCGCTTCTCGCTCGCGCGCTGCACGCCTGACCAAGACTGGCTTGGCCAACTCGAATTCGCAAGCACTCCGCAAGAGGCGCGTGAGACGGTCGCGATGACGGCGTCTAGGGGCTAGACGATAAGCTCACCTTATGGGCCAAGCCCGTACGGCCCTTGCGTTTATCACGCCAGCATCGGGTACTTAATCCATACCATGATCTGGCGCAAGAATAAATCCGAGTGCTGGACTTCGATACATCATAATCTCAACCTCTTTTTTGAAAGAAACAATATGACATCTCAAAATTCCCCCCAATCAGGCACACGTAAAAACAAAGCGACAGGCTTCGGGCTTCTTAAGGAGTTGGTCTTCTGGCCGGTCGTCGCCTTCGCAACTTTAATCACTGCGGTGTTCGGGCCGTATGTGAATCTCGTGCTGGTGGTGTTCTTCCTGGCGGTCACCATCCTCATCACCACCGTAGGCAAGAAACAGCGCGCTATCTGCTGGGCGATGGTCGCCTTCGGATTAGTGAACGGCTTGTATGTGGCCTTCCCTAGCTATGCCCCAACGCTCTTCGAGGACCCTCGCTTCTGGATTGCAAATCGCCTCCTTTTTGCTGTCGGCATCGCAGTCTTTATCCAGCCGCTTTTCGGGCGTATCTTTGAAACTGAAAAAGGCAAGACTCGCACAGTTATCGTCGCGTCACTGCTTTTGTTCATTGCTTTTGCTTTGCATATGTTTGGTCGACCGGAGTACCTTCCATCTACCATCAAATGCGTCGAGGTATTCGTTGAGACGCTGACCTGCAAACTCCATCGCGACCCGGTGACCTGGTACACCGTGGATATGCTATTGGACGACATCTGCATCGGCCTCGCCAGCGGTCTCATTGTTGGCGCACTGACGGCAAAGACGAAGAAGAAAAAATAATCGCAGCACGCTTACACTTTTGCAACGCCCACCTGCAAGGTGGGCTGGTTAGCCACAGCTGCTAACTAAATTGCCTCACCGCTCAGTCTGCCGGACTGAGCAACCTTCCCCTCCATTTCTTCGCTCAGCATTTTGCTTGTGCATCGATCCTGTTCTGCTTTACCCGCACGCGAAACACCCAGCCTTTGCGCTGGCCGCCCAATGTAAGCTACGCTCAATCAGGTTAGTAGACCCGGAAAGACCCTTTTAGACCCTTAAAGTCCCTAAAGGACCTTGAAAGCCCCTCGCGTTTAAGATAAAGTTCGCGTGTAGTCATATCAGCATCCGCTGTATGCAGGCGGCAATCATTATCAAAAGGGATGGGCACATGGGCAGCAATTCGCATAAAGAAACGCAAATGGTAATTGGCCTGGACGACGGTCATGATACGAACAAAGTTTGTCTTGGATGGGACTGCGAGGCCAAAGCTTGGCGCTATGGGTACCATAAATCGCGGGCGGTAGAGGGTCTTCAGCAGGTGATGTCAATGGGCGGTGCTGATAGCGCCGGCGGAGCATATGAGACAGAAGGTAAGCGCTACACTGTAGCGGGATCGCAAAACCTCCTGCAGGCCCTGGATACTCGTATGGCTGGTTATCCCTTGTCAGAGCTGAATCGCACCCTTGTCACGCACTCCTTGGCGTCGTGCGGTCTGGGGGATACTGCGGTCTACCTTATCACCGGATTACCAGTCGACCAATATTACAAGAATGGCGCACCGAACCAGGAGCTGATCGGAAAGAAGATTGAAAGCCTGGCCAAGCCTGTTTCCCGAATCGGGAAAGGCCCGGCGCTGGCAGTGATTGGCGGCCAAAGTGTGGTAAGCGAAGCAACCGCAGCTTTCTACGACGCACTCATTCAGCACGATGGTCAGTACGATGCCGGAATCGAGGCAATCATCACGCGTCGTCCTGTCGCCGTCATGGATCTAGGCGGTAAGACAACTGATCTCGTCGTGGTCGCGGAGAACGTCAGCTCGGTCTACAGAGACCAGAGCGGGACGAAGGATATCGGCGTTCTGCAGCTGCTTGACCAGGTAGCCGAACAGATCAAGTCGGACTTCGGCTTGAATGATAACCCGCCGCTGCCACACGTCGAAGAGGCATGCCGCACCAAGAAGTATGAGCTTTTTGGAGAGGACGTTGACGTCTCCCACATCGTCGAGTCCGCCTGCAAAGCCTATCTGGAGCGGGTCAAGAACTTCTTCGTATCTAAGCTTCGCGATGGTTCAACCATTGGCGCCGTCATCTTCGTCGGAGGCGGCACTGCCCTGATCAGGAATATTCTCGGTGAGGAGGCATTTGGAACGATTTTTAAAGGCAAGCGCTTCATTGCGGTCGACCCAGAATTTGCAAACGCCCGGGGCATGTGGAAGTTCGGAATGTATGTGCTGGACGAGGCGGAGCGTACAATGCAATCTCCGGTCGAGACGAAAAGCGCACAAGCGAAGTCAGCGCGGTCAAGCACGGTCGAACCTGTATAAAAGGACTAGGTAATGGCGAAGGGTAATCCGAATAGCGCGGCAGTTCAATTCAAAGTGCACCTCAAGCCCACTGAAATCGGGATGCATGTAATGAAGCGAATGGAACGCCCACATCTCGATAAGAGTGCGGAGCTGCGTCGGTTCATTGAACTGGGGTATGCAGCTGAACAAGCCGGGTTTATCCTAGATGGAAGTGTTCTTCGCCATGCCGGTCGAACCTGGGACATACAGCCGGATTTGGGCATGCAGTCGCAAAGTCAGTGTCCCACTTTTCATACCGAACAGTTGCAGACGAACGGATCAGACGATCAGTTTGGCGAGTCTGCGCCTGTCACCGCTGCTGCACCAGATGAAGCGCGTAAAAAGCCAGCCGCATCCGATTCGAAGGCATCCACAACTCCCAGTTCCGCACTACGAAGCAATCTGAGAGGCATATCAGGCTGAATCACACGAGCAGGAAAATGAAAGGGCGGCTTCTTAGCCGCTTTTTTATGTTAAGGCTCATGCTTCTTTTCCGGGATCCTTCGGCATACCACTTTCACGCGTGAAAGTGAGGATTGGAGCTCCAAGGTGTACGTAGCGGCGAGCGACGATCCTTCTGCAGTCCACTTTCACGCGTGAAAGTCGATCTCCATGCTCCAGAGCTTTTCTGCGCCGAGGTCCGTCGTACCCCTCGAAACACTTTCACGCGTGAAAGTCGAGGCGGGCCTCCCGAGCACTTATGTGTCCAAGTCCGACCTCGTCGCGTGGGTACTTTCACGCGTGAAAGTGCCTTCTGAACTCCTGTGGAGTTTCACCTACGCATGCGATCTTCTCGAACCGAACCCAACCAACGCGAGTAGTGAAGAAATGAACCATTTGTTCGCGCCCTTTCACTCGCGATAAGTTACAATCAACTCAGGGATATTATTAAAGGATTGAGATGACTAAAAAGAACAGCTGCAAAATCATCGCGGTGGTCAACCAGAAGGGTGGATGCACGAAGACTGCGACGAGCATGCAACTTGGTGGGGCATTTGCAGAGGCAGGAATATTAACTGCTATCGTTGACATGGATCCGCAAGCGACAGCTACTTTGTGGTCAATGCAGTCGAGACCTGGCAAAGCGCAATTTCCCGCTAAAGTCGTCTCTCTCGGCGCTCTCAAAGAGCGTTTCTTGGACAAACTAGGTCCTCTGACTGAAAGTTACGAGCTGCTGATTATCGATTGCCCTCCCGCGGTAGAGTCGAACGTGCCCTGGGCTTCGCTGCTTGTAGCTGACCTTGCCATCATTCCGGTTGTTCCAGTCATGGACAACGTGTGGGCGTCAAAGATAGCCGAGGATCTTGTTATCAAAGCGCGAGACGAACGTGCAGAAAAAGGATCGGCCGGTGCACTCGATGCCGTGTTCCTGCTCCAGCAGCAACGACGGGGTACGGTCTTTGAAGTGTGCGAGGAAGTTTTGCGCGACGGTGCCCGGCTTCCAATCCTCACGACCAAGATCGCGCTACGCAATATATATCCGGAGTCCCAACTGTACGGTACCCATGTTACGGCGATGGGGAACACGGCAGCAGCGAGCGAAGTTACCTCGTTCCGCGATGAAGTTGCCAAGATTCTCACAATCAAATTTCCAAAGGTAGCTAAAAAATGACCAATAAGAAGAATAATGAAGCGAAATCGTCGGGCCCGCTATCGCAAGGACAATCGACCAGCTCGAGCCGTGCACAGTCCAAGAGAGACGAAATGCGCGCCATGGCGAGCCAGGCGGCCGCAAACGCTCCAGGAATCGAAGACCGGATCAACCACGCGAGGGGACTGATCGACAGTCACCCGCTCCGGTCAGAACAGGACTCTGAGCCGGCAAGTAATGCGGGGGGGACCTCCGCACAAAAGTCGACGCCTGTTCCGGTTGCATTATCGAAACCTGTCCATGGCGACAAGGACTTTCACATTGCCTCCCCGCGCGGCTATTACGAGCTCGTACCACGTCTGCTGATTCGAGAAAACCCATTTAATGCGCGAAAGACGTACCGCGAAACCAGAATCAAAGAAATGAAAGCAAGCTTGGCCGCGAACGGGCAAGAGACTCCAGGAACTGCGACGATCCGAGACGGCGCATACATTCTGGCAGCTGGTCACTATCGCCTTAAGGGTCTGGAGCAACTTGACGCCCCATACATGGGTCTTATGATTATTCCCGGCTTAAGTGACAAGGCTCTCTACGAGATCAGCTATCGTGAAAATGCCGAACGTGAGGACCAATCAGCCTTCGACAATGCTTTGGCCTGGCGCAGCCTACTGGACGAAAAAGTATACGGAAGCGAACAGGAAGTCGCGGACGCGGTAGGCTTGTCAGCACCAAATGTCAACAAGACGCTGGGAATTTTACGTCTCTCGGATTCTGTGCGTGAACTCATTGCGGAAGACCCAACCCGCTATCCGCTAAGCGCGCTTTATGAGCTGGCACTGTTCGAACAGGTTGGAGGGGTTGAGCGAACGATTGCGTTCGCGAAGGCTCTGGCCAATGGCGAGATTGGTCGGCAACAAATCCATGATGCGCGAGTCCAGCTGCAGGACAAAAAACCACGCAAAGAAAGGGAGACGTCGCGTCAGTACAAGATCACCGTGGGGGGAACGTCGTCCGGCACCTTGAAAGAATGGACGAGCGGAAAAGTAGCTTTCGAAGTACAAATCGAAGATCCAGTTGCACGGTCGGAGTTCGTCGCAGAAATGCGAAAAAGGTTTGAGGCTGAGCAGTAACGCCCAGTGAGGTCAGTGCGATCATCCGAGAGTGGCTCAGGGCTGATTGGTGCTATAGCCCTGACTATCTTGTAGCGGGTCTGATCTACCTTAGCCAACGACGCTAGCTTAGGCTTGTTGTCCATCTTTTTCAGTCCATTCTCTTACTTGGACTGCCTCCGAGTCCACCTATCCCGATTCGTATGACTTCTTCGTGTTACATGCGCATAGTTTGCAATGTCACTGTTGTTTTACGTTTTAAAGTTCAAACCTACATACAAAGCGTTCCGTATACATTCAGGACGGCAGAAGTCGCTCCGTAGGCGGCTCTCAGCAGGTTTACGGTTGTGGATATGTCTACAGGTGTCTGTTTCTGATAGGTTAGGGCTGTGGATATGTTTACAGGTGTCTGTTTTTGATAGGTTAGGTGTCTGAATATGTAAACGAGGTGTCACTTCTTGATAGATGCTGTTGATAAGACAAGAATTTGGCCGGAATTCTTCAGGTAGTATCCCTACACGATAATTTAGTTGCCGTCAGGTCAAAAGCAGCCAAAAAAAAGTCATGATTCAACCGACAAAAAGGAAGGGATGGTCGCGAAAAGTGTACTTTTAGGACGCGTTCCCAGGGCCAGACTGCTAAAGGTGTACGTTTTTGATAGGCTGAATAAGCGTCACGGCTCCAAAGGTGTCTTTTTTTGATAGGGGTGGGACCAAAATAGGCCGAAAGGTGTACGTTTTTGATAGTTTATCCCTCGAAGTTTCCCTCGCGACATTTTTCAGACGAAAATTGGGTGGATAGAAGGTCTCTAGACCGCAAAGTGGCCGAGAACATCAGTAAAACCGGCGGCCGTACGTGGTATGCAAGGTGGATACTGCCGAAAGGTGTATGTTTTTGATAGATAGAACGGCAAGCTTGAGTGAAAGGTGTCTGTTTTTGATAGATAGAACGGCAAGATCAGGCGAATGGTGTACGTTTTTGATAGGGCGATGCAGGATTGACCGGTGAGGTGTCCATTTTTGATAGGGTAACCGTGCGTTTGCAGCGCTCTGAGGGCAGTCCACAAAGTGTCCTTACAGCTTAGTCGACCTAAACGAACACCTTTCGCCTCGGTACGATGAAGGATAGTGCTCGGTAGGCAGCTGCAGCCAAACATCTCAGGTTGAAGTTCATCCTCACGTTCTCATTGACACCAAGCCAACGAAAGGTGAACATTGAGCGCAACTTGAACACCTTTCGATCATATGCCTGACGACGAAGACAGCTCCGGCTCCCAGCTTGCGCTAGCCCTGCTATACGAGCAGGAGCCTGAAATCCTCAAGAAGCCTGTCCAAGCGGTCCATATGGCCATTACAGGTGGAATCCAAAGTAAGACGCAACGGTTGGCCTTCAACGCCATGCTCAAGCATGCGCTCGAAATGAACGCGAAGGAGCCGGGGAAGGTGATCGAAACGTATTCGATCTCGCGCAGCGAGCTCATGCGCATGATCGATTACACCTCGCCAAACCGAAATCATCTGAAAAAAGCACTTTCCCAGATGCAAAAACTCACTGTGAAGTGGGACTTCCTGGCACAGGATGGCGATGCGATGTGGGCATCATGCGTTTTACTTCCGTTCGTTGGTTTTGACCGCGACTTCATTTATTACTCGTACGCGCCCCAGATCAAGCACATGTTGTTTGACTCAAAGATCTATGCGCGCCTCGACTTGCGAATTCAGCGCGCTTTGGCCCGAGACGTAACTGCGGCACTCTACGAGTGGGTGAACCGGTATCGTACCAATCCAGGAAAGCTTACGGCCGAGATGACGTGGGAGAACTGGCGGTGGTGCATTTATGGAGAAATCCCGGAATCATCGGTACTGCATGAATACAAGGTTTTTAAGCGAACCAAACTCAAGCCTGCTATTGCTGAAATCAATGAGCGAACCGACCTTAACATCGAACTGATCGAAAATAAGGACGGTGGACGCAGCGTCAAATTTCTCCAGTTCATCGTCGAGGAAAAGCCATTCTTCAGGCTGGAAACTGACATCGACCAGGAGGAGCGAGCAGAGTGGGAGAAACGCCTAGAGGACTTCGGACTAACCAAGCGCGACCGGACTAAGCTCCTCTCTGCCTATAGCTTGAGCGACATCGACGCGCACTGGCGCTTTACTGTAGACCGTGTTAACGACAAGTCTCAGCAGCCACTTAAGAGTCCGGCAGCCTATCTGAAACGTGCGCTTGAAGGACGATATGCCGCTGCCACAACAGCCATGCCCGCTCCAGCGACAACACCGGAACAATCGAATCTCGGTTCGATCGCCGAGCTACAAACAGCCTTTAATCATGCTCGCAACGATGACGCGCAGCGGATGTTCGTCGAAATGCCCGATAGCGACCGCGTAGCTGTCGTGAAGGAATTCAACCTCCATTCCCAAGCCATCCAGCTGGTGCCAGAAGAGTTCGAACGCTGGCTGCCGCGCCATGCAATCCCGTTCTACTCTTGGCTTGCCGAGAAGTACTGGGGAACGCCTGACGTGCAGGAGCTCATGGAATTTGCCCTCAAGTCTGGCGCAGTGAGCTTGAATGCTGTCGCGAAATAGCTTGAACTAAACACTCATTCCCGAACAGGTTTGAGTGCGCTCGGAAGCATTGTCACCATGCGGTCGACCATCGCCCGTATGTCCCCGATCTGCAGATGACTCTCATTGCGCAGCAGCTGCTTGTAAATCAGCGAGACGACCTGGAACGAGTCGACTGCACGTACCTGGACCGCTACAGCGGCCCTGCCGCGTTGAATGAGGCGAAAAAAATAATGTGAGTCCTGAAACTCGATCTGGAGCGACTTGTCGTGCTCGCGCCCATGACCGTCGAAGCGGAGCGATCGGACCTTATTCTCCAGCAGAGCCAGCACCTGATAGGCTTCCTGCACGGTGAGTTGCACCACGATCTTGTTCGGCCAGTCGAACGTCTTGCGGGCGCCGCCGCCAGCGAGCGCCACGGCGCCCTCGATGTTGATGGTGTGCTTGCGCTCCGCCTTGGTCGTAGCCTCAGTGATGCATAGCGCCGCCGCTGAAGAAAAAATCTTAAAGCTGTAGTAAGGCGGATCCGCTGCTGGTGCCGGCGTGTTGCTGGCGATCGCAGCTGCTGCCCCCAGCCTGGCCAAATAGTTCCGCGCGGCCGCGGCGCGTGGCGTGCGTAAGGCGATCGCGTCGATGGCGTCGAAGAACTGGCGCCGCTCTTTGCACGCCACTGTCACGAGCTCGCCGACCGGCAGCTGGCCACCGATGCGCTGCAGAGTCGTCCGGGTCGTTGGGTTAAGCACGCGGACAGTTGCTTCCAGCTCGGCACGCTGCTGGCGATCGCCGGCGGCAAAGGCGAGGAGGGCTGCTTCAAACCGCTTGCCCGCGCCGGAGCTGGCCAGCTCGAGCAGTTGATCGCGCGAGAGCGTTGGCAATTTGGCCGCGGCCAGGATGTTTGTGATTTCCGAGAGCTTCATCGAGTACCTTTCTTTCTCGGCTTCGCTGTTTCGTAAATCTCGGCTGACCGTTCCAACGCAAGGCCGAGATAGCCTTTGACATCGTCCTTCGTGCGGCCGTGTTCCTTCAATTGTTGCGCGGCGAACGTGTTCCGCAAAGTGCGGCCGCCGCTCCGGTTGACGTCAATGCTTGCCCGGGCGAACGTCGCTTTGACCTGGCGCCAGAGCGTTACCTTCGACATTGGCTTGCCCTCGGCGTCGCCGGGGAAGACCAGGTCGCCTTTTAATAGGCGCTCCCCTGTTCTATTCTCGGCCAGCCGTTCGATGAGCCAATAGCGCAGCGCTTCGGCGCCGTAACCGTGCACGATGGTTTCGTGCTCGTAGCTGGTAGCGTGCTTATCTTCTGGATTGATTTTCAACCGGATTGGTAGGGGGCTAAACGAGTCCTCGACCTCGCCCAGATGCAGGCCGATCGCTTCGGCTACCTTCAGCCCTCCGAACAGCAGCGTCGCCTGTACGGCGTGGTCGCGCCGGCGCTTCCACGCTTTTGGTAGTCGCCCGGCCCGATTAGCCCCAGGCGGATCGAGCGGGGGTAGGGCGGACACGAAAGCGGCTATCTGTTCAGGGTCCAGAGCTTCAGTGCCGACGTTCTGCGCGAGGTAGTGGTTGTCCGTGGCCAGCTTGGTGGCGGACGTCGCCGGATTCGGCGAGATCTGCAGGTGGCTGTAGCAGCGCTCGAGCAGGCGCAGATAACGTCCGGTGATCCCGCTGTTCTGCTCACCGCACCGGCGCAGCTGGCTGATGAAGCGCACCAGATCGCGTTCCTCTATCTGCGAAAAGCGTCGGTTCTGGCCGGCGAGCCAAGCCGCGAACTTGCGAAACATGAAGGTGTAGACCGCTGCCGAAGTCGTGGAGATTGCCTCGGGCTCGGCTTCGCCAAGTCGCCGGCTGGTGCTGGCGAAAGCTGGTGTCGTCACGAAGGCCGTGAAGGCGGCAAGGGGATCGTCGTCCCACGTTTTCAAGTCAGGCATAGACACCTTGTCGTTTGCGTTCACCGCGGCCGTCGGACGGTCGGCGCCAGAGGAGGGAACAGTCATGGTTTTTCGGTGTGGAGTACGCCAAGCATACCATAAGTGAAACTAACAGACAGGTAAGCTGTTCAACCCCAAGGGGATGCGACTGCCACTGCCTTCGGCCCAAGCCGGGGGTATTCTTTGGATTCTCTTTGCTCTTTTTGTTCCTTTCACTTTTTTAGTACCCGACGAGGGGCGAGCAAGCGAACGGCTGAGTTTGAATAGCCCGAGGCGTGTCTGGAGGGATGCTTTGATCGACTTTCTTCTGTTCGTTAGTTTCAATTACGGTATTGGATCACACCCGAGACAACTCGTTGGGGGAAGTAACAGGGGAATCCGAACATCATGCGCGAGGCGGCCGGAGGCCGATCGCCGAGAGTGGGGCATTTTCGGGAGAGAATTCCGCTGGCGGAACGCCGGGGTTGGAAGTCAGCGTCGGCCAGTCCAAGGCGTGAAGTTGAGTGGTGGCGCTGGAGGTGCAGTGCCGTCAGCAGAGCGTTAGGTAACGTAAGGTGGCTGGCGCCAGCGCCAGCAGCGCTGCTCACTCGGGGCCACGCGGCCCCAAAGGTAGCAGGTCGGCAGTCTCTGCCATAATGGACCTGTCAAAACACCCTTGTCGGCGCCTGCAACTGGACCGGCGTTTTATATGCCATCGACCTTTGTCTCCGGGATTTCCTACAGCACAATCGAAATCATCGATTGCGTGCCGGCTTGGGAAATGCAAACCGGCCTGTCTCTTTATAACCATCTACGCGACATCTTGCCAAACAAATCCGCGCCCCGGATCACGCGATGCGTTGTCAGTTCCGAAGAAGAATTTTGGCAGGCCCTAGATCGTATCGAAGCGGACTGCCAAGTAGGATGGAAGCCGATCATCCACATCGAAGGGCACGCTGGCAAGGAAGGCTTTGAGGTGGGCCATCGTCCCGATCAGGCGGGCTGTCCTTTATGCTGGCATGCGCTGGTGGATCGCCTGCGCGCAATCAACATCGCATGCGATTTCAACCTGGGAGTTTTTGTTGCCGCATGTGAGGGTACTGAGGCTTTGCGCCCTTTGACGATCAAGAGGCCTGCCCCTTACATGTTCTTGGTCGGGCCTAAAGTCGAAGTTAATGCTGACATCATGAAAACCGCGGCACGCAATTTTTACGACGTGGTCGTAAAAAAACCTGACCTAAACCGGGCATTTAACGAACTGCCCAAGCAGTTCACTCCGTTCTTAGCCGAGAGGTTTTTCGCGACGGTCTATGCGAGAGTGCTCAAGCAACAAAGTTTTGGCCAGCGCCGCAAGGAACGTGTAAATTCACTCGTCAAGATGGCGCTGCCTGGTGACGCACCGCCCGATCAACTCCACGCGGTCAGGGGAATGGCGAAGGTGTTCTCGCGCCCTGACGTGGATAGATTTGAAGCAGCCCAACGTGTCTTTCTGCCTGCTGGACTCAGCTTCACATTCGACGACCTGGTAGAGTTTGCACGATCCGGCAAGCTGCCTGAGTAGGCAACAGTGCACATACAAAGCTTCGTGCGTATATCAGCTGAATTTGCCACTGGACAACTTAACAGCGATCCAGTACATTAGCGCTGTCGGCCTCCGGCAATTCTTCACTTCCCAATTACTTATCTATCCCGCGATAGATAAGTGACGCAAAGTCACTTTCTCCTTTCTTAACACCGCTATGCGGTAATGACTAGGAGTAGTGAACATGAACGCAATCTCAATTCTGACGCAAGCCACCAAGGCCGCTTTTCAAGCAACCCTCGATCAGCCTGCAGGCGCTCAACGCTACTCCCTGTTCCCTGTGCATGCGCAGGAATTTTGGACGAAGTTGTTTGACCTCGCTCGCGACCCGAAAAAAGCACAGCAGGTTCTCGATGAACTCAACCTCATCGAAGACGAACCGTGCATCGAAAATGATCGCGTTTGGCGCAATGTTCGTTCCGTGCGCAGTACCGCAAGAATGACCTTGCTCGCCTAATTAGTGGCGTGTAAGAGTCAGGCAAGTGCTGACAGGAACCTGGGAGCCCAGGCTCTTGTCGGCCATTGCTATGCACAGATTGGCCACATCAATCAGGCTCTGTGCGCGCCCCTCCGGCGCCTCCTCACGAAGCGCCCTGCTAAACACCTCTATCAGCTGCTCGTCATCCGACGCGCCTGGTGTGCCGCTCTGCTCCAGCAGCCATGCATCAAAAGCTGCGCTATCCATACTATTCAGGTCGGTCATAAAATCCTCGTGGTTCATTAGTGAGCCCATTGTAGGCATCCTTTTTCTCAGCGCAAGTCACCCCTTCCAGCAACATCTCCCGAATTTGCCCTCGATCGCATCGAGCGCAAATCCCACGCCGGATACCTCTTTCTACTGCCGCCACGCGGCAATCACTGGAGGTACCAATGCCAACCGCAAAAATTGCGAGCTCTCCGAACCCATCTGTCATTGGACAGTGGAACATTTTCGGGGAATGCGATGAAATCCCTTTCAATACCCCTCCCACCTATCCCAAGGCTGCCGTAGCGCCAGCTGCAATTCCACCAGTCACCCGCCCAACGTCACCACCGAAGATCGAAACCATGGTTCTGGCCACGCGCAAGCCGCCGGCACCAGTTCTCACCGAACAGGACCTCGACTTCACGGGTTTGGACGAACGGATCGACGACGGCATCGCCGTTGACCTCGAGACGGTCGACCCGAACGACAGTATCGAAACGAAGCTGGCCAAGCGCATGTTCCTTCGCATGATCTGGGACTTGAAGCCGCGGCCAGCCTGGACGCCTGTCCAAGACCTGTTTGGACAGGCGGCGACGTTGTGCCAGGGAGAGCAGGACCGCCTTGACGCGCTGGTATGGATGTACAGCCTCAATCCTGACCCGGGCCTCGTTCCTTTCGAATGGGTCTGCGACGTACTCGGCTTCGACATTCACATGGTGCGCCGGATCACCGGCCGCAGCATGCGAACGGAGCTGAAACAACTCGTCAACCTGCTTTCGACCATCGTCGGCGCCGACCATGCGCGCGTGTGCGAAGAGACGCTTTCCGACTATGTCGACGTCTCGGCCTGGAAGCTAAACTAAAACCACCCTCAACAAGCTCATTGGAATCCCATGAACAATCTCTTCAACCCCGCCAGTCCAACCGGATCAGCGTTCGCTTCAATATTCGGCGCCGGCAATGATGCCCCGAAGCCTGCCACCGCAAACCAACCGGCAAAGCAACCGGCGCCACCGGCACGCATTGCTCCAGCACGCCAGATCGCTGCTGTACGCAAGTCGAGCTGAGCCAGCATGCCGCGTTTTAGCCAGATCACGAAAAAGCTGATTACCGAAGCCGTCACAACAGACGACCTGAACGATGCCCTGTTCCGTTTTCAAAACGCGATCGGCATTGACTCTGGCGACATCGCCGGCGTCGTGTTCACTGGCGTCTGGGACGACGAATGGCCGCTGGCCACGATCAAGCGCCGCCGTGAAATGATGGATCACTACATCAGCGTCGAGCGGTCATCAGCAGGCCCCTGACTGAACATAAATCTGTAATTTGTCGGTGTCCGATTCCAGCGCTGCTGGATCGGACCCGGCGTTTCACCTCGAACAGTTCGACGTTCCTGCCTGCGACCGCAGCCATGAGCGATATCGCTCTCTCCATTTCTACGCCGCTTACGGCACCAATGGGAGAAGTCAAAGATGAAAATTCTGCACGCCAGCGACCTACACTACTGCCCGACCAACCTGGTCGAAGCGGATCGGTGTTTCGGGTACGCAGTCGAGACAGCAGTCAAGCAACAAGTCGACCTAGCCATCATCAGTGGCGACGCGACCGACCACGCGCTCGACGGCCACTCGCCAGCGCTGCGCGCTCTGGCGAAACGCCTCAAGCAGCTGGCTGATCACTGCCCAGTGTTCCTGCTGCAGGGGACGTTTTCGCATGAGCCAGTCGGCCTTTTGAAAATCCTCGAAATGATCGGTGCCAAGCATCCGATCTACGTCGCGGACAAGATCGGCATGGTAGGCATGGTCGACGGCCAGTTCGTCGAATACAACCCGGAAGACCTGAGCATCGAGTATCAGCTTGTTGTGACGGCCATCCCGACCGTCAACAAGGCCGAGCTGGCGCTTGCTGTCGGCGCCGAGAACGCAAACGCTGAGATGGGCAACCATCTGGCTTCGCTTCTCGCGTCGTTCGGCCCAGCCAATAATGCGCTGCGCCGCCGCGGTGTCCCGACCGTTCTTGTTGGACACGGCACCGTCGACGGCTCGCTCAACGAACATGGCGTTCCAATGGCAGGCCTGGATCACGAGTTCTCGCTCGGTGCCTTGTTCGCAGCGTCTACCAACGCCGGGATGCTTGGCCATATTCACAAACACCAGCAATGGGAGCGGCAGCACGACGGCCGCCTCCAGCGGATAGCGTACGCCGGTTCTTGCGGCAGGTTTCATTACGGCGAGGATGGCGACAAGTATGTTCTGGAGTGGAACGTCACTGCCGATACCGCCGACTTTGTAGCTCACGCTACGCCGTCCAAGCGCATGATCGACATCGGCTTTGACGGTATTCCAGATCTGGAGCAGCTCGCAAGCATCGCACACCACTGCAAAGACAGCTGGGTGCGTGTGCGGTACAGCGTCGACGAGGAATTTTCGAAGACGGTGGACAGGCAAGCGATCAAGCGAATCCTGGCCGCGGCCGCTGAAGTCCGGATCGAAGGCGAAGTGCTGACGATCCAGCGCCAGCGCTGCGCCGGCATTTCGGCGCTTGTCTCGGTCAACGAACGCTTCATGCGATGGTGCGATTTCTCGAACACCCCGCAAGAGGGCTTAGAGGACCGCCTGTCGGCACTTCAAACAATGTCGCCGGAAGACATTGCGAGCGAGTTCTTCGCTTCTCTCGCCTACCCGGCACCACGTCAATAAGCGGTCACCCCGCAAGCAGTCCAACAAGATCAGGAAGCCGTCCACGAAGCGGAATTGGGCTTTTAGATTTCACCCTTCATCGAAAACCAGCACCAGGCCGCATCGCGGCCTGTGTGCGTTAGGAGAACGCATGTCCATCGCAAACAAAATCATCGACGCAATGCTGGCCGAAGTCGCACGTTACAAACTCGAACTGCTCCAACGCTATCCGAACGACCTGCTCGTGCATGACCGCATCTCGCTCGAGCGCGGTGCGCACGCCGGCGCCAAGTTCTGCTGGATGGTCGGGGACAGTCATACACACCTGGCCAGACTGGGCGTGCATGCGAAGCTGAACGAGTACCCGACCTTTCTCACAAACTACTGCTCCAATGACCGCTTCTACGTCATCGACGTGGCGCGCAATGGCGAGTCCTTCACCTTGAAGGAAGTCACGCGGGAGTTCTTCCCGAGCCTTTCGCACACGCCGATTCCGTACAAGCGCGTCGGCCAGGCGAACGGCTTCTGGCTCTACAAGAACGATGCTCGCGTCGGATCGGTCTCGATCGTCCGAACGGGCACCTACGAGAAGCCGGTCTACGAGACAGCCCTTGCTGTCATGGCAGGCACCTCGGAAGGCGACAAGGCAGTGCTCGAAGACTGGGCCGTGCAAGCCGCCATCGAAATGGCAGGCACGCTGTTCGTGACGACTAAATTCGCTTGGCATCCACCAATCGAACTGGCCCTCGCGGCGTAACACGCAAAGCCAACATCGCAACCCCAACCAGTCGCCCCTTCGGGCGGCTGGCTTTCCCCGCCTAAACCTACTTTTCGATGCGTCCCATCGATGAGTACATCTCACCAGTTTCCCTCGCCGATTTTCGGCATTCGACTACGCCTCGCGCGTAACCCCCGCAACTACCGGCCAGGCGCTCGCCTCCGGTCACTGGAGAACACCACTATGGATTCAGCAATCATCTCGGGCATTTTCGGTTTGGCCACCACGATCATCGGTGCCGTGATCCATCAGGAATACATGAGCCGCAAGCGTCTCAAGGAAAAGCTGCGCCGAGCTGAACAGGACGTGCTGTTCCTGCTGGAGGTGGAACGCCTGCACTGCGCCCAAAACCTCAAGCTGCGGCAGGCGTCCTTCAAGACGCGGGTGCGCAACGAGGCCTTCGGTCACGGCTTCACCTGGTCAGGCTCGTTCACGCCAAGCCGGGTGCGAGCCGCTGAAATCCGGCGTGCCTCTGCAATGACAACGACGATCGCCGCGCACCTTGTCGTAATGGCGCGGGGCGGGGCGTTCGCCGCTGCTGCTAGCGCCCGCTGGGTCGGTACCAAAACGATGGTAGGCCTGCGCCGCTGCGTGCGTTACGCACGTGGCCGCATTGGACAAGCCAGGGCAACAACCTAACGCTCGGCCGCAAGGTCGCGCACTCCCGCAATGGCCCGCTTCGGCGGGCCTTTCCCAATGAAACCGTACGAAAACATAACCATGAACCTGACCACGAAAACTTCGGCGCCAGCCAGCGCCAGCCAGCAAGTAACTTCTGCACCCCTCACCGGCGAACAGGTGCCCGTATTTGACCGCTACGCGGACAGCATCATGCGCGGCTGCGAGCAACTCTACGACGCCTTCGAGATCCATGGCGTGCGCGATCTGCTCGCCGGTACCGGCGCCAGCGACACGCACTACGAGATCGACAACGTCAACCCGCAATCCTTCTCGGTGTATGCGCACCTGATCGAGGGCGGCGTCGACGCGGTAGGCGATTTCAGCACCTACCAGCTGGCCGCCGACTATGCCGGCGAGCTTGCTGAGCTGCACGGCATGCCGATGTTCGACTTCGTGCCGGACGGCCTGAAAAGCCGCAAGGCACTGCAATAAATTCCACCGGGGTCCGTTCATCAAGCGGACCTTGCGTGGCCCAGCGGTTTACCATTCCAGCAACCTCACGGGCGAGAGCGCCCAACAACGAAAGAAATAAATGAAAAAGATGATCTCGGCCGCCG
>Ga0308160_10002553_pt1 | contig 21776 bp, 31 predicted proteins | sample PhyFR1_FD_201036 | JGI IMG/M metagenome (GOLD analysis project Ga0308160, IMG submission 201036) | Phyllosphere microbial communities from UC Gill Tract Community Farm, Albany, California, United States - DLSLF.R1 | ecosystem: Host-associated > Plants > Phyllosphere > Unclassified | place: USA...
AGTCGCTCGTAGTTGGGGAGCTTGGCAGCGGCGAGGCTAGATATCAGTACATGGTCATGCAGAGTGGTGTGTAGCGTACATGAGGGAAGGGTTGGTAGTGGCGTCCTGGGGCTTGTAAGCACCAACAGACTCGAAATCTCCGGAGTCGGAAACGACAACGGTACCGGCGCTGTACGTCAGTCATTGCTCCATGCCACAGTGGCTCAAAGAGGCATACGCTTTCAAAGCATCAAGGGAAGTAGACATTATGATATATGTGTTTTTGTTGTTGTAATGTAATTGATAAGAAAGTAAAAGTTAGAGGTCTCGGTAGAATATGACGGAAGTCGTCACTCCCATGACTGTGAGACGGAAGCGAAAGCGAAGGGGCGGAACACACGAATGTGGCACTTGGCCGGAGGTTCGGCCCGTACCCATTAATCATATATCCGCTCATACCCATCACTCCGCTCCAAGCTGACTCCGCTCCCACAGCCCGGCTGTTGCTCGACGGCAATGTGCCCGAGATCCAAGTAGGTTCAGCATGTCAGTAAACATAGCAACGGAGGAATGGTGGGATCCGGGATGTTCCGCCTGGAATGCCACATTGCTGCTGGATGTATAGTGTTGATTCACACATAGCCACTGTCCACAAAGAGTCTGCATGATTCCGTGCCGGACACTTCAGACTGTCAAGAGAGTCAAGATGCCCATACAAGTGTGGCTGATAACGATGAACGTTGCTCTTTTGTTCGTTGGCCACCCCAAATCTGTAAGCCCCGACCCCAGTTTCAAGATCCACGCTCCCAGGCACCAACCCCTCCTTTGGTTGTAAACACAACACTTCAGTCGATTAAGAAGCACCAGCCACACATCGCACCATGCTGCTACCAGTCATCGGATGCAGTTGCATGTGGTAAAGACAGGATCTTGTGGCTTTTTTCGGTGAAAGCGGTGTGGTTCAAATAGCGGAATGCATGACGTTTACAAAATCCCAACAGTTGATGTATATCAATCAACAAAAGGAAAGGTACGATGCGAGTCGGAAGTGGCGGAAAGGCGTAAAAAGAGAGGAATTAAGTAAAAGGGATGACCCTGAATATACCGAGAGGCAGAACTAGAGTAAACAAGAAACAACACTGGAATAGCAGAGTAGTGCAAAGAGATAGGAAGGAGACAAGGTAGCTACAGTTTTAGAGTCTGCCATCAACCGTATTGTACTGCTTCAAACCAGCAACTTAACATTCACTCTTTTACAAACGACAACTTCGACACATCGACAACTCAATACACCGAGACCGAGCTCAACAAAAACTACCAACGCTTGGATCACTTTCCCTTCCCTCGATACCCCTTGAATCAGCATAGCTTGATTCATCCTTTATACATCACTTTCATATAACGTCGATCCTCATCACCCCGTCATCCCTTCGACCATCTCTAACGCGTCTGGAACCGTCCATTCATACGATCAACAGACACTCCTTTCAATTCGAATTCATCGGCAAGAGATTGAGATCATCGTTATTCAACTCTCACTTCACGCCATCATCAGCCTATCAATACAAAGATAGAAGGATACTTTCACATTTGCTGCTAGCGTCTGGACAATAGCACATTTACTTTCAAACATTACAGGTTTCATTCAGATCTAGGTTCAATCAAATTGTGAGTCTTGACACCATGTCTTGTTTCACATGCCCCTGTCACTGTCGCTCCACATCCCCAGTCTTCTACTCCCACACTACACTCCTACCCTATATTCCCACTACCGCATACAACCTAGACTCCCTACCTTGCCCATCTGCTAACTCTTGCCAGACCTCATCCTCTTCAACACAATGTCCTCCCCCTTTGGCCGAATCGGTCTCCTTGGAGCACCCCACGTCAAGCGTCAATCCAGTATGTCCTTTACTACCAGCCATGACCCCCATCTAATTTCCAGCCTGCAACCTCGCAGCTGGTGACCTGTACACTGCCCCCGCTCTTGGCGCTACCATTGACGCAACCAAACCCATTAAATTCACATGGAACACCGCATGTGCCATCACCACTCCTCAGGTCGATCTTTACTTGAACGAGCCCAACTCGGGTCTCATCCAGGCATGGCAGAATGTCGACTTCAAATCCGGTCAATTCGAAGTTCAGCTCCGACCTAAATGGTGGAACTCTACCGAGACTGCTCATCTTCAACTCAGTATCCTCGGTGCCGGCTCTCCATCATGGGATACGCAGTCTCCCCCTGGACCTGTCTTTACAGTCAACTATCCCGCTTCCGCCATGTTCACTACCGTCACCGATGGAGGCGCAGTCAAGACAAACACTGCTGCCGTCGCCGCAACCCAGTCTGCCGATGGTATCTTCAACGATGTCGCTTCCACCAAATCCGGTGGTATCTCCAAAGGAGGTATCGCTGCTGCCGTCGTCGTCCCTATCCTCGTAGTCATTCTCGCTGTCGGTGTCGCTATTCGATTCTGGCGACAGCGAGAGACCGAAAAGCGAAAGAGGTGGTCTCAGGCCTTGTCTACCCATTCGGCTGGTCTCGAATGGGAAAAGGGAGCTCATCCTGGAGAAAAGCCACCATCAGTGTTTGGTGGCATGCCCCGACCTTCCACATCGTCTCAACGACCCATGTCTTATGCTACCTCGTCCATCTATGCCGTTGAAAACAACATGGCTGGTACCGGTGCCGCATTCGCTCGACCTACCTACAACGCTCGAAGTGGTTCCAACGACAACGTCAGCCGATCATCCGTCGTTCTACCCGATGGTAATGTCCGACAATCACGTATCTCGTTTGCCGAGAACGCACGACCTGATCGACGATCTCGTCTTTCGCTTGGTGGTGATATCCGCCCCAACGTTACTGGATCTCCTCAAGGTGTATTTGTAAACCACCACGCTTCCAAATCTACTACCGCTCTCGAACTCGCTACTCCTTCCAAAAAGGCTTCTTATGCTACTGGATCTGCCTTGGCAGATGACGAGGATGTCAACATCTCTCCATCTCAATTGACTGGACCTGGTCACTTTGGAGATAACGATATGCGAAAAGCTAGTGGATCCCGACGTAATGGCCGACGATCCATCATGTCGCTTGGTGGAAGTGATAAACGACGAGAGTCTACTGCTAGTGCCCTCTCCGCCGACGATTTCAGGACCGCCGCTTCCGCTCGAGGATCCGTTGACGAGCTCCGAGATCTCGAGGGTATGATCATGAACCGACGATCCATGATGTCGACCCATTCTTCTGCCAGGTCGCCCGCTATTGCCCACGACGACCGTATGGAAGCTTTGGACACGGATGCAGCCTACGATGCAGCATACGACATGCCTGCTCAACCATCCCCCATTGCTGGAGCCCAGACTGTCGCCTACGGTCCTGATCAGATGCTCGCCGTTTACGCTGCCCGTGGTAAAGTCAACTCGCCCGCCATGGTCGCTTCCCCATCTACCGCTTCTGGTCCAATTCCCGCTCCTCGACCTACCGCCAAGCGATTGCTTTCAAACCTAACAAAGAGGAACGACGACAACACCGTCCCTGTCCCTCAATCTGGTGAGATGCGATCATTCGTTCATCTCCACAACGGTACCGCCTCTTCTGCCGCTGTTGAAGCTCTTCCCGCCCCTGGACCCAGTAATGCCCTCAAGCCCCCCATGGGTCGAGCACGGTCCAACACCGTCATGAGGCAGAGCAATGGATCAACTTACTCGGAGGATCATGTTGGTAGTGCCCAGTAAGGGTTGGGTGTGTATGGACAATGTTTCGGTTTCTATATTACTTCTGTTTCTATATCCCCTTTTGAGCCTCAGCGGCTGTTTGGTCGTACACTCGTTAGGGCTTGTTTATCAGTTTTCGAGCGATTTCTATAGTATGACTGCTGGTGGTCTACTGGATATGTATTTGATATCCTGCCATTCTCTGACATGTGCATTCGTACTTCATGGTCTACTGATTCTGATCTACTTACTCTTGATTCACTTGCTAGTTAGATACGTCTACACTGATACTACTTATAGCTCGTCCCGATGGACCTCCTCTGCCTTTGCATGGCCATCAACGCCCATGGTCAATAACGCTAGATAATCGTAAACGACATCGGCAGCAGCAATCGCAGATATCTCGGCTACTCATCAGCTACTTTTCTTGACGAAAGAAAAGAGGAGATACCATTGGTATCGTAAGCGGGAGCCAGCTCGACAATGTCGAATCCGACGATATTGAGGCCTTTGAGGCCGTATAGCACTCTTCTGACTTCTCTGGTAGTCCATCCGCCAGCTTCTGGTGTTCCAGCTATTGGTCAGCTCCTCCAAATCGTGTTACTTGGCGCAAGGCGGAAAATGACGAGAGACGTACTTGCAGGAACCATACTTGGGTCCATCACGTCGACATCCAGTGAAATCACCACGGGTCCAGTGCCCACTCTTTGCTTGATCTTCTTGGTGATCCAATCTACTCCATGCTCATCTAGATCCCATGTCGAAATCAGGTCAAAGCCGGCAGTAACATCATCTTCAAGATCCGTAGGGCCCTAACCATCAGCTGGCTGAGAGATCCACAGGGGGGAACATACAGAGAACTTTGTTCTGATGCCAGCGTGAATGGAAGAATTTGTTTTAATATATCCAGCCTCGTAGGCGTGCCAGAAGAATGTCCCGTGGTTTACACCTGCTTGGAGGGAGACTGAACCGTAGTACCTATCCGGGTTCCATGTATCGATATGAGCGTCGAGGTGGATTACTGATACTGGTCCGTAGACTTCGCTCAATGCGCCCAAGATAGGTAGGACCTACAAGTCAGCCATTGAACACCAGTTGACGGGATGGGGGACGTACAATAGTGTGATCACCACCTAGGGCGATTACTCGAGGATGATACTCCCCATCCAACCCTTTTGCCATTCCTAATTCTGCCATCTTTCCGGGGTTTGCTACTGGGTGATTCAACATACTGGAGTAAGCAGCTTTTATTTGCTTAATTGCGATTGCCGAGTCGAAGGGGGATACTGGTACATCTCCACAATCGAGCTACACGTCAGTAATCTCCCTTGCTTGGGGTAGACCTAGAGAATGGGGACTGACTGTGCCGAGTCCATTGGTGTATGGGTTCAACCCCAACTGCAGGGAGTAACCCCGTTCAGGCCTTTGTCGCCTGGATCCACTTCTTATCCCATACGGTCCAAATCTCGCACCTGCTTTTCAGCGCACACTCAATGGTCAGAGGGCGGACTGACCAGGCCGGTATGAAACGGCATTGTCATAAGGAACACCCAAGATAGCAACGTCCACCTTCCCCTCTATGTTATCCAGACATCGCTCATGCGGGAGGTGGGCGAATGTCGTGATTCCGGAGAAGGAGAGGTCGGGAGTACCGGCGTATTCCTCTGCCCATGGGTCTGAACGGGCAGTGATGAGCGGTAGGATTGCCAGGAGGGATAATAGGTATCTCATTGTTGTCGAGCGGAGCTTTGCACAACAAAGATGACAACTGTGGTAGAGGTGTCACTTGACTTCAGACTGTTCGGTCCGCTCGGAAGATGGTTGGCGCTTGTGGTCCAGCTTGCGGGGCTGATTAGGAAGAGATGAGGCTCAATAGTATTTCCAAGCGAGGTATAATCAGGCACATCAGTCAAAGTCACGAGTCTTGGCGATGAAAGGTTAAGCGACGGGCGCTTAGGAAACGCCGGTGCATCAACTGCCAATCATCACATTTGCATCGTCCAGATACTATCACGCCTATAAATCCTATGGAGCTTTGACCCTACGCGTACGACTTGGGAGCATGGGGAGTAGCTTTGACAGTGTACATCCTATCCTGCCTAACAGTCGCCAATGACTTGGCATAATCTGCTCGGAAACAATTCCAAGGATGAGACTTGTAGAAATGAGTCATGATCTCTTCATCACCCGACTTGACCAATCCAGCGAGATCTTTGGTGAATTTATCCCATTTACCGGTATTCTCCTCGGTCAATCTGGCTCGGATAAGGGGACCTTGAGCTCGCAAGAGTCGTCGAGCTTGACCTAGAGTTGGAGTCTCGCCGTCATCGGGGATGGAGATGATGTGTGCGAGGGTTGGGTGGTTGAGGAAAGACTCGATGAGCGGTTCATCAATCGCGCCGAGCGCTTGGAAGAGGGGCTCTCGAAGATCTTCTTCGGCTTGGGTGATGGTTCCTTCATAGTACATTCGCTGAATATCAGTCAAACTCCTTCTGAACTAGTGAACGTACATCAAGTCGGCAGAGGAGATGAACACCTCGACCTCGAATAGAGTTAGCAGCTTCATCTCGCTCTTTATCGATTCGATCAATGAACTCCTCAGTATCTGATATCAGTGACAATCTCTGACGACAATGACGGAGACTCACAAGGACCTTGATGACCAGTGGAATGATCCATGTATCGCAAAATCTGAGCACCTCCAATTCCAATACCGTCGGTACCGGCAAACACAGCTTGGGGGATATGACCACCGAATTTGAAGCCGGCAGACATGTAGGTGAGGAGACCGGCTTGATGAGCCAAGTGGATCAATTCCAGGGCGTTCTCGAAACACAATTGGAGGACCTGGGTGTCAGATGGATTCAAGTAACGGATGAAGGGACTTGCAATACATTCCGAAGGGTAGGTATCGGCAGCGCCATCGAAAGTAACCTTATCGAACCCACCAAGAGCGGCCAACTCGATACCCCTTCGACCAATCTCGATGTTATCGGTAATAACAGGATAATTCCCCTCAGCATCGGCTTCAGCAAGATCATCGACCAAAGGGGTATTCAAGTTGAAAGCAGCCGACAAAATCTGCTTGTGGTTCCTAAGGACATGACCTGATAGGGCTCGCATATAAGCGATAGCCTCGGAAGCGGTGAGGGTATCCATGGCGACTTTAGTTTCGGCCGCACCGAGTTGGAAAGCGGCTGAACAAGCTGCCGAGGTGAGATTGACGATTTTGATGAAATCGAGATCGAATCGACCACTGGTGGAATCTTTGACTCGTCGACCTACAAAGTACTAAATGTCAGCTAAATTCGATTGGGATGGTGGGAGCTTACGGTGTTCGGGGCGGAACTACCGGTATGGAGTCTGACTCGGGCGAATTCGAAAATAGAAGGAATTCGGTACGACTCGACTTCCTCTCGAGCGAGATTACCTGGTCGTTCAAGGTGCTCGACGTGAACAATTGCACCTCGCATCCATCGTTCCTTTCGGGTGGTACCAGTGACATGACCATCTCCGGGGTCGGTCAAAGAAACGTACTAATCATCAGCTATGACCACAACAACTCAAGGAGGACCTACAGTCTGAGTGTCTCGCCTGAATCCAGAAGTACCCAACCACCTAGCATCCTTCTGATCGACATTCGCACCTGATCGAAGAAGCTCGTACCCAACGTGAAAGACCAAGTAATCGACAAAGTTCGGATCGGTCTCGTTATCCCTCAATTTCTGGGCAGCATTTTGTATAGCAGTCAAAAGAGTCCCACCAAGTGACTGAGGCCATTCGATAACGAGTCGATCGGGATTATGTTTGGTAGTCAAGGTGAAAGCTGAAGGGGCATCACCATCGGTATTGAAGGAAGTATAGTTGGATCCTCCGAATCGAGCGATGGATTTACCAAACAACTCGAAAGCTTTACCGAGGGCACCGACTACCTCTTGCAAAGGGGTTGCTGGGGTGATGATGATTGCGGCGAGTTCGGATGCTCGGATAGCTTCCTTGGATCGGACGCCGTCTTTGGAGGGCCAGATATCGTCAATGAGCTTGTTGAAGGTCTCGGTGACCATCTTCTCGTCGAATCGACCAACTACCTGTAAGCCACTGGTCAGCGTATGGAAGAGGAGACTTACAATAGGGCAACTGCTCCTGTCGTTCGAAAGGGAGACCATCATGATAGGCGACTTTCCACTTGGCGATTCGCATGAGGAACAACAAATCTTCAAAAGCGGAAACAGCGACAGGTCGAACTTGACCCTCAAACATGACTTGACTTTGATTGACATCGATCCCAACACTCATCATCTGCTGCATAGAGGGCAGAGCGATAGGGTGTCGTACCAATGGCGAAGACGGAGCTCCAGCGGCGGGTTGATGATCTTTCGCAATCTTGCCAGCCGACATGAGGAGGGTGGAAGCGATGACGGGAGATGAGAGGAAAGGAGAATGGAGTTGAGCAGTAGCTGGACCTTGTCGATCAATCATGGAAAGATTGTTCATGGTGACATCGAGTCCCAGGGATTTCTTGAGCTTAGATGGTTTGGAAGGGGGAGGAACGGTCGAAGTGTGACCGGCGGACAGCGGTTGAGGGGTGACCGGTAACGACAGAAGCACCTGCATTGATGGCTTGTTTGACTTGGTCGGCAATACTGGTATTGGTCAATTTATCGGTGGTTGGGTGAATCGCGGAAAACATGTGGATGGTGAGTGAGAGAGTTGTGAGAAATGAGAAGCTGAGAGTAAGGTATATATACCTATTACCTGAGCGGGATGGCGATGCGCACACGCCTCAAGCACGGCCTTGGAAGCATGGATGCTGTACAGAACAATACCTTCTAGGTGCACATCTCCTCCGCTCGGCCACGACATGAACAAGATTGTGTGTATTCAGGCACTAGATCTCATAGATCTTCGGTTCCCCGGATGCCCGATGATTCTGAGGAACAGTGCCATCTTGAACTCTATTGAAAAGGCGTGTTTGATACACAGGACAGGAATAGCTTATAGAAGCTTGGCCCGGGAAGCGAGGAAGGATGCGGGGGTGTGCACTGACTCGTGTGTGCGTCGAGGACAGCAGGCGGTGAGGAGGCGGTACACATTGATGGGAAGTCGCCGACGACGATACATGATAGAATAATCGACTCTATCAGCTCACTCAACACTCGACAACATCTACCATCATGTCCAAGCCATATCGCAACTCTGAAAGACGACAATCAAGTGATTCATCAAGGTATGTCCCACCCTAACATCTCAGCTGATCTCAGACACTTGATCCAACAGCCCACCCCCGGTGCATCCACCTCATCCGATTCATCCACTCCGAAGAAGGTGAAAATGGTGACTATCCAACATCGAGATGGAATTGCTATACGAGGCGTATCGAGCACTCCACCTTTGAACGATCACAAGAAGTTCCTCATTGACGAATACGCAACTCCTCCGACCATCTACGAGCCTCCTATGAGCTACAGCTCCGCTTCTACCAGCTACGCCAACTACGATAATCCTCCTACAAGCTATGACAACCCCTTCGGAGATCCATCCCCTATCATCACCCCTCCTACTGTCAACATGCCTACCGCTCGACCTCACATGCCGCCTTCATCATTCTCGCAATCCCTTGCCCCTGGATACGCCAGTGGCGGTGGGCTAGTCAGGAAAGTCAGTACGAGGATTCATCAGGCTATCGAAGCTGCCAAGGTACCTTATCAGCCCGTCTACCCCGCAGGGCAAGATGAGGAAGTAGATCTAGGCGGGTATCAATATGGTAGATCAGTGGACCTACATGGGGAATTGAGAGATGAGTGGGAAGCACCCCTTTCGGCGGAACGAATCCCCCTCAAATACTCGAAAGTCGATATCAATGATCGATACACCCGTATCACTGGTGATGTCGAGATCAAGGACGAACCGAAAGTGGAGCAAAGTGAAGACGAAAAGTACCTCGTCAGCTACGCTCTTGACGATATGCGACATCCTTACAACTGGCCCAAATCAAAGAAGTATACTATCCTACTCGTCCTCTGCCTCGCTGCTGTCTGTGTCACGGCCACCAGTAGTATTCAAGCGAGTACCTACGCCTCTATCGAGCGAGAGTTCGACTTTTCAAGGCCAGAAGCGGTATTGGGAGTTAGTCTTTACGTGCTGGGTCTGGGACTTGGATCAAGTGAGTTACAATACGGGTTTGAGCTGATGACAGTGTTCCTTGGTCCGATGAGCGAGTTCTTTGGAAGACGCTATATCTACCTAGTCTCGTTTTTCCTCTTTACCATCTGCAATATCCCTATCGCCACTGCTCAGAATGGTGGGGTCTTCCTCTTTTTCCGACTGTTGACCGGTCTCTGCGGTTCAGGTTTTCTCAGTATTGCAGGAGGAAGGTGAGTTGGTGACTTAATCCTAGATATGTGCTGATGGGCAGTGTGGCCGACATGTTCAAGCCTGGTACGGTCGATATACCCATGGCACTCTACACCCTAGCTCCCTTAGTCGGTCCATGCCTCGGACCTCTCCTCGGCGGATTCATCAACCAAAATACGACTTTTCGAGTAACGTTCTACACCGTCATCGCCTGGTCAGGAGCCACTTTGATCGCATTATACTTCTTCGTTCCCGAAACTTTTCTACCCAAGATCCTCCAACGAGCGGCTGTCAAGAAGAGATTAGAGACTGGAGATGGGAAATGGTATTGCCCCCTCGATAGGAATGCGAGGACGATCGGAGAGGTCTTTCCTAGTGCCATGTGGCAGCCTATTCAAATGATGATCAAAGAACCTATGGCTTTGATCTTGAATTGCTGGACAGCTTTAGTATTAGGGGTGATTTACCTTTTCTTCAACGCTATCCCATTTACCTTCAGGACGGTCTACGGCTTGTAAGTCTTCCTCCACCTCATAAACGTTATGAGCCGATGATAGTGATCTCCAAACATGCGGATTGTGTTTCATACCAATGGCGATCGGAATGACGATTGGAACAGCTTGTCAATGGTTCTTTATTCGGGCTGTACGAGATAAAGCGATTCGAGCAGGAGGTAAAGCCCCACCCGAAGCTCGATTACCAGTTGGGATGGCCGGCGCCCTCGTCTGTCCAACTGGCCTGTTATGGTTCGCATTGAGCAGTTATCCCGAAATGACTTTCTTCATGCCCCTCATCGGGATCATGATCTTTGGCGTAGGCGTGAGTCATTTCATCATAACATGGATAGAGCTAATGATCAGTCGGTGTTCGTTTTCACATGTGTATGGGGATTCTTGGTGGCTAGTTTCCCAAGATACGCAGCTTCTGCGATGGCAGGTAATACGTTGGTCAGGTGTCTTTGGGCCGCTGGGTTCCCACTCTTTGCCGATCCAGTACGTCTACCTCTCTCGTTGTCAATACATGCTTGTCAGTCGCTGATCTTAGATGTACCGCGGACTAGGTGCAGTCAGAGCGACAAGTATCCTAGCTGGAGCAGCAGCTGCAATGGCACCAATCCCATTCGTACTCTACTTCTACGGATCAAGGTGGAGGAGTCAATCGATGTTTTCAAAGTGAGGACAATACATAGGATGAATGAAAGAATATGCATCTTAAGCAGTGATACCGACCAACCTCAATACTTCTGGAGTTTCCTCTGGTTCATTCAGTGGTCGTGTTCTGTTGTGTGGATCTAGTTCCCCGTCAGGTCTTCTGGGTAGGGCATTGTGATACCCCGGTCTTTCCGCTGGGACCAGGTTCCTATTCTACCTATCAGCTGAAATACATCAAATCCTCGAAAAACATACGGGCCAGTGGGTAGTTCCCTTTCGACCGTCGAATACTGCTTTCTTCCCCTCCAAGACTTCTTCCGAAGCCATCGATTTGGGGCAGTAGCAGACATAAGTCACGAATCTAGTCTGATCTCCAACGGGGGAGGCATTCCAATGCACTGTCCTCGAATCCCATACTGCCATTCAGCTTCACATTGTAAAGCGCAAAATGAGCCAGACTCACAGATCAAATCCCCCTTCCCAGCACAGATCTTGACAGCTTCACACCCATGTTGTATATACCACTCATCATCCCCCTCCCCCAACGTATATCCATTCTCCTTCTCACCAGCATCTCCACTCTCCCTAAATCCACCAATAGCATCAAAATGATCTTGATGCATCAGATGGGATCCCCTCAGGACACATAGACCACCGTCGTCTGGACCGTTCGGGGCGAGATTTGCGATTCCTTGATATAATTCGAAACGATCTATTCGACGGGGATTCTGGTCGATATCTCTCATCAGCCTACGAATACGAGGAAGAAGAAGACATACGAGGCCAGGCTTTTGTTATTTTCAGATCTGTCCTGCCTGTTTTATCATTTATGGGTAGCGAGGCGTTCATTCCGTCGAAGGATGCTATGAGGTCGTCCGTACCCCATAGCTCTTGGAAGATCCTGACTATTCCAGGCTGGCTGTCATCATTAGCATAAACCCTCAGAAGTGCCGAGGTACTTGCCTCCTGATCCTCCATACAAAATCCTCGTGGTTGACAGCATACCGATTATACAGCCCTCCCCTATTCATTAGCTACGCCATGGTGGGATCACATACGTGACGCTATAAGGTAGCTTATCAGCAACCCAAGTACTCCTATCGTCCCGCTTGAATCCCCATGGGAAACTCTCTAACCACTTCCAGGCTGACTCTTGAAAATCGTTACATTCCTCTTCCGGCACCACACCGGATATGACGACGTATCCATCCTTTTCTAATTGTGATTTCCAGAGTGGTTTAGTCATCGTTCTATGATTTCGAGGTGTTTCGAGTTGAAAAGAAGAGGTAAGTATGTTAGTAGGTCAAGTTGATAAGCTATAAATTACCCCACCTTGGTTGCGATAGCACTCGGCGCCGGAGTATACTCGAATTGGCAATTCCCGCCAGATAAGTGGGGAGGTGGGGGAATCAACATTACCGCCAAGTCCCGTTACCGACCATAATTCGGACATCAATCGTTCATGACAACATGAAACATACTCGATACAGCTATACGCCTATTCCGCCCCACTTGGATTCCACTTCGGATCACAACCTAAAGTCTTTGCATCTACCTACCCCTTCAGCTCAGAATTGGGTAATGACGTACCTTATCTTTCCCCTTGAACCTAGCCCAGAAGAACTCTGGTACAGTCAATTTCTCGGACTTCATCTTCTTCAAGCTCCAAACAGGCAGCATTACATCTCCAACTCTGGGGATTGTGGCGTATCCTGCTATCTTGTGTGGTCCGAGTGGGACAAACTACCGTCAGCTCAACGATGGAGGAGACGTACCATTCCGTGGGCTTCTGTGCGTTTGTATGGTTTGAGAGTTAAGCCTTTGATATCGCAGATTATACTGCTGTCAGCGATGACAGAGACGAGATGCTTACTTGGTAGCACATTGCGCTGCATCATATTGGGCACCTTGGATCGTCTTCCATCCTGGTGTGGAACAGCAATCTCCAATAGCGTAGTAATTCTGCGCCAACCGAGAGAGGGGGTTTGACGATCGTACCTATCATAGTCAGCTAAATACCAGATAGAAACTATCAAACCTACCCTCAAATAGTCATCTACCCAGATTTGCCCATCTGCAAGGGCAGCATCATCCGCCTGCTCCACCAATTCCACATTACTCCTATTCCCTATCCCAATAAACACGAAATCCGCCTTAATCTCCCTCCCACTCCCCAATTTCACAGTCTTCATCCCCTTTTGTAATCCGAAACTCCCGTCCCACTCATCTGGCCCCAGTCTATCATGTTCGGATGGTACCAATGCTTTATCGTTCGGCACCAGATCGATTAAACATTCGGAAATCAACTTCTCCAAAGCGGTAGATAATTTGGGACTGCAGGCTGGGGCATTCCATGCGTGGGGGTTTCCGGAGGATTTGAAGTGTGAAGCTTTCGAGAAAGGGTTCATGACTCTTGGGAGGTTGTGGACGATGGTGATAGCTGGTTTCTCGTATCTAGCTCGGATTTCCTAGAATCAGCTTTGTATTCACTGTGGACCTACTCCAGCAACTTCAATACCCACGGGTCCAGCTCCTATCACCAGCACTGAACGAGCCTTTGCAATCTCTTCTTGCAGCCCAATCAAGGTTGCTCGGGCGTATTCAATATCAGCCCCTGGAACAGGTCGCATAGGCGCAGGTTGACTTGATCCAGTTGCAATTACGCATTTCTATCATCAGTCCCATCATCGCTCCTCTCTTTGGATAGTACTGACAAAGAAGAAGACTTCCCTAGACCCCTCAAATTCCTTGTCTAGTACCACACTATCCCTCCTTAGCTCCAATACTCGGTTTGGAACGATTAATCGGTGATGCACACCCCCTGGAAAGATATTGTCTTGGGTTAGGGGAACTATCATCCTCTTTTCCCATCCTGGGACTACTGCTGCTCTTAGGGCGGCATTGGGGAAGTACGAGTAATCGCGTTCATCAATTAAAAGGATCCTGTGCGTTTTGGGTAAGATGGGTATTAGGGCGTCGGCGCATGAATGGCCTGCTGCAGAAGCTGTTGAGTCAGCTAAAGCGGTAGAGCTGTAGTGGAGACTGACCTCCTATGATGACGATATTCTGGTGTTTCATGGTGAGCTTCTGTGTGTAGATGGAGTGAAGAATGAGAGACAAGCCTACGCATCATGAACAAGAAGAAGGCAGAGTGGAAGGCGATGTTTGCGTTGATCAATCAATCATCAATCAATATACACACACGCGTCCGCATCTGATTGTATGCTGTACATGCATATTCCTGCTATAGACTAGACTAGACTAGTATGGCAGACCACCATCGCCAGCGCCTCCAGGCTGGTCTAGATCCTGATAGCTCACTCGACCTCTCTTTGCCCTAGGATCCTCTCCGCCAGCAGGAGCAGCAGGAAGCGGACCGAGATTGGCATCCCGACTAGCATATCCCCCTACTCGCTGTAAGAGATCCTGTCCTCCTTGACCCATTCCCGCTTCCACACCCACTGCTGGTTGCTGTCCGATCTGCTGTTGTGGGAACTGCATCTGACCCATCATCATGGCTTGTTGCATTTGTAGCATCATCATCATTTGCTGTTGCATCATGACATTACCGCCAGACATGTCGGCGTTGGCCATGGCGGGATTGAGGTGAACGGTGCTTGCTGGGTCGAGCATGGAGATGGGTAAGGTATCGTTAATGGCCGCAGGTGTAGAGGCGGTAGGTTGAATGTGCTGAGGATCGAGGACAAAGTTGTTAAGTGTCGCGATCTGATGGTCAGCTCCTATTGACTAAACCGCGTCGTCCAACTGACCTCATCTAGCTTATCGCCAATCAACTCCGGGTGCTTGACAATGACATGCTTGACAACGAATTCGGGCGCCTTGAACAGCTTATTGCACTCTTTGCATCGGTACTTGGTAGCTTCTTCTTGACGGATATGCGGTGCCGCAACCTTCTTGCTCTCCCTGCTCGTCAGCGACATGTACCTATATTAAGTGATAATTGCTCACTCCTGAAGATCACGACCACCATACTCGACAACATCAACTGGTCCAAGTAATGGTTCCAACTTGTGATCCAAGCTGTTCTCCCATCTCTCATCACCAGTCTTTTGTGGGAAGGCCGTCTTCGATTTCCCATGATTGACCTGAACGTCACGATCTCCACCTTCGTATCGGTTGTCTGCATCCTCGTCAAGCCCCTCGGGTTTCTGATCCTGGTGTTCGGTAGCGGTGTCGTCCGAGCTGCCAGGGGTGTATTGAGGTCGCAGATGGAGGATACATTTTCGTTGTAGTTCCTCGGGGAAAGCGGAAGGGGCAACACAGTAGTAGCATGTCGACAGACCATTGCGCAGGTACGATAACCATTGATCGAGAACAAGCTTTGCCTGGAACGTCAGCTGGATCTCATTTCGGCACTAGCCAACTCACCTTGACATTCGCCTGCTCATCACTCAATGTCTCGGCAGTCAAGTCGTGCTTCTCTAATAGACGTGATATCGTCTCTTCGACAACAACACTACCACGTTCAGACAGCGCTTTGACTGGCTTGTCCAGTGATGTATTTGGCTTGGTATCCTCGCTAATCTCCGATTCAGGATCCACCAAATCGTCCTCTAGCTTCAAAGCGAGAGCTTTTGCTTTCTCGATATCCTTCAACACTCGATCGGTGGCGCTAGCGTAAGGTACCGTCATCCGTATACGTCCAATCACCGGAGTGGTGTTGATACCGAGGTGGAAGGTGAAAGTGTCGATCTGGACATGAGCAAGCGTCTCAAAACGACGCGACATAATGACGCACCTTGGTGTTGTTGAGCCTCCTCAGCACATCCTCCAAGTCCGTGTCCTCAGTGAACTGCGCCCAAGCCACTCGGTAGAATTGCTTCTTGAGGGAAGGTTCCGTTATGGCTAAGTGCAGGAATCCCTTGATCTGAGAGAACATCTAAAGTTGTCAGCTCAAACATACAACTGGTGGCGGAGAGCTGACCTCCTCCAGATCAGCTCGCTTTGTTGAGGGAGGCACAGTCTTAACAAAGATCTGCCCACGCTGAGCTGGTGCTTCTGCTCGATTTGAGTTGTCCTGTGCAGGGAAGTCACCAAGTGCGCGATCAAGACCCTCGGATTGCGAGTCTTCGAGGCGACGGATTGAAGGACCAGCTTTTGTAGTATCCTCTGAGTTCATTAGTCTCATTCTCAACCATCCTGAAGGCTGCTCACCAGTCATGTCGTATCCCACGTTGTCCCATTTACCCTCCCGAACTTCGGCGATATACGTTTCGACGGTAGGTACTCGACCTTGACGACATAGGCGCTTTCGCATAGCGATATATTGAGGTTCGTGAGAGTATCGCTCCTGGAACCAAGCGGTCTGGCCATGTGCTAGAAACAGACCATACAACTACCCGATCAGTTCAGAATCACGAGAGGGACTAGAATTAACTGACCTGACGGGAAGTATACTCCTTCCTATATCGATCATAACGCTTTGCCATCCCGACCTTCTCCTTTCCAGTATCCCCTCCTGCACCACTCTCCAACTCCGATCTGACTCTACGGGTTTCTTCATCGTCGGTCTTTGCAGTCTGCGGATGTGATGTGCGGAACCATTCAGAAAATTGACGGAAGCTGAGCACGTAGTCGACCTCTGCTGGGTCGGGGAGACCGGAGGGTACAGCGGTAGGGTATCTTGGAGGTGTTGGGGATCGGAATCGTGTTCGGGCCGCTTGGTCGTATGGTGATGGTGATCGACGACGTTTTGGTCGGTCTGATCCGTCAGCTTCCAGATGTGAGATTTGATGGGAAGCTTACCATAGTCATCATCCCACTGAGGGGGAGGAGGACCACCTCGACCGCTCCTATCATAGTACGTGTTCCAACTTCTTCCATCCCTCTCTGGCTCTGGATCTAAATCTCGTCGTGGAAACTCTCTATCTCTTCCCTCCTGACGCCTTGGAAGATCCCTTTCTCGATCAAACTCCCGATCGTATACCCTTGGCGGAGGCGGTGGAGAACGATGCCTTTCAGGCTCACTAGATGCAGCCGGTGCATCTGCATGACGATGTGGGATTGGCGCGAATCCACCTCGAGTGAATCCTCTTGGGAACTCTTCTCGGGGATCTCCAGCCCTTTCATTTCCTGGTGGATCCATCTGACGAGCAGGGGAGCGTCGGTCTGCTGTATCTCCAATGGTGGGATTTGGCGGTAAAGGATGATGTGTCGGATTTGGCGGTAAATCTCCCATTGTCGCTTCTCCTCCTTTATCTCAGCTACGTGGTTCGTGGCAATCCCGCAAGCCTACCTATTTTGGTCTTTAGACTCTGTTTGGCGATGTATTCGAGTAGGTGGACTCTGTTATCTGTCAAGAGAAAGTGAAAGATGGTTGTACGCGTTTGTTGTCGCGTTTGATCGGGTATGAGCGAGACATGGTGTGTATATGGTTGAGAGCAGCGAAGGATAGAGAATACTGATAAGCGATGTTCACACTGATGGTAGATGGGTATGTATGTACCTTTGTGAGTTAAGCTATAAGCTATACCTATACAGCTATTGATATAGCTATATCTAATCTCACTGTCACTCACTGCACTGTCAACCAGCTAAGCTGCGGCGTTAATGTCCCAAGCGTCAAGTGTGGCACTCGGTTCATCCGGCACTATCCGGCTAAAGCCCCGGTGGGGGATCGTCAACTACAGCCAAGGCCTAGTCCGTCTGTGCACCATCACTCCAAGTAAGCATAGGTGTAACAATGGCCGCAATCAATACCAAATTCGCACTTAGCTCCGCCTCCAAGCTTCTCAGTCGACCTACTGGTGCTTCGTATCAAGTTCCAGCTCGACACCTTCACGTCTCCGCCCCTACATGCAAGAGTCCCCCACTCAAGGGTCCTGTCCCAACTGAACAGACCGAAGAGGTCAAGCAGGGTGGAGATGGCTTCTTAGGGGTAAGTCACCATTATACCATCAGCTGAGCCCATACCGATATCTGGAGCTGACAAGCAGTCACTGTTGTACGGGTCCAAAGCCGCCAAGGAGGAGGGTCTAGTCTCCAAGAACGATTCACACTCGAAGCTAGTAGGAAGGGGGAAGTACGTCCACGAGAAAGTCACCCACAGTGTGGTTCCATCCAGGAGGGAAGAATACCTGGAGTCAGCGGAGAAGTATTACAAGAAGTTGATGGAGCGGGGTATTGATGATCTTGGGGGAGTCAAGTTGACAGCGAGCTGGGAGACGGTAGTAGGCTCAGTTGGGGAGTTTACCCATGTACTGGAATATGAGGGGTTCAAGGGATTTGACGAGACTTCAAGAGCACTTAGGAAGGATAAGGTGAGTACCGCATCAGTCTTGACTTCTTGACTTCAATGCTGAACAGCAGGAAATGTCGAAGCTCAATTCTGCCATCCTACCCAACATCACCTCTCGACAACACCAGATCATCTCCGAGTTCTCCTTCTGGCCCTCCTCTCCTCCTCGAGATTCTGGATACCCCGATGGAGGAGTCTTTGAGATGAGGACATACCAGCTTCAACCTGGAACACTACTACAGTGGGAACATGCTTGGCGTCGAGGCTTGGAAGCTAGGAGAAAGTTTGTGGTTAGTCTTCTGCTGTATCTCTCCCACGGGACCCTCGCTGAAGCTTTAGCAACCGGTCGGAGCTTTCTTCTCTCAAGTAGGACAGCTTCACGAAGTCCACCATATCTGGCAGTACCCGTAAGTTACCCCTATTTACATTGTCATTGACGCTGATCATTCAGTGATATGGAAACAAGAAAGAGAACCAGAGACCAAGCATGGGGAGTCGGAACATGGAGTGACACTGTCTCAGAGGTATGCATCTAAAGTAGAACAAGCTGATGGAATAGACCGTCAAGCTGGCACAGACTATGAAGTCGGCAATCCTCATCCCATGCCCTTGGAGTCCACTTCGATAAGGAAAGCTGTTGGGAGGAAAGTTGTATCAAGAAAGCTATGCATGGTGACCAGAAGCTACCTTACTTACTGTGACGATACTAAGCTTCTCCCGATCCCAGTTTGCAAGCAAGGGAAAGGTGACGTGTACACGACGCACGGACCTCTTTCAAATACTCACTACCTTCCTCTCTTCCTATCTTCTCTCTCTTATCATTCCTATTCCTTTACCCATCGTATAGTATACTATATCACTTACTGGTATACTTCTCATACGTCCTCCAGTGCATAAGCCAAGGTAAGTGCCAGATATGGCGGTAGAGGTATTGGTCTGATTGTCGGGAATGGAGGGAAGGGAATTGAAATATCATCTTCCCTTCTTCTTCCCTTCCTGCTGTGTAATTGACCTGATCTACTCCCATTCACCTTCCTTCTCCTCTACCTTATTCATCTTCTCTTGATCCACCCACAAGCTCCAAATCTCATCCCTTCTCCACCTTCTCTTCCTCTCAATTGAATCCAATCACACAGAAAGAATACGAGCTGACTCGCAGCAATCATGGCTCTATTTCCCGCCACTCAAGGTCCATTATCCAAGACCTCCAGGTCAAGGAAAGAACCAGAAACAATGTCTGGCTACCCAGCCTCTGAAAGTATTAGGGCGAAAGAAACTAGACCTCCAGTCAATTACCCTCCCCCACCCCCACCCAAGTCGGTAAGAAAACCCCAAGCTCCTCCTTCTACTTCCAAAGATAAAGCTCCTCCTCCTCCTCCTCCTACTCGACAATCTGTCTCTATCGAAGATGGATCCGAGTTTGAGATGAACGATCCTACTCAATTCCGATATGCTCCTGCTCCTGCTTTTCGAGGAAAGGAAGATAGTAGGGATCAACCTCCGATCCGAAGGAGGGCTGGTAGTAGAGCTCCTGTGGATATGGCTGGTGGTCAAGAAGGAAGGGAAGATGGAAGTGGTCAGGAGAGTAACAGCGAGCAGGCTGCTAGGCAAGCACCCAGAAAGTAAGCTTACTTGATGATAAGTGGGACAGTGCTAATAATCAGGGCTTTCGGACTTCATCAATCTGAACGAGAGGAGTCTCATTCCGGCCTAGATCGAGGGTAAGCTTATTCCTATGGTCCCGGATCCAGCTGATGGCCAGACGACAGGTCGAGAGGAACAGAGGTGTCTCTGTCCACCGACGACAACCTCCTCCAGCCGACGATCCTTTCGTGGAGGATCACGAGATGGGCGAACCTCAACAACGACCCAATGATTCTCACCAACCGCCGACTCGAGGTCGAGCAGCCACTCTCCGAGGTGAGGTAGGATCAAGTAACTCTACCCGCAACCACCCCGAAGATACTCAAGACCACGATATGAGGGACGTACCCCAACAACCCACGCGAAGTCGATCTACCCATCTCGCAAGTCGAAGTGGAGCAGGATTTAGTAATACTTCCCGAACCAATTCCAACACCAATTCCAATCCAAATCAAGGTCAATCAGCACCTCAGCGAGGTCCAGCTGTTCGACAAGAAGATCTGCGACAGAATCACTCTGTTCCTTCCAACAGGCGAAATCCTGCTGAAGAGTATGAAGAGACTGATCGAGATGAAGTTGAAGTTCCTGAAACCCGACCTAGAGGTCGATCTCGAGCACCTTCCCAACATCCTGATGTCTTTCAATCGGGTAATCTTCCTCCTCCCCAATTGGGTCGCGGACGACCTACCGGACCGACGAGGAATCAGGTATACAATCAAGTACCTCACCAAGACGAGCGAGAACTGAATCGACCCCCTATCCAGGACGATCGAGCACCTACCCAGGTTCGATATCGAGAAGATAGAAGACCTACTCGTAATGAGAGTGACTCTCGAGTCCAAACTCAAGCTCCAAGCTATCGAGGATCAGTCGTTACTCAACATGTTCGAGATGATCATAAGATTACCAGGTCTAGATCTGTGGAACCTCCAAAAGGACTCCATGAACTTCTAGTCAATCAAATGGTCTCCGCCATTAACGAGGAGAATTGTATTCTTGTGAGTCCACTCCTTCTCCTTCTCAACCTTTGTATGAAGCTGACTACGTACCAGAAAGAACGATTGGCGAGCTACAAAGAGAAATGCGATCAAGTTGTGGAGCTTGAAGCGACGATCAAGACGTGTCAAAGTGGTGAGGTCTCAGTCGTTGCTTGCTAACGATGTAGACCTCCGAGAGTCCGAGAAAAGAAGTTTGGAGCTCGAGAGGCAGAATCTCGACGAAGCTGCAGAACACAAGAAGAAGCTATCAATGTGTGTGATCAAGTGAGTTCCTCGATTATGAGACTTGCTCTCCACGCTGACATTCAGGATGAACGCTGTATCAACTGCAAGTGAACTAGCCATGGAGATTACCGAATCCCGAATGGAGAATGTCCGAAAGGTTAATGCAGGCTATGAGGATCAGGTAATCGCCCTCAACTCGGAGATTAAAGGATTGAAGAATCGTAAGTCTCCTATTTGTCTTTGCTGATAATCAGTGGTCTCATTGCAGAAGGATCAACATAAACAATGGCAAGAAGCTATTGAAACCGCTAGGAATTATACCAAGCTCTACACCGCATTAGATCAAGAGTTGATGGAGGGTACGTCTCTTTCCTCTGACGATGCTGATAAGGTAGCCAAATCTCAAGTAGAGAAGTATCAAGCTGAAGTCGTTGAAGTCAAGGAGGA
>Ga0308160_10002554_pt1 | contig 21764 bp, 13 predicted proteins | sample PhyFR1_FD_201036 | JGI IMG/M metagenome (GOLD analysis project Ga0308160, IMG submission 201036) | Phyllosphere microbial communities from UC Gill Tract Community Farm, Albany, California, United States - DLSLF.R1 | ecosystem: Host-associated > Plants > Phyllosphere > Unclassified | place: USA...
CCCCAGGTGGCCGAGCACCTCAAGCGCCTGCGCAGCCAGGACCGGCGCTATCTGGCGCACGAATATTTCAACCGCGACTGGCAGCCGATGCCGTTTGCGCAGATGCGCACCTGGATGGAAGGAGCGCGGCTGAGCTACGCCACGTCGGCCCAGTTCATCGACCACGTGCCGATGCTGAACCTGACCGCGCAGCAGCAGGATTTGCTCGCTGCGATTCCGGACGCCGGTTTTCGCGAATCGGCGCGCGACTTCATCGTCAACCGCCTGTTCCGGCGCGATTACTGGGTGCGCGGCGCGCGCCGGTTGGCGCCGGCCGACCGCACCGAGCGCCTGCGCGCCATGCGGGTGGTGCTGGCCACGCCAGCCGCCAAGGTCAAGCTCAAGGTCAGCGGCGCGCTGGGCGAAGCGAACCTGCACGAAGACGTCTACCGTCCGATCCTCGATGCGCTGGCCGACCACCGGCCGCACAGCCTGGGCGAACTCGAAGTCACGCTGGCACCGCACGGCGCCACGCTGGCCCGGATCGTCGAGGCCGTCATGCTCCTGACCGGCGCCGGCAACCTGCACCCGGCCCAGGCCGACGAGGCAATCGCCGCTGCCCGGGCCAGCGCACTGTTGCTCAATACCCGCCTGTGCGCCATGGCGCGCTACGCCGAAGATGTCGCTTGTCTGGCCTCGCCGGTGACGGGGGGCGGCTTTCCGGTGCGCCGCATCGACCAGCTGTTTTTGCTGGCGCGCAGCGTTGGTGCGGCCAGTGCCCCGGCGCTGGCCGATTTCGCGGCCACTGCGTTGCAGGCGCAAGGCCAGCGCATCATGCAGGATGGCCAGCCGGTGCTGGACGACGCCCGCCAGACCGAGATGCTGCGCAGCCAGGCGCAGGCGTTTGAAACAACGCGCCTGCCGGTCTTGCAGGCATTGGGCGTCGCTGAGTAGAGGCCGGTCCAAAAAAGAGGCGCAGTCAGCGTTAAATAGAGGCCAGCTTTGAACTGACGAGCAGTCCGGTGGTCCAACTCCTGTCCCCAGCGTCAGGAGTCGATCATGAAAGCGCCACGTTTCAAGGGCTGGTTCGCAAAACTGCCTTCGCTGAACCAACCCCAGCGCCGGCAAGTGCTCGATGCCCTGCATCCTGCCGCCGGGCTCGATCAGGTGGTCGCACTCATCAGTGAGGCCAGAGCGCCAGGCCGCTGCTGTCCCAGATGCGGCAACAAGTGCTGCTACCGCCATGGCTTCGCCAATAATTTGCAGCGCTACCGCTGCTGTGCCTGCGGCCGCACCTTTAACGACCTGACCGGTACGCCATTGGCGCGGCTCAGGCTCAAGGCCAAATGGCTCGCGTATTCGCAGGTGCTGCTCGATTCACTCCCCGTGCGCGAGGCGGCAGATCGGGTCGGCGTACACCGCAACACGGCCTTTCGATGGCGCCACCGCTTCCTGCACTGGGTCAAGCTCGACCGGCCCGGAGCCCTCAATGGCATCGTCGAAGCCGACGAGACATTTTTGCTCGAATCACAAAAGGGTTCGCGTGCCCTCGATCGGCCACCGCGCCATCGCGGCGGCCATGCTGCCAAACGGGGCATTTCCAGCGAACTCGATTGCATCCTGGTCGCGCGCGACCGCGAGGGGCGCACGGTCGATGCCGTCACTGGCCGCGGCGCGCTCACGGCTGCGCAACTCGAGCGTGACTTGCTGCCCAGGCTCGACAGGCAGGCCTTGCTGGTCAGTGACGGCCATCCCGCCTATCGCGCCTTTGCACGCAAACACAGGATCGCGCACGAGGCGGTCAACCTGCGCGCCAGGGTGCGCGTGAGGCGTCTGGGCAGCCTTGCCATCCACGTGCAAAACGTGAACGCCTACCATCAACGCTTCAAGGCTTGGCTACAGGGCTTTCGTGGCGTGGCGTCGCGCTACCTGCCCAATTATCTGGGCTGGCGCTGGGCGCTGGATGGTGAACGGGTCATGTTGCCGGGGCAATTGCTTTGCATTGCTATCAGCGTCATCAATAGATAACACTGACTGCGCCAAAAAGACGATTGCCGGTCGATACAGGCAACGGCGATGGCACCTTGTCAGTTACTATATTGCATTGTGCACAAGGGCCAGGTCATGTCATGCGATCGCTGAACATCCAGTACAACCCACGTATCGATCAGTTACGCTGGTTGGCGGCGACGCTCGTGTTCATGTTCCACTTTCACCTGGAATATCGCCGCCTCGGCGGCAATGGCCTGGTCAATCCATGGGCCTCCCTGATCATCGAAGGTCATACCGGCGTGGGGCTGTTCTTCACGCTGTCGGGCTTTCTGTTCATGCAGATCGCGCTGCGCCAGCGCCAGATCCGGTATGGCGAGTTCCTGCGCAACCGCGTGCTGCGTATCGCGCCGCTGTACGCGGTGATCTTTTTGGTGGCCACCTCGATTTCACGCGACAAGTTCCAGCCGCAAGACCTGTTGTTCTTTTTCGCGTCCAACCTCGGCATGCCGCCCACGTCGCAGACCGTCATCACCGGCGCGGCCTGGACGATTTCCCTTGAATTCCTGTTCTACCTGGTGTTTCCGTTTCTGGCACGTTTTGCGATGGAGCGGGGCATGCGTTACCTGGCCGGCTGGCTGGTGCTGCTGCTGTTCTTCAAGGCCGCGGCATTTACCGTCAACACCAACAGCACGCTGATGTATTTCAGCACCTTCGTCGGGCGCTTCGACCAGTTCATCATCGGCATGATCGCGGCGATGACCTACGCGCGCCACGAGGCCGCCCTGCGCCGCTGGGCGCCTTTCCTGGTGCTTGCCAGCGCCGCGCTGGTGGTCTGGGATACCCGGCTCATGCACATCAACGCCAGCTTCCTGACCGCCCCGCATGCGGCGTTCTGGATCATCTGGACGATGCTCGAAAGCGCCGGCTGGGCGCTGCTGATCCTGGCCTGGGTCGCCTTCAGGCCCGGTGTGCAGGGTCGGTTCGGGCGCATCTTCAGTCACGGCGGCAAGATCAGTTTTTCGTTCTACCTGCTGCACATGGCGGTGCTGCACGTGCTGGCCGAAGCGTTCGGTCTGGCGCGCCCCACCGGCATCGGCTGGCTCGACGCCGCTTTCATGGCCGCGTGCGCCTATGTCGTCACCTGGGGCCTGGCCACCCTCAGCTTCCATATCGTCGAAGAACCATTCCTGCACGGGCGCCGCAGCTATGGGGCGCTGCCTGCCATTGGCGAGAACGCCACGCTGACCCGCCCCCTGGACCCGCCGACCCCGCCGGCCCCTCCGCGCGAAGCCCGGGCGCGGTAAAATGCGGGGATGACTTCCCCGACTTTTACCCATCTGCGCATCCACTCCGAATACTCCATCGTCGACGGCCTGGTCCGTATTGACGAGCTGGTCAAGGCGGCGGTCAAGGATGGGCAGCCGGCCCTGGCCGTGACCGACCTGGCCAACACGTTTTGCCTGGTGCGCTTCTACAAAGAGGCGCGCGGCAAGGGCGTCAAGCCGATCGTCGGGGTCGATGCATGGATCACCAACGACGACAACCGCGACAAGCCGCACCGCCTGCTGATTTTGGCCAAGAACCACACCGGCTACCTGCAGCTGTGCGACCTGCTGGCGCGCGCCTGGCTCACCAACCAGCACAAGGGCCGCGCCGAACTGCGCGCCGAATGGCTCGAAGCGCTGGCCACGTCCACCTCGACCCTGCATCCCGAGCAGTCGCAGGCCAATGGCCTGATCGTGCTGTCGGGCGCGCACTTCGGCGACATCGGCCAGGCCATCGAGAACGGCGACCTCGCCCGCGCCGAAGCCAATGCCGCGCGCTGGGCGCGCGTGTTCCCGGGCCACTTCTATATCGAGATCCAGCGCGCCGGCCAGCTCAATCAAGAGCAGCAGGTGCGCCACTCGGTGGCGCTGGCCGGGCGCCTCGGCCTGCCGGTCGTGGCGACGCACCCGGTGCAGTTTCTCGACAAGGACGAATACATCGCCCACGAAGCGCGCGTCTGCATCGCCGAGGGCGAGATGCTGGCCAACGCCAAGCGCGTGCGCCGCTTCAACGAGAACATGTGCTTCAAGTCGCAGGCCGAGATGGCCGAGCTGTTCAGGGATCTGCCGGGCGCGCTGGCCAACTCCGTTGAAATCGCCAAGCGCTGCAACGTCACGCTCACGCTGGGCAAGCCGCAGCTGCCGAACTTCCCGACCCCGGGCATGACGATCGATGAATTTTTGATCGCCGAGACCAAGAAAGGCCTGGAAGACCGCCTGCTGCAGCTGTACCCGAACGAGGCGGAACGCGAACGCGAGCGCCCGCGCTACGAAGCCCGCCTGGACTTCGAGAATCAAACGATCATCAACATGAAGTTCCCCGGCTACTTCCTGATCGTGGCCGAGTTCATCCAGTGGGGCAAGAACAACGACGTGCCGATCGGCCCGGGCCGCGGTTCCGGTGCGGGTTCGCTGGTGGCGTATGCGCTGAAGATCACCGACCTCGATCCGCTCAAGTACAACCTGCTGTTCGAGCGTTTCCTGAACCCTGAGCGCGTCTCGATGCCCGACTTCGACATCGACTTTTGCCAGGAAAAGCGCGAACTGGTCATCCAGCACGTGAAAGACCTGTACGGGCGCGATGCGGTCTCGCAGATCGCGACCTTCGGCACGATGGCGGCCAAGGGCGCGATCCGCGACGTGGGCCGCGTGCTCGATTTCGGCTACAACTTCTGCGACGGCATCTCCAAGCTGATTCCGTTCAAGCCGGGCAAGCAGGTATCGATTGCCGAGGCGATCGAAGAAGAGCCGATGCTCAAGGAGCGCCTCGAGAACGAAGAAGAGGTCAAGACGCTGCTCGAACTGGCGCAGAAGGTCGAAGGCATCACGCGCAATATCGGCATGCACGCAGGTGGCGTCTTGATCGCGCCGGGTAAACTCACCGACTTCTGCCCGCTATACACGCAGGGCGGCGATACCGGCGTGGTCTCGCAGTACGACAAGGACGACGTGGAGGCCGTGGGCCTGGTCAAGTTCGACTTCCTGGGCCTGACCACGCTGACGATCCTCGACCGCGCGGTCAAGTACATCAAAGAGCTCGATCCGGCCGAGAGCGAATTCGACCTGGCCAAGCTGGCGCTGGACGACCGCGCGTCGTACAAGCTGCTGTCGGACGCCAAGACCGTCGCGATTTTCCAGCTGGAATCGCGCGGCATGCAGGGCATGCTCAAGGATGCGCGGCCCGACCGCTTCGAGGACATCATCGCGCTCGTCGCGTTGTACCGTCCGGGCCCGATGGACCTGATCCCCGACTTCTGCAAGCGCAAGCATGGCGAAAAGTTCGACTACCCCGATCCGCGCACCGAGTCGATCCTGTCCGAGACCTACGGCATCATGGTCTACCAGGAGCAGGTGATGCAGATGGCGCAGATCGTCGGCGGCTACTCGCTGGGCGGCGCCGACATGCTGCGCCGCGCGATGGGCAAGAAAAAGGCCGAAGAAATGGCCGAACACCGCGAGATCTTCCGCGCCGGTGCCGCCAAGGATGGTCTCACCACGGCCAAGGCCGACGAGATCTTCGACTTGATGGAAAAGTTCGCGGGCTACGGCTTCAACAAGTCGCACGCGGCCGCCTACGCGCTGCTGTCGTATCACACGGCGTATCTGAAGGTGCACCACACCGCCGCGTTCATGGCAGCCAACATGTCGCTGGCGATGGAAGACACCGAGAAGATCAAGATCCTGGTCGAGGATGCAAAAGAGGTCTGCAAGCTCACCATCCTGCCGCCGGACGTCAACGAATCGCAGTTCCGCTTCACGCCGGAGGGCGAGGCGCGCTCCAAAACGGGCAAGCCGGTCACGAATATCCGCTACGGCCTGGGCGGCGTGAAGGGCGCGGGGCAGGGCGCGATCGAGGCGATCATCGCCGCGCGCACGGCGGGCGGCAAGTTCAAGGACCTGTTCGATTTCTGCAACCGGGTCGACCGCAAGCAGATCAACCGCCGCACGATCGAGTCGCTGATCCGCGCCGGCGCGATGGACGCATTTGGCGTCGACCGCTCGGTGCTGCTGGCGTCGGTGTCGTTCGCGATGGAAGCGGCCGGTCAGGCCGCGGCGGCCATCAACCAGGTCAGCCTGTTCGGTGGCGACGATGCCGACCTGGTCGCGCCGCCCGAGTACGTGAAGGCGCTGCCGTGGACCGACCGCCAGAAGCTGTCCGAAGAGAAGATCGCGCTGGGCTACTACCTGTCGGGCCATATGTTCGACTCATACGCGCAAGAGGTGCGCCGCTTTGCCAAGACGCGCATGAAAGACCTGGAGCCGTCGCGCGACCCGCGCATGATGTGCGGCGTGATCTCGGGCATTCGCACGCAGATGACCCAGCGCGGCAAGATCCTGATCGTGGCGCTGGACGACAAGACCGCCGTGCATGAGGTGACGGTCTACAACGAAGTGTTCGAGGCCAACAAGAACGCGTTCAAGGAAGACGAATTTTTGCTCGTGGTGGGCAAGGTGTCCGAGGACCGCTTCAACGGCGGCCTGCGCATCACGGCCGAAAAGGTGTACGACCTGGCCACGGCGCGCATCCAGTACGGCCACAAGCTCGAGATGGACCTGGACAAGTCGGTCAGCGCGGCCCGCCTGGCCGAGATCCTTCAGCCACACCGGGTGCATGACGGCATGCCGGTGAGCCTGCGGCTACAGACGCAGGATATTCCGTTCACCGTGCAGCTGGGCGACGACTGGCGCGTGGCGCCATCCGATACGCTCAAGGCGGCGCTGGAGCTGTCGCTGGGTGCGAAGGACGTCGCCGTTGAGTACTAGCGCGCGTTCGACCGACGGCAGGTCGGCTTTTGGCCGCATCCTGATCTGCCGCACCGACAATATCGGCGACGTCGTCCTGACGCTGCCGCTGGCGGGCTACCTCAAGCAGCGCTTTCCGCAGGCGCGGATCGACCTGCTGTGCCGTGCTTACGTGGCGCCGGCCATGCGCCACAGCCGCCATCTCGATCGCGTGATCACGCTCGAAGCATCGGACGACCTGGCGCGCCTGTTTGCCGAAGGCGACTACGACACCGTGATCTTTGCGTTTCCCGACCGGCGTCTGGCGCGCGCGGCGCAGGCAGCGCGCGTGCCCAACCGGGTGGGCACCAGCCACCGCGTGTATCACTGGTTCACCTGCAACCGCCTGGCCCGCTTCAGCCGCGCCAAGTCCGACCTGCACGAGGCGCAGCTGAACTTCCTGCTGCTGCGTCCCCTGGGCATCGACCATGTGCCGACGCTGGCCGAGATCCCGCAGTTGTACGGGCTGGCCGCACCGCAGCGCGCCGCTGTCGACGCCTTGCTGGCGCCGGGGCGGCGGCATATCATCCTGCATCCCAAATCGAATGGCAGCGCCCGCGAATGGCCATTGACGCATTTCACGGCGCTGGCGCGCGATCTGGGGAGCGATCCGGCCATGCGCCTGTTCATCACCGGCAGTGCGGCCGAGGGCGTGCTGCTGGCGGCGCAGGCGCCGGCCTTGCTGGCGCTGCCGAACGTGGAGAATCTGTGCGGCCGGCTCGACCTCGATGAACTGCTGGCGCTGATCGGCGCCTGCGATGGCCTGGTGGCGTGCAGTACCGGCCCGATGCACCTGTCGGCAGCACTGGGGCGGCCAACGCTGGGGCTGTTCCCGCCGATCAAGCCGATGGATCCGGGCCGCTGGGCGCCACTGGGGGCGCTGGCCGAGGTGGCGGTGGCCCGCCAGCCTTGCGCCGGCTGCACGGACTCGGCGACCTGCTCCTGCATGGGGTCGATCACGCCGCAGGACGTGGCCACGCGGGTGCGTGCCTGGGGTGGGGCGGCCCGGCGGCGCGGGGTGGCCTAGCCGTACATCGTATAGACGATGCCGTTGCCGATCAGCGCGACAGCCTGCTCCTGGTTTTCTGCGCTCTCACTGAACGCTGCCAGGACGTCGCCGCGGTCGGCGCCTTGCGATAGCTGATCCATCCAGTACGCCACCCCACCGGACTCGCCGTCACGGTGCAAGACGTTCTGGTACAGCAAGTCCACGAAATTGCTGTCGTCAGACCGGGTGCCGTACAGATCACTGAATTCCTTGCTCGCGATGAAGCTGCGCGCAATGTCTCCCAGGCTAACGCCAAGTTCTGCCGTATGCAGCCAGTAACCCAGTCCACCCTGGTCCGGCATGCGGTCGAAGGCAGCTGTGTACAAACGGAATGCCTGTCCCAGATGGCCATCCAGCGACAGCGCCAGGACCTCGCTGCTTCCCGTGAACATGAGGCGTTCAACACCGCTCAAGGTCGCTTTGGAATAGGGGGCGGTGAGGATCTCGAAACCATCCGTATCGCGGATGACCTTATAGTAGTACAAGCTGCCATGGACGACGACCGCGTCCGCGGGCCCGTCCGAGCCGTGCACACGATCGCCGTTCCAGGTCAGTACCGGCGTGACGCCGCCCGCGGAAGTACCACGCACATCGACAACATCTGGAACTTGCGCCGTCCCGGGGTTGCCGGCTTTATCGGTCAGAACGTTCTCTGTGAAATGCAGGCTGTATTTCCCAGGAATGAGCGCACCCGTATGTTCACGGTTGAGGGTCAAGGTTTTATCGGAAATATCGATACGGGCATCACCTGCTTTCCAAGACGCCATGACGAGACCGTTTTGAACAAGCTGGATCGATCCCGAACCTGTCAACAGCGCGGTTTCGTTGAACGTCACGACGATGGCACCATCGACCGTGCCAGCGGCAGAGACGACTGCAGGGCCAACGTCCTTCGGTACGACGGGAACAATGACAGGTGGTACGACGGGAACAATGACAGGTGGTACGACGGGAACAATGACAGGTGGTACGACGGGAACAATGACAGGTGGTACGGCCGGGGGGATCACGGGTGGTATGGCAGGAACCGATGGGGGGCCTGGATCGACGATGGGTGTTCCCAGATCGCTCGTGCCTTCGCTGACGCTGATGTGGTACGCAAGGCCGCCGGCAGATGGTGGATAGTACGAAGCTAACTCAGCCGAGATATTGTAGTCGCCGCTACTCCTCGCGGTAAATGTGTAGCGGGTCGTGGCGCCCCCTTCTTCCTCTGTAAATTGAAAGTCCCGGTGCGACAGGCGTATAAAGTCTGCATTACCGATATTGCCGCTGTCAATATTGAGCGTGACGGTATAGGTCTTGCCAGCCACGGCGGTGACATGGAATTTGTCGGTGTCGAACGCGTAGTCGAAATTGCCTGCCAACGGTGTTGCCGTGAGCAGCCGCTCGGAGCCTGGATCGTTGCTGAAGTCGTCCGGTGCCTCGTGCAGGCCGAGTGTGTAGTTGCCAGGCTGCTGTGCGCTGTGGATCTCGATGAAGTATGTTCCCGTGTCCATTGGCGAAAACGGGTTATACAATTCATTGCTGAACAAACTTCCGGTGATGGTTGTATACCTGACCATCGGCGAACCTTGCATCCATACCGAGATCATCGGGACCTGGCCATTGGCCATGGATGGTGTGATGTAATAGCCATGATCGGCTTTCAGATCCACCTTGAACCAATCGCCGTCTTCAATTGTCTCAAGGGTACCGTTGACCGTCGCACCCATCGCCAGAACGCCGGTCGTAGTCTCGTCATCCGAATAATCGTCAACCATGGAATACTCTTATATAGTCAAAACCATAATTATAAGTATTTACTCACAGAAAGTCTTGCGTTCTGGTTTGTAGATGATCGATAAGCCGAATGTCTTGCCCGATGCTGTACTTGCGAGCCTCAGAGCACATCCCGCGCAGGTGTATTTTCATTGGTGCATCAGTCGACCTGGGCCTTGCTTAACTGCGCATACGACTGCAGCAGTACAACGCCCGGAATCCCAGCATACAGCGACACGATGCGGTTTTGAGGTGTAGCCCCTGCATAACCGGAAGCGATCGCCACCGTGGTAACGACGCCGGAAGGCGTGATCTTTCTCACGTTGCCGGTAAAGCTGTGCTTGTACAGGTTGCCTGCAGCATCGATGGCCATCGGGCCATTACCGCCGAAGAAAGCGGCGCTGCCTGTGCCATCGACATCATCGACAAAATCAAAACTCCGGGTTGTTCGACCAGCAAGCGTCGTGACCGCACCTGCAGGGGTGATCTTCCGGATCAGGAATACATCGCTGACGTACAGATTCCCGGCCTTGTCGGTAACGATCTGCGCCGGCCCCATGAATCGTGCCTGCGTGCCAGGGCCGTCCACCGGATTGGTTCCAGGTGCGCAGGCCGATCCTGAAATGGCGCCAGCCTCGCAACCGCCGCCGGCAAACGTCGAAAACGACCCGTTCGGCGCGATCTTGCGAACCCGCGACCCGTCGGTTGCGTAGACGGTGCCGTCCGGCGCCACCGCGATCTTCAATGTCGCGGCGGTGGCGACGCCGGAGGCGCCATCGATCGTCCCGGTTGCCGTATCGTACGGCGCGGTCTGCGTCAGTGTGGACACCGTCCCGTCGCCTGCGATCCGGCGGATCGCGTATGCGGCGGTGCCCAGTTTGTCCACGACGTACAACGCGCGGTCCGGCCCGAAGGCCAGCGAGATCGGTTCGTTCACGCTGGCATAGGTCGTGATGCTGCCGTCCGTTGCCACCTTCTTGATGTCCGACTCGGGCGATGAATACGCGATGTACAGATTGCCGGACTGATCGGCGGCCGAGTCAACCGGTCGCGCTCCAGTGAGATAGGGCGGGTCGCCGAAGGCAACTTTCCACGTGACCGGCAGGGTCACCCAGGGCACCAGCACCGGCGCTGGCTTCACGTTCAGCTGAATCGAGTTCGAGATGCCGCCTGCGCTGGCAGTGATGGTGACCTTGTCCGCCGTCAGATCGTAGGGCGTCGCGTAGGCGGCGATCGGCTTGTTTGGATCCGTGTACAAGGTCTCGCCAATATTGGCCTTGGGCGTCACCGACCAGGTTACCGGCCCCGTGACACCCGTCAGCGTCGGCGTGATCTCGACCGCCGCGCCGTTCTGCATCATGGACGTCGTCGAAGCGGCCAGCGCGATCGTCGGTGCGGGAGGTAACGAGGGCACAGGCGCGGTGTCGTGCGTGCCGCCACCGCATGCAGTCAGCAACACCGAAGAGAACATCGCAAGATGGCGTGCATTGATCATGACAAGTCCTTCGGTATATGGCGATAGCATGGATCTTACACATGTGGAACGGCGCAAAATACACGAAAACTTGCACCCGTCCGTTGCCTGCGCCCATCCTGTTTCGTGAAGACCGCATCTGTGGAACGATCGCCATGGGACGAATCCGGTTACCGATTTCATGCCCACGTCATATTGAAAAAATAAGCTTGTCGGCTCTTACATGAACGGAGCAGGCATGACTTCATCGCATTCGCGTCGCACTTTCCTGACCCAGGGTGGGGCATTGGTGGGCAGTTCGGCATTGGGCGGCTCGCTGCTGCTGGCAGGTTGCGGCGGCAGCAGCCATGCGGCCATCGGTGTCAGTGACAACGAACGGCCGAAGATGCCGTCGGGGATCCAGTTCGGCGACATCACCGATCAACGGGCGATCATCTGGAGCCGCAGCGACCGCACCGCCCAGATGATTGTCGAATACGATACCAGCGAGCGTTTCAGCAATGCCAGCCGCATCGTCGGCCCCATGGCCAGCGATGCCACCGATTTCACGAGCCGTATCGACCTGAGCGGCTTGCCCGCCGGCCAGACCGTCTTCGTGCGCGTGCGCTACGTCGATCCCAATAATGCAAAAATCGAAAGCGAAACCATCTCGGGCCAATTCAGGACCACGCCGGCTGCCGATAGCACCCGGGCCGTGCGGTTTCACTGGAGCGGCGACCAGTGCGGCCAGGGCTGGGGCATCAATACCGATTTTGGCGGCATGAAAATCTACGAAGCGATGCGGTTGCGCGACCCGGACTTTTTCATCCACAACGGCGACACGATTTATGCCGATGGGCCGATCCTGGCCCAGGTGACGGCGGAAAATGGCCAGGTCTGGCGCAATGTGGTCACGGAAGAAGTGAGCAAGGTCGCCGAAACACTGAAGGAATACCGAGGCCGTCACGCCTACAATATGCTGGATGCGAACTTTCGAAAGTTTGCCGCCCAGGTGCCGCAGATCTGGCAGTGGGACGATCACGAAGTCACGAACAACTACAGTGCCGCCAAGGATTTGTCGGGCGACGCACGCTATACCGAGAAAAGCATCGCCACCCTCACGGCCCGCGGCCGCCGCGCCTTTCTCGAATATGCGCCGATGCGCTACTACAAGCAGAGCGAACCGCAGCGTATTTACCGCACCATCTCGCACGGTCCGCTGCTGGACGTGTTCGTGTTGGACATGCGTACGTATCGCGGTCCGAACAGCGCCAATCTGCAAACCGGGGAAGACGCGAGTTCGGCGTTCCTGGGCAGTGCACAGGTGGAATGGCTGATCGCCGGACTGAAAGCCTCGACCGCGACCTGGAAAGTCATTTCCGCCGACATGCCGATCGGTTTGAATGTTGGCGACGGCAAGAACGCCCGGGGTGAAGACGTCTGGGAAGCGATCGCCAATGGCAACGATGGTGTGCCGCTCGGCCGCGAACTCGAAATGGCCCGCCTTCTCAGCAGTATCAAGGCGATCCCGAACGTGGTCTGGATTACCACCGACGTCCATTATTGCGCGGCCCACTATTACGATCCGGCCCAGGCCCGGTTCACGAACTTTTCGCCATTCTGGGAATTCGTCGCCGGCCCGATGAATGCCGGCGCCTTCGGTCCGGGCGTGCTGGACAAGACTTTCGGGCCCACAGCGGTGTTTTCCAAAAGTCCGGTGATCCAGAATTCTTCGCCGTTTTCTGGCTACCAGTTCTTTGGTGAGGTCAATATCGACCCGCGCACCAAGGCGATGAAGGTCGAGCTGTTCAATCTGGACGGCGTCTCGCAGTTTGCGCAGACACTGCCGGCCGTGGGCGTCTGAGGCCTGGTCAGGTCAAGTCAGGTCAGTTCGCGGCAGCATGTTCACGCAGCCCGACGCTGGCCTGCGTAGTGCCGTTGGCGGCGCGCTCGAGCACGGTGCGCCGGTTGCTCGATGCCTGATCGCGCTCGGCTTCGGCATGCCACAGATGCAGCACTTCGGTTGCCATCGCCCCATCCTTGCGCAGCACGCCGGCATGAAACAGCCGCACCACGAGGTCCGAATCTTCGTGGCCCCAGCCGGTAAAGCTTTCGTCGAAGCCATTGACGGCAATTAGATCGGCCTTCCATACGCCCAGGTTGCAGCTCTTGATGCGGCGCCAGCTGAACTTGCGGCGCACGCGGCCGACGTCCGGCCAGCGCACGACCGTCTGCAGGAACTTGTTCATGTCGCCGGCCAGCCGCAGGCGCAGGCGCTCGGCGATGCTCAGGCCGGCCACGTCGATGCCACCCTGCAGCGCGCGTTCGGTCAGCGCCTGGCTGAGCAGGATGCGGCTGCCCGACACGAGGAAACCCTGCCGGGCCAGCGCACGGTGGCGGGCGATGAAGTCGCGCTGCGGCACACAGTCGCCGTCGAGGAAGATGATATAGTCGCCTGTTGCCGCCAGCGTGCCGCGGTTGCGGGCCATGGCGGCGCGAAAGCCGTCGTCCGGTTGCCACACATGTTTGACGGGCACCGGGGCGCCTGCCGCCAGCCGCGCGACGCAGTCCCGCGTGTTGGCAGTCGAGCCGTCATCAGCGATAATGATTTCAAAATTCTTGTCGTCCTGCAAGAAACAGGCGGCCAACACCGCCGCCAGTGCGTCGGGCCGGTTGTACGTGGTGATCACGACCGACAATGTCTGTGTTTGCTGCATGGTGTCCGATACAAATGCTCTCTAGGCCGCAAGAATAGCCCACAAGAACAAGAATGAACAATACGTCGATCAAGGCCCGGGAGCCGCTGCAGTTGTTGGTGGGCTTCCAGATGTTCCTGTTTCCCCTGATTAGTCTGACCACGCCGTCCGGCATCGGTTTTTCCAGCCTCCTGTTCCTGCTTACTGCATTGTTCGTGCCGCGCAAGGCCTGGGCCGCAGTCGCGCCGTACTGGACAGCGATCCGCTGGGTGATCGCAGCCTTCGTGTTCCAGTTCGCGCTGGCCGTGGCCGCCGTGGTGCTGCGACCCGAAGCGCACCTGGATTCGCTCGACAAACCGTCACGCCTGCTGTTGGCGATGAGTGCCATGGCGCTGGTCGTGCTGGCCAGGCCGCGCGCTGCGATGCTGTGGTGGGGCGTGGTGGCCGGCGCGATTGCCGCGCTGCCATTCGTGGCCTGGCAGCGCATCGGGATGGGCGTCGAGCGCCCGGGCGGCTTTCTCAATGCGATCACGTTCGGCGACCTGGCGCTGTGCCTGGGCCTGGTCGCCCTGGCGGCGGCGATCGATTATCGCCATCATGCCGGCAAGGCGGCGCTGGCCGGCCTGGGCGCGCTGGCCGGCCTGGCCGCCTGCCTGCTCACCGGCACCCGCGGCAGCTGGGTGGCGCTGGCGCTGGCCGCCGTGCTGTTTCTCAGTTACGCGCAGCTGCTGCACAGCCGCAAGCTGCGCCTGCTGCTGGCCGGCAGCTTCGCGCTGGTTGCTGCGGCATTCCTGGTGCCGGCCACCGGCATGCAGGAGCGCGCGTTGCAGGGCGTGGACGATGTCCAGACCTGGGTCGACGGCGGCAATGTGCATACCAATGTCGGCACCCGGCTCGAGCTGTGGAAGGGTGCGGCGATCCTGATCGAACAGCGGCCGCTGTTTGGCCTGGACCGCAACACGCTGCGCGCCGAAATCCGCAACATGGTCGAGCAAGGCACGCTCGATCCGGCGATCCTGTCGCTTGAACACCTCCATAATGACGGGTTGCAGGCGCTGGCCACGGGCGGCGTCTTCGGGCTGCTGGCCTGGGCCGGCATCCTGGTCGCGCCGTTCATGTTCTTCGCGCGCCAGCTCGGCCGTGGCGCGCAGGCCCAGGCGCATGCGCGTGGCGCCGGCCTGCCGCAGTTCGCGCCGGCGCTGGCGGGCATGCTGGTGGTGCTGAGCTATTTCAGCTTCGGCCTGACCGAAGTAATTTTCTGGTCGCTCAAGGGCAGTATGTTCTATGCGCTGATGGTGTTCCTGCTGATGGGACTGTGCCTGGTCGCGAAGACGCGCCAGGCCGATGCCGCAACGCTTGAAAAGAAAGTTGAACAACGTGGAAACTAAGGTCATCGTGCGGCGTCTGCTGGCGCTCGTCAAACCGTACAAATCGCGCGCGGCGCTGGCGCTGCTGTCGATGGCGATCACCGCCGCGACGCAGCCGCTGCTGGCCAAGGCGATGCAGCTGCTGTTCGACCGCGGCTTCGAAGAGCGCGTCGCGTTCAGCCTGTGGCTGATTCCTGCCGTGCTGGTGTCGATCTTCGTGCTGCGCGGAATCGGCACCTTCGGCACTGCCTACTTCAACAACTGGGTGCTCTCGCGCGTGCTCAACGACATGCGCGCGATGGCCTTCGAGCGCGTGCTGCGCCTGCCGGTCGCGCGCTACCAGGACGAGAGCACCGGCAAGATCATCAACACGGTCGTCAACGACGTGCGCCAGGTCGTCGACATGATCCAGTCGGTGTTCGTTGCGTGCGTGCGCGACGTGCTGGTCGTGATTGGCCTCTTGGGCAGCCTGCTGTACCTGAACTGGAAGCTCACGCTGATCGCCATCGTCGTGATTCCGCTGACGGCCGTCATCGTGCGCACGACCACCAAGCGCCTGCGCAACCTGAACCGCGAAAGCCAGCGCGTGACTGCCGAGATGACCGGCGTGGTCGAGGAAGCCGCGCGCGGCCACCAGGTGATCCGCGTGTTCGCCGGTGAAGCCTACGAGCGCCGCCGCTTCCATCAGCGCAGCGTCGCACTGCGCGGTTTTTCGCAGCGCATGACGGTGGCCTTTGCCGCCACCACGCCGGTGACCCAGATCGCGACCTCGCTGGCGCTGTCGCTGGTGGTCGTGCTGGCGATGCAGGCCGACATGACGGTTGGCGAATTCACGCAGTTCGTCACCATGATGCTGATGCTGCTCACGCCGCTCAAGTCGCTGGCCGAAGTGAATGGCCCGATGCAGCGCGGCATGTCGGCCGCCGAGACGGTGTTTGGCATCATCGATGCCGAGCCGGAAGTCGACACCGGCAGCCGTGAACTGGGCCGCGCCAACGGCCACCTGGTGTTCGAGCGCGTTGTGTTCCAGTACCCGAATGCGGCTGGCCCGGCGCTCGACAATGTCTCGCTCGAAGTGCTGCCGGGGCAGACCGTGGCGCTGGTGGGGGTCTCGGGCGGTGGCAAGTCGACCTTCGTGAACCTGGTCACCCGCTTCTATGATCCGCAAGGCGGGCGCGTGCTGCTCGACGGCGTGCCGTACACCGACATCAAGCTCGCGTCGCTGCGCAGCCAGCTGGCGATGGTGAGCCAGAACGTCGTGCTGTTCGACGATACGCTGGCGGCCAACATCGCCTACGGGGCCGAGCACATCGACCACGAGCGCCTGACCGGCGCGATCCGCGCGGCGCACCTGACAGACGTCGTGGCGCGCCTGCCAGAGGGTATCGACACGCGTATCGGTGAGAACGGCTCGCGCCTGTCGGGCGGCCAGCGCCAGCGCGTGGCGATCGCGCGCGCGATCTACAAGGATGCGCCGCTCCTGATCCTCGACGAAGCGACATCCGCGCTCGACAACGAAAGCGAACGCGCGGTGCAGTCGGCACTCGACACGCTGATGGCCGGGCGCACGACGATCGTGATCGCGCACCGCCTGTCGACGATCGAGCGGGCCGACCGGATCGTGGTGATGGAAGCAGGGCGCATCGTGGAGCAGGGCACGCACGACGAACTGCTGGCCATGCAGGGCATGTATGCGAATTTGTACTATCTGCAATTCACGGCCGAGAAGAAACAGGCAGTCTAGCCTGCTACGCCGTCCGTGCGGCGAGTTTCCCGTAGGGTGGACGGCTACGCCGTCCACGCGGTGATGGTTGGCAGCCAGATCATCCGGCACGAAAGCGGCACCGGTAACGATCGCCGCGTGGACGGGAAACCCGTCCACCCTAAGCCGTCCACGCGGTGATGGTTGGCGGGGGCATCAAGCCAGCAAGATCAGCGCGCGTAATGCGCCGCTTCACCCGCCTGCCGAATGCCGGCGCCGCCGGCAGCTTCCTGCACCGCATGCGCATACCGCCGCAGCGCATCGTCCAGCGATGGCAGCAGCAGCGCGCGTTCGCTGCCCAGCGCGCTGAATGCCGGCCGCTGTGCAGGATAATCCAGAGTGTCAGCCGCAATCTCCTGCAACCCATCCGCTGACATCCCCGCGGCCGCGCACGAGCGCCGCGCCAGCTCGGCCCAGCTCACGGCGTCGCCGTTGGTCAGATGCCAGATGCCGCGTTCGCGGTCGATCATAAGGTCGAGCGCCACTTTGACCAGATCCGGCACATAGGTCGGCGAGACGATCATGTCGCCCGCCGCCTGGAACGGCTCGCCATTGGCCAGCGCGCCCAGCGCCTGGGTCACGAAGTTGTGCCGGTCCCATGGGCCGAAGAACGCGCTGGTGCGGATCACCAGAGCCTGCGGATCGGCGTCGAGCACGCGGGTTTCGGCGTCCAGCTTGCTGCGCCCGTAGACGCCCAGCGGATTGGTCGCGTCGGATTCGACATACGGCGCGCCCTTGGCGCCGTCGAACACCAGGTCGCTCGAGAACGTCATGAAGCGCAGCGCGTGGCGCATAGAGGCCAGCGCCAGCACGGTCGGGCCCAGCGTGTTTTCGCGCATGCAGCGCTCGCTGTCGGTTTCGGCCTCGTCAACGCGCACGAAACCGCCCGCATTGATGATCGCCCACGGCTTGAAACGCACGATTGCCGCGTCGACCGAGGCCGGGTCGGTGATGTCCATCTCTTGCCGCGTGAGTGCGTGGCAGGCCAGGTTGCGCGCTTCGCAGATGCGCTTGAAGGCCGCGCCCAGCGTGCCGCTCGCGCCCGTGATCAGGATCGGCTGCACGGGCGCCGACTTGAACTGGCTGCGCACGGCGATGTCGGCCACTGCCGTGCGGGTGGCCACGGGTTTGCACCAGAAGCGGCCCGGCCGGCGCCACCAGCCTTCGCCCTGCAGGACCGGATTGGACAGCGCGCGCTTGCTGGCCAGTTCGCGCATCAGGGTTGCCAGCGCGGTAGGGCGGGGCGTGCGCGAGCGCACGTCGAACGGGCCCGGCTCGTAGTAGCCGTGGCATGCCGTCACCAGGCTGTTCCAGTCGAACGAGCCCAGCAGCGCCCAGACCGTGACCGCGCGGATGTCGGCGCCCTGCTGGCGCGCCTTGAGCGCGGCGTTCCAGATTTCGACGAGCCAGCGCAGCTGGTCTTCGCGGTTGGCGTCGATATGTGCTTCGGTGATCGCGATCGGGATGCCGTAACGTTCCCAGGTTTCCATCAACAGCGGGGCGATGCCGGGCGTGGGTGTGGCCAGCGCGCGCGGCGCCTCGATGTCGGCGTGCGCCACGCCCCGGTACACGTGACGGTGGCTCTCGGGATAGCGTTCGGGGCGATGGTCGAGCCAGCGCTCGCTGGTGACGTAATAATTCACGCCGATCACGTCGGGCGGGCACGGGTTGTCGCGGAACCAGCGCAGCTCGTCGGCCGTGGCGCCCGAGTCGAGCAGGTAGTCCCACAGCTTGTGATGGGTATCGACCATGCCGCACAGCAGGTCCCAGGCCAGCCAGCGGCGCTCGTTGAAGTAGTTTGCGATGTCCTGCATCTCGGGCGTGCCGTAGGTCTTGGACAGATCGTCGGTCTGGACCAGTTTGGCGTTTGGGTTGACGGCGCGGATCGCGCGCATCGACAGCACCGTCGCGCGGCACTGGATCAGCAGGGCGCGGATGAACGTGGCTTCGTCGCCGCCATGCGGGTACCAGACACCGGCCAGGCCCGAAAAACGCGCGGTGGTGCAGATTTCGTTGACGGGCGTGTAGTGCTCGACCCACGGATAGCGGGCGGCCACGGCGCCGGCATATTCGGCCAGCTGGTCGGGGAAGGCGGGATCGACGAGACTCGTGTGACGGGGGCCGCTGCCGTGGTGGATCAGGCCCACGATCGGATTGACCCCGAGGTCGCGCAGCGCCGGCAGCCGCTCGTCGGCCCATGACCAGTCGGCCTTGTCGATGCCGTCGGGCGCCGTGCGCTCCCACAGCACCGGGTAGCGGATCGCCTGGATGCCGAGCGATGCGAAGCGTTCAATATCTTGCAGGCGGCCAGCATGGCCGTTGCGGTCCATCTGGCTGAAGTAGTCGTCGCGTACGCGGTTAACCGTGCATTCGAGCCCGCCCCACAGGGCAAGGTCGGGCTGGGAATCGGTGCGAAGAGTCATGAAGGCTTACCTGCGTAGTGAACATGACAACAGACTAACGGTCACCGGGCAGTCACTATGTTAAGTGGTTCACATAGCGGGCGCTTTTCGGACCAGTCCTACCTCCTGGCGGCGGTTTTTTGGGTAGCGTGGCACTTCTGCAGGACAGATCTATTCAAGCGACAATGTGTTTCTATACAACGCAGGGGGAAATCAATGTACATGGTCTACTGGACGGTCGTGGACGGCGCGGCCACGCACGCGCATGCGCAGGGCTTCGACACGGCCGAGATGGTGCCGGCCATGGGATTCATGGAGGCGCTGCGCAAGCGCCAGCGCGATGGCGAAGGCATCCGCTTCATCACCATGTGCTCGGAGCATCCGGATGTCGTGGGCCATCCCGGCGTGGATGTCACGGGCGCCGATTACAACTGGAAGAAGCGGCGCAGCTAGCGCGATGGATCGTTCATGCCGGTCAGGCTCACGATCTGGCCATCGGCGCGCACGACACCGTTCTCGAACACGATGGTCGACGCGCCGTTCACGTCCGGCAGCTTGATGGTGATGGTGTCGCCACGCTGCGCGATGCTGCCTTGCGCGGCGCAGGTACCGAACAGCGGCGTGGGTGTGACGCCGGACGCGTCGGCGAGCAAAAAGTAGAACAGCGTCTCGCAACTATTGCCGCGTCCGCCGCTGCTGGCGATCAGGATGGCTTCCTTGCCGCCGGAAAGCTTGAAGCTGCGCAGCGGGAACTGCCAGCGCGCATCCTCGCCCGTGAAGAGGGCCTGGCCATCGAGCAGCATGCCGGCACCACCAGCGTCGGTCTTGCGCTCCAGCAGGCCGGCCACGGTGCGCAGCGACGTTGGCAGGTTGTCGGCATTGCTGTCGAGGATACTGCCGCCAGGGAGTGGCGCGGCGTTCGCGGCCTGGTCGGCAGCGCGCTGTACCTCGTGCTCGCGTGTCGTGTAGTCCTGATACGCGGGGCCGCCGATGGACGCGAGGGCACCGACGATCAGTGCGGCCACCATGATGCCAACGCCCCATTGCGACCACCTGCGCTGGACGCGGTTGAAGTGCTCCAGGCTGTCCCACTGCTTGTTTTTCCAGGCCATTTCGCGGCCCTTGAACCCCAGCCAGAACGCCATGATCCAGCCCACGTACGGTATCACTGCCAGCAGGCCGATCCAGGAGCGGTTGCCGATGGCCCAGATCCAGTTCAGTAAAAATGCGCCCCAGCTCCAGCCCTTCACACCGTCCGGAATGCCACCATCATCGGCGCTGTACAGCGATGGTTTGTCGAGATTGACGGAGGGTGATGCATTGACCGCTGCCGCCTTGCCGCAGACGGCGCACGCAGCAGCATCCGGCGCCATCGGGGCGCCGCATTGAGAACAGAACATGGGGAGGCTTTCCTGAAAGTGGGTGAGGCACAGGACGATTATAGCGATCGTTGCAGTACAGGAAACTCACCCAATTCCACGCATCAGATCTTCAGGGCAGCAGGCTGTGCCAGGCCCCCACGGCGCTGCTCACTCCGTCCTGCTGCCGGCCTGGTGCTGGAGCTGGCACCGATCATGGCCTTGAAGACGCGTGGCATCGTTCCGAGCGCAAGCTGATACACGGCCACCAGAATGGCGCTCACGATCAGCGGCGCCATCACCCAGTAGACCGGGTAGGGAATGGCGCTGCCGTAGCGGCCATACAGGATCCAGGTCAGCATCAGGATCGGTGCATGTCCCAGGAACAGGAAGAAGCTGTATTTGCTCATGCCTGCCAGCCACGCACCGAACCGCGTGCTGGCTGCCCAGGCGGTTGCAGGCCAGAGCAGGAACGGCGCAGCCAGGCGCAGGTAGGTCGTGTCTTCCATCCGGAAATGCAGGACGGCGAGGCAGGCGAGCACGAAGCCGACGAACAGGATGCCGGCATGGCGGTCGAGGCAGCGCAAGTCCCACGCCCGTACTGCGGCCATCCCGCCGACGTAGAACTGCATGGCCATCAGATTACGCTGCAGCAAATGCCCGTCGAAATCACCCATGAAGATGACCGACACCAGCGCCAGGCCAGGCCAGGCGGCCTTGCGCAGGAACCAGCCAAACAGGGGTGCCAGCAGGATCAGTACGATCAGGTCACGCAAAAAATTGAGCGGGTAATTAATTGGCGAGTCCGTCAGGCCGAACGCCGCATTCAACCAGCCGGTCGCATCGAAGGGCCACAGATTGGCCGACAACTGCATGCCGCCAAACATCTCCGCACCCAGGGCCACAGGCGCCAGCGGCAGATTAAAGCAGAGGAAGGGAATCAGGATCGTGCGTGCTTTTTTGGTCAGGCAGCGTACCGGTTCCTGGTCGATGCACGACTTGAAGAGCAAATAACCCGAGATCACGGTCAAGACCGGCACGCTGGCGCGAAATACCGCAAGCTGGAAAAAGGCTTTGGTCAGGTCAAACCAGCCATCGCCAATGGCCGACATGGGCACATACG
>Ga0308160_10002555_pt1 | contig 21760 bp, 23 predicted proteins | sample PhyFR1_FD_201036 | JGI IMG/M metagenome (GOLD analysis project Ga0308160, IMG submission 201036) | Phyllosphere microbial communities from UC Gill Tract Community Farm, Albany, California, United States - DLSLF.R1 | ecosystem: Host-associated > Plants > Phyllosphere > Unclassified | place: USA...
CTTGATCTTGTTGAGGACCATTCGAATTGATATCACGCCAGAGGCAAGATAAGGCGACATACGTGAGCTGGTGTTAGAATCCGCCGAGTTCCGGCTCGAAGCGTAGTCTCTGAGACGCGATTGATGAGGATCCGTCCCTTTCGAAGTCTTCTTTCCCTTTGCGGAGTCTTCAACGACTTGTATGTCATCATCTGAATCCAGGTTTGTCGACCTTTCCGCGCCCTGAGTGCGAGGATCGACCAGGCCCAGATCGGATTTTTGTGCGGCACAGTACAGGAAGCGATTCAAAACCTGTCGCGCTCAGGTCTGTAAGTCTCTTGGGCGCCAGAGCGCGAGATCAAAACCGCTCACCTTGACAGCTGACTCTGTACCTTCGGGCCAAATCTTTTTCATCAGATCCTCGTCCTCACACTCGAAACCCTCCAAGGACTTGGGGATCTCATCTTCGAACAATTTCCCGAATATCGGGTGTGATCGAATGGCTTCATCATTGGCGTCCGGTTCGGAGGCCTCGAAGAGATGTTCAGGATTGGCATCCAAAAAAGCCTGCCATTTCTTACAGAATGGGCTGAACACCCCGTACGGCTTTCCTTGTCCGGTTTTGAGCGTACCGGGGGGGACTGCAAGCCTGTCATGCACGAACATGGCGCGAACTTTGTGTTTCGATTTGCCACCCAGCGTTACGACCTCGGTATCTCGTCGCAGCTCGTCGACTTCGTATTCCATATTGGCGAAAAGGTGCGTTGCTTTTAGGTTGGGAAGCAATTCTTGTATAAGCGTTTTGGGCAGCTTGAATCGATTTCCCGTATGTGTGTGGATATGAAGGGGAATGTTTTGGGCATCCAGCTTGGTCTATACTGAGAAAAATTAGGTCTACGTCCACTACGGATACCCTTTGCTGGTCCACTGACCTTGATACTGTGAAGATTCCTCAAGCGGAAATCGATCGCGCGGGCGCTGCGATCATGCGCCTTGTATTCACCAGGGACAAGGATGAACATGACAATGAGTGGCAAGGAATTTTGCTGGGCGAAGTCTGAGGCTAAAGCCAAAGCTCTGTTGTCCACAACTAGCTCGCAAATTTCATCAGCAAGGGCAGCAACGAGGCTCTGCGCCATGTACTTACCTCTTAAATCTTCCATTCGCATCCAGTACACAACCGATTCCCCCTTCTCAACACCATCCAATCCAGCCTTCTTGAAATGTATCGCATTGATGTCTGGCTTCTTCCCCTTCAGAGGCGTACCAGCTTTCGCCTTCTTTGTCAATGCAGGGCCATCAGCCTTGTAGCCCCAGAGCTCCGCCTGAGCTTGCAACAAGGCTTGCATGGGTGGCTCCCGGTCGACCCGAGCAGCGTTGATGGGATGGGCAATCTTTTGGTGGACTTCGTAGGCCGCCTTGTGCCTCTTCCCCCTCTCCCCTGCGGCACCACCCTCATCTGGGCTGGGTGCTCGCTTCTTGCCTCTGCCGTCTTTCGCGCCGCTCACAGCAGTACCGGTTTCGGATTTCGCTTCAGACCCGGACTTGGATTCTTTTGTAGTGCGAGAAACACTAGCATACCCAACTTTCTGCTGATCGCGACTGGAGGCGATATCATCTTGGACTTCTTTAGCGACCTCCTGGTGACCGGGGTCTTCAATATCGACATCGTCCTTCGTTGGTGCATAATTACTGGTCTTGTTCTTGCTTCTGCTGGACCCCTTCGTCTCTGAGGCTTGCAATTCTGCCTCTGCGTTCAATCCCTTTTTCAACTCTTCCCGAGAGGGTCGGTCTTTCGCTTCATCGTTCCCTTTCCTGCCCTGTTCCACGCTCTCCTGATGGAGCTCCTCTAGGTAGGTCCGGCTTAGGCCCAGCTTTTCTAGGTCATTTGGTAGTGAGCTTTCCTTGCCCGAAAAACGACCTTGATTCCCGTTAGACTTGGCTGCTGCCACTGGTGGAGTCAGTTTACTGTTGTTCTTGGGCTTGGGAGCTTTGGCAGGGGAGGGAGGTTGGCTCGAGATCTTAAGACCTTTTCCGAGCGTAGTCTGCGGCATCGCAAGAACGGTACGTTGAGGGCGAAGAGAGATTGCGGACCGCAGTAGTGGTGACCTTCCAAGGATTGAACGGTACATATACTGGGGAATGATGGTTCTCAGTCCACCACTTTGAGCGTGAACCGACATGCTTCACTGGAGTATAGTTGAAGTAGCGAATGAAGCTCGAGGTTCAATGTTCAGGCAGCATCTCCCTCAACCGCGATCGATCGGGATCGGTACTGAAATCTGCTTCCGAGCCTCGGACTTCATGCGATACGTCACATTCGCCAGAATGCAATGATTGCTCGTGAAAGAGGTATACATGCTGTTCGTACAGGAGCGTAAGGTATCGTCTAAGACCCAAAAGAAACGCATACAACGGGACGGGAAGATTAAGTAATCGCCAAACATGGCACCATAAGGAAACCGTCTAGACCTTCTTCCGCTTGCTGCTTTTCTCGCCTAGAGCAGCCTCCTCTGCCGAACGCTTGTGCTTCTTCTCCTTCTTTTTTGGCGAAGCCATCTTATCTGGCCTCTCCTCTTTTACTTGCGAGATCATGACTTCTGCCCTCTGCTCAGCCTGTGCTTCGGTTTGTCGGTGGCTCTCCTTGTCTCGTCTCGCCTGCCTCTTGGCTTCCTTCTCGGCTCGCTTCTGCTCTTTCCGATGACTTCGCAAGTCCTCATCCTCGATATCGGGCATGGCATCACCCTGCACCCCAGGCTGAGCTTCATGCACAGCCTGATCTACGTGCGAGGAGTTGGCGATATCTGCACCCATCGTGGGCACGCGACTTGACTCCTTCCGCTTCGATTTTTTGCCTTTTTCGGCAACTACCAAGTTCTCGCCAGAAGATGGAAGTTGAGCCGGATTCACAGAAGAGGAAGGTCGAGATGCAAGTTCGTTATCCAGCTGAGTTCCGGGAGCGGGAGCTATCGAGGCGTGTACCGATGGTTGATCGACAGGGACTCCCGATGCGTGTGCTCCAAGCAGGGATCCTGTTAGTGAGAGCATCTGGTTCGAGGTTTGCAAGCTGCGAACGGATCCGTCAACCCGGGAGCTTGAAGACCACTTTTGGATGACTGCTTACCCTGTTACGAAAAACCCGACTTCCTCCTTGTCAGAACCAAGTATCTTGCCTGTTCTCGAGTCCTTCCACCTTCCGCTTAAATGCGCTACTCCTTCCGTCTCGAACTCTGCCTCCTTGATATCCTCAGCCTCTTCGAAAGTATATCGATCCCGAGGGATATTCTCCAGAGGTATTGAGACATTGAACGTCTTGTACAGGATGAGCGAGATATGTGATGGTGATGATAGTGAATGTATTCCGTCTATTCAATCATCATGGCAAAATCTGTCAGCCGGTTGATCACAACGAAATGCCAAATGATCGATGCTTACGAAGTTTCATTCCGATCTTCGGCGCCCATACCACTGCCTCGAACCAAATATCGCAAACCGCGAATGGGCAGTCGTTGACAATCCCTGCAGTTGTATCTTCAAATTGTACATCAGAATATGCAAGGAGAACAGCTTCGAGAGCCGGAGTGTAACTGAAGGACCCTAGAAGTCAGCATGGGACGGCCGGCGTTCGTGTTTTCCAGCCGATGCGTACCGCATGACCATGCTGTCAAGCATTTCTTCCACTCCACGCCTGAGGTCACTGGCGAAAGCGGGAGGGATGCTTAATCGGATCTTGCTAGTAGTACGAAGGAATGGCGAATCATTTGCAGAGGTCACCGAAGATGTCGAGGGCAAAGCAGCGTTTGCTTTGCCCTTGTCCTTGCTCCTGTGTTTCGAGGACTTGTCCTTATCTGACCGGTGTTTTTTGCCATGACTATGTTTACTTGGGAGAGACATGTTGGACGGCTGCAACTCTTAGGTCATCAACCGATTACATGTGCATGCTCCCGTGAAGCGTTCTCAGCTTGTCAACATCTATTCTCGAATGAATAGGTCGCTGAACCTTCGATAATTTGGTAAGCGCGTTTGCGCTTTCTCGCGGCCTCGCACGCGATCTACGGCTTTGACCGTCTAGCGTTTCACCTCGATGCGTTCTGCAGGCGAGCGGATCTTGCACCATGATGCGCATAAGGGTTGATTGTATGCTGAGCACAATTGGAACATGCAGATGATCGTAGAGATGTAGAAAAAGGCGTTCAAAGTCTACCAGTCATCACCACCTCCGCCTCCCCCGGCCTTCTTGCCTCCAGCCAAGACTTGACTTTCGTAAAATTCAGATACCTGCAGAAATTGAGCAGTGGGAGGTATCAGTGAGCCGCTAAAAAGTCGTTGTTGGTCAAGCACTCACTTGTTCGGCTGTCGTGATATCATCCGCATCCTTGTCGTCTCTCAATCTGATGAACCGAGGGAATCGCAGACTGATGCCCTTGTCGCTTTGCAATCCTTGTGCAGCTTTGTAGATCCTGTGCAGAAACCAAGATCAGGGATGATTTCCATGCCAGGCGGTTATCTTCTACTCACGGGCTCAGACTGAGATCTGCACAGAGCACCTCCATTACCACTTTCGGTTCAAACCATACATCTGGAGGTTTCGACGGGTCCGCCAAAATATCTCCACGCTTCACGCTTGCCTCAAGTGGCTTCAATAATTCGTAGAGCTCCGCCAACTGTTGTTCAGAGAATCCTGTTCCAATCTTTGTTGCCGTCTGTAATAATGGCGGATCTGTAGGTATGGATGTATCGGCAGCGGAATCCTGTGCTCACCTGCCATTGCTCGGAGTCTGCATCGAAACATGCCAATAACAAAGCTCCGTACACATTCGTTCGTTTCCCCTTCCCGTAGTAGCCTCCAACAACACAAAGATCCATGCTATCACCAACACCGCTGAGGTAGTCTTTCTTGAGCTGTTCAGTCAAGTGCATAGTTTAGTTATGAAGGTTATTACGCGAACGTCGTTGGCCTGCTCACCTTCAACCAATTGATGGAGCGTCGACTAGGCTCATATGTTGAATCACTTGTCGTAAGCCTCTTGACCATGAGACCTTCGCATCCATCCTTGATACTCTCGTCTAAGAACTCGGCGATCTGGTCGCTGGAATTTCCGTCCGAGCTCTTGGCAAAGCCGAACTCTCCCTCGACAAGGTTGAAGTGTTGTTGTAAGAGCGCTCTTCTGTCTTTGAGCTCTCTTGTCAAAAGGGACTACACAGTGCATCGTCAGCGTTGCTGCGATTTCAAAGTGGGAAAGCAGCACTCACTTCTCCATTTAGATACAAAAGATCGAAAGCAAAGACGTGTACTCGAACCGTGATATCTTCGGTTCTCACGTCTTTTCGCTTTCTTCGGCTCAGGTCTTGGAACGGTAAAAGCTTCTTGGTCTGGATGTCATACGCCACAGCTTCGCTGTCGATTACGAAGGAGCTCACGTCCGGGCCGTGCCACTAATGAAGAGGGAGATGAGTGAGCCACTACTCGTTCTTGCTCCGGACCATATGACTAACTTTCGGTGCAGATTCGATTAGATCAGGATACTTGGCACTCATATTCTCGGAGTTCCGACTGAAGACGACAACCTCGCCATTCTCCAGAAGATGTATCTTAAGACCGCGATGGATAGTCAACGACACGCTTCTCACAAGCGCGAGTTCTCCAACTTACTTGAGCTCGTTCTCCATCATATTTGTATTCGCATGTGAAGTCCTTGCCCTCGAATCGATCGAGAACTTCTCCGATCGCTTTCGTCGGTTTGGCCAGCATAGGCTTCAACGGCACGCCTGGATCGCGGTATTGAGACGAGAGTTAGCGAATAGCATATTGGTAATGATCAGGTCGGCTTACCAGGAGTCAACTTGCACGCCTTGCGTAGGCCATTCACACCATGAGCAAACAATGCTGGTACAACCAAATCATAGTTCGGCAATTCGCTGATACACGCTGCGGTCAGTCGGGCTCTCTCATCAAAGTGTATCCAGAGGCCATACCTATAAACCTGCTTGACGATCTCGTTTCCTCTTGCCAACTTCTCCGCTAGATCTCCTTGCGAAACTTTCTTGCTACCAATTTCTTTCAGCACGATGGCATGTGCCAATGCCGTGACTAAGGTCTTTTCTGCCAAACCAATTCGTAATTTTCCTTCAAGAGATCGGATGATGAATCTCGTTTCAGAACCTTGGCATGATGTCAGAATCTTCTGGATGAATCCGACTTTTCGTGTTTGCGACTGCATGAAGAGGTTAGTACGAACCCGACATCTACGACAGAGTATAGCCAACTCACGTTCGCTCCGCTTGCCTTGGCGATGTCTTCTAGGGTTTTGAAGACAAAAGCTACGGTCAGAGGTTTCGGCTTTGCCAAGGTCTGCTGCCGCCCCTTGGATTGCTGTCCATATCAAGGACACCAGGAGCTTAGTTTGGAAGTCGTACTGAGGCGCGAGCCCGAATGCACTTACCTCGGCGACGAGCCCTAAATCCCCTACTTTCAGGAAGTCGGCCTTAATATCGGCAGGCTTACGTCCGGTACTCTGAGCGATGGCTTTGATGATGAGTGATTCGCCGATACCAAGCTCGATCCCCATGTAGTCCGGACAAAGCTGCGCGATGAAACAGTCAGTGAGGAATGGTTGATTCGTGAGTTGAATCCGTAGCCAACTCACGCGATTGATACACAGGTAGACCACCCTCTTCAAATCTTGTCCGTCAGTCCCGGAGTTCATGGCCACTTTCAGCAGGAATTGCGTAAGGTAGCTGGAGATCTGGAGACGCTTAGTTGTCTGATCGATCTGATCGAAGCAATCAGTCAAGGCCGAATATGGAACCCTTTGGCAAGAAAAAACATGATGAAAGTTAGCGTTCCTGATAGTCAATTCATATTGTGGATGACACTCACGGTTGGCCAGCTTTCCAAGACACTGTACCTTTCATTGCATCGCTCAGCGTTCCAGCGTATGTCGCTGCGAGCTTCATCGCAGCATCGTTCATCTCCTTCCTATCCTTTTCATCTTCGATATCATCATCTTCCGCATCATCACCATCCGCCCCAGACTTCACATCCGGATCTTCCACTTCGCGAAGCTCGTCCGGTTCGTCATCCGGATCCACTTTTGCCTTGCCTTTGCCTTTGCGTGTAGGCTTTTCGGCCTCGACTATAGGTCTAGTTGTTGCGGTAAGCCCTGATGATGATTCGGGTAGTGACTCTGATTTGGAGTGGAACTTGGTGGAAGGAATCTTGAAATCTGAAGCACCTGGTGCTGCTTTGATGTCGCTCAATTGCTGCGCTGCAATATTCTGAATGTCCTGTGCCATCTCCTCGACGCTATCACCAGTGTCCATCTTGAGCTTTTTCTGCTCTGGCTCCTGTTTTTTGGTGGAGGGACCGGCTTCGTTGTTGTCCGCCTCATCATCGGACTCGACAACATGGCGTTTCTTGCCCGAGATAGCTGTTCGTTAGCCAAGGAGGCTCGTGAGCACAATCCGATCAACAGGGCGTTAAATACTGTGGACTTACGTTTCACATCCTTTTCTTCCTTGAATGTCGTACCCTTTGAAGAGCTTCCTTCAGTCTCCTCGGTCTTGACAATCGGTTTGGGTGCAAACATGGTCCGCAAATCAGCTTGTTGCTTGGCCGGGGGAGCGGTGCCTTTCGGCAGCTCCCAGAACTTGCCCAGGGTTGACTGTTTACCCATGGTAGAAGGACTTGTGAGGATGTCGACCTCTACGTCGATTTTATATAAGTCGATGATTTGAGCAGTTGTGATCACGGATTGGTTCTTGCTGCTTCAAGTTCTAGGTAAAAAGAGGGGGTTATCGGTCCGTCCCTTCAAAATACTGCTCAATTTCTTGAGTATGGTCTCAAATCCACACCTTGAACAATCGGAGACGCATGGATCGAGAGCTGATCGAGCTGATCAAATGCCATTCCCGACGCGTCATTTAGTCGCGTCACGCGTCAAGGACATGTCTGACGAGGTCTCGTCGAGCAAGGAATTTCTCAGCATCTATGGTATATACAGCTGTGTGCCGTATAGTTGACTTGTATGGAACATCATCTAGCCTGTCTTCACACCGGTATGACTGCGTTCAGCTTCCCGCTCGAGAGAGACATCATCCGTTCCCTCTGATCGCTTGGCCTTCCATCCCTTGTATTCGCGTTCGCACTCGGCTAGGAACCCATCTCCGCCTTCAGGCCCGGTGCCGAACCTAGCCCAATCCTTTACCTGCTCCACTCCTACGAAGGGTTTGCCGCTTCGCCAGGACTGAGACAAGTATAGATTCGGCGCCGCTTCGTTCTGTTGAAGCAATGGAGCAGTATCCGCCTCTTCTGCATGATTAGCCGTCGAATGCGACTCGGAGAATCCAGCAGGAGGACAGGCAGGATTCAGAGTAGAATCGGGTGTGAGCGTCAAATAGGTCAGACCAAGAGCAGATTTATCTGTAGAGATCACGTGCGGTCTCGATCCTGACCATCGTGCCTTTGGTAGAGGATAAACATAAGTTTTCGGCAAGATCTATGAAGCGCCTGCCATCCTGGGGTCCGGACTTACGATGTAGAACGTAACCACCATCATCCACTCCATGATTAATGGCAACCACTGCGCAAACATCCCCGTATGCACAACTCCTGGATCGAGCCGAAGCACCCTGACCTTTCTCCCTGCATTGCCCGTGGTCTGTCTGGTCTTATCGTCGTCGCCTTCTTGGCTCAATTCCCAGTCCAACCGAGATGTTACAATACTGCCGATATATTTACTGGCTCCATAGCTGTCTTTGGCATTTAGAAGTTGAGGATCACTTGAAGGAGGGCTCGAAAGGGAAGAAGGTTTGCCTTGCGATGACGTGACGTAGACAATCCGTGGCGGCATAGGCAGGGTGGTGGGTGATCGAAGCAAATGTGAATGTAGTTCTTTTGCCTGTGAACGCCTGTTATCAGGTCACGACCAGTCTAGGGAGACATCAAATCGGCGACTGACCAGAATGTAAGTGGACAGCACGTTCACTCCCCAAACACCTCCTCGTAGACCATCCCCGCTCTTCCTCCCCACTTCCTGCATCACATAGTTTGGGTTAAGGACCGCATCCACAGGATGTTGACTAAGCTGCTTGAAAGCGCCTGGCCAGTTGATCCCCGTGAATGAACCGATTCCCGCGTTGAGCACAAGGGTGGTTAGATGTGGGTAGCTATTTTGGAATGATTAGATTCCAGAGCTCAGTCAGAAGTATTTCCCAGTCGATATAATATCAAGCAACACTCACTTGGCCTTAATTCTCTCGGAGAAATCCAACACCCCTCCTCGACCTCCCACACGATCGACATCCAGTTCCTCAAATACGATTTCCAAGCCTTCCAACCATCCCTGTCTTTCTTTGTGGCCCCGCATTTTTCGCCCAATGAGCCCAAGCTCATGTTGTTTCTTCAGATCCTTGATCGCCACCTCTGCTCGTTGCCTGGATCGACAGGCGAGGATGAGGGTGAGCGTCGGGGGAGGGCGAGTACTAGTGTACTTGGAAATTGAAGGGTTGGTAGGAGTCAATCGCTTAGACGAACTGTGACCAGCGGCTACGGGAAGCTCCAAAGCATCGGGAGGTGGTGCGGACGAGTCCGTCGAGAGCTGTTTGAGAATCCGATGACAGTAGCCCAAACCAAGCCCGCTGTAAGGTCAAGAGTAGAATGATCAGAACCGATCAGAGTCTGTCGGACGGAGACTGCAACTCGTTCTGAATGCTTACCCATTGGCACCGGTCACGGCGATGATGATCCTGTTACTGTCATCTCGAGAGGAAGACATCTTGCCTCTTGATAGAATGTCTCAGACAGGTTGAGATTTGTATTACAAGTAAAAGCACGGACGTTGCGCAGTAGCGATCGACTTTAGATGCCCAGACATCTGATCTTTGCATTAATCGAACCACCGGTCGCGCACAAGATGGCCGAGGGCGGGCAAGCTGCGGGATCAATACTTGATTACGGGAATGATGTATATGGGACATTCCAACATGAACGGTGCAATCGATTGATATAGTCATCATTATATGCCCACAGGCGGCATTCTACTAGAGACAGTGTAGGACAGAAAGCAAAAAGACACAAATACTACTCTTCTTCGTTCCTCCTCCTGCTACATACGTTGAGACGCCCAAAGCCTAGCTGTTTAAAGCTCAGCCTTGACAGACTGGGAAGCACGGGCAGACTCCTTGGCCAAAGAGGCGGAGTAAGAGCTGGCGCTCTTGCTGGCACTGGAAGCGGAGGCGGAAGCGACCGAGCTGACAGAAGCGGCAGAGAGAGAGGCCTAGAATGGGTCAAGAGACAGCGAGTCAGTCGAGTCATTTCAAGAGCAGTCGTTCAAACGAATGCGGACTCACCCTGTGGTAAGCGCTGCTCAAGCTGGCCGAAACAATGCTGGCAGTCTTGGAGGCCTCCTTGGAAGCGCTGACAGCAGAGACGGACAAAGACGACGAAGCACTGGAAGCCGACTTGGAAGCAGAGGCGGCAAAGCTCGAAGCCGACTTGGAAGCCTCGGAAGCGACGCTGGCGGCAGACGAGCTCATGTAGGCACCGGCGGAAGAAGCCGACTTGGAGGCGACGCTGGCAGCAGAGCTGGCGCTGGGGCTACCCGACTTGGAAGCGACGACGCTGGCCTTGCTGGCGGCAGAAGAGAGACTGGCAGAGGCAGAGTCGGCGGCGGAAGCGGCACTAGCAGAGACGGAAGAAGCCGAGTTGCTATTGAAGGATAGAATGGTTGATCAGCATAATGAACGTAAATACGGCGGATGCTTCGGACATGCTTACATGGCAGAGTGAGAGGCGGACGAAGCTTGAGCGATGGCGTTAGAACCAAGGCTGACAGCGCTAGCACTGGCGGCGGAGACCAACGAAGAGGCAGAAGCGGAAGCAGAGGCGTAGTTCTTCTCCAACTGCTGCTCGAGCGAGAGCTTGCTACCGGTCAAGATCTGTCGCGGAAGGCTAGCATATTAGCTACTATTGGCTGGGCAGTCTATCGCCGCCATGGCTCACCTCGAGGACCGAGCTGAGCTTCTCCTCGGCGTAATCGACTCCACCACCGATGGCCTCCCTGATCTTGGCGAGGATTCCCTCGACTCGGGAGCCGGCCTGAACGTATCGGACTATGCACAGCGGCTGTCGTCAGCGAGCTGTTCTTGCACATCTCGGCGAATCACAGGCTACTCACTCCTGACCTCGTGAACAAGAGAAGGTCGGCTAGCGTACTTGGTGTCATCGACTCCCTATGACCACAAGTACACGTCAGCATGAAGCAACATCAGACCTCCCCCGTGCAAACAAAACTCACGTGGTCACGCAAGTAAGCCCTCAACCTTGCATCGGGCCAAGCCAAGTAGGGAGAAGAAGTAGCCTGGTACTTGTCTCCGACCATCTTGATCATGTCGTCCCTCTTGGCCTCGTAGTCGCTCTTGACGAGTCCGTGCTGAACGAGGTAATCACGGAGTTCCGAATCGTGCCATCCGGAGAAGACGGTGGACTTGGCCTTGTGGTAGTTGTCGGTCAAGAGTTGTTCGTACTTTTCACGCTTCAAGTCAGAGGCCGAGTTGGAGAGGATTCCCTCAGAGACCAACCAGTCCCTCATCTGGATGTCGGACCACGAGCTCCAGACCTTGTCCTTGGCCTCCCAGTAGTTGTTCTTCATCATCATCAACATGGACTCTCGGTCGGTAGGGGGCTGCAAGATTCCGTGAGCGACCATCCATCCCTTGAGGTAGTTGTCGGACCAGGTGTGGTAGACCGGGTCGTTGAGGTACTTGTGGTAGACGGTCGACATCTTTTGAAGCAAAAAGTTTCGGGGGTGGGTCGACTTGGCCTCGATGACGTTCTTCTCCTCGAGGTAGTTTCTGCAAGGGCGAGAGGGTAGCGATTGCGATTTCATCAGTCTGCGAGCTCGAGGATCACATGTTAAGGCTCCTTCAACTCACCTCAACTTGTTGTCGTCCCAAGTGCTCCAGACGTAATCCTTGCTGACATCCAAAGTCTGCTGAGCCTTGGCGCTGGCGTACGAGCCCAACGAGCTGACGCTGGCACTAGCGCTGTGTCCGCTGGCAACAGCCTGGTTGTAGAGCGAGGTGGCGGAAGCCTGGACGTCTCCGTAAGCGGAAGCGATGGACTTGGTAGCCTGGTCGGTAGGGTGGCCGTACATGGCGGTGGAGACAGCGGAGGCCCTGGACGAGTGAAGCGAGGTCAGCGAAACCGTATACCATGCCTAGAAGAAACAGCCACATGCTCGCTCACCTCTGCTTGGCAGCGATCCTCAACTCCTCGACGGTTCCCTTGGGGCTGACAACACCTTGCTCCAACAAGAACTCCCTCAATTGGCTCTCGGACCACGAGTCCACAGCCTTGTCCGAGTAGACCTCGTAGTAGGCTTGTCCGGCACCGACGGCCTGAGCACCCTTTCGTGCGACCAAGTCAAAGTTGTCTCGGACGGCGGCGAGGATGTCGTCGGTCGTCGTAGGGACGTGGATCTTGTGAGTCTCCAACCAGGTTTTGGCTTGTTCGATGGACCAGGTTGAGGGGTCGGCTGAGGGGGAAAAGGGGGAACGTGGGATCAGCAACGATATGAGAACGAACGGGAGTGTTGCGAGGCGGAGGAAAGGGAACGAAGCAAGTGGGGAGATGAAGAAGCGAGAGATGATTATTGATGGAAAAAGGAAGAAAAGGGGGAAGACGTGGAAGAAAACAGACAATAACCAGCGCCAAAACGCCAACACTGAAAAGTCTATCAATCCCGAACCGACCAGCCTGAACACTCACAAGCAACAGGCTCCTTGCCAAACAACTTGGCGTTGGCACCTTGTCCAGCGACGGCGGCGGAAGCGACCAAGACGGCAGCGACGTTGATCTTCATCTTGTTTGTGTGTTTTGAAAAGTGGTTTTAGGTGTAAGAGGGTCGTCAAGGGAAGAACGGGTCGGTTTTAGGACGTTAGGGAATCGAAAGGTTGAGTTGGTCGTGTGTGGAAGTGTGTGTTTTGTATCGACTCGAGAGCGATAGTTGGAGAGGAAAAGGAGGTGTAAGGGGGGATAGTACGTCGAGCGATACGGATTGATGAGGGATGACGAGATATAAGAAGCGACGGGAATGAGAAGAGAGCAGCAGTGACACAAAGAAACAGCAGCAAAGGCGACTGTGCGATGACGGCGCGCCCCAGCCTTCAGCCTTCCTTGCCCTCTGACGAAATACGCCACCCCAGGATTTCCCGTGACGTCATTTCTTTGAATGGGTGCATGACGACGAAACCCCAGCAGCATTTCAATCCCAGCTTTCGTGGTTACGCGTCGCCCTTGGATCCACCGAGAGCCATCTCAGTTCATCATAATCCATCACGTCAGCTGAATGATTCCCAAGGTCTGTACGTGTTGAAGGTCAGGGATGGCATGATTAATAGAAAAACGGAATTCAGCCACACGTCTATACAACGAAGGGCAAGACAAAGATCGAAGAAGTGCAAAGGTCTGCGAGACTGACAGCCTGTATGATATACAACCCAAAGAGACGAATGAAAGACTTCCTGACCGATGCAATCGGAAACAACCGGGTATCGAGCGAATAAAAGTGTTGCGTCACACCCCTCATGCCGCTATCGCAGCTGCTCCACCAGCTCTTGTAGTTCCCCTCGCCCTCCTGCCCCAACCACGTATACTCGCCAAATCCCCTTCCCTCTCCATCTCATTGCACGTCACCAACCCCTTCAACTCGTCCAGACTCTTCCCCGGTGTCCATCCAGTCACCTTGGCGTACCCCGTCATGGCCGGTCCCACCTTGATCGTCGTATTATTAGGTCCGGATGATTTCCCTCCCGTTGCCATAGGTCCATTTGAACCCCCTGCCACTCCCGATCCATCTTTCCCATTCCCATTCGCCCCACCCCGTCCCGCATCGTCTGCAAAAGGTGTCCCTGATCCTCCATTCAATCCTCCATCACCACCTCCATCTTTGTTATTGTTGACCCCTCGTCCGGCTCGTCTTCCCGTCTTGCCCCCGCCTGTCCCTGCAGGTGGGTTGGGCGCAGGTAAGACAGCAAGGCTGTATGGCAAAGGAGAAATGATATTCTCCGTCGACAACGCCATTGTCGTAGAGGACAACAAGGTGGCTAGGAGTGCATCGGCATTAGCTACGGTGGATGCTAGCGTGCTCGTCGTCGTGGTGGTCGTTGTTGGGTTATTGCGAGCAGGCGCCGTCGTCGTGGTTGTTGGATGTGGAGTGCCTCGTGTAGACTGAGGTGGTGAATGACCATAGAGGTGTCGTTTTTGAGTTCGAGCGTTCCGTGTCGGTCTGGGTCTGATTTGGGCCTCGAGTAATGTTTCTATTGTGACCAGTCAGGAGCAATCGGATCGATATCAGCTTTCATCGTTCGTCCGCCTTCGGTCGAGATGCGTTGACTTCACGACTCGATCGGCTACTCACCAGCAACCACATCCCCAACGCTCTCCTTGTCCTCCCTGATCTTCCTCCTCCGTTCTTCTACCCCATCCAGTAGACGTTGTCGGACCAACTCTCGGCCCTTTTTGAAATCGTCCTCGATCTTTTGCTTCTCGATCGAGTGGAGGTGTTGGAGCGTGTCATTTCTGGACATCACAATAATACTGTTCATCAGCATACAGTGCTAGATGTATTGATTTGTTGACCGATCGGGCATCCATCTGCACATCTGTGGTGGGGGACTCACTTGTATTCCCAATGCAAGTCGATACTACTGATCAAAGCATCCCGTTCGAGATTCAACAAGTATAATGGGATATCCAACGTTCGGCATGTAGAGGGATCTTTGGAGAGGTTTTGATTACGTTGAATGAGGTCTTTGTAGAGGTCTTCGTATATTCTGAGGGAGCGGATGGTGGGCAGGGCGAGGGGGGTCAGTAAGGGGTGTTCGGGGGGCTAGTAGCGAGCGGAGGTTGGTAGACCGAGGCCAGGGGAACTTCCATGGGAAACTTCCTTCCAGAGATGGAAGCTCCGTGAAGAACACATGTCTCCAGGATCCTTTGACCACCTGCAACCTGACCTCTGAACGAGTCCTTCCAGCAAACCCTCAAACTCACTGATCTCGCCCGGCAACCTTTTCCAAATGGTGCCTCTCCACCCTCTCAATCACCTCTCTTCTCTTCTTATCACGTTTCGATTCTTGGACTCCCATAGATGCCGTCATCGATCCTGTCGAGGGTCCAGCGAGGGGTTGGGAGGAGTGGGTAGAGTATGGGTGTTGACGGGACATAATGCCGTCAAAGGGTTGAGCGTGGACGATGACAAGTGAGCTCGATGGCAACAGTCCTCGTCGACTTGAGGCCAAGCGATAGGGTTATAATGTAATTGAGAGAATCGTGGAAAGAGCTGTCGGCTAGAGTTAATATTGTTGTGATAGCCCCCACTTGACTCGTTTGACCTGTACTTTCTACAACCGGACGTGGTTCAAGGCTTCATCCGATGGAGGTTGCTTGCTTGCTCGCTGCTCCCCTTCTGCCCCTCTTTTTGCTTCCGCGCGCTCAACTCACCTATCAACACGCTCTGCCCCGCTCGCAAGCATTTCACGTGATCGAATGACCACACGGAAATTTCCCTCCACCTCGCTTCCTCTGCCTTGGACTATATAAACCTCATCCTTACCAACACACAACCTTTACCTCTCATCGCCCGTACACCTCCTTCCCTTCTTCTTCATACTGCCGAAAGGCACGTGCGGCGGGGGTCGTATTTACTTAGTTTCCCTTTGTTGCTCCGGCCACGCCACCTTCCGTTAAAAAGACCTCTGCTACATGTCTTTCCCTTGAAGAAACTGGTCGTCGAGCGTCAAACGGCCCCTCGAAGGAGTTTGTTGCCCCCTTGGATCTCGGTTCAAGGAGGGGAACGAGTGGGAACGTCTTAGTACCCGTTCCTCATATTTTGCCCGTCCTGTTTTTTGTGGACAATCGCTTTGATAGAGCGGTTTGGCTGTGGGGAGGGTCGGTGGTTCATACATTCTCGTTGTCTTGATCGTTTATTTTGTATCATGCGGTTGATATACGGATACAGTGTTCATCTATCTTGACCGGTTCTTCGTTTCTGATCCCTCGTCCTGTCGCTGCGTCATCACGGGGTCGTTGCCCTCGTCGACTCGCGATCTTCCTCTACGGATCCTGCTTCCTCGTCTCCCTCTTCGTCGTCCTCAACCACCTCCCCTTCATTCCCTTGTTCGACCATCTTCTCTGCCTCGCCCGGCTTTGGCTTATTGTACTTCCCCTTCGGCTTCTTCCCACTAACCGCCCCCTTCTTATTCTTCCAAACCCCTCCATAACGATAATGAACCTTCCCCTGAGCCCCATCGACGACCCCTCCACTAGCCTCCATCCAACATTTTCCGGGACACAAGAGGAACCACTTTTCACTCGAATCCTTTTGACAGCGGATGAGGACGTCGGAGAGGGTGTGACAGATGTCGCAGGGTTTGGAAGAGGTGGAGGGGTCGAGTTTACGGGCTTGGTGGGGTGTGAGAGGTTTCTTTTGAGGGGGTGTCGATGTGGTGGGAGGTGAGGTTGAGGGGGACATGATGGACGATTCAATGTCTGTTTGTGTGGCAGATGGCCAACTCGGTTAAGATACGAGATTCGTTGTGATCCTTGTGAACCGGACTAATGCAGCACTATACAAAACAATGCTTTATTGAAACACAAACCGTCTTTATCGCTTCACCTTGTTGTCCGGCATCGCTGGACTGATCAAACACTGTTCACTCATCGCTGATCGATCGGGAATTTCGAAATCCGACGTCATCATAGCAAGCCAACAACAGTCCGTCGATCAGGCAAAAAGAAATACATATTCTGAAAGATTCGAACTTCTGCGGAATCAAAGTGCGACGCGTCTGGTTGATCGGCTCTGACCGTCATTCTCGATCATCATCATCCATCATCAGAGCTCAAACGTTGAAGCTCCCTCTATATCTCTTCACCACGACTGCTTTGTTTCCAGTTAGTCCCAGTAGTAGACTCTTTAATCCTTCACAGAGAACTCACACACCATGTCAGAGAATACGGCCTTGCTTCCCTCCACCCTAAATACCCCGCCCTCGGGCGTGCAGCGCACCAAACGGTCTTCCGGGACGATCCTCATCGTCCTCGCTCTTATCGGTGCATGCATCTTTGTTGGAATTCGAGGAGAAAAGGGACTTTTGCCTAAGAACCCGTTGAAGCGGGCTCAATACATTCTTAGCAATTCGCCAGTGATCGATGGACATGTGGATCTGCCCGAGCTGGCCAGGACCATGTACAGTAACAACGTCGATTCGTTCGACCTGAGGAAGGCTACCGTGAGTCTTGATGCGCCCAAGCCAGGTGCTCGGTAATCGGCATTCTGACAGCCCTGCCAACGCCTCCAGATCGGCCACGTTGACATCCCAAGGATGAAGAAGGGCCACATGGGTGGAATGTTCTTCTCCGTCTACGTCGACTGCGTAGAGGACGGGAAAGATTTCATGAAACCTACCAACCGAGTGCGGGATACCTTGGAGCAGATCGATGTCGCCAAACTCATCATCGACAAGTACAGCGATACGTTCGAGTACTGCGAATCAGCTGTTGAAATCAGGGATGCTATTTATGCAGGCAAGGTGGCTAGTTTGTTGGGGGTCGAGGGGTGAGTCGGGTTGGTATCATCCGTGACCAAGAGGTAGGCTGATGAATGCCCCGTCATACGTAGAGCGCACCAGTTGGGCAATTCGCTTGCGGGTGAGTGGGGTAGCTCTGTCCAGCCTTTCGTTCACAGCTGACTCGTAGTCCTTGCGTCAATCTCAGTTCTCAGACAATATCATGCCTTGGGAGTCAGATACATGACCCTCACTCATTCTTGCAACAACGCTTTCGCCGATTCGTAAGGCCTATTGAGACAGCGCGATCTGTCGCATCACATGCTCACCCACTTGACTTTCTACGTTGGTAGGGCTGGAATCTTTGAGCCTGTCGCACCTGTACACGGAGGGCTGTCGTGAGTCTTGCAAAAAGAGCCTGTGCGGGGTCGTTGGGTTCTGATATGTGTGCCTTCAGGCCATTCGGCAAGGAGCTCATCTACGAGATGAACCGGGTCGGCAGTAAGTCCAGATGACGTATGCCTTTCAGAAGCTTCCTGCTGACCTTTATCCGTAGTCTTGGTTGACATCAGCCATGTCGCTGACACCACCGCTTTGCAAGCTCTGTGAGTGTTATGAGTGCCGCCTTGCTCGCACAAAAGCTAAGAAAATCCGTGTCTTCAGTGAGCTATCTCGAAGCCCTGTCATTCTCTCCCACTCGGACGCTCGCCACTTCAACAACATCTCCCGAAACGTCCCCGACGAAGTCTTGCATCGAATCGGAAGCGGCAAGGGCAAGAACGACGGGGTCGTCATGGTCAACTTTTACCCGGCCTTCCTTTTGCCACAGGGCCAAAAGGCTGATGTGAACACTGTGGCCGACCATATCGAGTACATTGCTTCAATCTCTGGAAAAGCTCAGTGAGTGCAAGGCTTGGTGAGGGGGGGAGCAATTGCTCATAGACCTCGCCCTTAGTGTCGGAATCGGTTCGGACTACGATGGTGTCGAGACTGTCCCCGAGGGTCTAGAGGATGTTTCAAAATACCCAGAATTGGTTAGTATCGGACCGATTAGCAGAATCCAAGGCCCGAGCTAGACCGGTCACTGACGGCCCGGGGCTTTGCCAGTTTGCCGAACTGATCCGCCGAGGTGGATGGTCTCAGCGAGATCTTGCTGGTCTTGCAGGGGAGAACTTGTTGCGAGTCCTCGAAGGAGCCGAAAAGGTCGCTTACGACATGAAGAAGGAAGGCAAGAAGCCGAGTATGATGGTTTACGACAAGCGAACCGATCTCGGTAGGGGAGGGGAGTACTAGATATACGGTGTCATAGGGGTCAGGTTGCTTTGCAAGTATAGCCATGTCAAACTAGCCTACGAGGAGTTATAACACATCGACGCAGAATGGGCGGGCGCAAGCAAGAAACATCTTCTGTTCTCTTAGAGCCTTGGGCTTCACCTGCGAGTAAAGATGCAGCCATATCAATTGCTTAGAACGTCAAAATGCACCGCTGCAAGGATCAGGTTCCTATAGCGAACATTCATATAAGGCTTGCTGAAGCCAGCCTCCACCTCAACTCAGGCGGTGAGTGCATGGTAGAGTAGACTACGACTGTGCTCGCTTTTAGATCGCTTTTGAGCCATGCGTCCATCGGCGAGCGACATCGCTTTGAGCGCCTCGCAGAGCCTTGCAGTGCAATTCCAGTCGTGGGACTATGCTCTCATATAGGGAGGGTATTACAATTGATTTGTTCTCCACGAGCAAGTGTGGAATATGTCGCGTATCGGGGTTGTCCGTCTTTTGACTAAATTGTCATGATGAAACGGGCTTCGCTGGCGATCAAGATTTTGCTCGTCGATTGCGAGTCGGGGTACGCTGAACACAAACCACACAAGATGACTGCCTCAATCGTCCCTCAGCTATTTCGATCTCACTCTTCGGGCGCTTGGCAACAGTAGATGGATGTGTTTCAGAGTATCTTCGACCGATTACGGTGCCAGATGCTCTCCCTGCATCGAGAGGCGGGGTAAACTTTGCAAGACTGAGGCTTCGACCGGTCAGCTCTCTCGGTCCTGGCAAACAGGGGAGTCGGTGTTTTGTGTTACCTTGATGATCACCGCCCGGTAGCGTGATCGCTCTCGCCTTGGTTTCCGACCTAAAGAACCGCGCGCCACTTGATGCTCGGAGTAATCGGACGGTAAGCGCAAAGTCAAACCTCGATGTAGCTCAGACTCTGTATGTACGTGGACGTACGTAGTGGAAGACGAGTGGTCTCATGATCTCATGAGGTCAACGAAAGCTTTCGACCGGCAGAGTCTTGCCCCGTCCAGTTTCTGGATGGGTTTTCCTCAGCGACATGCTAGGTAATTGATCCCTTCGGACGCAAACGCTACTGTCAAACTATATGAAGCTCTACCACTTGCCACGATGATGATCTTCTTGCTGAGCTAGAAAGACGCAAGATGTGGCCCAACAACCCAATGTGTCTATTGATCAGTGCATTACCAAACCGATACAAGTGGGCGACGACTTGCTCGTTCACAATGATTTTGTCACATCCACCTGGCAGAACCGAACTTTAGTTGAGATGGATAGCCTAAGCGATATCGAAAGGCCCTCGCTCCAACCCAGCCACTTCAAGATTTTTTTGGAAAAATCTCCTGTCCAACGCAACTGACAAGGTTCTTTGCGTCAGACACAACCGCAGTGGCACCAATCAGAACGATCTCGGCAGACCCAGAGGTTATGGATGTGGGTAAAGGGTATATCTATCGGTTGCACTTTGAATGCGAACGTCCAGGACGAAGGGGACCATACACCAATCATCTTGATAACGAGCAGCCTTCACAAGCGGACCTGTTCCATGGTCTAAAGTGAGACTCGGTTGAGTTGTTCGAGCGAATCGCTCTTCGCAGTTTACCAGTACTGACTTCGATCAAGATCCTTTTTCAAGATGATCAGATGCGCTATGCGGCTGCAAAAGAATCAGCCGTTCAAGGGCCAGAATGCGAATTGTGCAGGCCATAAAATTGAGCCCTTGATCTGATGAGAAGAGCCCACTTGCTGTTGAGCAGGACACCCGTGCTGTTGCAACAGCAATGTTGAAGTTGGAAGGACATTGAAAGGGGTATCATGGATAAAAGCGGACACAACAGGGGGATGTGCAACAGAAGCTGGCATAACAACATACCTGGAGGGTTTCAAGAAAGGGAGACTTGCCTCTCAAGTGCGCATACTGCGCTTCACCCTGATAACATTCTTGAACTTCAACAAGGATGCCAACATTGTCGAACACCGCTTGGCAAGGTCGAAGACGAGCACGAGCGGTAGCCAAACGGTTTCAGCCTTTGAATATGGATAGCGCGACTAGGGTCCGACATTTTCTCCTACCCCTGATGGTTTGATGACAACCTTGGTTGTCTTCTTGCTGACTACAACGTTCGGTGCGACCTTGGGAAACGCAGGAGGCCTCAGAACGAATAGCCTCCTTGACTTCCTTGGGAGGTTGTCTGTGGAATCGCGACCGACGACCATTTTGTCCTGATGATGACTCTGCTCACATGTATCGACAACGAGCAAAGGCTTGCTGAGGGTATGAGTGGTGAAGGGCAAGAAGTTCGCCCCGTTGCATACCCATTGCCCATTGTATATTAGATGGTCTGTAAATCGGATCATGACATTCAACAGCCGCAAGACCGACTTCGCTCTGGTCCACAAGAAAGAAGATCCAGCGGGTCATGCAGAATCGCACATCTCCAGCTTGCCGACATTGGTGTGGGATTGGAGATGCCTATTAAGCATGGCCCGCTTCAATGCACACGAGGGCTGATCTTTCACCCCTTTCACGAAAATAAGGACACGGCAAGATCCCTAGCTCACGCAAAATGCAGAGCTTCAGGCAGACAAACAAGTCGACGTTCGAGAAGGGCTATACCGAGTCAGATTCAAGTCGCGCACACTTAACTCTTGGTCGTTCCGACCCTCATCGTTTGGTGGACTCATGTCGGCTTGTTCTTGGTTAGCACCCTCACAGACTTTCTTGACCTCGCCGTGGACTTGAACCTCAATCAAGCCTTCCAACGACAACTAGACCTCCCCTTGTGGGCGAGAGGACCCCAAGACCAAGCCATTTCCCCCGTGAATCCCCCTCCCTCATCCCTTCTCTGAACGCAACGCAACGCAACGCAAAACCCAACCCACCCCATCCCCCGCCCAACTTTTTACGCATCTTTTTTCT
>Ga0308160_10002556_pt1 | contig 21747 bp, 12 predicted proteins | sample PhyFR1_FD_201036 | JGI IMG/M metagenome (GOLD analysis project Ga0308160, IMG submission 201036) | Phyllosphere microbial communities from UC Gill Tract Community Farm, Albany, California, United States - DLSLF.R1 | ecosystem: Host-associated > Plants > Phyllosphere > Unclassified | place: USA...
CATGAACACCGTGCTGGTCGAGAAGTACGCGACCCTGGGCGGCGTCTGCCTGAACGTGGGCTGCATCCCGTCCAAGGCGCTGCTGCACGTGGCGCACATCATGGACGAGACCGCGCACATGGCCGACCTGGGCGTGAGCTTCGCCAAGCCGGACGTCGACATCGACAAGCTGCGCGCCTATAAAGATGGCGTGATCAAGACCATGACCGGCGGCCTGGCCGGCATGGCCAAGGGCCGCAAGGTCAATGTGGTGCAGGGCGTGGGCCGTTTTCTCTCCCCGAACCACATCGAGGTCACGGCAGCCGACGGTGGCAAGAAAGTCGTGCAATTCCAGAAGGCAATCATCGCGGCCGGTTCCTCGGTCGTCAAATTGCCCTTCGTGCCGGAAGACCCGCGCATCGTCGACTCCACCGGCGCGCTCGAACTGCGCCAGGTGCCGAAGCGCATGCTGGTCATCGGCGGCGGCATCATCGGCCTGGAAATGGCGACCGTGTACTCCACGCTGGGTGCGCGCATCGACGTGGTCGAGATGATGGACGGCCTGATGCAGGGCGCAGACCGCGAGGCCGTCAAGGTCTGGCAGAAGTACAACGCGCACCGCTTCGACAACATCATGTTGAAGACCAAGACCGTCGGCGTGGAAGCGCTGCCGGAAGGGATCAAGGTCAGCTTCGAGTCGGCCGAAGAAGGCAAGACCGCACCGGAACCGCAAGTCTACGACCTGGTGCTGGTGGCCGTCGGCCGCAGCCCGAACGGCAAGAAGATCGGCGCCGAAGCTGCCGGCGTGGCAGTGACCGACCGCGGCTTCATCGGCGTCGATGGCCAGATGCGCACCAACGTGCCGCACATCTTCGCGATCGGCGACCTGGTCGGCCAGCCAATGCTGGCCCACAAGGCGGTGCATGAAGCCCACGTCGCCGCGGAAGCCGCGCACGGCGAGAAGGCTTACTTCGACGCGAAAGTGATCCCGTCGGTGGCCTACACCGATCCGGAAGTGGCATGGGCCGGCCTGACCGAGGACGAAGCCAAGGCCAAGGGCATCAAGGTCGAGAAGGGCCACTTCCCGTGGGCTGCCTCGGGCCGCGCCGTCGCCAACGGCCGCGCCGAAGGCTTCACCAAGCTGCTGTTCGACGCCGAGACCCACCGCATCGTCGGCGGCACCATCGTCGGCACCAATGCCGGCGACATGATCGGCGAGATCGCGCTCGCCATCGAGATGGGCGCCGACGGCGTCGACATCGGCAAGACGATCCACCCGCACCCGACGCTGGGCGAGTCGATCGGTATGGCCGCCGAGGTCTACGAAGGCAGCTGCACGGACTTGCCGCCGCCGCGCAAGCGCTGATCTGGTACTGAGCTGGATTGAAAACCGGGACCTTGTGTCCCGGTTTTTTTTGTTTGCCTGGCTTACGCCATTACTTACGATTTATCGGGGCCTGTCGGAGCCCGGTAAGCCCTTCCATGCGCGACAGCAGTGTGCTTGCTTCTTCATGCAGCTTTGCAGCCTCGTCGATTTGTCCTGCTTCCTGCGCAAAATTTTCTAATTCCGTGAGCGAATGAAGCAGGTTGCCGAGCAATTGAGGATCACTGCCGTTTTCGCTGATAGCGCGGCCCAGTCGTACGCTTTCATGGAGCGCGTCCCACGCTGCCTTTGTGTCGCCCATTTCTTTCGATATTTCGCCAATCTTGCGAAGCGTATAGGCAAACCTGCCGAGATCGCGTTGCATCGCGTTGCCGGACCCGACCAACTCTTGTTCGATCCCGAGTGCGTCCAGATATGCCTGTCTCGCTTCCTGCAGACGGCCTTGTGCCCGGGCGATATCGCCGATGTCGCGCAGCGCCGTAGTGAGATGGTGTAAATTTGTGGGCGTTCTGCCTTCCAGATTTGTCAAGGTGCGGCTAAGCGCCAGGGATTCTTCGAACGCATCCGATGCGGCATCCAGATCGCCACGGTCGCGCGCAACCATGCCGACTCTGCCAAGCGATGCACCGAGATCCCGAAGGCTACCCGGCCTGCTTTCGGTCAGTTCCACCAGTTTTCGCCGGATGGCCAGGCATTCTCCATAAGCCGCTTGTGCACCGCTCAAGTCCTGGAGCGCATGCGCGAGATCTCCGATTCTTTCCAGGACGACGCTGAGGTCTCGGAGTTTCTGCACATCCTCACCGTTAGATTCGAGAAGACGCCGTGATACTTGTACCGCCTGGGCGAAATGAGTGCGGGCTTCTTGCAAGCGTCCTAGGCTGAGATCGACGTTGCCGATGCCTAGCAATAATCCAATCGAATCGCGAAGATTTCTATCGTTTGCTCCCTCCAATGCCACTACACGCTCGTTGAGTTGCAAGCTTCGGGCAAATTCATGCCGCGCCATGTCCAGGTCGCCAAGTGCGCTGGCAATGCTTCCTAACCTGGCCCGAAGGACACTCAAACCACGCGAGTTCTCTACGGTAGGTTTGTCGGATTCGACGATGCGCTCGCCGATTTGCAGGGCCTCGCGATAGCATGTCTGTGCATCCTCGAGGTGCCCCAGTTTGCGGTTTGCATCGCCGAGGTTCGCCAACGACACGCTCAGGTTATTCAAGGTCCGCTGGTGTTCACCCAAGCGATCAAGCAGTGTGCGTTCGATACGCAGGCTTTCGTCGAACAGGTGCCGCGCACGTTCGCCATGTCCACCGCGCAGCAGGATATTGCCCATCAGGCTTAATGACAAGCTCAGATCCCGCAAGCTGGCAGGATCATCCCCGCCTTTGTGGACAAGCTGATACCGGCTGAGTTCCAGGGCCTGGGATGCAAAGCGCTCGGCCTGTTCGAGACGATGCTGCGCCAGATACTGGCTTGCAATCTGGCGCGCAAGTTCCGCAGAAAGGTGCTGCTGGTTCGGCGCCCTCCGCCATGCATCCCATTGCTGTTCCCAGCGGCGCTGCAGCGCTGCGCTTGGCAACGCGCCACTTGCGGATATCTGGTTGTCATCTGCTTCCTCTGCCATGCCGGCAGAAGGAGGTCGCGTTGAGGCCTGCGGCGCCCATGCAGGTACCTCGTAGCTCGCACTTCTCACTGACCACAGGTCGGGCGCTACTTCCGCGGCTCTCTGCTGAAAACGGGTCGGCAACACCATCACGATGAAGACTTCGTTCCGGTCGAGGGCGGCGCGGTTTTCGTTGAGCCGGGCCAGTACCTGGTCACGGGGAAGATCAAGCTTAACGTCAGGATCATCGAGCCATAACCAGAACACGGTGCGTGGTATGTCTTCCACGCCTGGTTCGAATAAAGGATCGGTCAACCAGCTCGCATGCTCATGGGCGTTCGACACCGCAACGATGCGTATGTTGTGCAGTCGTTGGCCTAATTCTTCCAAGAGCCAGTGGCTGGCCAGAGGATAATCGCTGAAGAGATAAACGATCCCCGCGCCACTGTAATGCTCGATGTGCTGCAGCAAGCGGCGCAGCACGCCGGTATGTCCTGCGTTTGGTACGGAATTGTCAGCTTCCGGCATTGGGTAGGAGCTGGGCTTCGGGACGTGAAAGCACCCAGTCCCGCAAGAGCGGATGGATGGCATACCAGGCATCCCCATTCAGGTAGGCAAGCACGTGCTTCGTCGCCAGATAGCGTTGGAAGACGAGATTGTCGATGTTGTCGTCTAATTCAGGATCGTGGCTGCGTTCCAGGCGGGCCATCCACGCAATATGGCCTGTTGGAATCATTTTCGGCGGCGCGATCTGGCTTCTGACAACACTCAGCAGCTGATCGTCATCCAGCGTATCTTCGGCCTCTTTTTCCAACAAAATGACCTTGATCGCACGTAGATAGTCGCGCAGGTCGCCACCGCAATCGTGAATGATCTGTTGCAGGCAATCTGTCGAAATGAATTTTTCCCAGTCTGCATACCTCGCTGAAAGTAAAGCCGTCATCTGCTTTACGCCTTCCGGATCGAGTTCAGTACTGCGTTTTTGGAAAACATGCACTGAAGGCATATTCACCACGACCCCCTGACCGAGAATGCTGGGCAGTTGAGGGTTCTGGGATAGCAAGAACGGTGACACCGAATAGACGACGTGAACCCCTGGCAAGTGCAGTGCCGCACCTTCGCTCAAGAATAATCTTTCGATGCTTTCGTATACCTTTACAGTGTCTCCCCCATATCCCCGTATTTTTTCGAGCGAATCAGCGATCAATACGCACTTTTCGCCATTTGGGCAGATATCGGCAACCATTTCGGCAATAAACTGGTGGGCCTGGCTTACGAAGCTCGTCACATTTTGCCGAAGTGTTTCCTCCAGACGGGCACGGAAGGCCTGGTCCGTCTGCAGCGCAAGCTTGATCTGGGCCTTGGCAACCTTGATATCGCCACCAAACTCGATCCCCGTGACAGAAAGATTGGTACGGGCGATAAAATCCGTCAGACGCTGGATTGGCGAGCGTTGGCCATGCAGACTACCTATTTTTTCTACCCAGGAACCAATCAGGCCCAGTAGCATGCTGGCAAGGTCGATCGGTGCATTAAGGTTCAGCCAGTCACCGAGATCGCAGTAATACACTCTGCAATCGGCTGACTCGAGCTGTGTTTTGAGTCGCAGCAGTTCGGTACTTTTCCCGCTTCCAATTTGACCTGTCAGCAGATAAACGCCATCGCCTTCCCTGTGCGATATTTCACTTCTGAGATAGCTCAGCGCATCGCGCGAACCATGCAAGCGTTCGATGTAGCGGCTTCGATCCTGGGCTTGGGCGATATCGAGAGGCTTAGTATCTTGTACAGAGCGGATAAATTTTCTAAGTTCGTCGGTATCGATCATCGGCGGCTCGCTCGTGGGGTCTGCGTTGTTTGATACTGTTGTGACGCCTTGACATTGCCGAGTTCAAGCAATTGCGAAAAACAGATAGGTGTTGCAAGATTATGATTCAGGCACGATGTTTGTGCAAACAAGGGCGGTTTTTCTCATACGACTTCGTCGTTCGAGATCGAAAATTTCAGCGGCTCGACAAGCTACTTCGCAATCAACTCCCGGATCCGCCCCGCCAGCGATTCCACCGGAAACGGTTTGGTCAGCACCGACATCCCCGCCTCCAGCTGCCCATTGTTCAGCAGCGCATTCTCGGCAAACCCGGTAATGAACAGCACTTTCAAGCCCGGCCGGGTCACCCGCGCCGCATCCGCCATCTGGCGCCCGTTCATCATGCCCGGCAGGCCGACGTCGGAGATCAGGAGGTCGATGCGCGCCTGCGATTGCAGGATCTTGAGGCCGGCGGCGCCGTCGGGGGCTTCGATGGCGGTGTAGCCGAGGTCGTGCAGGACGTCGGTCACCAGCATGCGCACGGCCGGTTCGTCGTCCACCACCAGCACGGTTTCGCCGGCGCTGGCCAGCGGTGCCAGCGGCGCCTGTGCCGGGATGTCGTCGGTGTCCGCCGCGCCGCGGTGGCGCGGCAGGTAGATCGTGACCGTGGTCCCCTGGCCGACCTCCGAATAGATGCGCACCTGGCCGCCGGATTGCTGGGCGAAGCCGTAGATCATCGACAGGCCGAGGCCGGTGCCCTGGCCCAGCGGTTTCGTGGTGAAGAAGGGATCGAAGGCCTTGGCGATCACGTGCGGCGTCATGCCGGTGCCGGTGTCGGACACGCTCAGCGCGATGTACTGGCCTTCCGGCATGTCGAGCGACTTCGCGCCGTGGCGGTCGATGGCGCGGTTGGCGGTCTCGATGGTGATGCGGCCGCCTTCCGGCATCGCGTCGCGCGCGTTGATGCACAGGTTCAGCAGCGCATTTTCGAGCTGCGGCTGGTCCACCAGCGTCGGCCACAGATCGCCGAGGCAGGCCGCTTCCACCTCGATGCTCGGACCGACCGTGCGCCGGATCATGTCGAGCAGGCCGCCGACCAGCGCGTTGGCGTCGGTCGGCCGGGGCGCCAGCGTCTGGCGCCGCGAGAAGGCCAGCAGGCGGTGGGTCAGTGCCGCCGCGCGCCGGGTCGCGCCCATCGCCACGCCCATGTAGCGTTCGATATCCTCGGTGCGGCCCTGCTTGATGCGCATCTTCATCAGTTCCAGGCTGCCCGAGATGCCGGCCAGCAGGTTGTTGAAGTCGTGCGCCAGGCCGCCGGTGAGCTGGCCGACGGCTTCCATCTTCTGCGCCTGGCGCAGCTGTTCCTGCGCCACTTCCAGTTCGGCCTGGCGCTCGCGCTCGGCGGTGATGTCGCGTCCGGTGGCATAGGTCAGCCGGCCTTCCGGCACCCCCACCCACGAGATCCAGCGCAGCGAGCCATCCTTGTGGCGGTAGCGGTTGACGATGCGCGGTTCGCCGCCTCCGGCCGCCTCGACGTAGGCATCGACCGTCTGCGCGTGGTCTTCCTCGATCACGAATTCGTTGACGTGATGGGCCACCAGCTCATGCGGCGTATAGCCGAGCACGCGGGTCCAGGCCGGATTCACGCGCTGGAACACGCCGTCGAAGCCGATCACCAGCAGCAGGTCGGGCGAGCTGTCCCACATGCGGTCGCGTTCGGCGGTGCGCGCCCGCAGCTCCGCCTCGGCTTCCTTTTCGACGGTGACGTCGCGCGCGGAGCAGTACACCTTGCCGTCGTCCGGCACCGCCACCCAGGACAGCCAGCGCCAGCTGCCGTCCTTGTGGCGGTAGCGGTTTTCGAAGCGCAGCGCCGGCAGGTTGCGTTCCATCAGGTCGCGCCAGGAGGCCTCGGTTTTTTCGATGTCGTCCGGGTGCACGAAGTCGATGAAAGGCTTGCTGGCGATGTCAATGTCGGACCAGCCCAGCGTCGCCTGCCAGGCCGGATTGAAGGCCTCGAAATAGCCGCTGGGGCCCAGCACGGCCAGGACGTCGGGGCTGAGCTGCCAGGTGCGGCCGCGCGCCAGCGCCTGGGCGATGACCTTCTGTTCGAGTTCCGCGTTCAGCGCGCGCAGCTCGAGGATGGCCTGGTCGCGCTCGGCCTCGACCGCGCGGCGGCGCTCGACGTCGATCAGCACGCCCGGGAAATACAGCCCGGTGCCGTCCGGCGCCAGGTCGACCCGGCCGTTGGCCTCGATCCAGTAATAATGGCCGTCGGCGCGCCGCACCCGGTACTGGTGGGCGTAGTGGCCGCCGCGCGCGATCACGTCCTTGATCGCCGCCGCCAGTGCCTCCTGATCGTCCGGGTGCACGTTGGACACCACCTGCGCCAGGCTGAGGCCCTCGCGGCCGAGCGCCGGATCGAGGCCGAAGACGCGCGCAAACGCTTCGTCGACGGTGAAACGGTCGCGCGGCAAGTCCCAGAACCAGGTGCCGATGATGGCACCAGCCTGCAGCGCCAGCTGCACGCGCTCGGCGTTCTCGCGCGCCGCGGCCTCGCTCTTGCGCAGCGCGGCTTCGTTGGCGGCGCGCTGTGCGCGTGCCTGCACCGCTTCGGTGGTCTCGATGCAGGTGCACAGCAGGCCGAGGATCGGGCCGTCGTCATCGCGCAGCGGCGCGTACGAATAGGTGAACCAGGTGTCTTCCGGATAGCCCTTGCGCAGCATGAGCAAAGGCAGGTCTTCCATCATGAAGCTCTCGCCCTCGACCAGCGTGCGGTGCACCAGCGGCGCCAGCACGTCCCAGATTTCGGGCCAGACTTCGCGGAAGGGCAGGCCGATGGCATTCGGGTGCTTGTCGTGCAGGACGCCGGCATAGCCGTCGTTGTACAGCGTGACCTGTTCCGGCCCCCAGACGATAAAGGCCGGGAAAGCCGAGGCCAGCACGACGTTCAGCGTCGCGCGCAGGGTGGTGGACCAGGTCTCGACCGGGCCGAGCGGGGAGCCGGACCAGTCGCGGGCGCGGATTGCCGCGCCGGTCTCGCCGCCGCCGATCGGGAAGGTGCTGGCGCGGCTCATACGGAAGATGCAAGATTATCAAGAGGGACCATACGGCATTATGGCCTAAAAACGGCGGCGCCCCCGTTTGTGTTCAGTAAGCTCAGTCCTTGTTCACCGTATCCAGTTCGGCCGCTCTGGCGTCCCCTGCACCTCCGGCACCCCCGGTGTGCGCCTGGCGTTTATGCCCGCCGAACAGCCGGTTGACCACGATATAGAACATCGGGATCATCAGCGTCGCGACGAAGGTCGCGGCCAGCATCCCGCCGATGACGCCGGTGCCGATCGCATGCTGGCTGGCGGCGCCGGCGCCGCGCGAGATCGCCAGCGGCAGCACGCCGAGGATGAAGGCGAGGGAAGTCATCAGGATCGGCCGGATCCGCATGTGGGCCGCTTCCGTGGCGGCCTGGAAGGCGCTGACGCCCTCGGCCTGGCGCGCGTGCGCGAACTCGGCCACCAGGATCGCGTTCTTGGCCGACAGCCCGATCGTCACCAGGAGGCCGACCTGGAAATAGACGTCGTTGGTCAATCCGCGCGCCATGGTCGCCAGCAGCGCGCCCAGCACGCCGATCGGCACCACCAGGATCACCGCCACCGGGATCGACCAGCTTTCGTACAGCGCCGCCAGGCTGAGGAACACCACCAGGATCGACAGCGCGTACAGCAGCGGCGCCTGGTTGCCCGATTGCTGCTGCTGGTAGGAGGTGCCGGTCCAGGCGATCGCGATCCCCTTGGGCAGGGCCTTGGCCAGTTCTTCCATCGCTTCCATCGCCTCGCCCGAGCTGCGTCCCGGCGCGCCCTGGCCCTGGATGTTCATCGATTCGACGCCGTTGTAGCGCTGCAGCTGCGACGGGCCGCTGGTCCAGTGGCCGCTGGCCACCGCCGTCATCGGCACCATGCTGCCCGCACCGTCGCCACTGCTGCTGCGCACGTACAATTTGCCGAGGTCGCCCGGGTTCATGCGGAAGGGCGCATCGGCCTGCACGTACACGCGCTTGATGCGGTTATCCAGGTCGAGGAAGTTGTTGACGTAGCGCGAGCCCCAGGCGATCGAGAAGGCCTGGTCGATGTCGCCTGGTGCCACGCCGAAGGCGCCGGCCTTTTCGCGGTCGACGTCGACCTTGAAGCCGGGGCTGTCGGCCACGCCGTTGTAGCGCACCTGGGCCAGGGCCGGATGCTTTTGTGCGGCAGCCAGCAGCTGGTCGCGCGCATGCGCCAGCGCATCGTGTCCGAGGCCGCCGCGGTCCTGCAGCTGCAGGTCGAAACCGGCGGCGTTGCCCAGGCCGCGGATCGGCGGCGGGCTGGTGGGAAAGATGATCGCCACGTTGCTGCCGGCGAAGCGTTTCTTGATGCGGTTCGACAGCGCCTCCACGCCCAGTCCTTCGTCCTTGCGCTCGTCCCAGTCCTTCAGGCGCACGAAGATCTGGCCCTGGCTCTGGCTGCGGCCGGCGTTGTTGTTGCCGTTGACCGTGAAGGTGGCCGTGACCATGCCCGTTTCTTCGCGCAGCAGGTACTGGCTGATTTCGTCGAGCACTTGTCCGGTGCGGTTCTGGGTGGCACCGGCCGGGGTCTGCACCTGCACGAACATGTAGCCCTGGTCTTCGTTCGGCAGGAAGGACGTCGGCAGGCGCAGGAACAGGAAAGCGGTCAGCGCCAGCGAACCCGCGAACACCAGCATCCACAGCACCCAGCGCCTGGCCACCTGCTGCACGCCGCGCACGTACTGGGCGCGGGTGCGCTCGAAGGCGCGGTTGAACCAGCCGAAGAAGCCGTGGTCGTGCTCGGCCGAGTGCTTGAGCAGGGTGGCGCACAGCGCCGGCGTCAGCGACAGCGCGACGAACACCGACAGCAGCATCGACACCACGATGGTCAGCGCGAACTGGCGGTAGATCGCGCCCACGGTCCCCGGCGAAAACGCCACCGGCACGAACACGGCGCACAGCACCATCGCCACGCCCACCAGCGCGCCGCTGATCTGGCTCATCGCCTTGGAGGTCGCTTCCTTCGCCGGCAGTTCTTCCTCGCGCATGATGCGCTCGACGTTCTCGACCACCACGATGGCATCGTCGACCAGCAGGCCGATCGCCAGCACCAGGCCGAACATCGACAGCGTGTTGATGGTGAAGCCGAGCGCCGCCATCAGTCCAAAGGTGCCGAGCAAAACCACCGGCACCGTGATCGACGGGATCAGGGTGGCGCGGATGTTCTGCATGAACAGGTACATCACCAGCACCACCAGCACGATGCCCTCGAGCAGGGTCTTGACCACTTCATGGATCGACACCTGGATGAAGGGCGTGACGTCGTTCGGGTACACCACCTCCAGGCCGGCCGGGAATACCGGCTTCAGCTCGGCGATGCGCGCGCGTACCAGCTCCGCCGTCTCGAGTGCGTTGGCGCCGGGCGCCAGCTGGATGCCGAGGCCGGACGCCGGGGAGCCGTTGTAGCGGTTGTCGACGATGAAGTTTTCCGGGCCGCGCTCGATGCGCGCCACGTCGCGCAGGCGCACCAGGGCGCCATTCTGGCGGGTCTTGAGCACCACGCTGCCGAAATCCTCGGCCGTGCGCAGCAGGGTCGCCTCGGTGATGGTGGCCGCGACCTGCGGGTTGCCGACGGCCGGCAGGCCGCCCAGCTGGCCGGCCGAGACCTGCACGTTCTGGGCCGTCAGGGCGGTAGTGACGTCCGTCGGGTTCAGCTGGAACGAATTCAGCTTCGACAGGTCGAGCCAGATGCGCATCGCATATTGGGTGCCGTACACGTTCAGGTCGCCGACGCCGTTGACGCGGCTGATCGGATCCTGGATCTTGGAGACCAGGAAGTTGGCGATGTCGTACTTGCTCATGCTGTGGTTGGTCGAGATGAACCCGATCACCATCAGGAAGGAGGGACTCGACTTGGTCACGCGCACGCCGGCCTGCTGCACCTGGGCCGGTAGCTGCGGCATCGCCAGCTGCAGCTTGTTCTGCACCTGCACCTGGGCGATGTCGGGATCGGCGCCGGTCTCGAAGGTCAGCGTCGTGGTCGAGCGGCCGCTGTCGTCGCTGGTCGAGGCCATGTACATCAGCTTGTCGATGCCGCTCATCTGCTGCTCGATCACCTGCACCACCGTGTTCTGCATGGTCGAGGCCGAGGCACCCGCATAGCTGGCATTGATCTGCACCGAGGGCGGCGCGATCGGCGGGAACTGCTCGACCGCCAGCGTAAAGATGGACAGCCCGCCGCCCAGCATGATCAGCAGGGACAGCACGATGGCGAAGATCGGGCGCTTGATGAAAAACTGCGGCATGGGATGTTTGTCCAGCGTCGGGGTGTACTGTTGAATAGCCAGCTTAACGCGAAGAACAGGGCGGTGGCGCGCCGCAGGCTCGTACGGTGGCCTGTAGTGCGGCTTGTAGTGAGGCGTGTACTGCGGGCGTTCGGGATTGCTGGTTTAATAGCGCCATTAGCAAATACAAGGAGCAATACAATGACCATCGCCTTCCTCGGCCTCGGCGCCATGGGCCAGCACATGGCCGCCAACCTGCTGCGTTCCGGCCAGATCGTCCACGTCTGGAACCGCAGCCCCGCACCGGTGCAAGCGCTGGCGCAGCAAGGCGCCAAGGCCGCCGCCACGCCCGCCGAGTGCGGCATCGCCGACGTCGTATTTACCATGCTGGCCGACGACGCCGCCACCCGCGCCGTGCTGATCGACGGCGGCGTGCTGGACGCGATGGCGCCCGGCAGCATCCACGTCAACATGGCCACCGTCTCGGTCGCGTTTGCGCGCGAGATGGCCGAACTGCACGTGGCGCGCGGCGTCGGCTACGTGGCGGCGCCGGTGCTGGGCCGGGTCGACGTCGCCGCGGCCGGCAAGCTGAACATCCTGGCCGGCGGCAGCGACGAGCTGATTGCACGGGTGCAGCCGCTGTTCGACCTGATGGGCCAGAAGACCTGGCGCTTCGGCGACGCGCCGGAACAAGCGAATGCCATCAAGCTGGCCTGCAACCTGACCCTGGCCTGCGCCATCGAAGCCACCGGCGAGGGCGCCGCGCTGGCGCGTGCGCACGGCGTGCCGGCCGCGAACTTCGTCGACCTGATCACCAGCACCCTGTTCGCCGGCTCGCCGGTCTATAAAGGCTACGGCGGCATGATCGCCGAGGGGCGCTACAGCCCGGCGGGCTTCAAGCTTTCCCTTGGCCAGAAGGACGTGCGGCTGGCGGTGGAGGCCGGCCGGGCGCAGGGCTTGCCGCTGGCCTTTGGCGACGCCCTGCAGGGCGTGCTGAAGGAAGCGGTCGACGCGGGCGACGCCGATCTCGACCTGGCGGCGCTGGGCAAGAATGCGGCGCGCCGCGGTGGCTTGGTGTGAGCCGGCATGGATAAGCTGATCGCAGAATTGACGCGGCTGTACCTGGCGCCCGAAGCCTTGACGCGCGAGGCGCTGGCCCAGCACCTGCAAGGCAAGACCACGCTGGCCATCAAGCTGACCACGGCCGACAACCTGACGCGGGCGCTGGCGATCCCGTTCCGCAAGCTGGCCTTTGCCACCGAAGGCCGGCACTGGACCCGCTTGTGCGAAGTGGCGAATGCCATGCAGGGCGAACTCGGGCTGCCGGCGCCGGCGGTCAGCATCGACGGCGCCAGCGCGTTTTACCTGTGGCTGTCGCTGGAGATGCCGGTGCCGACCGCGCGTGCCCAGGATTTCCTGGCCGCGCTCAGGCAAGCATATTTTCCGGAGACGGATATCGCGCCGGACGCCGCCACCGCCCCGGTCTACCTGCCGCCCTGCCTGAATCCGCGCAGCGGCAAGTGGGCGGCCTTCATCCACCCCGGCATGGGGGCGTCGTTCGCCGACGAATCCGGGCTGGAGATGGCGCCGCCGGTGGCGGGGCAGCTGGCCTTCCTGGAGGGGCTGGACAGCATCGGCGCGGCGCAGTTCGAGGCGGCGCTGGACAAGCTGCAGAAGGGGAAGGCTGCGGCACCCGCGGTGGTGGCCCTGCCTTCCGTGTTGCCTGCTGCGCTGCCGGCAGTAGGTGTGCCGGAGGTGCAGGTGATGCCGGAGGTGCAGGCTGCTGCGGCGCCGGAAGGCTTGCTGCTGAAGGATGCGACGCTGGAGGATATCGTGCGCTTCCTGCATGCGAAGAACATCGAGCCGACGTTCAGGCATCTGATGCCGAAGTAAGCACCGCTGGCTTGTCGCTCCCGGCATTGCCGGGAACGACTTCCCAGCATTGCCGGGCACGACTCCCCGCGAAGGCGGGGGCGGCGTGTACTGCACATTACTAATTAGTGCTCAAGGCTGCGGATTCCACCCGGCCCCACCACCATACGCCGCAAATACCTTGGCCCGCGTCGCAAAGCGCGCCGCCACCTCCGCGTCCGTCAACGCATACCCGCCCACCCGCAAGCGCAAGTCGATCGGCACCCCGCCCAGCGTGGTGCTGCCGTACTCGCGCCAGCCCGCGTCCGCGGTCGGCACCGCCGGATTCGGCGCCGGCTGGCCGTTCACGCCCAGGCCCGCCCAGCCCGCGGCCGCGACGTGGCTGTCCATCCTGCAGTTGACGAAGGCGATGTTGTCCCAGGTCGCGGTGCCGCCCGGGCTGCGCGCCAGCCAGGTCGCGCCGGCGGGCACATCACCGTGGTTCGGGCCGGGGCCGGGACCGTGGGTCAAGGCACTGTTGAGGAAGACGTAGCCGATGTCGGAGGCAAGCGGCACGCGCGCCTGCAGCACGTAGCCGCCGGAAGTGCTGCTCGTGCTGTCACCGACGCTGCGGATTTCGCTGTTCTCGAACAGGGCCGCGTGGCTGCTGCCCCAGATGAAGTCGACGTTGCCGGCCACCAGCGTGTTGTAGAACCACGCCCAGCCCTTCAGGTTGAGCGTGTCCTGCTCGCTGTAGAAACTGGCGTTCTTGGCCACCATGCGCGTGTCGCTGTTGAAGTAGACGGTTTCTGCCTGGCCCGAGATCGAGGCCGAGCGGATGGTCGTGTTCTTCACGCTCAGGTTGTCGAGCACCAGCATGTCCGCCGCTTCGACCAGCATCACCGCGCGTCCGCCGGCCGGCGAACCGGCGATGGTGGGCGACTGGCTCGCGCCGGTGCCCGGATTCAGCGTCTCGTTGTTGGTGTAGCGGATCGTCACGCCATCGCGGCTTTCGCCCCGGATCGTGACCTTGTCCTTGCCGTTCAGGTACAGCAGCTCGTCGTAGGTGCCGTTCTTCACGTCGATGGTGACCGGGGTCGCCTTGGGAATCACCTGCATCGCATGATTCAGCGCGCCCTGCACGGTACGGAAATCGGCAGCGCCGTCGTCGTCGACCGTGAACGTGGTGCCGGTCGGCGCCGCCGCCTTGGTGGTGAACGACCAGCCGCCCAGCTTGCCGATGCCGACGAAAGGCAGGCCGCCCAGCGTGGTGCCGGTGAACACGCCGTCGGAAATCGCAACGTAGTATTCGGTGCCGTAGGCCAGCTTGTTCGCGTGCGGGACGATGGTCACGCTGTTGCCGTCGATGTGGATCGGCGCGGTGTTCACGCGGCGCACCAGCGCCTGGCCCGGATAGCCGATCGCGTCCGATTCGCCGCTCAGGCGGATCACGTCGACCAGCGCATCGTCGCTCTTGCGGAAGATGCGGATGCTGCCGATCGTGCCCAGGGCCGGCGCCCTGTCGAAGGTGAGTTTAAGGGCGCTGTCGATGTTGACCGCGCCGGCTTGCGCGGCCGGCTGGCTGGCGCCCTGCAGCGGATAGGTCTGGGTCGGCTGCACGAATTGCGCACCGATGGTGGCGGCGATGGTGCGCGTCAGCGACGGCTCCGAACCGCTGGTGAACACGATGCTGGCGCTGCCGCCCGACAGCGGGGTCAGGGTGACGGTGTTGCCGCTGGCGACCGCGCTGACCACGTTCGGGTTGCTGGAGGCGACCGTGAAGCTGTCCGGCGTATTGTCCGCGGTGACGGCCGTGACCGAGACGTGCAGCGGTGCGTCGCCGGCTTCGGCGGTGTAGGTGAGGGCGGACGGATCGAGGGTCAGCTGCACCGGTTTCTGGCGCGGGTCGCCCACGCGCACGTCGTCGATCTGGAAGGATTTGTTGGCCGTGTAGAGGCCGATCAGGCCGCGCTGGGTGAAGGCCGTGTCGGTGATGGCACCCAGCTTCCTGCCGTCCAGGTAGACGGTGAGGGTGCTGCCGATCAGTTCGAAGCGCACGGTGTAGAACTGGGTGTCCATCGCGATCGGCTGGCGCGACTGGAACGGACGGGCGAGCGAGCCGGCCAGCATCTTGGCGATTTCGACCTGCGTGCTGGTGGTGCTGCTCTGGACGTTCAGGCCGCCGCCGTACCAGTTATTCGCGTCGACATAGCGGGTAACCAGGTACAGCTGCTTGTTGCCGGTGGTGCTGTTGGTCATCGGCTTGATGCGCGCCTCGACGTAATAATCGCCCGACGGCACGCCTGCAAAGGCTTCCGGCTTCACCAGGGCCAGCACGCCGCCGGTGGTCGCCGCCGTGTACTGCAGCACCTTGCTCGGGCTGCCGGCCGCTTCGTCGACCACGCGGAAGGATCCGTTCGGACCTGAAACCGGCAACAGGTTCCACTTGGCGGTGCTGCCGTCCTGGAAGTCGTCGCAGAAGTACAGGCCGCTGGCTGGGCAATTCAGCGTCGGGCCGGTCTCGACGACGACAGGGCCGGTGCCGCTGATCGCGGTGGCCAGCTTGCCGCCGCCGGCCTGGGCCAGCGCATTCACCTTCACCAGCGAGGCCGGACGCGCCGTGAACGCGTACGGCGGCGTCCAGGACGGCGTCGTGGCCAGCGAGCAGGTGCCCAGCGCCGCGCCGTTCAGCAGCGAGCCCGTATCCTTGAAGGCGCCGGCGGTGGCGTCGCCCGGATTCTTGATGATGGCGTCGCAGTTGGCGGCGCCCGCGATCTCGAACACGTTGGCGTTCGAGAGCACCTTGGCATTGGTGCCGGGACCGATGCTGTAGCTGTTCCTGTACACCGATGCCGTCTTGCTGCCGACGTAGTAATTGTTGAACAGGTGGACCTGGCCGAAGCGCACGCGCGGCGCGCGCGACTGGATGTCGCGGAACACATTGTTGCTGAAGGTGACGCGCAGCTTGCCTTCGTCGGCGGTGGCCGAGCTGCTGGAGCCGATCAGGTTGTTCTTGTCGTGTTCGCCGAACACGTTATAGGACACCGTCACGTAATCCGACGCGTTGGTGATGTCGACCGCGCCGTCGTGGCACTGCTTCACATGGCCGTTCTCGACCGGCAGGTAATTGTCGGTGACCGGGGCGTCGGTGAAGGAATTGTGGTCGATCCAGATGTGGTCCGACCCGGTGATGCCGATCGCATCGTAGGCGGCGTTCCAGTTGCCGGTGCTGCCGTCGTTCGGATCGAACACCGGCTCGACGTCGCACGGGTTCACGATCTTCAGGTTGCGGATGATGATCTGCGAGACGTTGGACACGATGATGTGGCCGTTCACCAGGCCCGCATTGGCGCCGTCGCCGATCAGCGTGGTGTTGCTCTTGAGGCGGATCGCGCCGCGTGCCGACTGGTCGGCGGTGCTGGTGTAGGGCCTGCCCTCGGTCATGTCGATGATGCCGCTCAGCTTGATGATCTTGGGCGTTACGCCACCGTTCGCGATCGCGGCCAGCAGCTGGGCGCGGTTGGTGGCCGTGTAGATCTGGCTGGTGACGGCGTTGGCGCCGCCGCTGGTGCCGCCGGCCTGGCTGGCCCAGCCGTCGAGCGGGGCGGTGGCGCGGGCGGCGTCGACGGTCGCGCCGTTGACGCTGCCACCGGAGGTGCCGGCGCACAGCGTGGCCGCCAGCAGGACCGACGCGCGTAGCGCGGCCCTGACATTGTTAGATGCCATTTGGATTCTCCCGATACGGAATTTGTAGGCGTTCAGGCTTGCGCGCTGCGCTTGCGGCGGCGGCTCATGGCCAGCCCGGTCACGCCGGCCAGCAGCAGCGCGGCGCTGGCGGGCTCGGGGACGTCGGCCGCGTCTGCGGTGCCGATCTGCGCGGTAATCGGGATGAAGTCCGCATTCCAGTCCAGTCCGCTCAAGTCCAGTCCGATGCTGTGGCTGCTCAAGACCGACAGGCCGGGAATGCCGCCCACGGCGCTGCCGTCCACCAGGGTGAAGCTGGTGACCGGTGCCGCCAGGGAGGATCCAAAGTCGAAGACGAGGCTGTAGGCGCCGTCGAGCGGCGGCACCATGTTGGCGTAGATCGACAGCAGGCCGCTGCGCGTGAAGTCGAAGCCGAACAGGGCGTCGCCGGTCAGGAATTCGACGTAGGCGTCGTTCGGGTCGAGGCCGCTGACATTGCTGCCGGGGCCGGACATATAAGCGCTGTCGTTGCCGAGCACGTCCGCGGTGCCGTTGTAGGTAGCGGTGATGCTGGCGTTGTCGAGGGAAAGCGGTGCCGCGTGTGCCTGGGCGGCGGCGAGGGCTGCCACGACCAGGGTCTCCATGATTATCTTTTTCATTATTGTTCCAGTTGTGGTCGCTGCATGCCTGCCGCGGACACGCCGGGGGCCTGGCGTCAACCGCAATGGCTGCGCGGACAGGCGTCTGCGTGCAAATCGGAAGGACAGGCAGCTGGATAAGACAGCTGTGAAACGATGGTGGTGATACGTGATGCAGCGCTCAACGGCAGGCCGAGCGCCGCCCGGCGGACCGGCTTGTGCCCGGTCCGGCAGGCTCGTGAATCTTAGCACGGCGATATCAAATTGGTCGGGCCAATTTAATCAAATGCATTAGTTTGTGGCGAAATTGGCGCGAACTGGTCAGACCAGTTTGCAGATTGAAAGACTTGTTGCTGCAGCGCCAGAGTAAGTAAAAGTTGTGCTTGCCTGTCGCAATGTGAACACGGTCTTACATCTGCTTGAACACGTCGGCAAAATTGCGGCTCACCACCAGCTCTTCCGGCCGCCCCTTCAGCTTCACCAGCAGGCGCCCGCGGAAATCGGTGCGCGTGCCGGCCACGTGGCGCGCCGCCACGATCACGCCGCGGTGGATCTGCCAGAACTGCTGCGGGTCGAGCTGTTCGCGCAGCTGGCGCAGCGGGGTGCGGATCAGGTGTTCGCCGTCCTGGATGAACACGCTGGTGTACTTGTCGTTGCTCTGGAACCAGATCACTTCGTCGACCGCGATCAGGCGCGTTTCCTGGCCCTGGGCGGCGCGGATCCATTGCAGCGGGGCCGGCGCAGGGGACGCTGCAGGCACTGCGGGCGCCGCCATGCCGAGCTGGCGCAGCAGGCCGGCCAGCGCCTCGGCCGCCGGCGCCGCAGCCAGCGCCGGTGCCGGCGCCGCCAGCGCTTCCTTCAGGCGCGCCACGGTGCGTTCCAGGCGTTCGCGCCGGACCGGCTTCAGCAGGTAGTCGAAGGCGGCATGCTCGAAGGCCTGCAGCGCGTAATGCTCGTGGGCGGTGGTGAAGACCACGCGCGGCGTTTCCGCAGCATCGCCGGCGAGGCGTTCGGCCAGCTGCAGGCCGTTCAGCCCCGGCATCTGGATGTCGAGAAAGACCACGTCGGGCGCCAGCTCGTCGATCAGGCGCAGCGCATCGAGGCCGTTGGCGGCGCGCCCGGCGATGCGCAGATCGGGCCAGACGGCCGCCAGCTCGCCGGCCAGGTAGTCGAGCAGGTGGGGTTCGTCGTCGGCGATCAGGGCGCGGATGGGTTCGATGGCGGCACCGGGTTGAGAGGATCGAGGGGCAGCAGCAGGCGCGAGGTCACGCCGCCGTCTGGATTCTCTAATAATTGTACCTGAGCATTTGCACCGTACAGGCTGCGCAGACGCTCGCGCAGATTGTCCAGGCCGACGCCGCCGCCGGGACGCGGCGGCGCCGAGCCCAGGCCGGCGCCATCGTCGCCGACTTCGATGCAGAGGACCTTGTCCAGGCAATGCGCGCGCAGCAGGATCTCGCCGCCTTCGACCTTGGGCTCGATGCCGTGCATGACCGCGTTCTCGACCAGCGGCTGGACCAGCATCGGCGCGATCGCGCAGCTGCGGCAGGCGGCGTCGGCGTCGATGCGGTAGCGCAGGCGCCGCCCCAGGCGCACCGCCAGCACGTCGAGGTAGGCGCCGGCCAGGTCGAGTTCGGCGCCGACGCTGGCGTGCTCGGCGCGGCTGGCCGCCAGGCTGGCGCGCAGGAAATCGATCAGGCGCTCCAGCATGTGGCGCGCCTGCTCCGGCGCCGGACCGATCAGGCCGAGCACATTGGCCAGCGTGTTGTACAGGAAGTGCGGTTCGATCTGGGCCTGCAGCGCGCGCAGGCGGGCTTCGGCGACCAGGCGGCCGGCTTCGGCGATCTTTTCCTGCTGGCGCGCAGCGTCCGCATCGCGCGCCTGGCGCCGCGCGATGATGCCCAGCACGGTGATCATCAGGATCGCGATCAGTGCGCCGACGGGTAGCAGCAGCCCCAGCTTGCCGGGGTGCCGCAGCAGGGCATCGGGACCGCGCAACACCACCTCGGTCAGCGTAATGCCGAGCACGACGCAGCCGGCGATCAGCACACCCTGGCCCAGCAGCATCGGCCGGCTGCGGCGACCATAGGCTTCCGGCGCCGCCAGGCGCAGGGCCGCCAGCGCGCCGTGGATCAGGAAGCCGATCGCGTTCGAGGCCAGCAGCGTCATGCCAAGCCGTGGCAGGAGCGGCACCGTGCTGCCCGTCAGGACGCCGACGGCGAGCGTTACGGCCAGGCCGAGCAGGCTGCTCCACAGCAGCGTATAGACCAGATCGCGCGCGGTCGATCGCGGCCAGCGCCGGAACAGGGCGATGACTTCCAGTGGGTGAGCAGTGCGGGTAAGCGGGCTCGTCGGCATGCTGTCCTCCCTTGTTATGCTGCCAAGATACACTGTAGCCATGCGCGCGAGCGGGCAGGGCGGCATGCGACGAAGCGCCGTCCCGCGGCGCGAGATGCAGCGGGACGGCGCGAAATGGATGTCGCCAGACAAAAAAAATGCCGCCCAGCGAACCGGACGGCATGTTTTTCGGGTGTATCGGCTTAACTGTAACTGGTCCAGCTTTGCGGAATCTCGATCTGGCCGGACTGGGCAGCCTGCGCATAGGCGCGCATTTCGGCGACCATCGCTTCCAGTTGCTCGTTGCCGGGATTGGCCAGGAAACCCTTCATGCGTTCCTGGAGTGCGGCCTGCTGGTCGCGCCATTCATAACGGGACGACTTGCTCATACACCCTCCTTGCGGCGAACAGCCGTGCTTGTAATTGTATTTTCCATGGACATCCTCCTTCAAAGGTCTACAGCATGCCAGACGGGTCAACTCATCTCGGTGCGATCACGCACATTGACCTCGTCATTAACATTATAGTAACACACTGCGGTAGAAGAGCTCGAGGCGTCCCTCGAGTTCGTGCAGGGCATCGCCGGGCGTACCGGCTTGCGGGCAGATCAGGCTGCGCAACTGCTCGCCGCAAATGCAGGCCATCAGGAAGCCCGGCAGCAGGTCGAGCGGCACGTCGGGCCGCATCTGGGCGCGGATCTCGGGGCGGGCGAAGAAGCGCGCCAGCATTTCGCGGGTCTGGCGCGGACCGCCGTTCCAGAAGGCGTTCGCCAGCTCGGGATTGGTGGGCGCCTCGGCCAGCACCACGCGCTGCATCTCGACCGCCTCGTCCGACACCAGCAACTCGTGCATCTGGCGTGCGAAGTCGCCGACGATCTCGCGGAAAGGGCGTGGATCGGTGTCCATCGGCTGGCTGCGGAAGAAGCGGTCGCGCTTGGCGGCCAGCACGGCGCGCAGCAAGCCTTCCTTGCCGCCGAATTTCACGTAGATGGTGCGCACGGCAACGTGGGCGGCGCGCGCGATCGATTCCAGGCTGGTCTTGGTATAGCCGTTCCTCAGGAACAGGGTGCCGGCGATCTGCAGCAGTTCCTGCATGCGCGCTTCGACGTCGGCCGCCTTGGGCCGGCCGGCGGCTTTCCCCGGGCAACAGTCGGTGTCTTGCTTGAGTTTGTCCATGCTTCACACTGTAGGTCAAGATCAAATGAAATGCAACCGTTTCATTTCTTGACTTCGATTCGGCTTTGTCCAATAATGCGATCAACCCATTTCATTTTTTCTTCGGAGTCACATCCATGTCAGAGCAGCAAACCACGGTTCAGCAGAAACCGACAGCAGCCCCAGGCGCAGCACCTGCAGGCGGGGCCCCCGCCAATGCGGCCAAGGGTCCGCCGAAGCGTGTGCTGTTCGTGGTCGGCGTGATCGCCATCGCCGCCCTGGGCGTCGGCGGCCGCATGTGGTACCGCAGCGCCAACTTCGTCGACACCGAAAACGCCTACGTCACCGGCCACGTGCACCCGATGTCGTCGCGCATCCCGGGCGTGGTCACCAAGGTCATGTTCGACGACAACCAGATCGTCAAGGCCGGCGACGTGCTGGCCGAGCTCGATCCGGCCGACCAGCGCGTCAAGGTCGACCAGATCCAGGCCCAGATCGCCAGCGTGCAGCAGCAGATCATCCAGGCCGACGCTTCGGTCGAACAGGCGAAAGCCCAGGCATCGGCCGCCGGCGCCCAGGTCGCGCAGGCCCAGGCCAACCTTGTGCGCGCCAACCAGGATGCGACCCGTTTCGGCCAGCTCTACAACACCCAGATGAAGGCCGTGTCGAAGGCCGAACTGGACGCCGCCACTGCCGCGCGCGCCAGCGCCACCGCCGACGTGACCGCACGCCGCGACAACGCCAGCGCCGCCAGGGCCCAGATCAATGCCGCGGCTTCCGCGCGCGACGTGCTCAAGGCACAGGTGAAAGTGCTGCAGGCGCAGCTGAAGGACGCCGAACAGCAGCTCGGCTACAACCAGATCGTGGCGCCGGTGAGCGGCCGCATCGGCAAGAAGAACGTCGAAGTCGGCGCCCGCATCCAGCCGGGCCAGCAGCTGGCCGCCATCGTCCAGGACGACGTCTGGGTCACCGCCAACTTCAAGGAAACCCAGCTGCCG
>Ga0308160_10002557_pt1 | contig 21743 bp, 20 predicted proteins | sample PhyFR1_FD_201036 | JGI IMG/M metagenome (GOLD analysis project Ga0308160, IMG submission 201036) | Phyllosphere microbial communities from UC Gill Tract Community Farm, Albany, California, United States - DLSLF.R1 | ecosystem: Host-associated > Plants > Phyllosphere > Unclassified | place: USA...
AGGGATCGGCGATTATACGGCTGCTGCCATCAGTTCTTTTGCCGCAAAAGAGTTGCGGGCAGTGGTAGATGGAAATGTATTTCGCGTGTTGTCCAGGTTTTTTGGCATCGATCTGCCAATAAATAGTACTGCTGGTAAAAAGGCTTTTGGCGAACTTGCTTTTAAATTAATTCAGGGTCAGGATTCCTCCATTTATAACCAGGCGATCATGGAGTTTGGAGCCTTGCAATGCAAGCCCAAACAACCACTTTGTGAAACATGCCCGTTGCGGCCGGAATGCTTTGCTTATCAACATCAACAGACGCAGGTTTTACCCATAAAATTAAAAGCTAACCAGAAGAAGGTTCGGTTTTTTAATTATTTCCTGGTTGAAAAGGATGATCAGTTATTAATTAAACAACGCCAGGCGGGTGATGTATGGCAGCAGCTTTATGATTTTCCGCTTATTGAACTCCCTGGCGAATTGGCAGACCATGCCGATACCTTTAGTCTAAAGGTCCGGGAACTATTTGCTGAGGAGGTTGTGCTAAGTCCGATTGCCCAGGTTAAACACGTTTTAACACACCAAATTATATACGTGCAATTTTTTGCTTTAAACAATAATATAACTAACTTTAATACTACAGCAATGTTTAAATGGGTTAGCAGAGCCGAATTAAAGGAGTTGCCAATGCCAAATGTGATTAAAGAATTTGTTAAGTTTTATCTAACCAAAATATAAGTCCATGTCAGGTATCAATAAGGTAATTTTAGTCGGCCATTTGGGTAAAGACCCGGAAGTCCGACATTTAGAGGGGGGCGTTACGGTTGCCAGTTTTCCTCTGGCAACTTCCGAAAGCTATAATAAGGACGGAAAAAGGGTAGAGCAAACTGAATGGCACAACATTGTACTTTGGCGTGGGCTGGCAGAAGTGGCCTCAAAATACCTGACCAAAGGAAAGCTGGTTTACATTGAAGGTAAATTACGTACCCGCACTTTTGAAGACCGTGAAAAGGTTAAAAAGTATGTTACCGAGGTTGTCGCTGAGAACTTTACCCTGCTTGGCAGGAAAAGTGATTTCGAAAATACGACACCTGCAGCCGCGCCTGCGAAAACCGAACATGAATTTCATCCGGATCAAATAGACGACGATATACCATTTTAGGTTAACCTAAAATTTTACAAGCAGGGTCGCCTCCTTATTCAGTTAAGAGGCGACCTTTTTGCGTTTATCTATTTCCTGTATTCGACTATGAAGATTTCAACAGACCTGATCTAAGGGTGTTCATTGATGCGATACCATTGCGCTCCCGCTTCGCCCTTTCTTCGCTTCCTATCGAAGCGGTAGCGAAGAGATAGCGAAGCGGGAGCGAAGAGAAGACCTGCAAATGGATAGGCAAACAAAAAGCCGCAACACCAAAGGTGCGCGGCTTTCTTAAAACTTTGTGGTTTGGATTTACTTAATCCGGGTATAGAAGATATTAAGTCTGATTTTGTTGTTTGGATTGGTAAATGACCCGATTACGGACCGGCCTGCAGATGTTGGCAATGGCGACAGGTTAAAGTCGGCTGTTCCGGTGGTGGCTAAAAATGTACCATAATCTTGCGTTTTTCCATCTAAAAGATCTTGCAGGTAACTGGTTACAATGAATTTGTATTTCTTTGTGCTACCATCATATAACCCACCATAATCACTTAAAACACGTGGATCTGTGCTCAGGTTATCAGGAATATTAATCCTTTGACCGGCAATATCGTAACGGTATAAAGCAAGGCGTGGGGCCGGAACAAAAGGCGCAACATCATTACCAGCACTTATATCAATAACCAATTCAGCTTTGTTGATGATAACTTTACCACCTAACGATGCAATAAGGCTTGATAAATGCGGAAAACTAACTTTATTTCTTAAGCCAGTTGGCCCTTGAAGGTAAGTGGTTTCGTACTGAACGCCAGGATTGTTTAACTGCGTTTCAACAGCTGTGCCAGCATAGTTGTGTTTAATGGTTGCTGCAACAGGATTTACAGTATTGCTGACCGTAAATTTGGTTTTTACCGTATCAATAGCCGTTGTTACAGTGGCATTCTTTTCTTTGTAATACAGTTCAATACCAGAATTGGTTGTAGATAAGTCAAAAAATGGCATCGCGCCTATCCCTTGACTTTTTTCTTTGTTCACACTTACGTGTAAGCCTTTAAAGGCTTTGTTAAAGAAAGCAGAGTTTACAAATGAGCTGTTTGGTAACCTTAAAATGTTTTCGGTAATAAAGTTCTTATCAAGTTTGATTCTTAAGGCTTTCATCGTCTTTACGGTATCCGCAGCGCCTGAAACAACATCTGTAAACTTAACCGGTGTATTAGGCCTGATCCTTCCGGTAAAACTGCCGATTACGCCGTTTGGTGCAAAATCTGAAGTGGTGTTATAGGCCCAATTCTTATCGCTTTTAAATGAAGTTTGTAAGGACAGATTATCAGTTAATTGATGAACATCAACACTGTAGGTCGATGTAGAGTCACCGTAAAATTCAGTAGAATAAGGTAGTACCAGAACCGCAGAATCTAATACTGCATCTAATGCAAAAGTATATGCTGAACTTGGAACGTTTACACTCATGGCTAAACTGGACTCCGTAGTACCAAGAACAGGGTCTGTTAAATATCCAAGCGGATATCTTACCAGGCCACCGGTTGAGGTTGCCTCATCAACAAGTGTTTGTGTGTTGATGGTTAAGGTATCAATCAGTTGGCCCTCAATGGCGTTATCCGGATCTACGTCCAGGCCAATGGTATTAGAAGATTTGCAGGACGCAAAAAGAAAAAGACCTATCAACAGGGTTAATAAGTCTATTTTATAAAATTTCATAATTAATTAATAATGCTGTTAAGCTATTGATTCAAATTCTTCAGTTGAAATTTCTTCATACAGATTGTAGAAGTTTTCAAAATTTTCTGTTAAATTATAAGCTAAAGTTGGCTTATTTGAATCTTTAACAAATTTTAACACATCCGCTTCAAGCTTTTCATCTGCTAACACTACTGCATCCGAGTAAGTTATGGCGCCCATGTGCATGGCACTGCAGGTTGCTTTTTCAAAAACTTTGGTATCATCTTCAGTCATGGAACTCATCACTGCTTTTGAATAAAGTTTAGTATTAAGTGTTTCAGTAAAGCAGTTCTCGTAAACTGAATAGACTACTTTAGAATTCTTGAAAGTAGGATCGTTTTTATAGCTGGTTTTGATGTATACCGGTACCAATGACGTCATCCATCCATGACAGTGAACGATATCAGGTGACCAGCCTAATTTTTTAACTGTCTCCAGTGCACCTTTACAGAAGAAAATTGCTCTTTCGTCGTTGTCTTCATAAAATTTGCTTTCTTTGTCCCTGAAAACATACTTGCGGTGAAAATAGTCTTCGTTATCCAGGAAATAAACCTGCATGCGAGCTGCAGGAATAGAGGCAACCTTAATAATTAAAGGGTTATCATTATCATCGATAACGATATTCATGCCTGATAAGCGAATCACTTCGTGTAATCTATTCCTTCTTTCATTAATGTTTCCGAATTTTGGCATAAGAATCCGGATTTCGAATCCTTTGTCTTGCATTGCCTGAGGCAATTGGCGGGTAATTTCTGAAATTTTGGTAAGTTCGAGGAAAGGCGACATCTCGTGGGTAACGATCAGTAGCTTCGTTTTTGCCATCTCCATATTCGTAGATAAATTATGTTAAAGAAAAGATAATCAAGGCGCAAAGATAGCAAAAATATACCATTTATCAACTTCTTGGGCAAGATGTTTTGTTAGCAATTTATAAATAACCAACTTAGCCGCTTTAAATTTTAGAAGCTGTTTTGAAAGTAATTAATACGATAGCGGCATTGCAAATGCTGCTTGAGCCGGTTAAATCGGCAAACCAGAAAATCGCGTTGGTACCCACTATGGGCGCGCTTCATCCAGGACATGTTTCGCTTATTAAAGTTGCGCAGCAACGGGCAGATTTTGTAGTCTGCAGCGTTTTTGTTAACCCAACGCAGTTTACAGATCCAAAAGATCTTGAAAAATATCCAAGGCCGGTAGATCATGACATTAAAATGCTGGAAGAGGCGGGTTGTGATGTTGTATTTATGCCGTCGGTAAAAGAGATGTACCCGAGTCCGGAAACCTGGCAGATCGATTTAGGTAATGCAGAGTTTTTGCTGGAGGGTGCTTACCGTAAAGGTCATTACCAAGGGGTAACCCAAATTGTAAAAAAACTGTTTGATGCGGTCACTCCGGACCTCGCATTTTTTGGTCAGAAGGACTTTCAGCAGGTGCTGATGATTCAAAATATGGTCAGATATTTTAATCTTCCCATCAAAATTGTTACCTGTCCAATTATTCGTGAATCTGATGGTTTAGCCATGAGTTCCAGGAATATTCATCTATCTGAGGAAGATCGGGCACATGCGCTTGTATTGAATAAAGCATTAAAGCACGTAAAAAATCATTTCGGCGTAAAAAGCATTACGGACCTGGAGACGGAGGCACGCGATATGATCAATCATACACCTGGGGTTAGCCTGGATTATTTTAGTATTGTGAATGGTTATACGCTTGAGCCAGAGCAGAATAAGCAGACTGATCATCTGGTTGCGCTTGTTGCAGCCAAGGTTGGTGAAACCAGGTTGATTGACAATGTGCTGTTAAATGATTAAAATATTTCTGATTTAAAAATAGCTAACTTTGCAGTATGATTATCCAGATATTAAAGTCTAAAATTCACCGTGTAAAGGTGACACAGGCTGAACTGAACTATGTTGGAAGCATCACTATTGATGAAGATCTAATGGATGCTGCTCAGATTATAGCGAACGAAAAAGTTCAGATCGTTAACAATAACAATGGTGAGCGGTTTGAAACTTATGTAATAAAGGGTGAGCGTGGTACCGGAATGGTTTGCCTGAATGGTGCTACAGCAAGAAAAGTGCAGGTTGGAGATATCCTGATCATTATGTCCTACGGTTCTCTTCCAATTGAGGAAGCGAAAAAATATCATCCTATCTTGGTCTTCCCTGACGACAATAACCACTTATTGAAATAGTTGCAATAGCGGTGCTTTTGAAAAATTGCTATGCAGCCATAATAATTAGTGCAGAAATACTAAATTTGGCGAAGGCAATTTTTCTTAAACATATATTATGCAGTTTCAATTAAGTGAAGAACAATACATGATTCAACAAGCTGCGCGCGATTTTGCGCAGACTGAATTAAAACCCGGAGTTATTGAGCGGGATGAACATCAGAAATTTCCGGCAGAGCAGGTAAAGAAACTTGGCGAATTGGGATTTCTTGGTATGATGGTAGACCAGAAATATCATGGAAGTGGTTTAGATGCGCTTTCTTATGTGCTTGTAATGGAGGAGCTGTCGAAAGTTGATGCTTCTGCTTCTGTTGTCGTTTCGGTAAATAACTCACTGGTTTGTTACGGACTGGAGGCTTATGGAACTGAAGCGCAGAAAGAGAAATATTTAAAGCCACTTGCATCAGGTGAACAGATTGGTGCTTTTTGCCTGTCTGAGCCAGAAGCAGGATCTGATGCAACATCTCAACAAACCACTGCAGAAGATAAAGGTGATTACTATCTGTTGAATGGAACTAAAAACTGGATCACCAATGGTGGTACAGCTTCCACTTACCTGGTGATTGCACAAACGGATAAATCGCTTAAACATCGTGGTATTAATGCTTTCATTGTTGAAAAAGGCATGGAAGGATTTACTATTGGACCAAAAGAAAATAAATTGGGCATCAGGGGTAGTGATACACATTCATTGATGTTTAATGATGTTAAGGTTCCGAAAGAAAACCGTATCGGTGAAGAAGGCTTCGGATTTAAATTTGCGATGAAAACTTTAGAAGGTGGTAGGATTGGTATCGCGGCGCAGGCCCTGGGTATCGCTGCCGGTGCCTATGAGCTTGCTGTAGCATATGCCAAGCAAAGAAAATCATTTGGTAAGCCAATAGCTGATCATCAGGCCATCGCATTTAAATTAGCAGATATGGCTACTCAAATTGAGGCCGCCAGAATGCTCGTTTACAAAGCAGCATGGTTGAAGGACCAGGGTTTGCCTTACATACTTGCGGGATCAATGGCGAAGTTATATGCTTCAAAAGTTGCCATGGATGTTACGGTAGAAGCAGTTCAGGTACATGGTGGTTATGGTTTTGTAAAGGAATATCATGTAGAGCGTATGATGCGGGATGCTAAAATCACGCAGATATACGAAGGAACCTCTGAAATACAAAAACTTGTAATTTCAAGAGAGATCCTTCGATAAGCATTTAGTCTTTGCTGAATACGGAGCCAAAAATCGCTTTCATAATGGCAACCACGATGGCTAAAATTGCTGCGGCAAAGAAACCTGAGGTATGAAAACCATCCATAATGTTGTCTACCAATAAAATCATCAGAACGGTGATGATAAAGGAAAATAACCCCAAGGTGAGTATGGTAATTGGAAAGGTTAATATGCGTAAGACAAAGCCAAGCGTAGCATTGGCTACTGCGATAAGCACCGCGGCCAGTAATGCTGAGCCAAAGCCGTCTACCTGTACACCTGGAACAATGTATGAGGCGATTAGCATAATAAGGCCCATGAATAACAGTTCGATAATGAATCTCATAAGTAATGTTAAAATTTAATTGTTGTTTAGTTGTTTTTGTTGTTTTTTTCTGCGTTGCTTGTAATGATACAAAAAGTAAGCCGCTTGATATCAACTTTACCGAGGATAGCACCATGATTCGGATCAAAAATATTGATCCGGTTGGATTACATCAGATTAAGAACGGAGATTTAAGCGATTCTGTAGTACAGCGAATGGTGCAGGTTTTGGAGTCACCAATGGCGGGAGACAGTAGCGGACAGGAGCTGATGTTAATGGGTAAAATCTATGCAGACTCCAGCGGACTGTTGTTCCGGCCGGCTGAACCTTTTGAAAGGGGACGTCGCTATATGGTGCTTACCTTCATCAATTCCAAATTCGGTGATTTACAGTCGCTCATCCAAAGCAGGACTAAATTCAGCATGGCTCCAAACCAGAAGATCCTGCAGCGATAAGCTCCGGAAATCCGGTTGTAGTGATCCAGCTGCTGTAACCACTTGATTTTTAAATTAAAATATATTACCTTTGTGCTCTAATGGAGGATGAGAGGGGACAAAGGTCCCCTCTTTTCTTTTGTTAAAATTTTGATATGCAAGTAGAAAATAGAGTAAAAGAGTTAATTGAGGAAAAGATTTCGGACAGACCGGAATTGTTCCTGGTTGAAATCAAAATGCTTCCGAACAATAAGCTAATTATTCATGTTGATGGTGATGAGGGGATAAGCATTCAGGACTGTGCAGCGATAAGCAGACATGTTGGATTTCATCTTGAAGAAGAAAACGTTATTGAACAAGCATACAATTTAGAGGTATCATCGCCAGGTGTTGGTGAGCCACTTAAATTGAAGCGTCAGTACTTCAAAAATATTGGTCGTGAATTGAGTGTTAAATTTTCGGATGGTTCAAAAAAAGAAGGTAAATTGTTGTCAGTAACTGAGGACGCCATCACCATAGAAGAAAGCATTAAAGAAAAAGGTAAAAAGGCAAGATTGCAGGAGACTGTGATTGGCTTTGATCAAATAACAGAAACAAAGGTTTTAATTTCATTTAAATAAAAATGAGCAATATTAATTTAATCGATTCATTTCAGGAGTTTAAAGACTTCAAGAACATCGACCGTCCGACAGTAATCAGTGTACTGGAAGAGGTATTTCGTAGCATGTTACGCAAGAAATACGGTACTGATGAGAATTGTGACGTCATCGTAAACCCTGATAATGGTGATTTGGAGATCTGGCGTACCAGGAAAGTGATGGAAGATGGGTTTTCTGAAGATGATGACCTTGAAATTGAACTATCTGAGGTTAAACAACTGGATCCGGATATGGAAGTTGGCGACGACTACATTGAGCAGATTACCTTAGAAAGTTTTGGCCGTCGTGCGATTCTTGCCGCTCGTCAGACCTTGGTTTCAAAAGTATTGGAACTAGAGAAAGATGAAATTTTCAAAAAATATAAAGACCGCGTTGGTGAGATTGTAACTGGTGAAGTTTACCAGGTTTGGAAAAAAGAGACACTTATTCTGGACGATGAGGGCAACGAATTGATGATGCCTAAAACGGAGCAGATTCCTGCCGACTATTTCAAAAAAGGAGATACGGTACGTGCGGTAATCTCTAAAGTAGATATGGTAAATGCTACGCCAAAAATCATCATCTCGAGAATTGCACCTGAGTTTCTTCAAAGGTTATTTGAAATTGAAGTACCTGAAATCTTTGACGGCTTAATCACCATCAAGAAAATTGTTAGGGAACCAGGAGAACGTGCTAAGGTAGCTGTTGAATCTTATGACGACCGTATTGATCCGGTTGGCGCATGCGTTGGTATGAAAGGTTCACGTATCCATGGTATTGTTAGAGAATTGAAAAACGAGAACATTGACGTGATTAACTTCACAAACAATGTTTCTTTATATATCCAAAGGGCATTAAGTCCGGCAAAGATTACCTCAATCAAGCTTGACGATGTTACTAAACATGCTTCTGTATATTTGAAACCAGACCAGGTTTCATTAGCCATCGGTAGAGGCGGACATAACATTAAACTTGCTGGTAAACTAACTGGCTACGAAATTGATGTGTACCGTGAAGCAGGTGAAGAAGATGAAGATGTGGATATCGAAGAATTCTCAGATGAAATCGATAGCTGGATCATTGATGAGTTAAAAGCCATCGGATGTGATACTGCAAAGAGTGTATTAACACTTTCAGTTGACGAACTGGTTAAACGTACCGACCTGGAAGAAGAGACGATAAAAGAGGTTATCAGTATCTTAAGGTCAGAGTTTGAATAATGGTTTATTTATTTGTAAATCCGGTTTTGTATTCTTTTAACAGATTAGAAAATAGGGTTATATGTGTCGCCAAAAATTAAAAACAAATTGCGAGAACATGAAATAAACAAGAATAAACGTTACTTTTGTATAAGAATTAAGAAAAAATAGGATATCAATGTCAGACGACAAACCAATAATTTTATTTAAAGCAGTTAAGGAACTTAACGTCGGAATCGCTACGGCTGTAGAGTTCCTGGAAAAGAAAGGCTTCTCTGTGGAAAATAAACCCACTACTAAACTATCTCCTGAGATGTATGACTCTTTATTGAAAGAGTTTCAGGGAGACAAAATTGTAAAAGAAGAAGCTAATCAAATTGTTATAGGTAAAATTCGTCGTGATGAGCCTGAAGTAACGGAAAGAGTTGCTGAAGCACCTAGAAAAAATGTTGATTTTGAAAGTGAGGGGATTTTAGTTAAGAACCTTAACGCACATCCACATACACCTGCTACTCATGCAGAAAAGCCGAAGGAAGAGCCAATAGCTGCTCCTCAGCCTAAAGCAGAGGCGCCTGTAACGCCAACAGTGGTTAAGGCGGAAGAAAAGCAAGAAGAAGGAACACTTCCCGGTGTAAAGATTGTAGGTAAAATCAATCTGGATGATTTGAATTCTAAAACCAGACCATCTAAGAAAGAAGAACCTGCTCCTGCGCCTGTTGTTCCAGCTACTCCTGCTCCTGAAGCACCGAAAGCAGTTGAACCAGAGGCTGCAAAGCCGGCTGTTGTGGAATCCGTAAAAGAAGAAAAAGCTCCTGAGGCTCCAAAAGAAGTTGTTGCTGAGGCACCAAAGCCAGTTGAAAAACCGGTTGAGGCTCCAAAACCTGCTCCTGTTGCAACCCCTGAGCCACCGAAGGCAGATAAACCAGATGAAGTTGAAGTAATTAAAGCTCGTTCGGTTAAATTATCTGGTCCTAATATTATTGGTAAAATTGTTTTACCAACTACACCGGAAAGAAAGTCTCAGCCTGTTGCATCTTCAAATGAAAGTGCAGAGGCTAAACGTAAACGCAAGCGTAAAAAAGCACAAGGTATTAACCCGGTACAAGGTCAGGGTTCAGCTGGTGGAAATACACCGCAAGCTGGTCAGCATACTCCTGCTAAACCTGCTGGCGCACCTACTTTTACCAACAGACCTGATTTCAGGAACAACACAAACAACACAGCTAATAGACCTAACTTTAGAAATGCCAGACCGGGTGCTCCGGGTGGTTCTAAAGAAGAACCTACAGAAAAAGAAATACAAGATCAGATTAAAGCAACACTTGCTCGTTTGAGTGGTGCTGGTAAATCTGGTAAATTTGCACAAAGGGCAAAACTTCGTCGTCAGAAACGTGACGATGTAGCCATGACAGCGGAAGAGGCTGCAATGGAACAAGAACTTCAATCCAAAGTATTACGTGTTACCGAGTTTGTTACGGCAAATGAGCTGGCAAATATGATGGACGTACCGGTTACCAAGATTATTGGAACTTGTATGAGTTTGGGCATGTTCGTGTCAATCAACCAACGTTTGGATGCAGAAACGCTAACCATTGTTGCTGATGAATTTGGATACGAAATTCAGTTTGTTAAGCCTGATGATGAGAGTGATTCAATAATTGAACAAGAAGATGCTCCGGAAGATTTAGTTCCAAGAGCGCCGGTTGTGACCATTATGGGACACGTGGATCATGGTAAGACATCCTTGCTGGATTATATCCGTAAGGCGAATGTGGTTGCCGGTGAAGCAGGTGGTATTACCCAGCACATTGGTGCTTATATGGTAACAACCCCTACTGGCAAACAGGTAACCTTCCTGGATACTCCGGGTCACGAGGCCTTTACGGCGATGCGTGCACGTGGTGCCAAGGTTGCGGATATTGCAATTATTGTTGTTGCTGCGGATGACGCGGTGATGCCACAAACTAAAGAGGCCATCAACCATGCGCAAGCAGCTGGTGTACCTTTAGTGTTTGCATTTACAAAGATTGATAAACCAGGTGCAAACTCTGAAAGAATCAGAGAGCAACTGTCTCAAATGAATATCCTGGTAGAGGATTGGGGTGGTAAATTCCAATCGCAGGAAATCTCTGGTAAGAGTGGTTTAAATGTGGATCTATTGCTTGAAAAAGTATTACTTGAAGCAGAATTACTTGAACTGAAAGCAAATCCTGCTAAACGTGCTACTGGTAGTGTAATTGAAGCGACCCTTGATAAAGGACGTGGTATTGTGACTACTGTATTGGTACAGGCAGGTACATTGAAAATTGGAGATCCGATTTTAGCGGGTAGCTATAGTGGACGTGTTAAAGCATTATTCAATGAGCGTGGACAGAAAGTAACGGAGGCTGGTCCTTCAGTACCGGTTCAGGTATTGGGTATGCAGGGTGCACCTACTGCTGGTGATAAGTTTAATGCATTAGACAGTGAAGTTGAAGCACGTGAGATTGCAAACAAACGTCTGCAGTTAATGCGTGAGCAGGGACTACGTACGCAGAAACACATTACACTTGATGAGATTGGAAGACGTCTTGCTATCGGTAACTTTAAAGAGCTTAATCTGATTGTTAAAGGTGATGTGGATGGTTCAATTGAAGCATTATCTGACTCTTTACTTAAATTATCAACTGAAGAGATTCAAATCAACATCATTGGTAAAGCGGTTGGTCAGATTTCAGAATCTGATGTATTACTTGCTTCTGCATCTGATGCGATCATCATCGGTTTCCAGGTTCGTCCGTCATCCGGTGCCAGAAAGCTTGCTGAGGCAGAGCAAATCGATATCCGTTTGTACTCTATCATCTATGATGCGATCAATGAAATCAAAGCAGCGATGGAAGGTATGTTAGCTCCTGAATTTGAGGAGAAAATTACAGCCAACGTGGAGATCAGAGATGTATTTAAAATCACTAAAGTTGGTACGATTGCAGGTTGTATGGTTCTGGATGGTAAGATCACCAGAAACAGTAAAATCAGAATTGTACGTGATGGTGTGGTTGTTTACACAGGTGAACTTGCTTCATTGAAACGTTATAAAGATGACGTGAAAGAAGTGAACGCAGGTTACGAATGTGGTCTGAATATTCATAACTTCAATAACATCGAAGTAGGTGATATTGTAGAAGCTTACGAACAAGTAGAAGTAAAAAGAAAACTGTAACCAGTTTTAATTAATAACACACAAGAAATCCTTATCTATTCATTTAGATAAGGATTTTTATTTTTGCATTGTCGCGTTTGACTGGTCATTTACGTAATAAAAAAATGATTTCTATAATTATATCTTCCTCCAATCCTGAATATTTAAGTGCCGTTAAAAAGAATATAGACGCCACTGTAGGCATTCCTTATGAAGTTCTTTCCGTTGATAACGCTGATGGTAAACGCGGCATCTGTGAGGTCTATAATGACGCAGGAGCCAAAGCTCAATATGATGTCCTTTGCTTTATGCATGAGGATGTCATTCTACATACGCAGGACTGGGGTAAGAAGGTAGTAGAGATTATGCGTGATCCGGAGATTGGGTTATTGGGGATTGCGGGATCGACATATAAGTCATTGACACCCGGGGGCTGGGCTTGTCTGGGTATAGAGGAGCGTAGAATAAAAGACAACATCTTGCAACGACACAAGTTTTCTGATCAGAATACAAAGCATAGCTATCATAATTCCGATAATGAGCACTTATCATTGGTTGCTGCGGTTGATGGCGTTTGGCTATGTACAAGAAAAAACATTTTCGAGGAATTCAAATTTGATGAAACTCGACTAAAAAGGTTCCATGGCTACGACGTCGACTATTCTTTACAAGTTGGTTATAAGTATAAAGTAGGTGTAACTTTTGACATCCTGCTCGAACATTTCTCAGAAGGCAATTACTCAAAAGAATGGCTGCATGAAATATTAGTGCTCCATGAAAAGTATAAAAACTACTTACCGCTGGCGGTTGAAGATATTCCTAAAAAGGAATTACGGCGAGGGGAAAAGGCGGAAGCTAAAACATTAATGAAAAAGCTTTCTGCTTACGGGTATTCCAGATTGGAACGGGTAAAGGTGCTTTGGAGATATAATTTATTTAAGGTGTTAGGGATTAAACTGTTTGTACTTTTCCATGTTAATATCATCCTTAATCGATACTAAAGCCAAATCCTATTGATAGCTGATTAAGGCCATTTCATTTGTCTGAGATATTTATACAAGTACTTAAGGCTTTTTAATTTTCCTTTTTTATACCTCGGGAAGAATAACCTGAACTCGTTTAAAAGGAAAAAATATAACTTGATTGAATGTTGCGAAGATAAATCTTGAACTAGCACTGATTTTAATTCTGACAAAAAGTCTTTGTCTGGCTCTTTAATCCCTTTGTAGTTGAGGAAGTTCTCCAAAGCTGTGATGATTGTATTCGTAGCAATCTTCCGGAATTGTTTTCGACTTACTTCAAATTCACCCTCAATGGTTTTAATGACAGATTGACGATGAACCCTGTAATAAGTAAGTACTTCATTACAATACGTCAATTTTCCCTCATACAACATGACAAATCCAAACCACCAATCATAAAAGCTTTTTTGTGGTATTGGTAACAATAAATCTAATGCTTCCCGCCGAAATAGTAACGTATGTCCTGTTACGAAATTTGCCAGTAAAATATTTTTGTAGTGATTATAGTTCTCATGATTTTTATCAAGTATAAATGTTCCGAGTATATTGTCATTTTCATCAATATACCCTGAATTTGCATAGACCATTAAGCTATCATTTATACCAGCTAATAATCGCTCGATTTTTTGTTCAAGCCAAATGTCATCCTGATCGCTGATCGCTATATAAGTACCTAAACACAGGCTTACTGCTTTTTCGAAATTCTTATTAAACCCCAGGTTTACATCATTTTGAAACAACTTAATTCTAAGATCATTTTTCTGGTAGGACTTGATGATATCTACAGTCTGATCAATTGATCCGTCATCAACTACAATGAGTTCGATATTCTTATATGTTTGCCTTAGGATGCTCTCAATTTGCCGGGCAAGATACTTTTCGCCATTATAAGTGCACATCGCGATAGAAACCAAAGGCAATTGTTGAGACATATTATTCAATCATTTATTCTTTTATAAATGTTTTTAATCTCTTTGAGATTGAATCCACCTTAAACTCAAATGGCAGCAAATGATACAATGTTAATCTGGCCTTTTCCTTGCGGCGTTTAGAGAAGGAGAAAAGGTAATTAAAGGGGGTGATAATTAATAAAAAGAGCCAGATATCGGGACGGTTTCTGGTCTTTACCACCGCCCGCATGGCAGATGTATACTTTCGTAATATTACATCGGACTCTCTAAATTCCCGGATTTGCTTTCCTTCCAGAAACTCTTTGTTGAGTTTTCGTTCTGGAATATAGTGACGGTATACCAAGTCATCATCGTAATAAATCCGGTAACCTTTTAATATCAGTCGCATGCAGTATTCGGTATCTTCTGCAAAGATGATGTTGAATTCGGCACATTCCGGTAAGAAAGAATCATACCGTTCGTACATTTTTAGATATAAAGAACGTTTGGTGCACATGCCTGCACCCCATAACACAGCCCTTGGTTTTATAATACCAGTTGCCGGTGCCTGCGCACCCACTGCATAAGCATACTGATAATCCTTAAACCAATCAGGTAATGCTACACCTTTAGTTTCGGGTATTCCCCGCCCGCCCATGGCACCAATATCCGCCCGGCTATCAAGTAGGTTATATGCACGACTTGCGTAGTCTGGAGCCAGCCAATTGTCGTCATCACAAATAATTAAATATTCATAAGATGCTTCTTTTACGGCAAGCTGGATGGCATAAAGTTTACCTGGCTTTTGCTGAATGATCACTTTGAAGCCAACTCCTGAATGGCCAAATTGATCCCATGCCTTTTGGGCTACTTGTGCGGAGTCATCAACAGAGTTATTATCTACAATGACCAGTTCCCATTTAATTTCTGGCGCCAGCTGCTGTTTCGCTATATGTTGAATGGTATCCGTTAAGTTGGCAGAACCATTATAGGTGCTGATTATAATTGATACACCCTTAATCATGCTTATTGTTTTTGAAGTTGTTCCAGACCGCTGTAGGTAGTAATTTAAGCATGCTTGCTTTTGGAGTTAGCGGATGTGAAAATAAATCACTGATGACTTTCTTATTCGCAGGCTCTATCGTGTTTTTCACCAACCAGTATGCTTTAAATTGTTTTTTAAAAGCAGCAGCGTAGGTGCGCTCCGTTATCAATTTTCTATTGTACATCCAGTTTATAATCTGCAAAATTTCAACAAAGTTTAAACCGCTTCGATACGCACCCGTACTCACATCTTTTTCATGTTTTCTGAAATAATTCAGCAACTTGCCGCTGATGTGAATGTTTCCCTGCATTGCAATTTCAGCCCAGAACAGCTGGTCTCCTGAAAACTTGAAATTGGTGTAATCTTTAGAGATTTTTTCATGGGCTTCTTTCCGGAAAATCGCCATGCTTGCGTTGTAGACAGACACCTTTACTGCAAGAAAATCATTGAAGAAAGTTTTGCTGTCTACCATCTCCGATAACCGGGGATGCTGGGACTGCCATTTAATGACTTCATTGTCGTCAACACAGTAAAGCTGGCAATAACTTAATACACAATTGGGGTCTTGGGTAATGCCTTCAAGCAGGACTTCCAGCAGGGTAGGTTCGCACCAGTCATCGCTTTCCGCCACCCAGATAAATTTTCCTTTTGCAAGGGTCAACCCTTTTTCCCATTGCAAAAAGGGACTTCCTGTATTACTTTCGTTAATTACGATGTGGCTAATTTTAGGATTTGAAGCATAAGTTTCAATAATTTCCTTGCTTCCATCTGTTGAACAATCATCCAGAATAATCACTTCAAAATCCTGAAATGTCTGGTTAAGTACTGAATCTATCCGCTGCCTTAGGTAAGGGGCATGGTTATAATTAGGAATAATTACGGATACATCCATAAATAGAATTAATCATTTAGTGCTTGAAGTGAATTCAGTTTATTGTACAGTCCTTTCTGAGCTATAAGTTCTCTGTGACTGCCCGTTTCAACGACACAACCTTTTTCAATAACGACAATTATATCTGCATTTTGGATGGTGCTTAATCGGTGCGCAATGATTATTGAGGTCCTGTTTTTCATTAAATTATTTAGTGCATCCTGAACCAGTTTTTCGGATTCCGTATCCAGTGCTGAAGTCGCCTCGTCCAGCAACATAATCGGTGGGTTAGCCAATACAGCTCTTGCAATACATATCCGCTGCTTTTGACCGCCGGAAAGCTTATTTCCACGGTCGCCTATATTGGTTTGATAACCTTGATCTGTATTCAGAATAAATTCATGCGCATTTGCAATTTCTGCTGCTGCAATAATCTCTTCCATGGTGGCATCTGGTTTACCAAAAGCAATGTTATTGTAAATGCTGTCATTAAATAAAATAGATTCCTGATTAACAGTACCCATTTGCTGACGGAGGCTATCAACCTTTACATCTTTAAGATCATAACCATCAATTGTAATACGTCCATCTAATGGGTCATAAAACCTGGATATCAAATCCATCAATGTGCTTTTTCCACCACCTGAAGGGCCCACAAGTGCAACCGTCTGACCTTTTTTAATGGTCAGGTTTACACCCTTTAATATGGGCTTGTCTCCATAATTGAAACTAACTTGCTCTAATTTGATGCTATCCTGAAACTGAGGCAGTGTCACCGCATTAGGTTTGTCGATCATTTGTGGTTTGGTGTCTATCAACTCCAATACACGCTCACCTGCAGCGATACCCGAATGGATGCCACTAAAGGAATCAGCTATGGCCTTAATCGGTTGCATAACCTGTGAAAACATGGCGATATAAACCAAAAATTTTGGAGCAGTCAAATCACTTTGATTGGTCAAAATCATCGTTCCACCGTACAGCACAATAAAAACAACTACCAAAACACCCAAGGTTTGGGAAACCGGTGATCCGAGTTGCTGACGTCTAACCATTTTACGGGTTAGATTTGAATAAAAGATATTCTCATTCTGAAACTTTGTTTTAATCCTTTCGGTTGCGTTAAAGGCTTTAATGATTTTAATGCCGACTAATGATTCATCAAGAAATCCAATCATCCGGCCAAATGATTCATGAGCCTGCGTAGCCTGCTGTTTAAGCCGTTTTACGATTTTACTGATAATGAAACCTGAAATCGGAATTACCAGTAAGGAAAACAAGGTAAGTTGTACCGAGATGGATAGCAGCACTGCAATATAGAAGATCAGCTGTACAGGTTCTTTAAAAACAACCTGCAAAGTATTTGTAACTGTAAATTGAACAACCTGCACATCCGAGGCAACTTTAGAAATGATGTCACCTTTACGTTCGTTGGTGAAATAGCCGATTTGCAGGTCCATGATGTTGTCGAAAACACGTCTTCTTAGATTCAAAAGCATGTGTACCCTAAGGTCTTCCATGAAACGCTGCGCAAAATATCTGAAGAAGTTGGCCAGAAATACAACCACCACGATAGCAACACAAACAATCTTTAATGTCTCTACCCGTCCATAGGTTACGGTATAGTATTTAATGAAATCACTAAATCTGCCAATTAAGTCAAAAGAAGAAGCTTTTTCTAAAATTGATGATTTCGTGGGCACATCACCGCTATCCATAAACAAGGTTTCCAGCAACGGACCCAATAGTGTTAGTAGAGAAGTGCTAAAAAATGCTGCTAATATGGTGGCAATAGCATATGGAATAGCAAATTTCTCTATGGGTTTAGCAAAGGATAAAAGTCGGAAGTACGTTTTCATTTAATCGAATAAAATGTAAAAATACGATTTATCCCTACTTTTAAGGTTAAACTTGAGCAAACCCGTCTGTAGTATACAATAGTCTTTCCGTTCTTGTTCTTCTATAAATGACATCGTTTCGCACTGTATTGTTCCTGCAGTGCACATTATGGTGAATATGAAATGCCAAAGCGGCCCATTTCAATCGTTTTCTTTTTATGCCTGCGTGTAACAATCTTGCGCCAAATTCATAATCTTCTCCACCCCAGCCTTTAAAGCTATTGTAGTAGCCGTTCACAGCTATGTAGTCAGCTTTCCAGAATGCAAGATTACAGCCCTTAATATGAAAAGGATCAGAAAACCCGATATCGAAAATCTTCTTCATAAAAGGGAATCTGAGGGCATTGAATCTGTTCTTTAATCCTGCAGAAAAGAACGATAGCTTTACATCCTTTGTCTGCAACATCTCCATGGTTTTTGTTTCTGTTAGTAAAGCCCTGCTGCCCTGTACAAAATGCCCTTGTTCTGCAGATTTAAGATGGTCGGCAATAAAATTCTGATGGATCAATATGTCGCCGTCAATTTCTATGATATATTCCGACTCTACTTGTTTTACAGCCTTATTTAAAATAATACTTTTTCTGAAACCATGATCCTCATGCCAAACATGCTTCACCGGCACCGGAAACTTCCTTGCATACCGTTCAATTAACTTCTTGGTATCCTGAGTAGATCCATCATCTGCAATTACCACTTCATCCGGAAGCTTGCTTTGTTTGAGTATACTTTTAAAAACCAGTTCCAGGGCTTCAGGCCAGTTATAGGTTGATATCAGGAGCGCAATTGTTGGATTGTTTGACATGTAAATTAGCTAAGGTCAATAATTAATGGGATTCAACAATTTTGTAGTTACGGTATTCAAATAATCTGATACCGGTTAAATCTTCAAATTTCTGGAGCATTAATCTTCTAAAATTCATATTGACTGAAATTTTGCTTAAGTCTTCTTCAAATTTCCAGTTCGTTGCTTCGATTCTTTTTGCAATTGCAGCGGGGTGTGTATCCGTAAATTTTACAAGACGGTCAGCATTTCTCATGTCGAATACTTTTTGTGGTGGAAAATTTTCTTCCACCCAATCTTCACTCTGATAGTATTTATTGAAATTTCTAACTTTCCCCTGAAGGTCAGCCGGAGTTTTAACCCAACCATAATGAAAGACATAAGCGTCAATCAATTTCACACGAAGTTTTCTGTCGTTTATGCGGAAGCCCTGAGCATCCCGGTAAGAATGGATTCCAGGTAAGTTTTTTAGTATCCGGATTTCTCTTCTATACCATCGCCGAGACTCGGCTACATAATCATAAGATGCATAAAAATGCTTATATTTCAGTAAGAGTGCTTCTACATCATCATTTTTCAGATTGCTAAGCATCTCTCTTTTTATTACCGGCAGATATTTCTCGTGGATGCATTCATCACCCTGAATGTAAATCATCCAGTCGGTGTCCTTTTCTATAGCAGCAATCGCTTTATTGGTTTCTTCTGCAAAGACTCTTCCGCCTTCTTTTAAGCGATCATCCCATACGGTTTTAACGATCCTGATTTTATTTGATGGAATGTTTTCAATAAGCTCGGTAGTTCCATCATTAGAATCACCAACTGCAACAACGAATTCATCACACAATGGCAATACAGAATTTATCGATTCTACAATCGGATAATCGTTTGCTATGGCATTTCTTATAAAAGTGAATCCTGTTACCTTCATTAATGTTTATGTTTTGTAGAATTGGAACTGTTCGGTCGAGCAGGCATTGCAGCCATATGATATAAAACAGTGCCAAAAATAACCTGGTAATTTGCCTTATAACGATATGTGAAACAAAAACGCTACAAACCTTTTAAAACCGGTGTCGTTATTTGTTGTTTCTTCCAGTGTTCAGCACGACTGGTGTACATCAACTTACTTAAGGGATACTTAAAGCGCAAGTGTTTATTGTAATCATATCCCAGTACACGGTGCGGAATGTTTGGGTTGTTTGCCATGCAGGCATTAATTGCATTACTATAAACCTGAGGGCCGGTCATTTTATGCACGTCATGAGGATACCGGTTATTCCGGATGTTATCCAGGACCATTTCCAATGTCTTTTTAAGGAAAGGGTGATTTGGTTCAAAAACCAAGGCCCATTGTACATATAAACCTGGATTTCTTTCTTTCGAAATTACAGCAACATCATCTGGACGAATGAAATCATCCAGGCGACCATTGATTGCGCTGTCGAGATCCAGGTATATGCCGCCTTCTTTTAAAAGTAAGGCATAGCGGAAAAAGTCAGCTTTAGCAGCACCGATATGGAGTTTTTGATATTGTATATATATATCCAGATCGAAGTTGTTCTTCAAAAAAAGTTCAATGGCCGCATCATCATAAAATTTATAAGTATACTCAGGATTTCTTTTTCTAAATCTTGAGATGTGCCACCGGGTGATAAAGGGTAGTTTATCTGTTTTGAAAGTCTGGTGTATAATTTTAGGGATGGGCATATAGTAGGAGATAAACAATGCAAAGGTAATCAGCAAAATCAATTGACGTGCAGGCTTGCTAATTTTCTATCTCAGAACCAAAATTGAGGATATTTATATTTCTTTGTAAACAAACCCGATTGATGGATACAATTGATTCACTCCTAAATGGAATTAAGCAAGGTAACTTTATAAGTATTGCCCGTGCGCTCACAATTGTAGAAAATAATCTTTCTGCAGCTGAGGACTTACTCCGGTCCCTGCAACCCGATGCCAGGAAACCAATCATTGGAATCACCGGTCCGCCTGGCGCGGGGAAAAGTACATTGGTTAACGCCATCACCACCGAATTAACGGGCCAAGGTAAACGTGTAGCCATTCTCGCAGTTGATCCAACATCACCTTTCAACTTCGGCTCCCTTCTTGGCGACCGGATCCGGATGTCCCAGCAGTTCAATAACCCTAATGTATACATCCGTTCTGTAGCAACAAGGGGCGCTTTGGGCGGTATCTCCACAAAAACCATGGAGATGGTTGATGTATTGGCATCTGCTAATTTTGACCTGATCATTGTGGAAACTGTTGGCGTTGGACAATCTGAATTGGAAATTGCAGGTTTGGCCGAGCGAACTGTTGTGGTGTTGGTACCTGAATCGGGCGATGAAATCCAAAACATTAAATCCGGGTTAATGGAAATCGCTCAGGCATTTGTAGTTAACAAATCTGATCGCGAAGGCGCCTCCTTATTTGCCAATAATTTGTTAAAACTTGTCCATCACCAAGTACCTGAAATTCCGGTATTTAAAACAGTAGCGGATAAAAATGAAGGTGTCAAGGAATTGTGTACCTGGCTGCTGCAGCCTATCGTTGTAAACAATTATCGTAAATCCTTTCTGTTGGCAGAGAAAGCTTTTAAATTAATACAACACCACAGAACTGCAGATATAGACCGTAACAAGCTTCTAAATGAGATAAATATCGCTTTAGAAGAAAAGAATTTCAATATTTATAGGTTTATTGACACAAGGATATAATGTTGATAACTCTGTCTTAAATAATGGACTTACTGTACAATACGCTGAACCAATTTCACAATTGGACTAAAAACAAGGCTGAGCATGTCATATAGAAGTTTTCTGCTGGCAGGCTATCCTTTGTTAAATGTCAGCTTTTTGCACATTGTGCCATGAATCGCAGTCCTGTGTTGTTTTAATTACAGCACATTCAACTTTGGAACAGAGTTTGTATAATGCTTTGAGAAATTAAATATTTGTTTAGTTTTGCTGTACAAATAATTAATACTATTTAAATTTGTTAACCTTAAAAAAAGAAAATTTATGAATTATTCTACTTTAAAAAAAGGTCTTGCATTATCCTTTGCAGCCTTAGTTGGAGCTACCACTCTAGCTAGTGCTCAGGATTCTACAGCGACCTCATCTTCAGCCAAGGTATTTGGCGGAAGAGGCCAATACAGA
>Ga0308160_10002560_pt1 | contig 21734 bp, 24 predicted proteins | sample PhyFR1_FD_201036 | JGI IMG/M metagenome (GOLD analysis project Ga0308160, IMG submission 201036) | Phyllosphere microbial communities from UC Gill Tract Community Farm, Albany, California, United States - DLSLF.R1 | ecosystem: Host-associated > Plants > Phyllosphere > Unclassified | place: USA...
TAAAAGGCAAACCCCTCGCTACCGCCCCATTTTCTCGCGGAGGAGACGACTGGCGAGTCCCAACACCTCGAAAATACACCTATGCCGGAAATGATCGAACTACTAATCAGTTGATTACCGATCAGAAGCCGGCAGTGAAATATTATATCCCTCGGGGCGAACGATCGAAATGGTCAAAAGCTCAATATACGGTATACAAGGAAGAGAAAAGGGCGACTCGAAAGGAACGATGGGCAGTTCGAAAATCGACTCTTGATGCTATTGCCAAACAGATCAATGAGAAAGTCAATTCAAAATACCATTTCATCAAAGATGGAAATAGGAGTCGAAGCGTCCTTGGCAAAGTCGCTGGTAGGAAGAATGGTCAACCTGCTGTCGAAAAAGATGACAAGGGGATTCCGATCGTCGAAAAGTCGGAAAGTGAAGAAGATGAGTCGGAAACTAGTGACGAGTCCGATGGTGATAGTGAAGAAGAGGATGAATCAATCACCAAGAGGGATGCGAAACCTGCGTCATCGGACAAAACGCCTAAACAGTCCGTATCGGTCAAGAGCAACAGCACAAACGACCACCAATCGGGGTCGAAGTCGTCAGGTGATACATCGCGAGCACGAAAACGAGCCCATGTCAGCGAATCTGAGGAATCCGACGAAGAACTCGTTCCACCGGTCAAAAAGGGATTCAAGACGAACAGCAAGTCGATCAAGGCCCGACCTAAGCAAAAGTCGGCCAAAGCATGGGTCGTTCCTGATTCATCCGATGATGAAAGTACGGACGAGCTGGACTATATGCGAGAAAAAGGGTTGACCATTATTCATGATCATTGGCCTAGTTCATGGAGGGTGATGGCTGCGGCAATGGTCAGCAGCGAGAGGATCAGCAAGACCGTAAGCTTCGTGTATGAAACCGGCTGATGCGTACAGAGCGCAATGAAGGAGTTCAAGGTCACCGAAGCTCAGTTGTTGACTTTGAAGCATTACCTAGTGGTGCGTTTCTTTTTGATGAAGAGGCTTGATGTGCTGATCATTCAGCCTAATCCGATGGGCAAGATGTAAGTATCTTCCGAGTTGCCTTGTGCGTAGCTGACGAGTCTCATTAGACCTATGCAGCTGTAAGTCATCTACAGACATTGTCGACGTGATCCGCTAATGGCGTAGGTACATTAAGACTGCTGTTCGAGCTCTCGCTTTGCGAGCTCATGGTGGTGTGGCCAAACGTGGAGCTTTCGTGTAAGTAGTCTTACATGTACGTGGATTGGAAAAGCTGACTTTTGGCTAGCGCTTCGGCCAAGAACAAAAGTCGAGCCAATGCTGCCAAGAGGAGAGCAAAGATAGAGGCGATGGTCGATAACGGGACCTATATTCATAATCGAGTAGATCGACCAATCCCTAGGTGGGAGTGGGGCTGGGGCTGTCGTGGTTTCCAGGATGAGTGTGCTTGCGCAGACTGCACTTTGATGGGTGAAAACATGGTGAGGCGTCCTGGGTCTGTCTTGTGCTGACTCCTTTCAGAGCATCTATGACCACAGGTACGATTCTGATTGTTCATTGATATGATACTTCGCTCTACCAAGGATACTGTTGGTCATGGCAGATAAAGGTTATCAGTACATTTCATTTCATCACCAATTCAGTCATTTGTAGGCTCAGCTATAGACATCATGCATTTCGTCTCATGTTCTACATGCGGACTCAATTCTGGTATCAGGTGGCTCTTGTCTCAGCTACTATCGTCTTCTGACTCTACACACTTCGCATCGTTCTCTTTTCTTGCCGACTAAACCTTGCAAGTCCGACGTCAAGATTGGACATGTCGGGTCTCATTCTTTCCTCCCCAGCTCTTGGCTACAACGATCGATCTTGTCCTGGTCCCTCGGTACAAACGTCCGCACCTCAGTTTCCTTTTCAGTTTCTTTTGTCGCAGTCACCCCTCGCTATGTTCCAATGCCGTACGGCTCGAAAATCACTTATTGAGCGGTGCGATCTCGCCTGAGGCAGGGTCTAGTTTCCCCATGAATTTTCCCCCTTGAATCCTTGCTGAATCCTACGCTTCTCGATGCTCGTTGTAGCTTACATGTATCACCACTCGTCAATGCAGGATAACAAACTTGTTGAATCTGACGATTTTCAAGATGTTGGACACCATTATTCTACGCCTGACATTTGAGTGGCTCCGTTAAGCATTCACGGCGTCACATTCCCGCCATCTACCGTCCGTTTGCTTCCATGATTCTAGTGATGGAATGCCTAATCAGCGGTATTGGGAGACCATGGGGACAAGGGGAAAGAGAAGTGGAAGAGTAACCGAGGACTTCATATTGCGTCAGAGGCAGGGATGGTAAGCCACAGCTATTGTCCATGCAGAGGCGGATTTGGGTATAGCTGAGACTTTTGATCTTTACCATCGTCTTCAACGGCAGGCTGTTGGACGATCAGTCGTGATCGCAGACGATCCCGTCTCACGATCACAGTTGATCCCATGCTACGATCACGTGTCAGCTACGTCTAGACTTTGAGAGCTGTATCGTGCACCCGTCATCATATGACTGTATTAGACTAGTGTTCACCGCTGACTCGGTATCAAGATGTATTTGACGGTTACATCACACCGACCTAAAGACTACTGAAATTGAACTACAACGTAACCAATAATCATACCCAATACAGTCAAACCGGCGGATTTTTCCTTGCCCGAGATGGCGTGATTGGCAGGACTCGATTCGCTAGGGGCAGCACTAGAGGTCGAAGATCCGATTCCGCTATCACTGCTTCCAGAGCTCGCACTACTGCCTCCGGCCGGAATTCCTTCATTCGCTGGTGCTCTCAATGTGACAACAGGTGGTGGATATTGTGTCAAGCCGGTCCAGGTTTCATACGAGATAGTTTCCCCGGACGCGAAGGAGGTGTAATAAGGCCCACTTGACATTCAGCGTGATGTCACGTTCACGCAGGAGTCACTTACGTTGTAGTAGGACTAGCCGTAATTGTGCTGTCTCCAGTGACTGCTCTGTCGATGGCAGAGCACCTATCGGTGACGTTTGCGAGCCAGCCATTCGCCTGCTCCCTGTCGACGAGCCCAAACGGGTTGACGGGTATTCCGAGAGGACTATCTGTTTGTGATGGAGCAGCTGTAAGTTCGGTATTCGTGTGGTATCCCAATGGTCTCTCGCCTCCGTTTGCGATGATACAATTGGCGCAATCTAGTAGTTGGGTGTAATTGCCCTGGGAGCAAAAAAAGTCGTCGCAGAGTTCTTGATCCAGAGTGCTGTTACCTGAGACTGACAACGTAGTGTTGATAAAGCATCCGCTATCTTGTCAGTATTGAGGTCGTACGGAGATCAGAGGTGACATGTCACCTGAGGATCAAGCGGGGGACTTACAAATACGATGAAGTGACTGGGAAACATCCTTGATAGCAGGGCAGGGGGAGAGTAGTCTCAGTCTGACTAGAACCCTCAGAGGCTCCTGTGGGCCATAGCTCCCGAGTAGTCTCCACGAACGAGATTGAGGATGATTGGGCAGATACGGCCTTCAGTCCACTTAGTGAAGCAAGTATATGAAGGGAGAACAACATGGTGAATTCAATTGTAGGAAAAGCAGAATGTCGACTGTCCATATGGGGGAGCCTTTATATATGTGTGGAGTACACCGCCCATGCGAGCTGAATGGCAGGTTAGTGGTGTCGAGAGTAAATTGGGCGTCTTGGCATATCGGCATCTTCTCCGGTACGGGGTTAATCCACACATTCTGTGACGTGGATGACGTAGAAAGACGCCTCCATTGTCTTAGCCGACATTACACCATCAATACCTGAGCTGTACTTCCATTCATCTGACTAGACCTTCATCATGCTCGAACCGTCCCAAGCGGTATAAGTTCATCGTTGAACGGTTCTCCGCCTACGCTCGGCAAAGTCAGTAAGGTAATCAAAGTACGCCGAGACACCTCGGCCATCCCGGCATTCCTCTGCCATTTATAGATTTTGGTGTACAGGGATGGCGAGAATCCGATGACATCCTCTTTAGGGCTTGTAGGCCTGCAGGTCGTAACGTAAGGTAGTAGCTAGTCCATGTAGCTTGTTCTTCGGACACCTGTATAGCTATGACTGGGAGACTATAGGATCAAAACCCTCGGTCATCCGGACATCACCGGAAAATAGGAGTCGCGCCGGCGCCTACTCAGGCATATTCTTCAATTGTATCTCTCTCTTCATACCTTATATCATGCCGAAATAATCACAACCAAGCATGGTCTTCTCGAATGCACTACCTCCCAACGTAAAAATGATGGCGATGCTATGCAGTACGATCTCGATCCGGCCAGCAAGGACGGATACGAACCGCCCGCGAAAAGAAGTAAAGGAAAGGGTGAAGCGAAGAAGAGGGTAGGGAAACGAAATAAAATGGAGGAAATAGTCAAGCCTCCCCTGCTCTTCAAGAGGAGTGGATGGACATTCCAGATTGGAAAGGGAAGAAGGAGAGTCCATAGATGAGATTGCCTGTTGAGGTGCTGGACAAGATATTCTGCTTTGACCAGAACTTGCGGTAGGTCTCTCTAATCGAGCCACCGTCGAGAGGAACGCTGACGCTTAGCCTGGAGACTATCTCGCCCTAGGTGGGACATGTAGGTACTTCCCAAACCATATGACAGACGACTTCTTCGCGGTGAAATTTGTGGATCTTCTTTGCAATTGTAGCTCATGCCATCAAGGACGTCGCGTCCCGACACCAAGAGTACAAGTTTCGATCCAGTTCAGACAGCACAACATCTTACATGGTCCAATACCGATAGAATTAATCAATCTGTACGTCGTATAATAGACCGCTGGCTGACTTTGTTAGAACTCACTCGAGAAGTTCAAGGTCACCGAAGCTCAAGTGTTGACTTTAAAACATTATTTGGTGGTAGGTCTCGTTTCGATCCCAGTCGACATGCCACCACTGGCGATCTAGCCTAACCCAATGAACAACAAGCAGTAAGTGGATCAACTCTGCAGGGGGATGCAGCTAATCTCGTTCTTCAGATCCAGGCAGCTGTAAGTGAACCTGAAAGATCGTCCAGCCACTCGACTAACGGTATAGATACATCAAGGCACCTTCAAGCTCTCGCTTTACGAGCTCATGGTGGTATCGCCAAACATGGTGCTTTCCTGTACGTCATCCCATACATTTCAGATACAACGTGCTGACATCTTGGACAGGGCTTCAGCTGAAGACAAGACCGACGCAAGAGCCGAAAAAAGGAGAATCGAAATTAAGGAGATGATCTTTAAAGGTACATATGTCAGTGGAAGCACCAGTTCCCACCTGGGATTGGGCCTGGAGGAATCGCGGCTACTGAGACGGGCGCTGTGACTGCGCAGATTGTACCCTGATGGTCTTTGATTTGGTGAGTCCGCCCGACATGCTTGAGCTGAATCCTTCAGAGCATGTAAGACGATAGTTACGATTATTGAACACCTCCTGCTTGACAACCGGTGCTTCTGCGGATGAGGCATTACGTTACATAACATTATCCCATTGGATGGTCGCTTGCTCGCGTGGATAAAGATATCATGCATTTCGTCACGCGTTCACCTTGGGCATCGATCGACCTTCACGAAATGGTGCGAGAGCATGCAAATGAGGTCGTCATTCATTCACTTGCTCCTTTCACCGCTTCCATCTTCTTCTGACTCGCCATGCCTGTCGTCGCTACTCTCTTCTGCGATATGAGCTTCATACCTTACCAGCCCGATTTCGACTCGACTATGGTGAAATCGAACACTCTCTATCCTTGTTCACCCTCCTCTGCTTCTTCTCATCATTCATCAATTCGGTCCCGACGTTCAATACGGACGTCCATATCTCCTCTTCCGCGCCGCTGATAACCCCAACTCCGTTCCATTCTGCCTAGGTTAACGCTGACTTGCTGACCGGGATGAGCTCATGTAGAACGCCAATTGATCAACCGGGTCTTTTATGAATCCAATCCTCCTTGATACTAAGATCAGCTTACACACTTTGTTCTTGGTCGCTGCAAACAACATAATGAGAAAGCCGGGAGAGAGTCTTGAACCTCAAGTATCGTCGTTTCTTCGATTGTCCTCTGACCTAGTGTCGCTTTATCAAGCGTTCTTCCTCCCGATGTCGCCATCTCTAGGCGAGCTACTCCTTCGACTCTTTAGGGTCCCCTGAATGTGAGTTGAGATGGAGGAGCATAATAGCCTATCAAGGGACACCACAAGGACGGGTAGAAAAGAAGTGAGAGACATGCTTGGGACTTGACACTCGATCGAGATGAGGCAGCGCATAAGCCAGAATAAGTGTTCCTGTGGAAGTAGAGTATGAGATGGCTTGCGCCAGTCAGCTTGGCCTGTGTCCTTGTCGGCCGGTAGTCGATATAACATGCGATCCTACCATGGCTGAAATGGATCACATAGCACACGCTTCGTATTGTGATAGACGTAGAGTATCGACTTGTCATCAAGTGGCTGTTTGACCAGCAAACAATGGGAATCAAGATATGTTCGTTATTTACATGACCCTAAGCTAAAGACTACTGAAATTGAACAACAACGTAACCTACAACTATGCCCAATACAGTCAGACCAGCTGATCCTTCCTTGCTAGAAATGGCGTGATTGACACTCGATTCGCTTGGTGCCGCACTAGTAGTTGGAGATCCATTCCCGCTATTGGTGCTGCTGCCGGAGCTCACACTACTCCCGGCATTCGATGCACCTTCACTCGCTGGAACGCTTACAGTATATACAGGGGGTGGGTATTGCGTCAACCCAGTCCAAGTCGGAAATGAGATTGTCTCGCCAGCTTCAAAAGATGTGTTATAAGGCCCCCTATCATTTAGCTTGGTCAGGTATGAAGGGGTTAGGACTTACGTAGTAGTTGGAGTAGCAGTAGCTGTACTCTCTCCAGTAACCGTCCTATCAATCGATGCACATCGTTCGGTCACATTCGCAAGCCATCCATTCAATTGCTTCGCGTCGATAACACCAAGTGGATTGACAATTGCTCCGGTGATACCACCGGTTTCCGTGGACGTAGCGGTTTCGGTAGTCGTGGGATACGCTGATGGGTCCTCGCCCCCGTTTGCAATGATACAATTGGCACAATCCAGGAGCTGGGTATAATTACCTTGAGAGCAGAAGAAATCGTCGCAGTATCCTTGGAGTTCAGAGCTAAGACCACCATCGGATTGAGTCACGTTGATGAAGCACCCGCTATCTTGTCAGTTCCTGTTGGTACATGACATTGTGTGAGGACTCACAAATATGATGTGGTGACCGGGAAACATCCTTGAAAGCAGGCTAGGGGTAGAGTACTCGAGACACCAGTCGAACCCCTCGATACCCCGGTGGGCCAAAGCGGTCTTACAGTTTCCACAAGTGAAAGGGAGGAGGATTGAGCTGATACGGCTGATAGTCCGTTCAAGACCGCGAGTATATGTAGGGCCAACAACATTGTAGATCAAATAATTAGTCGATGTACTAGTGGACGACTTAGAATGTGGAAGCCCCTGCGGGGGGGCCGAGATATATGTGGAATATATTGAGTTCCCATGCGAGCCGAGCCGACTGGCAAGTTAGCGGTGAATTGGGTGTCTTGGCATATCGGTATAACCCCCGGCACGGGGCTATCTATTGTTTCCTATGACGTGGGTGCCGTAAAGAGACGTTTCCACTGCCGACGACAAATATCCGAGCCTTCACCGCTTAGTAGACTCCCCTTACCGCTGACTAGAATATCATCTTGCTAGTCCTCTTGCAAGCGCATCGCAATTGTCACCGCTTCTTTCGACATATGGGATAAGTTCAGCTCTATCCGCTGGATGACATAAAAACGCCAAGACCCCTCGAGCATCTCGGATTCCAGTCGTCTACAGGCTATTGAAGCATGGCGGAATCCAGGCCCCATGTCCTCGATGGCTTGTGAGGTGCAGAACAAGGTGACTGGGGTATGGATATTACTTCTGATCGTATGCATGACTGATGAAATGGATGATACGAATTAAACCCAACTCTTCGGTCATGACTTTCCCGGAAAGAGGGTACTAGGATTCGCGTCAGTGTCTGATCAGAACAAGTTATCAATTGCATTTCTCTCTTTATACATCACATTACCCGGGCCAGAACCAAATGTCAGCTGCATGCATGAATGTTTGATTCCTCCACCCCTGGACCGGTATCTTAACTCGGCATATCAAGGGCTCGCGAGGCGTCGTCTCGCCGCAGACTAGTCAGGCATCGAATCAATCTACTCCTAATGACCTAGCCGAAAACTTAGCCTTGTGGCAAAGTCAACTGAACAGAATGGCGCGGCCCTGAGCGATGCTACATCGCCCAATATCCCAGGGCTGCGAGTCTGATACAGCTAGCACATCGGTGTTGATCGGTTCTCTGTGGACTCGGATCCCGCAAGCGGCTGACCGGTCTTCCGGCAAGATCATCTTCTGCCGGGACGGACCGGCTTCGGCTTCTATCGTCCCGATATTATACTCTTGACCATTCTCTTTCCGCGCACTTCAATATTGTATCTTTAATTATTACTATAGACCGTAACATTAGCCCGTTGAACTGCCTTCAATGTCCACCAAAACCGGTAGTGCAGACTGGGCGACCAACTTCCTGATGGGAGGTGTCGCCGCGTCCATCTCAAAGACCGTTGCTGCCCCTATTGTACGAACTCATCTCGAGCTGTTTGCCCTTCCGGTGCTTGGCTGACACTAGTAGGAGAGAGTGAAGCTTCTTGTACAAATCAGGCCGACCGAGTACAAGGGTATCGTCAGTACATTTGGTGAGTAATCGTGCCGTAGGGAATCGTCTTTCATTACTGATAGCCAGGCAAAGTCAATGTGAGTAGCAGAAGTCGCAGACAGGGAGATACTCCTCTCATTACTTAGAGAGAAGAAGGTTTCAAGTCGTTTTGGAGAGGAAACGGAACGAATGTCATTCGGTACTTCCCCACGCAAGCGCTCAACTTCGCATTCAAGGATTACTTCAAGACGATCTTTGGTAAAAAGAGGCAGGATGGCTATCTCCCTTTTCTCCTGGGGAATATCGCCAGTGGAGCCGCCGCGGGAGCTACTGGAAGTAAGTCCCGATAACTCATCCCATTTGATAGTATACGCTTATCGATCAGGTCTGTTTGTGTACTCGATGGACTATGCGAGGACTAGGTTATCGGTAGATTCCAAGAACGCAGCGAGGGGCGGACAAAGGCAATTCAGCGGAATGCTCGACGTCTAGTGAGTAACGAGAGGAGTACATGGTTGTGGAAGACCCAAGCTGAGCTGGAACAGCAAGAAGACACTCGCATCGGATGGTGTTACGGGACTTTACCGTGGGTTCATGCCGTCAGTAGCTGGGATCATCGTATATCGAGGGTATGTGCTCATCCTCTCAAAACTGTTGTGCTGACCGCTGCAGTGCATACTTTGGATTGTACGACTCTTTGAAACCCCTCCTGCCTGACAACCTCAAGGGAAATCCCGGAGCCAACTTTGTTATAGGATATGGATCTACAACACTCGCCGGTCTGATTGCGTACGTACAAGCATCACTCTGCCGCTGATTTACCAGCTACCCATTCGATACGATTCGTCGACGGATGATGATGACGGTAGGCGGGCAGTCTAGTGGGGTCAAGCAATACAAGTCGACGGTGGACGCGTTCCGACAGGTGATTGCGCAGGAAGGCGCCGGCTCGCTGATGCGAGGCGCAGGAGCAAACATCCTTAGGTTTGTCCCTTGGGTAGCCGGAGCTTATAATCCAGGGGTATCGCCGGTGCAGGCGCCTTGACCTTGTATGACTTTTTCCAGGAGACCGTCTTTGGTAAGGTCTACTCGGCCGGCTCTGGATAAGCGACGATTCAAGGCGTTGAGGCTCGAGCCATCAAATTCGAAGGTGGTCCAAATGTCCAACGTGTGTGAGTAATCGAGGGTCTTGGCATCTAGCAAGGCTGACATTCAGATCCGGCCTGATTGACCGACAAGAAACAGTAAAGCGAAGAGAGGAGGAAAAGCGTCAGAGAGAATTGCGTCGATTGGCGTGATGCTCATGTTTGCTTGAAATGTCGTATTTGCTACTTGTATGGATGTGTGTGTATCTTATCCTTTGCATGCCAGCAACTCTGCAGCTCAAAAATCTGACTGCTTATGGAGATATGGCAATACGGACGTCACCCCAGCAAGTATCCACAGGAGCCGTATTGTACTAGCTACAAAGTTGCCAACATCGTTTATACAAGTTCCGATTGTACTCTACCCACAAACATCTCCCTTATGACTCTAGTCCCCATCACCTGGCAGAGCTTCACTTCTGAGCCCGCCAGAGGCATAAATCACCGCTGAGTATCGTCATCAGAGCCATCGGCGTCACTGCTTCCGTCAGAAGCTTGATTCACAGGCTCTGGAACATTCGCAGATGGCCATGGTTTTCAAAATCGGATGAGCCCGGAGCCAGGCCTCATAGTCTGCGATATGCCTGTCTGGTGGAAATTGATTGGCAACCTGTCCACATCAGTCTAATACTCACACAACGGTTCATGTCGTCACAATGTATTTACCTGATATGGCTGCTCGTTAGAGGTTGCTGGATATAGTAGCCTCTCTTCTCTATGCTCTGGTGGGCTTTGAGATGGCTGTGACGAAGCGACCTCTGGGCGTGTTACCAAGGATCGGTTTGATAATGCAGAGGAGGCCGCGATACGCCTATATTGTGGCCGTGTTCCCTCTATGCTTGTTTGCTGAGTGGGTCAGCCTACTGGCAAGAGACAAGATGGACACAAACGTTTTGAGAGGGCAGAGTGACCTGTCCAGACTTTTGTCGCTTTCGCGAGCCAGTAGCAGGTGGAGACAATCGACGAGACTGGGCGGTGTCAACGGCACCTGACATGCTTGGGAATGCAGGCGAGACAGGGATGATGACCGCGTCGTCCAGCTCCTAACCTGGTGAGCAATGTATCTTGCAGCTCACACTTACCGTTCCTGCTGCAAATACTCTTGCTGAGGAGACAACTGTCACAGAGTCACCATTCTTACCTTGCATGGTCTTGGTAGAGATTTCTGTCCACTTCCCAGAGTCAATGCCCTGCTTAGCGGCCTCGTCCATGTCAGAATCTGTGAAGGCAAGCTCTGATGCTGCTTGGCGAAGGCTTTGATACTCCTCACCTTGGCCATCAGTCATTTGGTAGGATGTTGATCTGCAACTATTCAGCCATGAGACAAAACAAATTCACTCTAGACACTCACTCATCCATATTTGTAGAACGTGATAGGTCTTGATATATAACGAGCGGCCCAGGTCTGTAGTGTGGAAGTCGGTAGCTGCCTCCATCGCAGAGCACGGCGACTTCCCTGCGTATGTACTGTGCGTCGTCCATAGGATTGAACCTCGCTGCCTCAGATCTCCTGGATTTCCGTTTGAGATGATTGCTGGCCTGTTCTATGTGTATGATCTAGTTTGTTGGCTGGGCTGAACGGGTGGATGATAGAACAGAACACACCTCAACTCTTGTACTCAGTTGCAGGGAACCCCCCTTGGTCCTCACGTCTTTCCAGCTTGCTTGGCCGTAGCCCAGCCTGGGGTATATATTGAGACATGTTGTATTAAGTAAATTGTCTGAAGAGCAAGAGATGACTACGAGACGAAAATGAAATGATGGGAAGAATGATTCAGAGAAGGGCCAGGGGCTAGTGATTATATATATATGCAGCGCGGTACTAGTGCTTTTCAAGCAGCGGAGTTTGCTTGCCCCCAGGGTGAATGGAGGAGCCAACTTCTGTTCTCCTATCCCTGCGAACCCTTTGTGGCCAAACAATTGATGAAATAACTGTTGCACAAAGGTACATGAAGCTCTCGCAAATCCCGTGGATATTTTGATGCCCCCTCACTTTGGCTGCATATGTGGCGTATCTGTTGTCTTGATACCGGTAAAGATGCATGTACTTGCTACTTGACTAGCTACCTATAAATCGCATGATTCTACTACTACCACTTGGGATATACCGAAGACGGTAAAGATAACGCTGATAATCACCGAAGATTGACCGGATTACCGGAGTTGACTCATTTCCCGTCAACTCTTGATCAACTCTACATCCTTTCTTTTTTCTCTACACATCATATCATACATCAACCATGCCGAGACCAGCACGAGCAGCAAAGCTTCTAGCTGGCCTTCATATAGCTGCAGCCTCGGGCAGTGCCGATTTAGATGGTGCAGACGAGTACGCCGACGAAGAGGAAGGTGAAGTTGATGAACCACCAGCCAAACGAGCCAAAGGGAAGGGAAAGGGAAAAGCGACAGGTCAAAAGTCCACCAAGCGAACTAACTGGGAGCCCATTAGAAAACCGCCGCTCTGTAAGGAATGGAAAGATATGCCGGGCTGGAAGGGGAGAGAGGATAGTCCGTTGATGGGATTACCGGTTGAAGTGTTGGATAAGATCTTTTGTGTGAGACCTGAACTCAATGTACGTTTCTCTTCTTCTCATATTTGGTATGAGTGGTGAAGAACTGAGCTAAGCCTCAGGCGAGAGACTACCTTGCTCTAGCTGGAACGTGTACGTTCTTCAGGAATCATATGACCGATGAATTCTGGGAGGTGAGTCTGAAGCCCGTAGAACCGATAGACGAAACATTTTCTGATACCGCAGGACGTGTGTCATGTAGAACAGCAGGGATGCATGCCAAGAAGGTCTGCTATCTTATGGGACTTCAGAATACCTCAAGCTAAGGCGGGGGCCGGTACCTTCCCATTTAGCCGGTCAATTGACGAGTGGAAAGTACCGCATCCAAAAAGCGTGCTGGACACGACGATGTTTCCCATAATCTCCAACGGTCGACAATCATCAAAATGGACTCCTGAGGGACGACTCAAGAATGTACCAAGTTGCTAACCTTACGTCTTCGGCCACTATGTCCCTCCAGGTCCACGAGCCGGGTGGAGTCGAGCGCAGTATAGTGTCTACAAGGAGGATCAGGCCAAGTGGCGAATCAACAGGAACGAGAATCGTTTGAAGGGATTGGAGAAGCTGAGGGAAGACATTGCCGACGATCCCACTGGAAAAAAGGCCAAGCTGCAGCGAGGTGACGGCTGCCTACAAATCGATATCGATCAAGATGGAACACATTCTGTGACCGGACGTGGCTTCGATTCGTTATCGGTACCTGGTATCGAGTATCGCGATATTTCTGATGCCGACGAGCGTGGAAAACACGCGTTGCCAGTATCAATTTCATCCTCCGAGTCGCTTGGTACAACACTCGTACACGGATCAGAGATACAGGCTATAGTGGCTGCAACCCACTCGGCTGAAGGTTCCGCCAAGGTCGAGGAGGACGATTCCGGTGAGTGATAGCCATTCGGACACACGCTGTCAAGACTCATAACTAGGCAACGTAGATCAATGGGAAGCTCCTGGTTCAGAAGCGAGCGAATCAGAAGATGAATTCGAATGGCTTTGGCAGCGTGGAGCCAAGTTTCTACACGATCACTGGCAGTCTGCTTGGCGTACCCGCGCGGCGCAGCTGGTGAACGGCATCTACGTGCAAAAAGACGCCAGTCCCCTTCCCTTCCATCTCATTTTCTTTGCTGATATCTCCCAGACGGCGATGAGGTGGTATCGACTTGATGAATGGGAACTCTCAACATTGAGGTCCTACAAGCAGGTGCGTCTGTCGACATGAAGAACTATAAAGGGCTGATTCGGCCTAGGGAGTCGATCCATATGATCCGCAGTGAGTCTCTCATCCTGTCTTGCTCATCTCGATATACCTGAGTGCTGACCGACTTCAGTCATATACCAGGAGTTGTGTATGTCTATGCTTTTGCCAGTCGCTTCGCAGCAGCTGAATATCAGGTACCTCAGATCCTCCGTCGAAGCTAGGGCTTACAAATTTCGAGGTGGGCACTTACCTCACAAGACTTACGTGTACGTCGGTTTCTCCACTTCATACGAGTATTCAAGTTGACTAATCACTAGTGCGGCTTTGGTAGAACGAGAAGAAGCCAAGAAAGTCATGAGCCGCGATAAGAGACGAGCGTCGATCGCAGCTGGCACGAGGAAACATAACTGGAAAACACGACCTTATAGGGTTAAATTCTCATGTTGTTCAGATGATCACTCCATGTGCTACTGCAAGCTTTGCTGGGATGGACAATGTGAATGTGTGAGTCTAAAACACGAACAGCTGGTTGCGGACTGACGAGAAAGGGGGAACATGGCAAAGATCCTAAGATGTTTGAGCTCCTACATGGAAAGAGATAAGGTTTCCGACGATTGGAAGGGTAGATGAAAACGCTCTATCACCTCCTGGCGAGCTATCAGATATTTCGCAAGCACTACGTATCCATATTCCATCGATATAGATGTGTGATGTATATATGTATCCCGAATTATCTTCGGTCAAATCCGATGATGATTGACGCGACTTGACGAAACCTCAAAGTTGACTAGATTCACGTCAAGCCTCTTTATACACTTTGTTGGAAACTCTATCGTGTCTGTCTCTCGTTATCCTACATATCATGGCAAAGACGTCCAACAAGCCGACGATCGAAGTTGACGCTTCAAGTATCGTTCACGCCGCATTTGATCACGCCTCGTTATCGGCAGATTGCGAAACAGATGGTGAACCCTCTGCGAAACGAGTCAAAGGGGAGGACATGTCAACTGAATCGCCTCCTGAGCCTGTATGGAAGGTGATAGAGACAGCGTCTCACCATACCGAGTGGACAGATATACCGGACTGGAACGAAAGAGAGGATTGCCCATTGATGGACCGTCTACCTGTTGAGGTTTTGGACAAGATCTTCTGCGTTAGACCCGAGCTTCAAGTCGGTCCATCCTCCACTCTCGCGAGTCTGAAGCTGATGAGCAGTTGGTTGACTACCTTGCCTTGGCGGGTACTTGTCGATTCTTTCGTGATGACATGACGGACGACTTTTGGGAGGTACGCCTCACCACCCTATGATAGGGTACTGACTACGTACCTAGGATCTTGCCTTTTCCGAGTGCCAAAAATACAGCCTATCGCCAAATTGCTTCAAAGCGACATCAAACTACTCGGTACCAATGCCCAGACCTCAACCAAAGGCTGGCCGCAATCCTTTCTCTCGGTCAATCGAAGATTGGAAGACCACGTACCCCAAGATCATACTCGATACTCCCTCATATCCGGTGGTGAGTTCACTTCGTACAGTCTCGAAATGGGCGCATGAAGTAGCACAAGCTCAGGATCGCATCGTCTCTCATGGCCCATACACGACTGGGCACTACGTCCCTCCTGGTCCGCGATCGAAGTGGAGTCGCGCGCAGTATGAGATTTATAAAGAGGAACAGGCTTTTTGGCGGAAAGACCGAAGTGAACGTCGACTGAAGGGACTGCAAGATCTGTTGACCCAGAAACTCGCTATGATGCGATCGAATCAAGATCGGTCGCGCCCCGACCTCTTTCTCGAGGGCCCATTAGACCGTACCGCCGTGGAAAGCTCCGACGATGGTGTCGATGACGTACAAGAGGGTGACGAGCAGGCAAGCGTGGCGTCCCCGATCTCGTCAGCTACCTCAACCTCGTCTTCTGAAGTGGGGTCGCAGGTCGTGCAGGATGGGGCCATCATCTCCGAAATCTCTGCTACTGCGACGGCTCATATGGCCCAAAGCCCCGGACGTAGGTGGCTCAATCACTCCAAGCGTCATGCGCTAATGACCAGACCATGTGCCTTCAGACTCATGGCAACCACCGGTATCGGAACCAAGCGAGCCCGACGACGAGTTTGAGTGGCTATGGAAACGTGGAGCGAAGCTTGTACACGATCATTGGCCTTCTCCCTGGCGATCACGGATTTCGCAGAGGGTCAATCAGAGTGGTATTATCACAAGCGTCGGTCTCTCTCTATTCTAGCGATGTTGCAATGACTGATGTATGCAGCGGGCGATGCGACGATACCGTCTCGATAAATCGGAAATCTTAACTTTGTAATCTATACAGGTACGTTACTGCAGGCCGGCCCATTAAAATACGTGCATCTTCACCGGCTGATATCATCAGGGACGGTATTCTAGCTATCGTCGGTGAGTGCGCGACGTCACAAGGCTGCGATGAATCAAGGCCAGGTCTGGTGCCGTTAAGTCTCAGTACATATCACGGTCCAATGTACGTCTAAATTACTATATGATCTGAGTTTGCTAAATCTCAGATATCGAAAACATGCAGTCGAATCTAAGGCATATAAAATCCGAGGTGGACATGAAGCCCACGAGCGATATGTGTAAGTTAACGAACCATCATTCAAAGCTATTAGGCTGACTACTAGGGATGCATTATTCAACCAAGAAGTCGCCCAAAACCAATTGAAGTGTGACGAAATAGACCGAGCCTTCGAGGCTGGTGAAATCAGCCATACTTGGTAACCACGACCTCGACGTGTAGCCTTCGAATGCTGTGATGATGATGTCTCAATGTGTTATTGCAAGCGATGCTGGGAGGGGCAATGTGAATGTGTAAGTTGGGCGAAAGAGGGTTGTGCAAGAGCTGATTCGAAGGGCGACTACGGCAAGGATCTTACGCGAGTCTAGTGTTCATAGGATTGATCGAAGACGAGGGTCTCTGGTTCTTATATATGATCTTGATATCATCAACAGAATCGTAGATCTCTCAGTCAAGTCCATATACGGGTATAAGATACGAGAACACATAATATACGTAGAGTACCAAGTCAAATGTTTACATCTGCTAAGTCGACCGGTTATGACCGGTGCCTGAATTATGCACAACTTCTTCATTCACCAGTTCGTGTCTATCGTACACGATCCTATACATTCATAATGGCCCGCACAAAGCAGGCGGCAAGAAGGAGCCGCCCATTCCGATCTCAAGGTCAGATGAGACAGCCCGTATCAGACTCTGAGCCTTCCTTGGACTCTTCGCTGGACTCTGAACCTTCGACGAAGAGGGCCAAAGGAAAAGGAAGAGCTGTCGATACCCCAAGTCTGGATCTGTCGTCGATGGAGGATATACAGAAGCCGACCTCCACGGGATGGACCGATATACCAGAATGGGAGGACGGAACGGAGAGTCCATTGATGAAACTGCCAGGCGAGATTATGGACAAGATCTTTTGCGTCCGACCAGAGCTAGGGGTATGTCCGAAATCATGAGCATTACATAGCCCTGGCTGGAAGCTGCAAGTTCTTTAGGCATTATATGACGGATGACTTCTGGGAGGTGGGTTCCTCAGCTCTGTACGTATTGCTCGAGCTGATTGATAGAGCCTTCTTCGTCAAAAGGATCCCGGATATCCCTCCGGGAGAGGTATGTCGACCTACGTCGATTCACCTTTCAGCCGTGCGGTCCCAGATTGGAGAGTTCCTCGACCTCGACTAGTCCTGCCACCCGATGAATACCCAACATCCATCCGTCGGAAGGATTCTCAATGGGCCGATACCGAAATGGGTACTAAAGGAGGATATCAACCGCCATATTTCCAAGGTCATTATGTCCCCCGAGGACCTCGTTCAAATTGGACAGAAGCTCAATATAAAGTATACAAGGAGGAACAAGCTTCTTGGCGGGCGAATCGGGATGCTCATCGCTTGGAGGGACTGGAAACTATGCTAGCGGAAGAGCTCGAGGCTGCTCGGCCAAGTCGGAATCGGCGACTTGTACAAATTCAACCGACTAATCGAAAGAGTGAGGTGATCTATGCGAATGTACTTGGAGCTATCCCGGGGGATGAGGCGCTCACTCGATCAAGTCAGTCTAGCGAGCTATCCCCCGCTCCAGTCAAGAGATCCGAGACGACGGTTCAGACTGAGGACAAGCAAATTGACCGTGAGTCAGATAGTAAGCTCATCATTTGATCCGGACTGAGGTCAAGCTAATGTGTAGAGCAAGAGTCAGAACCCGAACCGATCGATTGGGAAATTCCAGAATCAGAGGCCAGCGTGGACCAGGACGAGGAGGAGTGGCTACGACAACGCGGTCTGCACCGTGTGCACGACTACTGGCCTTCAACATGGCGAGCCGCAGCTGTCAATGTAGTGAATCGGCCGTATTTTCGGAAACAGGTAAATATCATGATCCGTCTCATACGGGATCAAGGCTGAAATCTTTAGAATGCCATGGATAAGTTCAGATTAGATGAAAGGGAAATTTCGACCATCAAATCATTGCTAGTCGTAAGCCTCAAGACGTCGTCTACTGCCTGCGCTTATGTTGGAAGAGAAGACACATACCCGAGGCCGAGTGGGCGCCTTCTCCTGGTAGTGGTTTCTCGGGATTCACGGCTTCTACTTCTGCCTCGAAAAATCGGATCAGCGCGTCGAACGATCGTATAGAAGTTGTGTATGATTATCCGGTCTCTGCAATGAAAGAGCTGATGATTTAGGTGGAGTGGCGCGGCTTTAGAAGCTAGGGCGTTCAAGCTTCACGGCGGTGCTGCAGCCCATGAGACTTACGTGTGAGTGATACGATCCAATGCTCACGCAGCTGATAGTCAAGTGCCGCTATGAAAGACCGAGGAGAAATCGAGGAAATCATCAGAAAGGAGAAAAAGAAGTATGAGGATTCGCTTGCGGCTGCGCTGAGCGCACATGATAGGGCGAAGCGCCGTTCTTGATGAGCTCGAGATATGTCAAAGGTCAGTCACAATACCCCCAAACACCCAAACCCTGTCTGGACCGAGCTGATGATAGTTGGTAGGACGGAACGTGTTGGCAAATCCAAGGAAATGAGGGTATCGCTGTCAGATATCGAAATTACTCTGATGTTGTATATATGTACAATCACTATACGATTTCTATCGAGAGCGACAACGACTGGTATTGACCAAGAACGAGGGTCGTGATTAACGCCGAGGTCATCGCCGGTGCCTACTCGGCGATACGGTCATAGGGATGACCGGACTACCGTCACTACTTCTTAATCTCGTCAGCCATCCACCCGCTACTTACTCATTTCCTTCTCATCTTCACACCACTCCCCTCAATGAGCGAAACGAAGCGAGGTTTGAATACCTCCATTGCGAATGACATGGACGACCACGAAAGCCCAACGATCAACGACGCCGGACCATCGGCCAAAAGATCAAAACAGAACGAGGAAGCGACTGAGGAGAGTCAACAGGTGAAGGAAAAGGAAGAGATCATCAAGCCCTCGACCAGTGTCTGGACGGATATCCCAGAGTGGAAGGAAGGACAAGGATGTCCACTGCTGGACTTGCCTAGGGAGATATTGGATAACATATTTTGCGTTCGCCCAGAGCTTTCAGCGAGTACCGTTCTTGATAGTATCTAAGCTCAATGACTGACTTTCAGGGACGTGACTATGTCGCACTAGCTGGTACATGCAAGTTCTTCAGACATCATATGGACGACAACTTATTTTGAGTAGGCATATGCCATCCCATTTGAGGGCTGCGACTAACTTGATTAGGGCGTATACCTCGCCGGTCAGGGAAATCGAACATCCCGATACAATTCCATCAAACCCTTCAGTCGCCTCATTCCCGACTGGCGAGAAGACCATCCCCGACTCGTGCTATCATGGTGGGACTGTCCTACCGAAGGGCGTCGGAAACACTCACAGTGGGTCGACAAGGACTCATCCAGATCGCGTCCATTTCCTCATTCGAATGGCCATTATGTTCCATCCGGACCGAGATCAGGCTGGACCGATGCCCAGTATACTGTCTATAAAGAGGAACAAGCGGCCTGGCGCCTCGATCGACGTCAGACTCGCTTGGAGGGGCTGAAGGCAATGGTCAATAAACCACGTGTTATTCCACGTCGACCCCTTCTCGACGACACAGGCTGCCGAGCAACCTCCCATGGGCACTGGAGTACATGTACATGTACACGTGGGACCGTCGATAGGTCCATCGAGGACGTGGAACCTTCTTCAACGTCGGGGTTGACGACTTCGCCTGGATCAGATACAGCTGATTCGGAGTACTTGTCGCCGTGTCCGAGCTCGGACAGCAATAGTATGTCACATACAATATTGGTCGATTGATATAGTATGTACTGACATACACAGACAGTGACTCCGATACCCCTGAGCCAAAAGACCCTCTCGACTCGGACTCGAGCGAGGACGAAGATGAGTTCGAATGGCTCCGAGCTCGCGGTGCGAACCCGGTCCACGATCACTGGCCTTCGGACTCAAGGGAAAACATCACGGATAGCCTGGGCCGCGAGTGTGCTGGAATCGAGGTAAGCTACCTTACTTGAATCAGCTCGGGACACGGTATTGACGTGACAGATCGCCAAATCAAGATTTCGATTGGATGACCGGGAACTATCGACCATTCAATCTATCTCATTTGTGAGCCCTGCTTGACCTCAATCAGGTGCCTTCCGCTGATGTTGGCAGAGTTCTGACGATCCCGATGGAAGGTGAGAGTCTCACTCGAGGACTGAATCAGAGCTAACTTGCGTTTCAGCCAGCTCTCGAAGCCTGTGAACGTCTCCCGGACTAGATACAGGCTGACTCCTAGATGGTTATTGGCGGCTTTGGAAGCAAGGGCATTCAAGCTCCATGGCGGTCCAAACGCCCATCATGCCTACGTGTGAGCACATTTCATCCCTCGAGACAAGGGTTCATGCGTCACGACTGATCATCAGGGCTGCCATGGAAGCAAAGGAGGCTGCGGAAAAAATAAGGAAAGAGGAGAAGGATAAGAAGGAACAGAGTAGGACAGAGAGGAAGAGGAGGAGAAGCGCGGAGGATGAGGCGACCGCTGCTGCTACTGCGTCACAGGATGCTCCGGCTTCAGTCTAAAGGGCTGGAAGCGCACACTCGAATTGGTCGGATGTACGTGCCCTTCACCTCTCTTGTCGAGGAGGATACTGACATCAGAGATGGGAAGATGCGGATGCGTAGGGATAATGGTTTCAACTTTGAGGAGACCAGGAAAGACCAGAAGACCAAGGGTCATTCTATAGATTATTTGATGACCGAGACGAAGAATCATGCAATACCGATACCATCTAAACTGGTAGAGACCCTTACATGCTACCCCATAGTTCCCATTGAGACGATCATGACTGATTTCGGCCGGTTCCTGCTCGGCTATACGGTCAATTATGTGTTTCAAGTTGACAGGAGTTCTTTCACTTCACATCCTCGTCAGCCCATTTCTTCTTCGTTCCATCTTGACACCGTACTCACATTATCTCAAGATGGCGCTGTGGACGCAGACTCATTTACCGGGCGATGGTAGGGATTTCAACGCGCAAGGGAGAGCAAGGCGATTTCTGATACCATCGATACTTTTAAAATACTCAGATTCATAGCGCCTAGCTATATGTACAAACGATGCAGGTTATTCCCACACGAGAACGGAGAGATAAATATTGGAGAAACTACTTACCCAAACCTAACTGTACAAACACGTAAACGTTCGCCATCAAAACAACAAAAGTCAAGAGGTACCCAAGTATAGTAACCCATTTAGGCGAGATATAACTTTTCTCCCTCCTCTCCACCGTTTCTCTCCTTTCCTCACTCCCTTCTCCCCTCCTCTCCTCACTCTCCAAAATTGGGGTCGGGGTCGTCACTGACTCAATCTCCGGCCCAAGGACAGTCATGATATCCTTCCTTGAACACAAGTAGACCAAGGGAAAGATGACAGTTGGTAGGACCACCGATAAGACGACTTGGGATGCTACTAGCATTGTATTCAACCCTTTCTCGCCCATGGCTGCTGCTACGATCGCAGCTGGGATGACACCG
>Ga0308160_10002561_pt1 | contig 21719 bp, 21 predicted proteins | sample PhyFR1_FD_201036 | JGI IMG/M metagenome (GOLD analysis project Ga0308160, IMG submission 201036) | Phyllosphere microbial communities from UC Gill Tract Community Farm, Albany, California, United States - DLSLF.R1 | ecosystem: Host-associated > Plants > Phyllosphere > Unclassified | place: USA...
GCGCCAACTTTATGAGTGAGTTCAGGATGAACCTTCCCGGACCTCTCTCTCTCTCTCTCTTCGGTTCTCCCGACTGAATTGTTGGTGATGATCTGTAGTCACCTCGGATATGAAACTCGCCCCCAATCTCGGATCCGACCGAGCTTGGGTCTGGAACGTCTCGGCCGACTACGCCGAGTCCGAACCTACCGCCGAGACATTCGCCATCAGGTTCGCCAACACCGAGAGTGAGTTTCCAGGGGTTCTTTCGACTGTTCTTCTTTCTCGGACAGGGTTTCCCTGTCCTGGATTGAAGTCATCGGGGAGGTGAATGTTGGAAGCTGATGAGATGGTGTTTATGATTATGATAGACGCCCAGGCGTTCAAGACCGCTTTCGAACAGGCCCAGGAGGACAACTCCAAGGCCCCTAAATCGGCCGAGGAGGAGACTTCTGCGACTGCAGGCGACGAATCGGTAGACAAGTCGGATGACGAGGAGGAGGAGAAGAAGGTCGAGAAGGTCGAGAAGAGCGAGGGACAGACTGAGGCTGCCAAGGTGAGTGAATGGGTGGTGAAGGTATGGGTCAAACGAAGAAAGGGAAAGCTGATTTGTGATGTCTGTTTTGCTTTAGGGAGAGCAAGGTGCTGCTGAGAGCTCGACGGGACAAGAACCCGTCAAGCCCGAATTGAGCTTGGAGGAAAAGGTCATCAACGCCATCGAGTGAGTCCTGGTCGTCCCTTGCACCCAAACTCGCAAACTGAGTTCATTCTTCCTTGACGTGTCCTCCCTCTCCCCCTTCACAGTGGATCTAGCAAGACCGGTGATGATCAGAAAACCACGACCTCTGAACCTCCTGCAGGAGAGACCTCGGCTATCAAGTCCAGCTTGACTGATGAGGCCAAGGAGGAGAGCAAGACCGAGTAAAGGTAGTGCGGGCGGTCAAGATCCTGAGGGCTTTTCATGAGGGAAGAAGGCGGCTATTATTTTATGTTTGTGTGTCTGGGAATACAGTTATGATGATGATGACGATGGATCGTTCTGAAGTTATGCAAGGTGGTTTGGAAGTCGTATGCTCGCGGTTGGACTGTGTGTCTGCATGCGCAAGCCAAATCGTGTTCTTGTCTCACAACTGTTACAACGGGCCCGTCCCCAGCTTGGAGCATAGGTAAGGGACCCCTAGTCCCAGGTCCAGCCCCTGCCCCCAATCCAACAACGATATTGAGAGCGAAAGCCGCAGCATCAGCAATGAGAGTGAGTAGTTCAGGAGAATTACCCCGCAGGAGCAGCAGATCAGGAGATTTACCCTGCAGGAACAGCAGATTAGAAGAGACGCCGTCAGGAGGAGGCAGCAGAGAACAAGACGTCAAACAGTTAGTATATACTCTCTCGGGTAGCCTCGAACGTGAAAACTTTTGGGGACTACGTATGCGATATTGACGGTTCGAGAACAATCTGAACGGGATCTGCAATTTCACTCAACCGGTTTTCCTTAGCTTCTGCCAGAAAACTGGGGAGTTGCCGCTGGATCGCTTCGGTCGGCGGGACAGGAGTCTTTCGGCATGCTTTCGAAAGGTATTGGATGAGCTTTGTAAGACTGAAAACAGCTTGTAGCGTTCGTCGCCGAGTCGCCCGGTGAAGCACTTCATGAGCTGGATCCAGTGGGCACCAAGGTTCGTACGTGGTGATGCGTCAGCAAACTGTAACTCAAATGGCCAAAGTGTTACCGGACAGCTTGCCCCTATCAGGCAGACAAGTAAGAACTTTGGACAGCGATCGCTGCTCCAAGCCAATTGGACTTGGAGAAGTTCATGATATGATACGCCATGTCTCATGCTTTACAAATGCTGTCTGTACAAAACTGAATCGTATCCAATCCAGGCTCGTTTCGTTTGGATATCTGGGGGCAAAATTACATTATATTCACGTACTTGGCACGAAGATCTTTCTTGCCCTTGGCGGCTCCCTTTCGAGGTGGTGGAGCCGCAAGGGGATCGGCCAAGGGAGGATCGGCTGCGTTCATCCCGGAAGGTTTGGGTGGTCCAGGGGGCCCAGAAGGTGTATTTCGCGGCGCCGGGCTCATCGACGGCGGACCAGCTACGGCGGGAACAGAAGGTGCTCTAGACGTAGGCGGTGGAGGAGCAATGCCAGGAGGAGCTGCAGTCATCGGGGTGGCAGGCTTGGAAGGTGGTCCCGAGCTGGTAGGCACGGGTGTAGCCCTCGCTCCGGGTGGAGGAGGGGGAGGAGCTTTCGGTGCTTCCGTAGCTCCAGCCGTCTTGTTGATCCACCGTTTGAGATCCTTGTCGTAGTAGAACGCGCTCTCGTCGCCAAGTTTGGCTTTCACCGGACCAGGTCCGACTGTCTCTTCTTTCTTTCCGCCCCACCATTTTCCGAGCCATGACCCGCTCTGAGATCCCTTGCCAGAGTCTGCCAAGCCAACCCGTCAGTACTCATTGCGGCATTTGTTACGACCGAATCAACTCACCTTGCACAGCACCCTTCTGGGCTGTAGCAGGCGCAACTGCTGCTGCCTTTTTCGGTGCAGGCTCGTATGCCGACTTGCCCTTGTCCTCTGTGGAGGGTGCCTCCTTTTCAGCCTGCACGGATGGTTTCTTCCCAGACGAATTGCCAAGTCCTAGATCATCGTCGTCCTCATCGTCATCAAATGCAGGAGGCGGGATCGCTTGTGGTCCGTATGAAGGCGTCGTAGTGCCGGCTGCCATCGGGGTCATGAATGCCTGCATCGGATTGATAAAGGCAGCACTAGATCCTTCATCGGTGACTTCTGCATCCGTACTGTCCTCATCCTTTGCAGCAGGCTCGTCATAGCTTTGACCCCAGGTTGGCATCTGATATGCCGCCGTAGGCTCTTCACCTTGATGTATGGCTGAGTCCTGTTCACTGGCGGTTGATCTCTCGGCGGTTTCGCTCGCCGGCTCCGGCTCAAATTCTTGACGGGACCCAAACCCGTCTTGCTCCGTGATATGGCTGGCGATCCGGGTCAATTCTGGCACCTGATCCTGGGCACGATATGACATGGCGGACGTCGGCCTCTGCATGGAGAGCTGACTCGGCTGACGAGGGCGATACGACGCGGCGGAACCGCTTCGATAGGTGTGTGGACCAGGCACCATACTTTGGTGCGCCGTCGGATCATAGGTCGATGAGCGAGTCAGGCTTGGCGTAGCGTTCGGAGAGGAGATCGCGCTGTAATGGGAAAAGGGCCCAACGGCGGCGGCAGGGGCAGTGTCCTTTGTCGCGGCCGGCTGGGCAGGCTTTGCTTCGGCCTCTTCATCGCCAGCAATGAACTTGGTCAGTCGGCCTTCGAACCAGGATCCCAAGTTTTCAAGATTAGGCTTCCCGCCCTTCTTGGTCGCAGCCGCAGTGACTGGTACTCCTGCAATGCGACCTGAGAGTGCCTCTGCCATCTTGCCCAGAGCTGCGAAAGTCGGGTTGGAAGTCTTTTGAGCTCGGATCTGGGCCAATACAGCGTCGATGTAGCTGTTCGACATCTGTGTGTGAGCTTTTCAAGCGCGAAAGAACGATCTGAAGGGGGACTCTGCTCACGCTCTGGCTTCCAGGGATCGTCCAACCGTGAACGCCTCGAAGGCCCTCTGCAGTTTATACGGCAAGAGCTGAGGCACACCATGGAACGCCTCAGTTCCCTTGGGTGTTGGTTTGAAAGAAATTGCGTATTCGATCAGTTCAGACAACTCCAAATCTCGAGCAGTTTGCGATATGTCCCGACAGCCGAAGAGAGAGACACGAGCTGGACTGGAGCCGGAAGCCCACTCGTTTAGTTTGGGTGAGAGCAAGTAGCTGTAAGGGAGGTCAGCAATTTTCTTACACGATATTTTCTGCGGTATCAGATCTGAAAACTTACCAAAGTTGAGAGGCTTCAACTAGATTATTCTGCTTCAACTGGTCTGCTAGTCGGATCAGAGTGTCAGAGTCCGCAGTCTTGATGTTAGCGACAACCGTTGCAACAGTGTCCCGCCAAGCGCCACTCTGGCTGTCGGCAGGTGCCAGCTGCTGCGTGCCGCCAAATAGCTTGTAGGCCGTCACAAGCGGCTGCGCAAGCTCGGCGCCACCAGTCGTGGTCTGCGCGACAAACGCATCAACGCAAGCTTGCCATGCTTGGGGCCCCATAACAGACGAGATCAAAAGCGCATGCGACCACAATTGCTGCTGCATAGCAAATTGTTGAGCTTCTTGCTGCTGACCCTTAATCAACATTCGCGAAAGGAATTGGAGGTCGGACGACGAAGCCGATGGCTCTGCCGTTTTCTGCCGTTGTCGAGCTGAATCCATCTCGGATACATCCTGATGCTTTGCCAGCAGCTCCACGAGGTCTGCTTTCGACGTAGGATCGCTGTCGAGATCAAATCGCGCGTCAGATCAATGTCTACCTGCATAGGATACCAATCAACCCACCTTGTCAAGGATTTGCCGTCGGTAGCAATCATCAACTTGATGACCTGTAGCATAATCATCTTGGCTTCGGCGCTTTGTCGACCGGCATCACCCCTCCTGGATGCGTTAAGATAGACGAGACCGCTTTGTATCTCCTGAACACGTGTGTCGATGTATTCGTTTACAGCATCTCGCTTCTTCTTGGCTGACGCCGACACTTTGCTGGCTGTGCCGTCTATGAACAGCGGTCCTGGCCAATCACTTGAAGCGGCCGTATCACCACCTCCGGAAAGAACATCGCTCAATGGGTACAGCTGCACCTTTTGGCTGCGAGAAGTATCTCCGTACGCTGGCAGCAGCTTCTGTCCGGTCTCGGAGAAGGCTGTATCTGCCGTGGCCGTTTGGAAGACAACTACGAGCTGTCCTTGAGGTCCGAATGACACGCAAGGTACCCTCTTGGCCTTTTCCGATGCCCTCTCCAGAACGTCTTCGCTCAGGCTCTTCGGGGCGTTCTCTGGCGCAGGCGCATAATTCGAATACCCAGGGCTCTCGTAAGTGTTGGGCGGAGATGCCATGTTTTCTGTGGGAAACACAAAAGCATTGGGCGCAGGCGTTGAATAGGCCAAAGGGGTCATCTGGTCTGGCGCGGAAGGTTGATAGGCAGCCACCGATGAAGGTTGATAGTTACTGGGAGCAGCAACGGGCGTGTAGGTTGGATCGGCAGGTGCGCTGATCGGCGTAGGTTTGTACGGATCGATCACTGGCTGCTCTTGCTCAAAGGTCGGTTCCAAGCCTGACTCTGGGCCTTCGAGTTGATTCCCGAGCATAGCATCCTCCGGATCCAACAGTTCACTTTCCTCCTGGGGAGGCTGAAATGTGTCTTGACGCAAAACGGGACGGCTCTTTGCGGGACTGACGTTCTGTGGCGGCCACGTTGGATTTATCTGTCCGGCATCATACTCCCCTCGTTGAGGTGTAAGCCGATCCCTTCCCGCTTGCGACATGGCGTTCGGAGACAGCACAGAGGCATTGGCGGGAGCTGCTCTGGGAGGCGAAGCACTTGGCAACGGTGAAAGAGCACCTTCCGGGAAATAAGGGCTAGCAGAGGGAGGAGCTTGTCGGTATTGTTCACCTTTAGAAAGTGCGTTGGGTGTCGGGATCGATATTTGACTGGACGCAGATCCAAGAGTAGCAGACGGTGGTAGCGAGCGATTTCCTCCTACGACACCTTGAGGCATCGGTGGTACCGGAGGAACAGGGACAGGGGACGCAGGCACTTCGTTACGAGCACGTGAAGGAGGTCGATAAATCCCAGAAGCGGGTGGAGGCTGAATGAGATTGGCATTCCGGCTAGGACCCCTTGGAGGAGCAGGAGGTGGCGCAGGGAGGGTGGGGGCAACTGGAGCTGCTACAGGTGGCAGTAAGGGTAAGGGTGGCGCTACTTCGGCTGCGGGTCTCAACCTCGCATAACTCGATTGTCTGTTCATGGCCGGTACTGGAGGATCATAGGCAGTCGGAGTGGATCGTCCTGCCAAAGTCGACTTGATCGAGGAGGCGTTGCGAGGGAGGAAAGTAGATCGAGGCGGACCGGGCGCCAGAGGTGGAGGCGAGACTGGTAGCGAAATTGGTGCAGGCGTGATAGGCATTGGCATCGGGGTATATTGAGACAAAACGGGAGCAGCTGAGGGCGGTCGTGAAAGATTTCGTGAGGTGATTACTGGTGGATCATAAGCAGTGGAGGTCTTCGTGCGTTCCAGAGCGGGTGTCAAGATGGCCTTGGGCTGAGGGATGGCAGGTGACACACCATAGGATTGAGAGCCGCTGGAGGAGGGCGCATAGCCAGGTGCACCATACGCAGAGGTGCTGTAGGCGGACGGCACATATGGAGTTGCTGGCACAGGCGTATATGCGTTCCGAGCAGGTGTTGGTACATAGGGTATAGCCGCGGCGGCCACGGATGGACTAGGCTGATATGGGGTATACGATTGCGATGATGAGGGGGCGTATGGGTTGACCGCAGGTGAAGATGGAGCTGGTGACGTCTCGATCGGTTCCGGCTGCTTTACAATCCCGGCCGGGAACGGTTTTTCGGCTAAGAATGATCGGTCAGATGAATGTGTCAAGCGAGGGCAAGATACTCGCATGCTCACGTGCTTCGGCTGTCCCATCCGCAACCATCTGTCTGGCGACATCCATTCGCTCATCCTCCGTGTACCAACACCATTTACCATTACCATCTACCCAACCCTCCGGTACACCCATCAAATCCAAGTCAGCACCATCAAGCTCGGCCGGCTTGTCGGGATGCGAAGCCTCAGCGTTGATGGTTTGAGCAGTTGCATCCTGTCCCATCCAGTCATCATTCGCAAGACTAGGATCCTCTGCGAACATCTCCGAGGCAACGTCAAGCTTTCCGAATGCCTCGGAATCGGCGATGACACCTTTACTGGTTGCGAAAGCATCGTCTGGGACGTTAGGTGCTCCCAGACCAGCAAAAAGATCATCCGCTTCGTTTGTCTCAAATAGATCCGACGCCGTAGTGGATGCTCGGGCCCTCCCTGCGATGGGTAGATCCAGCTGAATATCCTCCTCTGGGGCGCTTGGTGCTGTCTCGGTCGGCCGAGAAAAGAAGTCATCCTCCACGGCATCAGCACCAAAAGGATCCGGCGACGGCTGGTCGCCGTTTGTTGATGTTTCAACTGCTTCTGCTGATGAATCGACTTGTATTTCTGTCGGTATATTTGCCTCGTCCGCATGATAGATATCCGCCTCGACGTCTGGCGTTTCATGGCCAGCTTGTACGACCTGAGAGAAATATTCCTCTTGAGGGTCTCCCGTTCCACTGAAGAGATCGTTCTGATCATTCTCCTTGGCAATAGGCTCGGACGCGTCCATGACAGCAGCAGGAGCAATCATCAATTCCGCTGAAGATGTCAGATCAAAGGCTTCCGTTTGGGACTGATCCGGGAAAAGCTCCTCTGCTTCAATCTCAATTTCATCTGAAGGAGTTTCGCTCGAGAGGACCGGCTCAAGCGCGACGGGCTCGCCATGAGCCGCCATCTCGGATGAGCCGAAGAGCTGAGCAGAGTCAGGGCCAGCAGAACCGAACAACTCGCCCCCTTGTTCAGCCTCCTCTGCGAAAAGGTGTTGCTCCCGATGTGCTTCCACCCTGGATTCGACTGACGTGGGTTCCATCTCAGACGTCGCCGTCGTGGTTGATGCGACCAGTATCGATGCAGGGCTGTAGTCGGCCTCTTGTACGCGCTCAGCTTCGATCGGCTGAGCTACTGGTGTGACAGCTGATTCCGCCTCTACATCCCCGCTCTCCTGAAACGAAGTTTCAAGGATGCCAGCGAAATCTTCCGTTTCTGGCACTTCTGCACCAAATAAACTATCCTCCTTGTCAGCTGGAGCAGCAGCTCTGGCAAACAAGTCCTCGTTTTGATCGTCTTGTATCGGATCAAATAGAGAGTCTGACGATGTCTCCGGTGCAGTTTCCATCTGTTCTACTGTTTCCGGTCGGGATCTCGTTGGCGTGTCGTTTTCCACTGTATTTGATACAGGCTCTATTGGATCTGTCACGGCTGGCGGTGCGGTGTCCAGTTCAGCTGGAACCTCCACCTCGTCCTGTTTCTCAACATCCACTGGGGTTTGGGCTGTTGTCTCGACAGGCGCCGCCATTGCTGACATGGCTTTAGACTATGTTCAAGCAGATATCCATAACCCGTGAGTAATGACGAGCTAGATTTGGACAGTCACTTCGAAAGCTCACCTCGGTGACCTCTGTGACACCAGGCGTCTCTGCATCCTCCTCATCATCCTCTCCCGCTACAGGTAAGTCCTCCTCCACTTTTTCCTTCTGCGATTGTTGCTGCTTCTTCTTCTTCTTCTTTTTCTTGCTAGAGGACGAAGCCGGGGTGTTCGCTACCTCGCCCTTCTTCATCCCAGCCACATTGGGTAATTCATCGAGCACAACACCTCCGCCAGCCACGTCGTTACTCCATACTGTTGTTGGTGGCGTGTCAGCCGATATAGTGGGTTTCGATGTCATGTCAAGAAATTTATTGGCTTCATACAACCGTTAGGGTGTATGCCATTGGGAAAGGAAGATGTATCGCAGCTGATCAGGCAGTGGAACGATTGCTGAAGAGCTGAGATCATGGTCATAAACAGCTCGGACAACCCCGTGGCAGCAGGATGATGGCTCGAACAAGGGAATTCGGATTACGTAAGCCGATTTGGTATTATCAAAGGGAGACCACTCCGTCTACACTTATTTCGGTTTGGCAGCTAGTCGGGATAGAAGCAATTAACGGCAGACCAAGCAACATCCTGTAATCACCGGCTGAAGGGCGTCGTAGCTATACCATTTGAATTCGCTTGCGGTGCCGAACGCAGGTACAGGACATGCATCAAGATATGGAGACAAATCCTCGCGCGAAACGTAAGGATGTCCAACATCTCACGAGCAAGTCCAGTGAGTAGCGAACTTCTTTTGATCTTGTTCCATCCGTAGCTCAAGATTTAAGGACAGACACCAGCAAGGGTCTAACGCAGGACCTCAATGAGGTCTAAGGAGAAGAATTCGCATGCTAGACTCGGCGTTCAGGTCTATACCGCCATCTTCGCACAGATTTTCCGCGACGACTCTGTCCCAACAAAAATTGTTCATGACAACTATCAAGTGGCTGGGCCTCTTACTAATGATTTCGATTCAATCGTTCATCGTACTCGTTCGGTTTCGTCGACAAAGTTTGGCTACAAATTGTATAATCTCGTTGCTTGAAATGACTTCTCTAATTGTGACGTTTGACTAATTGTGACGTTTACTTCTCTCCCTTGAGGGCCTTACCGGCATCCCAAGCCTTGTCACTGGCCTTCTGAGCGGTCTGTAGACGCGCAAGGTAAAAGAGGTAAGTGTATGCTCTCTAGTAATCGAGAAAGCGAAAGGGAGACGCGTACTCCACCGACGGCACCATCCTTCTCGAACTGGGATCCAACCTTGCCTCCGGTTTGGGAAGAGAAGGTACCACCAGCTATACCACCAAGAGGAATCAGTACACTGGCTGTTTGAAGCGAGACCAGTCGAACATATCGATACTCACCAGCATCCTCGAACTGGGCACCGACCTCACCATCCGACCTGAACTTTCCACCGACTTCACCGGCCTTGTCGCCCTTGGCGTCACCAGCAGAGAAGGCCTTGGCAGCACTCTTCAAAGCGTCGCCGACAGTCTCGGAGAGGGCTGGAATAGAAGAAAGCTATATTTCAGTGCCAGAAAACAATTCATGATGGCGAAGGAAATGCTAACTCACGCTTGTCAGCGTAACCTCGGGTGGCCATGGGGCGAGAGACACGGGCGATGGTGGATCGGAACATTGTACTAGGTTGTTTGTAATTCGTTTTGTATGTGAGGGAGATCGAGAGTAAATTGAATTTGGCTTTGAGCATTCGAGGCGTATGCGGGAACAAGGAGTACTCTTTGTTGCTTTTCCTCAAGTATATATACTCCTCCCAGTGATCGGAGGATGTCAGCGGATCGAGAACCCAGCGGCAAGCGATGACGACACTGCTGATCCTGGCACGCGGCGTTTGTATCCGCGCGATTGCGTTTGATGACGTTTCACGATGTCGGTGGGAATTCTGGCGGCCACCGGACCTCGAGCAGTTTTTGCCAGCGCATCTAGTCTCGATCGATCGGATGAGGGACGTGCGAATGTAAGTCGGATTCGCAAGGCCACTAGGTTCGAATTGCAGTAAGTGCAGCTTCTAAATGCTTCAGGTGTATGTTATATTGCACACTTCAGAGGGAGACACAGGCAAGATGATCGAGGTGATGTATTCATCGAAAAAAGTCATAGGGTTGAATGCTACTCTACGATTACATGTAAACGAACTAAGCTACTGGAAAGGGTATAGGGGTATAAGTAAGAATAGTATACAACTTTTGCGTAATGCCGTCTGTTGCCCGCCTCCTTGGTGAAAAGAAGGCCTCGAGCGGATCGCTGTCCCGATTATATGAGAAAAGATGCCATGTGTTTTTGGTGGTATGCATGCCGAACCGCCTATCGGTTGGCGTACTTCTGGTAGAGAGCGTCGCTCTTGTCAGAGTCCGGGTGGAAGGCCATCTTGCCTGCAGCCAACTTCTCGGTCGACTTGCTGGGGTTCTGAGCGGCGGGGTCACCGAGCTTCTCCTTCTCAAGAGGAGCCAACCAGTTCTGACCGGCAGCGACGGCACCAAGCAACAAGGAAGGAGCCATGGTGAGCAAGGTGGGGTACTGCAAGTTGGCATCCCTCATCTTTCTTCGTCGAGACTTGAGAACCATGGGCGAGGCTCGAAGACGGCTCTCGGATCGAATGGTCCTGAAGAGATCGAGGTTGCTCCTGGTCTGGTAGACCGGCTCGGCGTACTGGTAGTTGTTGTAGTCGGCGGAGGGAGAGATTCGGGGAAGAGCGTTGGGATCGGCGTAAAGGCCAAGCTTGACCATGAGTCGGTAAAGAGGTCCACTGGGCATGAGACGAATACAGGCACCCCAGGGGATAGCCAAGGCTCCGATGACAATTGAGATGGCCCAGTCACGCCCACCGATTCGGCTGACCGAGAAGGCAGCTCCACCGACGAAGACGATGAGGACTTGTCCACCGACCATGATGAGGAAGATGAGCATGAACCACCTGTTCCTGTGAATGCCGTGCCAGAAGTTCAAGTCGTTGGTAAGGGATCGACAGTTGATCATGTTGAAAATCTGACAGAAGACGAAAGAGTTGAACACCAAGGTACTGAGGGCTGCGTCGTCTTGGGGGGATTGGCCTCCAAGAATGTCGTGTCCCCTCCAGTGAAGGACGAAACAGACGACGATCTGGTAACAGGCTTGACCGAGAATCATCTTGATCATGTCGATGTTGAGCAGGGGCGAAGAAGCCTTCTCGGGCAACCTGTCCAAAGATCGCTCCGAAGCGGGGTCGGTTGCGAGGGCGAGAGCGGCGAAGGTGTCCATGATCAAGTTGACCCAGAGCAATTGGACGGCGGACAGGACAGACTCTTCCTCGTCGGAGGCAACGGCGGTGACAAATGTAAGGACGACGGCGGTGACGTTGACGGAAAGCTGGAATTGCAAGAACTTTCGGACGGAGTCGTTGACACATCGACCCCACTTGATGGCGAGGATCAACGAAGCGAAAGAGTCGTCCATAACGATAATGTCGGAAGCCTCCTTGGCGACCTCGGTACCGCAGATACCCATGGCGAAACCGATCTGAGCGGCCTTGAGGGCGGGAGCATCGTTGGAACCGTCACCAGTGACACAAACAGTGTTGCCCAACTCGCGGAGGGACTCGACCAACAGACGCTTGTCCTCGGGAGAGGATCGGGCCATGACCTGAAGACGGGGGACGATCTCGAGACGTTCGGCAGGGCTGAGACGACGGAAGGCGGGTCCTTCGATGACGATTCCACCGGGCGAGTACATGCCACACTGGGTAGCGATCGATCGAGCAGTAAGAACGTTGTCACCGGTGCACATCTTGACGGCAACACCGGCCTTGTGGCACTTGGCAACCGACTCGATGACTCCAGGACGAAGAGGGTCCTCGATGGCAACGACGGTGATCATGACGAGGTCCTTGGCAAGGTCGGCAAGAGCAAGCTCAGCCTCACCGCTTTCGACGGGGAAGGTACCGGGCTCGTAGTCCTTGTAACAAACGGCGATGGTTCGGAGGCACTGAGAAGCATAGAAGTAGATGGTCCTTTGCAAGTTGGTCATGGTCTCCTCGTTGAAGGGGATCACGTTGATGTCATCCGAACCGCTGCCAGAGACATCGATGTCGACGTGGGAAGTGCAGACCTTGAGCAAGATTTCGGAGGCACCCTTGACGAGCAACCTGATCTTTCCGTTGGGAAGGTTGATAGCGGTAGCCATGGCCTTGACCTCACTGCTGAAGGGGAAAATCTGGTGGACGGAAGTAGCAGCTCGAGTCTCGGTGGCACCGGTCCATCCTTGCTCACGACCGAGCAAGAGCATGGCGGCCTCGGTCTTGGAACCAATGATGACGGGCTTGCCAGACTCCTTGTCGACATCCTCGAAAGCGGTAGAGTTGATAGTGAAGGAGTCGTTGAGGAGCTTGGACATCTGAGGACGGGCGAGGGTGCTGAGCTCGTTCAAGTCGAAGGTAAAGTCCTCTCGGCCTTGACGGGAGTTCTCGGCCTCGACCATACCATGCTCATCAGCGACCTTGTTGGCGTTGGATCGACCAGAGTTCTCTTCCAATCGTCGGACACCCTTGGCAGTGACACCAAGAGACATGGCGACGATTTGCATCTCGTTCAAGGTAAGAGTACCGGTCTTGTCGGTGCAGACGACACTGGCACCTCCGGCAGTCTCACAAGAAGCCAAAACACGAACAAGCAAGTTCTCCTTGGTCATTCGCTTGGTAGCAAAGGCCAAAGCCAGAGTGACAGCCAAGGGGAGACCCTCGGGGACGGCGACAACGACCAAGGTGACGGAGATAATGAGGATACTGATAAAGGCCTGACCCTTCTCGTCGGCAGTCCTGTCGGGGTTTTGCTTGAGTTGGACGCAGAATCGGATGAACAAGGCGAAGAAGAGAGTACCACCAGCGGTAGCACCGAACTTGGCGATGAGCTCGGCAAGTCGGTTGAGCTTCATTTGCAAAGGAGTAGACTCGGCCTCGGTTCGGAGGGCTGAGAAGAGCGGCAAGTATAGATCAGTAAACAGCAGACAAAGGTAGTGGCTACGCTCGGCTCACCCATCATCAATCGACCGTTGAAAGATTTGGTACCGACAGCGATAACAACGTATTCACCAACACCCTCGGTAACCTTGGCACCGGAGATGAGGAAACAGTCCTTCTTGAGAGCCTTGCCGGGAGGCAACGAGTTGCGCTCCTCGATACACTCCTCGTACGTGGCCTTCTTGATCAAGTCGGATTCACCAGTAGCGCCGGACTCGTCGCACTTGACGTTGTGACCACGGAGGAAGACACCATCGACGGGCAAGATTTCACCGGTCTCGACGACACAGATATCACCGACGAGAATGTCCTTGGTGTTGATGGACATCCTGACGCCTCCACGAATACAGTTGATCTGCCTGTCGTCCTTCTTCTCGTTGAGCTTCTTGAACTGTCTCTCCTTTTGCCAATCGTTGACGGAACCGACGAGGACGACAATAAGCACAGCGATAAGAATGGCAACACCCTCGACCCATTCGATCGAGGGGACAGTGCATCCATTGGGATCCGTACATCCACCCTCGGGTGGGAAAATGGGTTCGTGTTCGACACCGACAGATTGGTAGATACCGAGAGCGAGCGAGATGACGGCGGCAATACCCAAGATGATCTGTGACGCGCGCGAAACGGAAGCAAAAAAGCGGGAGCATAAAAAAAAAGGTAAACATGATGTCACTGCCAAGCGAGCCAAGGCGAAGTGCTTACCAAAACCTTGTCCTTCATCGCCATCCACATGAGCTGGAGAAGGGACTTGGTCTTCTTGGTAGGCAAGATGTTGTCTCCGTAAACCCTCATTCGGTCGGCTTGCGAAGCGCGGTATTGAGCATCGAGTTGACCGGAAACGGCGCCGGCGGAAGCGGAACCGTCGACGTTCAATCCCTTGGTTCCATCGACACCGAGACCGTGCAAGAGACCATCGGAACCACCCATGGACTCGAGGTCATTCAGGCTCTTGGGGTCGACCAAGGAAGCGAGAACGAGCGGCTTCTGGAAGAAGGGAGTCGGATCGGTGGTGTCATTGGCGGGGTCGATGTGAGCTGAAGCACGAGCCTGTTCGACGTCGACGATGTCGTCCTCGTCATCGTCCTCGTCGTCCTCGGTCTCCTTTCGCTTGCGGAAAAGACCCTTGAGTTTAGACATGGCGGATCGCTTGGGAGGAGGAGCGGAGGCCAAGTTGTGGGTGGTGGGGTTGATGTACCAGCTCTTCTCATCCTCCTTGCGGGTAGATGAGGGACTGATGCTCTCGTCCAATCGAGTGGCACGGGGAGCCTTCTCGTTGAGGTTGACGTTGTGGAGCTGCTCGGATCGAGAAGTCGAACCGACCGGTGCTCCAGGAGCGGTGTTGTTGTAAGCCATGATAGGCGAAAGCGATGCGATTGAAGGGTCGCGCGCGAAAACGTGTGTCGATACGGTCTGATAGCGAGATCGCCTAACGACTTGTGAGTTTGTGTTGTGATGGGCAAGAGGAAAGCGAAGAGAACGGTGTGCTGGCTCTCGCTGTTGGTTGTTGCTGCTCGATCGACGCAATGAAGTGTCAAGTCGATGTAGAGAGGAGTTGGTGAAGAGTGAGGTGAGAAAGGGTTAGACTTGGAGTGGTAGTGTCGAGTCCATCAAAGGGGTCGAGCAGGTCGCCCTTATTAAGGAAATCGACTCGGGGCGAACGCTGCCAAGAGAAGTAAGAATGTCTTGGCACTCTCTGTTGTATCCGCGTCGGTTCCCCACATTCACACAAAAAGGAAGACGCGTGAGAATGCGAGAGCTTTTCAGACTCCGGGGCGCGTCGTCACAGTGACGGAGACCACCTTTAGCGCTAACATCGCTCTCCACCCACTCCCCGCGGCTTTGATCGATCTCTTTCGCCCTGATGGCCCTCTCACGTGCGAAGAGCGGACACAAATCTCCCCTTGCTCATGCGAAGCGAACAAGTCCGAGAATGCCCTCGGACGAATCCGCTCTCTCTCTCTCTCTCCACCCCTAAGCCGCCCACGCCAACCCTCGCTTGGAACTAGGGCCAACCTTGGCTTTTCGCTTAGCATCCCCCTTTCCCTCTTGGCATTCACCTTGGGACTCCAAAAAAAGACTCCTTGACGTTACGACGATCCTGATTCGTTGCCATCACATCCCGCCACCTCACGATCAGCTGTTCATGGGTCGTGCGCTCATTGGAGAGGCCGATTTGGCATGGCATGGAGCGACGATTTGATATTTCTGTCCAACCGATTCTACCCTAACAGATTTAGGTACAGTAAGGTTGACAAGGCCATAGGCTAGTGCAGTAGTCTTAGGGGTAATGTAATAAATGATCGGTGTGTCGGCAAGAAGCGAGCGAGGGCAAAGCAGAAGCAGCTCGATCCCTACGGCGAATTGGTTAGAACTGAACAAACCTGGGGTCCCCTTCCGCCCGCCGCTCGAATATGAAACGCATTGAAATTTCGTAAGAACTGCGGATCGGCGATGACAATGAGCTCTATCCATCTTACCTCACATGTCCGATCTCGTCCGACTAGACATCTAATCGATCGCTTGCCCCACCTCATCATCCCCTCAAAAGCCACTTCTTCCCAAGCGTTTTCCTGACAAGTCTCGGCCTTCATCTCCCCCAAAATGTCTCCACGTCGCTTGTCCCCGAGTTGGTCCCTTCGTCCCTTGATCCCCTGATCAAAGCACAGGAAACGGTTCCGATCACCTCTCCATCCTGCATCCTGTCATCCAGTCGACCATCGCCTGTAATTCATTCCGACCCCCCCCCCCTCGCCAAGTTTCGCGCGTGCCAAGTTCATCCTGGGCGCTATTTACCCAGATCATCTTCGGTCGATTTTGCCCAGCAATGACTTGGCGCTGGGGAAATATGTCGTCGTCGTGTTCATGCTGACCAGCATTCGGGTCAGTCACGAAGACGGACGGATCAGGTTCGGATACTCGCTCGACCGAGTTGAAACCAAGTGGGAGGAGGGAACAGGTACAGATGGGTTGTCATGCGTATGTGGTGTGGAGTCGATGGAAGCCAAGGGGGTCTGGGATAGGACAAGCTTGTCACCTGTGTTCTTTGGGTCCGGTTCTCCATGAGGTCTAGACCATGCCAACGGTCGCCATCATGAACACGAACTCGGTCGGAGCACGCCTGCATACTTCAAGCTAGGAAGGGAACTATACGGCCGTTGAAGGGCGGCCCGATCTCTGGGCGCGTTCGAAAGAGGTATACATTATACAGTGAAACTTTATTTCAGAATGCATCTTCACGCACAGCTTCACATCGAGGAGACAGCATGACTTTCGCACGTCGGCATACACATCAATTGATACTCGATCCTGGCATGAGGCATGTCTCCTGATAGTATCGAACGTCATTCCCGCTCAGTCGATGTCTAGCGACGGCGCAACACGTCTTGTAGTATAGTGAGCGCAGCGCTCATAGTCATCGAGGGATAGCCGTTGCTCCCCGGGATGGTTCGACCATCCGTCGAAATGGTGTCGGCCCGCGATTCGTGACTCGCAGACTCTGTTCCGCTCGAATCAGCTACCTCAACCTCCGGTCTTTGGCAGATATCCGGAATCCGATCCAAGATAGTTTGTAAAGCGCTGTCTTCGTCGGTAGGAAAGTACTGTGCTAGGATGGTCTCGTGAGCTTGCCAGTCGTCCAAGACTTTGTACGCGCGCAATGCCAGCTCTTTTTGTGTGATGGTCTCAGAGCCAGCAACGGCAACAAACTCCTCGCAGGTCTCAGCGAAGCCCAAAACGACCGAGTGATGCGCTTCGGGAATCTGCGTGTCCTTCACTGCGTTGATTTCTGCTGTAAGTTGATTAACAGCCATTTCACTTGTTCGGTCCCTGACTTTGTAGGCATCAGCAAGAGAAGAGATACAGTATACTAGTAATAGTAGGGGGTGCTCGACACAGCATCAGATATCTCAGCCTCGTATAGGATTCAGACTGGGAGAGCCGCTTGCCTTAGAGCCGCTTGCCTTTATCACATTCAGTAAAGTGAATTGGCTGCGGAGTTGTTTTGGACTCGCTCCTTTCATCAAACGTATGATTGTCATTCTCTCGCACATATGGCGAGTAATCTGCTCGATTTCAACACAATACAAGACGGACGTTCCCGCGCCACAAGTCGGTCGATCGAAATAGTGGAGAGGGCTAGTAGCCATAATGACCTCACAAGTGATAGTAGCAGACCTCGGTCTGGCTCGGGAACTATCATCCCGAGTTTGTTCGGATGTCAAAGACGTGTGGATCGATCATAATCATCATCGCCCAAGCATATCGCTTGGCATATAGGACCTTTTAAGCGGGGCCAGATATTGCTTGAAGCTAAACGCTACTAATTTGGCGAAATAAGCGCAAAACAATCATCCGTCATACCGAGATCTCAATTCTCAGGCAATCAAACTCATGCAGTACGAGTCCGGTCTAAGATGAAACGCAAAACGCTCACTGCAGTTGTCAGACTGGGTAAGGTTGCTGCTGTGGATTGGCCAGCGGTTCCTGGCTGACTGATTGTTGGCGTCGTATCCCCAGAAACTGTCTCCTCTTCCGTGTCACTTGATTGCTCTTGGACGATGACCGGCGATGCCCGAATTTCGCGAAGAATCCTGAGGGTAATCTGCAGTGGACTCTGAGGGTCGGTGGATAGATAATTCGACAGCACAATAAAGTTGATTTCCCACTGATTCAAGAATCCGTCAATCACCGCCTGATATTGACTTTGTGGTAGGTCGCGCCGGGAAGAATAAATAAGCTCCCATTGATCTAGAAACCTGTTGACTATAGCAACATCTGACGGCAAGATTTCCAATCCTCTGACCGCTACGATTGCAGCTCGGACGTCGTTGTCCATTCTGCTCACACGCGTTCTCTGAATTCAAGAAATCCTTCCAGTACCGAACCGCCGATGGATCAACTCATCTTTATACTTCCTTACTATCGCCTGTACCCGTATGCGTAAATTCAGTATGGGCCAAGGAGAGCGAGCGGAGATCCGAACGATATGGCGGCGAAAACACGCCATTCTGGTTATAATGAAGTGCCTTCCATCGAAATGCAATGGCGACTTTGTCGCGCCCTCCTCGAGCAGCGGTGTGAGCTCGGTCCCAAGCGTATGATATCGCTCAATCAATCCATGAAAAGGTAGATGCCGCGACAAAGTGGTCTTGTTACGCTAGCGTCTATGCAAAATATCTCTCATGTATTCTGCACAACGATGCAGAACCATAAATCTCCATCGGTCCGTAGCTCGAATCCTCGAAGCCACTTCGCGGACTTCCCTTGAGGTGATGGGACGATTACCCATCGTATGCGCGCGATCGAGGCGGTAACTGACAGGCGCAAAAAACTATGCCCTCGGAGGCCAGTAGGCTTTGTCGATAGCTTGAAACGCGCTTACATGCGGCGCCTGAATGGCAATGAGCCATGAGGTATTTCGAATCTGAATATATACTGCTGAAACCTAGGATGAAGCCCCGGGTTCTAAATGCTCGCAGAATCATACAACTGGTATTTTCCGAAAGTCCTGAGTACAATTACTGATTGGTGTACGATTAATTACCACACGAATCCATCCTCCCAAAAGTCGACTTCGCCCGCCCAGACATCCTTCTTGCCGACGCCGTATCGCTCAATCAGCGCTGTACGTAGATCTTTCATCATTCGTGCAGGTCCACACGTCTGTACCCCCAGTCGTTGATCGGTGTTCTGAGCGTCTGCCAGGCTGGCATTCAACGCGTCTGCCATTCGAGGTCTACCCGTGTGATAGGTAACAGTCATTCCGACCGGTCTTTGGTGAAGTTCTCGATGATCGAGTCTTTCCTTTTTGATACTGTGAAGGGAACCGCTACTCGAGTCTGATCCATACGAGTACTCCGTACGTGACAAGGCGAGTAGAGGCGACTCTTCCGTTGACTCGGCGCCGGTCACGTAGATGTCTACCTCGAGCGAGAGGCTGGCGGGAAGATCGTGACGAAGATTGCTTTCGAGTATTCCCCGCGCATATGCCTGCGTCCTGACGACCCAGAGCAATCGAATGGAGGTGGGTGACACAGGCGCGCGTCCCTCTGAGTGTAAACTTCTGATCTGCTGAATGTGAGGCAGACACGAGGCGATCCCGCTACCACCCGCCACCTGATTCACGACGTCGAAATTCTGGTCAATGCGATACGATCGAGAATCGGGCGGCGAAAGCTGACTTACCATAAGCAAATGCTCGTATTCCTGTAAAGGCGCCGCTCGGCCATAAGGTCCCTCCAACCAGACCTTGAGGTCCAACCTGTTCCCCGCTCTCCTCGTCTGCCTGACCAGCTTCTTCGTCACACCTTGTTGCTCCTTGATCAGAAAGTGTAGATCCATCTGACCATCCGGGCGACGACTCCAGCCGGATAACGTGAACGGATGATTCTCGAACGGCGAGAACAAGGTAGGAAAGTATAAAAAGTAGTAAGTCCCCGCTTTAGGAGTGTATGTGAGTGATGTGGAAACGGTCAGGCGGAGGAGGTGTTCGTGCTCGATGTCCTCGACGATGGCAGCGGCGTTGAGAGTGATCCAGTCTAGACCCTGCCAGCTGAAGAGAATGAGGCGGACGAGTCGGATCAATCGTTCAGCTACCCAGATGGTCACGCAAGTCCAGAGCCAAGGACTGTAGGCGCCATCAAAGATCTTGACGTGGCTGAGGTCGTAAGTCGTACAACGATCATCAGCAGGATCGCGAGCACGCCTCGTTTCAATCAACCACTCACTAGAACATGGTCACGAGGCATATCAAGGCCAATGCAATGTGAACGACCAAAAAGACCTCGTACGACCGTTCTCTGAACCGTTTCATCGAGCAAGGGATGAGGAGAAGCATCGCTGTTCCCGCCTGGAAAATGACCATTAGACAAGTAGTCAGCGAATGAAGAGGGAAAGGATGGGAAGGAGCGACAACGCACAATACACCCGCAATACCAATATTCTTTCTGAATATTTCTCCAAAGATGTTCCCTCGCTATCCACATATAAACCCTAGACAGCACCCCTCCATCAGCCTCTACCATAGCTCCTATTGTTCAGTCCAACCCTACTCACCCCCCATGCACCAAACTCAACCCCGCGACCATTCGCCCGATCCAACGATGCAAGAGGTTGAAATCGGCAAACGACCAGCCAGTGAGGTAGATGAGGAGATCGTTTCGCGTTGCAGTGAGCCAAAGGAGGGGGAGGTGCCAGATCGCCATGATGCCTGTGAGGACGGGTCGGGTGGGCGCGCCAATGATCATGGAAAGAGGATGGAAGGGTGACGCAAAGGTGACTTGTGATGATCAGATATCGAATGATCGGGGGGGGGGATGTCGACAATGAGAACTTACCAGTCCGATCCGCCAAATACCTCAACAACTGACCCTATTCCACCCGCAAGACCAAACCCAATTTCAAACCGACCGAATCAGCCCTCACCCACCAACTCCCCAACCCATCCTCACGACGCCGACGACCCCCAAGACTCACCAACCGATCATCCCTCCAATAAAGATTCTCATCAAACGTCTCGTACCCCACGCTACAGAAGATCACGGTAGTGAGCACGTACAAGACGATCAAACAGCCTTGTGATCTGATCGGGTTGGAGGGGTTGATGATGATGTTTCTCCAACGGTTCAGAGTGGTCGAGGAGGAGGAGGAGGAGGAGGAGGAGCTGGTGCTCGGGTGAAGGAGACGAGGGAAGAAGGAAGGGAGAAAGAGGTGTTTATCGATCAATGTTGATAATCGGGTGCCGTATGAGGGGCTGGTATCCATCGTCCTCGTCCTTGATCTCGGGGTCTTGCCGCTCGAAGTCGGGATGAGAGGTGAGTGTTGTCGTCCTCCACGGCGGACGGTGCGGAGGAACCGTTGGATGAGGTTGGGGGTGATCACGATGAAGAGGAAGATGTACATCGTTGATCTATAATCGACAAGAGCGGGGTCGGGTCAACATTATACGATCCTTTGGAAGCAATTGAAGGAAGAGGCGGAAGTCCGGCTTACCCGAACACTGCGAATCAAAACCGAAGCGTTGATCCAAATCCGAACAGTTGAAATAAAGAGAGACAAGGTACCAATCCGATGATCAGTACCCAGGCAAGTCATTGTGCGGTTTAATAACCTTGGCGAGTAGATGAAGGCGGGGTGAAGGGACTTACGATGATGTAACATCAACTCTTTCTGCCAAGCTCTCTACGAATATGGAGTATCCAAATCCGAATTCAATATCAAAACCCAAACCCAGAATAAAACGAGCAGGTCAAGTCTGTCCCAAATCATCCTCCTCGCCCCAAACCACGCCCACCCACCTCGGTCCTCCAACCCGCCCCAAACGATCCCTCGGAAATCAAAACCATCTCCCCCCAAACCCCCCCCTCACCCTCCACCCTCCCCGACGATAAAACATCAACCACCCTCAACCCCCCTTCACTCGGAGTAGGGATGATCCGTATAACCTCTTCCATCGAGGGCAAGGTTACGTTTGCTCGGTCTTGACATTCGAGTGCGAGCGATGTATAGCCCAATTGAGCTTGAGTGGGGGTACAATAAGTCATTGTGCAAGCGACTAAAGAACCGAGGTAAAAGGTT
>Ga0308160_10002562_pt1 | contig 21718 bp, 21 predicted proteins | sample PhyFR1_FD_201036 | JGI IMG/M metagenome (GOLD analysis project Ga0308160, IMG submission 201036) | Phyllosphere microbial communities from UC Gill Tract Community Farm, Albany, California, United States - DLSLF.R1 | ecosystem: Host-associated > Plants > Phyllosphere > Unclassified | place: USA...
GGGGAGGGATGAGTGTGGGGCAAGGGGCGACCGAGCGAGGGTCAAATGGGGCGCCGAGTAGGAGGGCACGCCTACCTCACCGGGGCGTGTGGCGAGGCTCTCTTCTGCGAGTGAGACCGTCTCCCTTCGATCTGGCTGATCGAACCCGAGGAGGTGGGTGTCCACTGGCCGGTCAAGGACCCCTCTCTGATAATGATCGACCGACCGGGAAAGGCAGCGCGAAGGGCGGTTGGAGGGGTGGAGCCCGGGTGCGGCGAGCCCGACTCTCCCTTCTGACGAGAAACGAGGCCGCTTGAGGGGTCAAACAGGGGAGCCGTCGACCCTCTCTCTCTCTCTCCCTCTTTCTTAAACGTCCATCGGTTTGGTGGTGGGATCCTCGCCGCCGGCGCCCTTAACGGCGGTCGAATGGCTAGCCGACCACCGGACGATGGGCTCGGCCCCGCGCTGGACCTTGTCCGGGGCCGACTGGCCGGTCGCCGCGATCGACTCTTCGGGCGTGTGGGCCGGCTTCTGAAGCGTCTTGACGCGGCGCCTGGGATGGGAGCGGGAGGGGGAGGCAGGGCGGTGCAGGGGGGGGGGGGCGGCGATGACCATGACGACAATGAGGACGAGGACGGGGGTCAGGATCCGAGAGGCGCGTGCGCGCAGGGAGCAGCCACCGAGAAGAGACGACGACGACGACGGACTTGTGGAGCTTGCCTCGCCAATGCGTCTGGAGCGCGGCGTCCGTCTCCATGTAGCGCGCACACTCGACGCAGTACTGAGAGACACCTCCCCCGGGCGGGTGCGCGCACAGCAACGGCAGAAAGGGCGGATGGGTCAGCGACGACTGTGCCGTGGAGGGAGGCCTCGGCTGGGGCGGGGGGAGGGGGGTGGTCGCTCAGGCGAGCGCCCAGCAGAGTCCGTGTGGGGTGGGGTCGGTGGGGTCGGTCGGTCTCGCCGCTCTCGCCCTTCCACCAGCCAACCGCCCGAGCCCCCGTTAGCGGCCCGCGGACCCCCATGGCGAGGACGAGGGCGAACGTACGTGCTGGCCGAGACCGGGCTTGTCCTCGAGGATCTCCTGGGCCTCGAGCTTGGCCCGGGCCTCGGGCGCGAGGTCAAACTTCTGGATGAGGTCGAGGTCGCGCGTGCGGACGCGGGTGCGCGCGGCCCGGTGGACGTCGCGCTGGGCTTTGTGGACGCTGGCGGGGGGGGCAAGAGGGGAAGGTGGGGAGGGGCGGATGGGTTTCGGGGTTTCAGCTGCTGGACGGAAGTGCGTTGGGGATCGGAGCCTCGCTCGACTGGGCTCGGGCTCGGCTGTGGGAGAGAGAGAGCGCCAGGAGGCTCGAGGGGCGAGGGAGGGGCTGCGGGCTGAGCCTGGACCCGGTTGTCGGCCAGCCCTGCTGAGGAGACAGGCAGGCAGGCAGGCGAGAGACGGACACCCAACACGCTCGCCCTCTTGCTCCTCCGAGTCGGCTCTCGGACGTACCGGGATCGACGGAGGCGGCCCATGCTGGATCGTCTTGGTGGGTGGTCGTCGAGGGCGTTGGCTGGGCGAGGCGGCGGCTGCGCAGGGGCGGGCGGGGCGACTGAAATTCCCGGCGAGAAGTGCCGGTGCGAGTTGGCCGCGCGCGCGCTCGAGCCGACCGACCGACCGCCCAGCCCATCGGCTCGACCGCTCGACGATCCTCCCCTCGAGATGAAACGGAGGTGGGTGGCGAAGGATGTTCCCGGCATGGCTGGATCCGTGCAAGTAGTGGAAGGAGGGAGGGAGGGAGGCCGTCGACCGGAGGCGGGGGCGGGCTGCTCTATCTCGCGCCCTCCCCAACGAGCAGCAGCCGCAGGCGAGAGCAGGCGGCGGCGGCGGCGGCGGCGACGTCCCGACCCGCCCGTCGGTTCCCAACCCGACCGACCAACCGACCGCATACACCCACCCTCCAGCCAGCATATCTACACGACGATGGGCGCCTCCTCTTCCCCTGCAGCCAAGTCGTCGATCTTGACGACCTACCTCGACAAGAACGAGCAGTGGGCGTGCGTCGCTTCCCAGAGCGCCGCTCGCTCGGCCGGCCGGGGCGGGCGCTGTGCTGACGCTCGCTCGCTCACACACCCTCGCCCAGGAACGACGTCCAGGCCAAGGACCGGACCTTCTTCAAGCAGTCGGCCCTCGGCCAGTCGCCCAAGGTCCTCTGGATCGGCTGCTCCGACTCGCGGTGGGTTTCCTCCGCCCACCCCTCCTTCCCGTCTGGCTACCCCCGGGACGCCCTATCGCTCGCGGCGGGCGAGGGCCGAGCTAGAGGCGACTGGCTCAACGGGAGCGAGAGACCCTTTGGCCAGGGGCCGAGAGGTGCTGACCACCCGTCCCTCCCCTGCCCGCCAGCGTGCCCGAGACGACGCTGCTCGCCGCCCGACCGGGCGACATCTTCGTTCACGTCCGTCCCCTCCTCCTCCTCCCCCCCCCCCCCTTCCTTCTTCCTCACCCCTGGGTGGCGGCGGCGGGAGCCTGGACGCAACCTCGGGTCCACAGCTGACACGCCCTCCCCCCCCGTCCCCCTTCGTTTCGACTCCCTGTCGCAGCGCAACATCGCCAACCAGTACCAGGACGACGACGACTCGGCCCAGGCCGCGCTCCAGTACTCCGTCGATGCCTGCGGCGTCCAAGACAGTAAGGATCTCCCCACTCTCCGCCTTCTCGCCTCGGCCTCCTCTTCCTACCCTCTTGGCTGACGGTTCGCTGGCCGCCCGGTCGCAGTCTTTGTCGTCGGCCACACCGTCTGCGGAGGCTGCAAGGCCGCCTGGGGCGCCGACGAGAAGGCCGCCGAAGATGTCCGTCCCCACTCTCTCTCTCTCTCTCGCCCGTTCGCGACGTTCTTGCACTCGCACGCGCGCATGGTCCGGTCTCCCAGGTGAGGGTCGGGGCTGACGACCTCACTTCTCTTTCTCTCTCTTCGACTGGCGTTGTGTGCGTCTGTGGGTCGTCCTCAGGACTCGACCCCGCTCTCGCGCTTTATCGGCCCGCTCATCGCGCTCCGGCACTCGCTCCCGGCGCCCTCGCCTCTGGCTGGCGGCGGCGGCGACGACGGCCCCTCGTCGGCATCGGCGTCGTCGACCGTCCAGACGCTGATCGAGGCCAACGTCCTGCTCTCGGTCCGGCGGATCGCCGACTCGCCGACGGTCCGGGCCAACTGGGCGCTCAAGGGCGCCAAGGGCGTCCAGGTCCACGGGCTCATCTACGAGCTCGCGACGGGCAAGCTCCGCGACCTCGGCATCAGCCGCGTGCCCACCGGCGGCGAGACGGACCAGGCCCTCGTCGACGAGGTCTGCGCCTAGCGGCTCCCTCCTCGCTCCCCCCCACCCCCTCTCTCCTCCTCTCTCTCTGGCTCCCGTTCGCTCTCGCCACTTAGACCTGGTCGTCCAACCCTCACCCCCTTTTCTTCGTCTCTTAGCCTCCCCCATCCCTCCTTCTTTTCCTTTGCTTCCCTGTTGTCGCTCGCCCTGGAGCGTCGTCGTCTTTCCCTCTCTCCCGCCCCCCATTTGTAGCCCCCGCCTTCCTTGCCTCGTCGCCCGGTTCCGTTCTCGGGCTCGGCCTGCTGACCCCGCTCCTGAGGGAAAAAGTCCTTCTGCATGAACCTGAGCGGCCACCCCCTTTTTCTTGCGGTCGCCCCTCACGGCCGACGACGGGCAGGCCGGCGCGCGCGCGAGCGTTCGCTGGGCCGGCGCCGCGTCGCCCGTCCGTTGGCCTCCTCCTCGAGCCGTCATCTCGTCAACTTACCCCCCTTCCTGATCGCTCGCCATGTCGTCCTCCAAGAAGGTGTCCGTCCTTCCGTTTCCCCCTTGCCCGCGCTCCCTCTCTCTCTCTCGCGCACGCACGCGCACGTGCACTGGCACTGAAAGAAACGACGTCGTCCTCCTCCTCGGCCCCCAGCGACCTGCTCGTCCGCGTGCGGTATGCCAACCCGCTCCCGCCGCCGCCCTGCCCGCCCAAGCTGCTCGTCCTCCCGACCGCCCTCGGCCGGTACGGCGCGTTTGCCGACTCGGCCGCCGTCGCCAGGGGCCAGCCGCTCCCGATGATGGTCGACGGCGAGTGTGGTTTGCCCGTCGACCTGCTCAACTGGACCGCCGCTTGGGAGGGCGACTTTGGAGGTGCGCCGTCTCCGCCCCCCCCCCCCCGTCCCCTTCCTCTCTCTCCCTCTCTCTCTCTCTCTCTCTCTCTTTTGCGCGCGCGCGCGACTCTGGCTAAGAATCGGCTGACGGCGCGCCCGCTGTCCTCTCGTCGCAGAGCTCAACCCGACCGGCCCGCCGCCGACGCTCAACGCGGCCGATGCCGAGCTCCTGATGCCCCCGCGGCCCGACGTCCTGCCGCCCTCGACGACCTCGTCCTCGTCCGGTACCGGCGCCGGCGGCGGTCATCCGCCGTCAGCAGCAGCCGCAGCAGCAGGCGGCGGCGGCGCCTCGCTCGCGGCCGCTGCCAACTCGCGCGAGCCGGCCAACAGCTGGCTGCTCAACGCAAAGGGCACGGCGGGCGAGCTCCGCGCGAGCCAGCGCGATGACCTCGGCATCGACCACTCGGCGGCGGCGGCGGCCAACGGTGGGGGAGGCGTTGGCGGGAGCAAGAAGAAGACGACGCGCCTGCTGCCGACCCAGCGGCGGCGGCCAGAGAAGGTCGACAGCTCGACCGAGGCCCAGCACCGGCTGATCGAGCGCTCGTTCGACGACCTCGCCCACTCGGCCGTCGACCGGCTCAGGTTCCCCGGCAAGCCCCACCTGCGCGTCGTCGAGGTCCGTCCCTCCCCCCTCCCCGGCGGGCTCGTCGAGAGGCCGGCGGCCCCTTCAACCGACCGCCCGTCGAAACGCCTTGCCAGACGATCCTGCTGACCGACGCCCTTTCCCCCTTGCGACGACAAGACGTTCGACATCCTGCCCGACCCATCGACGTGGGCCAACGGCTACTCGCTCTTCCGCTTCCAAGAGCCGCCGGGCAGCGACCTGCCTGCCGACGGCGGGCAGCAGGTCAGCCATTTCTGCCCCGGCCCCTTCCCCTGGCGTTGCCGGCCGTCTCGACCCGCCTTGCGCTGACCCACGCCTTCCCCCCCCCCATTCACCTTCTCTCCTTCCGGCGTTCGCGTCGGTCTTTGCCCAGACGCCCGATGCCCGGCTGGCGAGCTCGCTCTGGCGGCCGCTCGTCAATGCCGAGGGCGACAACGTCATGGTCTACTACCTCCCCGAGCCCGGGTCCGGCCCGCAGGCGCTCGAGGCCGAGCACCAGATGGCTGCCGCCGACGAGGAGGACGAGATGGCCGAGCCGCCGGCGGTCCGGTATGAGCTCGCGCGCAAGTACGAGCTCGTCGGCCAGCCGAGCCGGCAGGGGACCGAGCTCTCGCTCGTCTTCCGCCAGGAAGCGGCCGCCGAGGGGGAGGACGCCGCCGGCGGCGCCGGTCCCTCGGCCGGGAAGAAGCGCAAGCATGGGCTCGCCGGCTACCACGAGTTCCACTCGCGCATCACGCTCCGCAAGAAGCGGGTCCGTCCGCCCTCCCTCCCTCTCAGACGGCTGGCAGTCCCCTGCCACCTTCGCTGCCACGCGGGCTGACCGGTTCTGCGCGCCCTGCCTGCCCCGCGCCGCCACCTCCTCCAGCGCAACCCGCACGGCAACGACGTCGACGAGCTCGTCCCCCAGTGGGACCACATCGACCTCTCGCTCCGGCCGGCGACGGGCGAGGCCGCGCTCGACCGGGCGTCGGGCCGGGCTCCGGTCGACGACCCGACCTGGGGGCCGAGGACGCTCGAAGCCATCGAGGCGGAGAAACGGGCCGAGGCCGAGGGGTCCATGCCGTCGTCGCCGTCGGCGGCGACGACGACCGAGCAGGCCGGGGAAGAGGGCGCGGGCGAGGCGAGGTTGTCGAAGGTCGAGGACGACGGGCCGGCAAAGGCGGTCGTCGTCTGAGAGAGAGAGAGCCGACTGTGACGGATGCATGTTGTCGGTCCTTGAGCGATGCCGTGCACCGGTCGGGGAGGGGAAGCGGGCTCGGCCAACAGGCGGTCACCCCGCGGGCCGGCGCGCTTGGCCGCCGCCGCCGCCCAGAGCTGTCGCCCAACCCTCACCCTCACCGACCATGATGACCACCCACGCCGCCTCCTCTGCCGACCCCTTCGACGACGAGAGTGAGCATCCTGCGCCAACCCTCGAAGAACAGGAAGGCTTCCGGGCGATGCTGCTGACGCCCTTCACCGTGCGGCCCGCCCATCAGTCTTCGCAGACATGCCGCCGGCTCCTCCTCCTGCTGTTGCTGCGGAGGGAGGAGGACCGGCGACGCCAGCTGGCCCCCGCCTCCAGCCGATGGACGATGGTCCGCCACCCGCCCCCCTCTCGCGAAACAGAGTTGAGCTCTGGGACTGACCGACCCCCTCCCGCGCGCTCTCCGTCCAGGCCGGTCTGAGCCGCGGCCGCCGGCGGCAGCAACGGCGGCGGCGGCCGACACCGACGCGCTCTCGTGGCGGCTCAAGACCATCAGCTGGCCCGACCCGCGCGTCGGCGGCGACCGGCGCGAGGTCCAGATCATCTGCCAGGTGCGTGCGCCTCCTCCGTTCCCCTCCCCGCCACACCCGAAGGAGGTCGGTCGAGGCAGAGCGTCTAGCAGAAGGGGCCTGACCTCGCTCCCGCTCTCCTGCTGCCCCGCCACGCCAAGAGCCTGAACGGACCGTGCTCGCTCATCTCGCTTTGCAACGTCCTCATCCTCCGGGGCAGCGTCCATCTCGGCCGGGCCCGCGAGAGCGTCTCGTACGCCGACCTCTCGCACCTGATCGCCGACTTCCTCGTCGAGCGTCCGCAGGCGAGCTCCTCGACCGCCCTCTCGCTCGAGGCCGCGCTCGAGATCTTGCCGTCGACCGTCCGGGGGCTCAACGTCAACCCGGCCTTTGCCGCCGTCGGCCGGTTCGAGGCTCAGGGCGCCGGCGGCGAGCTCGCCCTCTTTGAGCTCTGCGGTTCGTTTCCCTCCCCCCCCCCCTCCCCCTCCCCTCCCGTCCGACCCCACCCGACCCGACCGGAGGCTGACGGGTCCTCGCGGGTTTCGCTTACAGGCGTCCAGCTGACGCACGGCTGGATCCCGGACGGGACCGATGCCTACCAGGCCGACGTGCTCGAGCGCATCGGCACGTACGACGGCGCGCAGCTCGCGCTCGTCCGGGCGTCCGAGGCTGAGGCTGCCCTCGGCCAGGGCAGGGCAGCCTCGGCCGAGCAGACCCAAGCCATTCAGGACGGTGCGGCCGCGCGTCTCCCTGCCTTTTCTTCCTTGTGAGCCACGGGTCGGAAAGGGAAGCTGACCGTGGAAGCCTGGCTCGCTGGCCGCGCAGCCGCCGTCGTCCGCGACTTCCTCCGGACGACGCAGACGCAGCTCACCGTCTCTGGTCTCTTTGCGCTCAACGACTCGCTCCAGGAGCGGGATCTCGTCGCCGTACGGAGTCTCTCTGCCCCCCCCCCCCTCTTCTTTCGTCACATGGCCTGACGCCGTCCGCCCGTCTCTTCCCACCCCGCAGCTCTTCCGCAACTCGCACCTCTCCGTCCTCTACAAGCGTCCGGCCGACCCGAGCGATCCAAACGGCCCGCTCCTCTACTCGCTCGTCACCGACGAGTCGCTCCTGCGCGAACCCGAGGTACGTGTCCCCTGTCCCCGCGACGCAGGCGTGCTTCTTGCTCCCGCTCCTGACGCTGAAGGCGGGGTCTTCAGGTCGTCTGGGAGTCGATCGGCGACGTCGAGGGCGGCAGCGGCAGCTTTGTCAACAGCGAGTTCCGCCGGGCGGCGACGGCCGGCGGCGACTTTGCCGGCCTGACGGCTGAGCAGGCCGGCCGGGACGAGTGGTCGACGGCCGATGGCGCAGAGTACGTTCACTCCTTTCCCTCCTCCTCCCCCTCCTCCTCTTCCTCCACCTCGTCCTCTTCCCCCCATCCTCCTCCTTCCCATGCGACCGACAGCAAGGACTGACCTGATGAGCACTCTTATTCGGGCGGCCTTCCTTCGCCAGCTACGACCAGCAGATTGCGCGCAACCTCCAGGAGGAGGAGGACGCCCGCGCCGCCCGGCACATCGTCCGCCGCGACCAGGAGCGCGCCGATGGCCGCGGCTCGGCCCGCCGGCAGGGCGACAGGCCGAAGCCTGCCAGCAGTGCCGCCGGTGGTCCGGGCGACGCAAAGAAGAAGAAGGGCTGCGTCGTCATGTGAGTGAGCCCCGCAGACCTGCCCCCGTCTTTCGCCCAGGGCTCAGCCCGGTGCGCTCTGCATGGCGTCCTGACGCCCGTGGCGGTGGCGCCGAGACAAGAGTGCAAGAAGGGCTCGTTCGATAGACGGACTGCCATCGCCAATCCTATGAGCGCCCGTCGGCTTTGGCCTTGGTGAGGCCGAGGCCGGTCCGCATGACCTCCATCGCCTCGAGGTCCTCCTTGAGGACCTTGGTCACGTGCTGCAGCGCTTGCTGCTGCGACGCGATAATCTGCAAGGAAAGGTTACCAAAAGACTCCGGTCAGCTCTAGGGGCGGGATCGCGAGCCCTGGCAGTCTTTCGCAGGAGCGAGGAGGGTGGGGAGACGACGGACCGTCGCCAGCTCGTTCATTGCGTTCTCGTCGACGATCGCCCAGCCTTCGCGGCCGCCCGCTGCGCTCCGATCGCGGTCGCGCTCGCTCTTGACCTCGCCGAGGAGACCCCAGAGCTCGACCATGCGGCCCTTGAGGCTCTCGCCTTTCCGGCCGCGGCCGCCCTCGAGCTGGCCGACGAGCGCCTCGAGCCGCTGCGTCAGCACCTCCTCGTCGCGCCGGATCGAGCTCGAGCGCAAGGTCGGGATGAGCAGGTGAAGGTGCTTGATGAGCTGGAGCGTCCGGTGCGAGAGCTGCGTCTCGAGCAGCTCGGCCCGCGAGAGCCGGAGCGAGAGCGACATGTGCGACGATTTCGAGAGGGCCGCCAACCGCGCAGAGATCTCCTGCAGCTTGGCGTAGTGCGCTCCGGCGACCCGCGTCTGGACCTCGGTCCGCTTCTGGAGGTCTGCAAAACCGATGGCGATGGCCGGTACCATCCTGGGAGCCAAGAGAGATGACGCCGTACTGCGAGGTCAGCCCGGCCAGGTTCCACTGACGGGCGAGAGGCTGAGTACGCACGTCGACGGATCAGGGTTGGCCCGGACGGCCGCGAACCACGTCGCATCGTCGTTGGCCGCTGGCGGACGCTGGTACATCTCGACCTCGTTCGGCTGGACGACGTTGTAGAAGAAGGACTGCGAGCGAGGCCCGTCAGTGGGCGAGCCATCTCACAACGGGTGAGGGCAACCCGTCACGTACCTTGAACCGACACGAGGGCGAGCTCGGATCCCAGGCGTTCTTGATGAGCTCGATTCGCTGCTCAATCGGCAGGTCCTCTGGCTTCAGCGGCGGCGGTGGCGGCTGCTGCGAGGCCGCGAGCGAGTTGCCGCCAAACTGGCCCTGCTGCTGCTGCTGCTGCTGAGGAGGCTGGCCGAAGAGGCCAAACGAGTGGGCCGGCTTCGGCTGGCCCAGCTGTGAGACGGTGAGAGAGTTGTTCTGCTGGCCGCCGAAGAGGCCGCCGCCCTGCTGCGGCTGCTGGCCAAAGAGGCCGCCAGTCTGCTGCTGCTGTGGCTGCTGCGGCTGGCCGAAGAGAGACGACGTTGCCGGCTGCTGCTGGCCAAAAAGCGAGGTCGAGGCCGGCTGCTGCTGCTGCTGCTGCTGCTGCCCAAAGAGAGAGGAGGTCGGCTGCTGCTGCTGTTGCTGGGCAGGCTGTCCGAAGAGGGACGTCGACTGCTGAGGCTGGGCAGGCTGGCCGAAGAGCGAGGTCGACGGCTGAGGGGTGGAGCTCGCAGGTGCACCTGGCGACCGCGGTTCAACGCACAGCATCGTCAGCCGGTCTGATCGCACGTGAGATGAGAGGCGCAGGGGGGTCGCACCAAATCCAGAGAAGGGCTTCTGGGCTGCAGGCTGGCCAAAGAGCCCTCCCGAGGCCGGAGCCGGCGACGACGAGGCCGGCTGGCCAAAGAGGCCGCCTCCCGACGCAGGAGCCGCGCCAAACCCGGTTGAGGGCGCGGCAGGAGCAGCGGCCGGTGTCGACCCGAAGGAGAAGTTGCCTGCGGCGTAGAGAAGGGTGAGGCCGAGGAGGTCAGCTAAGGGCTAGGCGAGAGCGCGCTCTCAAGTTGAGCGAGGTCGAGGCTGCCCGCGCGGCGGGGCGAGGCGCTGTCGAGACGCACCGAACGACATCGCGAGTCTGGTCCACTGAGTTGCTCTGACAGATCGGGTGTGCGATGTCGATCCTGAGGCCTGCTACAGTGCAAGTGCTGGCTGGTCCAGAGGTGTGTCGAGAGCGAGGGGTGAGGAGAGGGTTAGCGTGAGGGGCGAGCAGTTGAGAGCGGTCGGCCTCGTGCTGCTGCAGGGCGAAGGCGCTCGGCGCCGCCGCCGGCGGAGGGCACACGCGCAGAGGAGCGCCAGCAGCAGGAAGGCCTTAACGGCCATCGCACAGCTCATCGCTTGCTGCCACACGACGCTCGAGCAAGCCCTCTGGTTAGTGACAGTCTTGCTCTGGTATCGCGTCCTCCTCCCGGCTGACGGGCCGGTGCTCCTTGGCTCGGGCCCTCAGCAGGGCTCCCTCCCGCGCGTCGACGGTCAAACCCCTCCCCCCCGGCCTGTGACGACGACGCCGCTTCGACCGTCTGTGTCGGTTGAGCTCGCCCTGGGAGGGCGCCGGGTGGCTTGACACGCTGACCTGACGCAGGTCAACACCGCTTCGTCAGGATGGAGTACGTCGTCGGCCAACCTGGGCTCGAGCGGAGCCGCGAGCTAACATTGCCGCCTCGCCGACCGGACGACCCCTTTCTCTCGCAGCATCGTCTCGCGCCTCGACCCCTTGCTCGAAGGCCTCCGATCCGACAAGATCAAGACGCGCGAGACTTCGCTGAAGGACCTGCTCCTGCTGTTTCGGGACGGCAAGCGCATCCGGGAGCTCGTCGAGGCGGGCGAGGACGACGCCAACGTCTTCTCGGACCTGCTCAAGGCCATCTTCCGCTGCGTCGATGAAGAGAAGAAGGCCGTCACCAAGAAGGGTCCGTCCTGTCGCCTCGCCTCAATCCACTTGTCTCAGATGAAGTCTCCCTCAGGCTGACAGCCTGCCTGCCTGCTCCCTCCTGGCTCCTTCGCGCACGCAGAGACGGCCGTCGCCCTCCGCCGCCTGACCGACGCCACTGCGCTCCTCCGCGTCGCCGTCACCCACACCGCCGGCAACCTTAACCGCCGGCACACGATCGACCTACTCCGACACACGCTCAACGTGCTCGAGCACAAGGGCGGTCTCTACGACCCCGCGGCGATCGACTACCTCAAGACGCTCAAATGCCTCTTCGGCCATTCGCAGCATCTCGACAACCTCGACGCGGGCGAGTGGGAGGGCCTCGTCTGCACGCTCACGCGCGCGGCCTTCGACGAGGACCTCGTCGGTCACGGGGCAGAGGTCCTCGACGAGCGCTTCACCTCCAAAGAGGCCCGTGGCGTCGACCTGATTGCCGCCCTCGGAGGCAAGGACGACATCAAGGGCAAGCTCAAGCCGAAGGCGGTGCCGCGCCGAATCGAGAGCGAAGACGAGGACGACGACGCCGATAGCCCGTCCACCTCCGCGACTGGGTCCCGCAAGCGCAGCCGGGCGCCCTCGTCTCGCCCTTATCCGTCGACGCCGGGGCCCTCGCAGCGGGGTCCGTCCCTGACGCAGACGCCGTCGACGCAGCTCTTCTCGGGCGCGACGGCAGGCCGTGTCCTCGGCGCCGGAGAGCAGCGGTCCATCTCGCACACGCAGATCGCCATCTTTTCCCTCCTCCTGACGCTGCTGCAGAACCCGCACAGCCTGCCGCTCCTCGCCTCAACGGTTGTCCCACCGTCGCTGCCCTCGGCCGAGGGCGTGAGTCTCCCCACAGCCTTTCCTCGGTCCAACGTCGCGCTCGCCATCCTCTACAAGCTCCTCCGCTTCCTCATCTTCTACCCCGAGACAACGTCGCACCTTAGCGTCCTCAAGAGCCTCAATCTCGTGCTCGGCGTCGTCCACCTCAACCAGCTCCGCTCGGTCGCGCTCTTTGCCGACCGGCTCCTGCCGACGCTGCTGCGCCTCTGGAAGACGACCAAGTCAAAGGAGATCAAGGAGCAGCTGATCGTCGCGCTAAAGCTCGTCCTCCCATTTGTCGCGCACGATCTGCCTTCCGACTTTGGCGGTCGGCCGAGCCGGAACGAGGAGGCCTCGCAGGTCGTTGGAGAAGGCGACGTCTCGGCCGCCGAGAAGCTACAGAAGATCAAGGAGGCACTCGACGAGGAGGTCGACAGCCGCTGGGCGGTCGAGTCGCTCGCTCTCGAGAGTCTTCGGCTCGAGCTCGCGCGGCCTGGCTTGCGGACGGCGTTTGTGGCGCAAAGCTTCAGGGTACGCGCGAAGTGCCTGCCGGCACCTGGCCAGAGCCTCGCTGACCCTGCTCTGGTCCTGGCCTGCGATAGTTTGGCCCCAAGTTTGAGGCCTCGCAGGCCGCGTCGTGGGCGACCCTCGAGCTGCATGCCGACGTGTACGCTGCGGTGCGTCCATTCGATGCCCTGTTTTGCTCCGTGTTGCCAGCTGACCTCCGACACCTGGCCGACACAGATCGACGAGCTTAGTCGGAGCGATGCCCCCTCTCACGGTCTCACGCCGCGCTCTCTGGGCAAGCGCCGCCGCGTCGACGACAGCCTCGACGGCTTGCTCGATGCCATCGACGTCTCGGCCTCGACGTCGGCCAAGGTCGCGCGGCTGCAGCTGCTGCTCTTTGTGGTCGACCGACACGGCCACCAGCTCGAGGGCCGGCACCGGGAGATCCTCAAGGTGCTCGTCAGCGTCCTGACCCACGACGATTCGCTCGTCCAGAGCTGGGCACTCCTCGGCCTCGCTGCTGTCGCCTGCACCGCCGGCGACGATGGAGGGACGGCCGCCGTAATCAAGCCCTCTGGCCGACCTCTAACTCCTTTCGCTTCGCCGGCAAAGAGCGGGAAGCTATCCGACCTCGAGGATGCATGGGAGGAGGCCTGGACGTTCGCCGTCCGCCGCATGGCCCTCCCTGCCGTCTGTCGCGCTGCGAGCCACGCAGCCCTCGCCATAGCGGCCAACGCGCGCGTGCCGACGATCCGGCTGCAGGCAGACCTCGAAACCGTCCTCGCCAACCTCGAGGTCCAGGGCCCGTCCTTCCCGTTCGACTCTGTCTGCGCCTTCCTCATCCTCGCGCTCGGCGCCGCCAGCCAGAACGTGCGTCTCTTTCGGCTCAATCTCGAGGACCGTGTTATGGCCTGGCTCGTCGGTGCGTGGAGTGTCGTTGACGGCACAACCAAGGGCTTCAATGTCCGCACCCGACTCGAAAACCATTCGCCGGACGACTTGCTCGGCCTCCTGGCAGCCATCAGCCGCTTCGAACATCGGCCGAGCATCGCCGGCGAGGACCCGCTCCCAGAGTCGCCCGTCGTTGACCATGCCATCGAGGAGGCCAAGACAACCGTCCTGCGCGACTTTGTCCTCGATCACCGCATCCACTGGCCGCTGGACCTGGCTCCACCGCCCACTCCTGGCTTGGCGCCGACGCCTGCCGAGCTGATGGACGACGGCGCGGTGCCCTCGGCGCCGACGACGGATCTGAAGGACCTCACTGGCCGGCCACGTCGGGCGTCTGACTTCCTCCTCAAGTCGACCGAGACCCTGCTGGCAGAGTGGGAAGGTCCCGATGGTTTCGCGAGCGTCACGGCCGACAAGGTCCGGCGGTCGCTCGACCTCGTCGCTCTCGCCATCGCTTTCGGCGGCGTCCTGGAGCTCAACAGCGTCAGCCCGAACCGAAAGATGGTCAAGCGAGCCTGCGCACTCGCACTCGCTGTCTTGCCGGCGTTGGGCGGAGGCCGTATCAGGCTGGCCGAGATGGCAGTCGCCATCAAGGGGCTCGAGGTCCTCGTCACCTCCGAGCGAGGGTCACCCCGCAAAGAATCAGCGACTGCGAGCGCGACCCTGCTCGGGCCCGGGCCGATGACGGGCATCCGGCGAGATCTCCTGCCGCCGTCATCTGCCACAGCCGATCGGCAAGCGGCGGCCGAGCTCGCCTCCCGGGCGCAACTCCTTCAGATCCTGTGGCAGGGCTCCGACGTGCGTCCCAGGGCGCGAACATCAACGGGTGAACTGCTGACGCGACCGGGATCCCCTGCAGCTTCGAGATCTCTTCCCCCACGTCGTCCCTCCTCTCCGCGCCGTCATGAACGCAGCGGTCGGCGTTGCGCCAGACGACGCGGCCATGGACGTCGACGCCGACGAGACGATGGTCGCTTTCAGCGTCCAGGACAGTCTCGACCACGTGCCGATGGTCAGCCTCGACAAGGGCGACGGCAGCGACGGCGGGCTCTTCTTTCCCAGTCGGTCGGCCGAGTGGCTGGTCGCAACCTGCTTCGCGACGGCGACGCGCGGGGCGGCCCTCCAGAGCGGCTCGGCTGAGCCGTCGCGCCAGAGGGAGCTGTACGACGTACTCGCGGGCTGCGACTGCCCGCAGTTCATCGCACTTGGCACTGCCGTCAGCCGTGCTATTCGCGACGGATACCTCCACGTCTCGAGCGCCGGTGCCGACGACATCCTCGAGGGCTTCCAACACTTCCTGACGAGCTACCAGTACCGGCGGAACGAGCTCCTGCACGCGCTCGCCATCGACTTTCTCTGCGCGACGGCCAGCCTCTGGATCGAGGCTTCGGCGACGCGGACCGACTTTGGCCTCCACGCCCGCGCCCTTATCGAGTATCTCGTCAAGCAGTTGTCGTCCGGCCGGCTCCGGTCGCCGGCGCTCCGGACCCGGCTCCTTCACTTTCTCGAGGTTTATCTCCGCCTCGACCCGCACGAGCAGGTCTGGGCGCTCCTCGATGGCACCATCGTTCCGCCCGTCCTCCAGCTATTCCACTCGGCTGCTCGCGACGTCGATATCCACGTCCGATTCCAGACTGCTAGCATCCTGCCGCGCCTGTACGACTTTGTCGCGCGTCTTGTCGCGCAGCCCTTCCGCGACTACAATGAGACCTACGTCGAGACGGCCATCGCCGGCTACGAGCAGGGCCTGACGAACGCCATCCTGCTCGCCAACCATCTCGTCCGGTCGACGATTCTCCGTCGGATGGCCTACTACCACTTTCTCGACCTCGAGAAGGGCGGCACGAGCATCGGCCACCTCCGAGCGGTCATCGACACGGTCGCACGGACGCTCGGCTTCGGCTCTCCGTTCGAGCTATGGCAGGTCTACGCGACGACGATCACGGTCCAGTCGCTCGGGAGCTCGCCCGGCTCCGAATGGAAGCCGGCTGACTCGCTCATCGGGGCGACAAGCCAGCAGGAGAACGCCCGGTCAATGCTTCACGACCTCGGCCACCTACTCATCGGCAAGCGCCAGCTCGGCCGCTTTGCCGACCTCGTCCTCGCAAGCGGCCGGTCGCAAGCCGACGTTGTTGCCGAGTCGGCTCCGCGCGCTCTCGGTGGGCTCCTTTGCAACGCGCTCAAGAGCTCGGTCGGCGATCGCGACTTTGTCGCCGACATCGAAGACATCCTCGCGACCGCCGGCTGCGCGACCGCGGCCCGCGATCTCGCCGCCCAGAGCCCCGACGTCGTCCTCGCCCAGGCCTTCTCCGAGCTCATCAATCCGACCGAGATCCTTGAGGATCTGACCGAGAGCGAGTCGCAGCTCGCCGCCCAGGCGGCCTTCCGCGACCTCGGCCGGCCGCTCCCTGACATCTTCCGCTGGGACAGCCTGCTGCTGCCCCGGTCGACGGCGCTCGCCATCTTCCGCGTCGACGAGTGGGTCCTCCGAGCGGCCGAGCTCGGATCCGGCGACCTGCCGTCGATGGCCTTCAACGTCCTCTACCAGCTCTTTTCGCGCATCGGCCGGTCGCCGCTCGTGATCGAGCAGATTCGCGGCGTCTACTCGATCGTCTACTTTGTCGCCTGCCACCAGGCTGTCTTCTCGGCCTCCCCCTCGCTCCTCCGCAACCTCCTTCACCTGGCGCTCGTCCTCATCGAGCAGGACGAGCTCGCGCCTCTGGTCGATGCCCTCCTCCACTGGGGTCTCGGTCTACTCGCCGGCGGCGAAGGCGATGTCGGCGATGTCGTCAGCGACCCTAGCGCGCCTCCAGGTGCGGCCGAGGTCTTGTTGCGCATCGCGCGAGTCAGCGATCGGCTCGAAAGCCAGTCGACACGGCCAGACCTCTCCCAGGTCGGCTACGACCTGCTCCTCAAGGCCGAGACGACGCTCCTCAGTCTCCGGACCAAGAGCGATGCCTCGTGGACGACCGTCGTCGAGACTGTCGCCGCTCTCTGGCCGCGGCCCTTTTTTTCGCAAGACCTCGTCGCCCTTCGCGAGTCGGCTAGCTTGATCTCGTTGAGCTCGGTCCTGGTGCGTCCCACGTCGCCCGCATCGGATGGGTCTGGGCTGAGACTCGGATTGCTCTGCCGCTCCTGCAGCAAGACCGCAGCCTTGCGACGTCCAAGTTTGCTCTCGTCCCTCGCCTGCGGCAGCTCGTCTCGCAGCTGCCCGGCGACCGGCTGGACGAGTTTGCAGGCAACTGGGTCTGGCAGCTCAAGCAATCGCTGCCGTCTCCGGGCGACCTGCCGCGGCACGCGAGTCAAATTGACGGCTTCCTCGAGATCCTGCAGACGGCACAGATGCAGGCGCCGTCGCTTAAGGCGATCGACCAGCTCCCTCGGGCCCGCTCGCTCGAATGGGATCGGCACCGTCCGACCGTCGAGGATGCGGCAAAGTCGCAGGTGATCCTCGTCCTCGTCGACCGGCTCCAGAGCGAGACTGTCGAGACGATCGACATCGCCTACCAGGTCCTCCAGGGCGTCGTCGTCGCGGCCGAGCACCTCATCTCGTCGTCGGCCTTCCGGGCGGCGCTCGTCAAGCTGCCTGACGTTCGCGAGCAGCTGACGCTCCTCGGTCGGCCTGCTGCCCGTCCGCACGGCCTTGTCGTCCCGCCACTCTCCGAGCTCTATCAACAAGTCCCGGTCTCCAGCGTTCAGCGGCCGGATGGGTGGCTGTCCAAACTCGCCTCCTTCCTCGCCCGGGTTCTCGTCGCGCAGGATGACCTGTTCGGCCATCTCGTGCCCCTGCTCGACCACAGCTCGGCCTTTGCTGCTTCAACGCTGCCGCTGCTCGTCCAGGCGCTCGTAGCCACTGAGCCGGCTGTCGATGGGCCGCAGTCGCCAAAGACGATCCTCTCGACGTACTTTGCGGCCGTCCTGCGGACGCCGGCGGCCGGCTTGCCGGTCAAACAGGCCATCATCGACGTCGTGCTTCACCTGCGGCGGATCGAACCCAGGGCCAGCGATCCCAAAGTGCCAGGCGACCCGTTGGCGCACGAGCGCTGGCTCGACCCCGAGTACCTGCTCCTAAGCCGGGCGGCGGTCGAGTGCAAGGCCTACACGACCGGCCTCCTCTTCCTCGAGCTCCAGCATCAGGCGGCCGGGGAGGCAGCCAGACCGAGCGAGGAGGCGACCCAGATCCTCTTCGACATCTACGCCAACATCGAAGACCCAGACGGATTCTATGGCGTCAAGTCGGCCGATTGGAGGTCTTCGCTCGTCCAGAAGCTCCACCACGAGAACCGCTGGGGCCAGGCCTTTGGCTTCCACGGCGCCGACTACCGCTACGCACCCTCACCGACCTCGGTCGAGGGCATCTACCGCTCGCTCCACTCGTTCGGCTTCGACCGGATGGCGCTCACGCTCGCGCAGAGCAGCGACGCGCAGCACGCCGGGGCAGACGTCAAGGACGACCTCGGCTACGAGCTCGCCTGGCGGACCGAGACGTGGGACGTCCCCGTGTCGTCCTCCGCGGCTGGTCCGCCGACGTCCAACGCGCTGCTCTACGCAGCCCTGCGGGCGGTCCACAATGAACGCAGCCTGGCGCTCGTGCGCTCGACCGTCTCGACGGCGGTCCAGGTCGAGCTGTCGAAGCTCCGGTCGCTCAGCATCGAGAGCATGGCCGAAATCCGGGCCGCCCAGGCGACGCTCGTGTGCCTCCGAGAGATTCGCCGCTGGCTTGACCTTCGCATCGGCGGCGATGACCTGAGCAAGGAGCAGTGGGACGACGCTCTGCCCTGGGTCGGGGACGACCACGAGTGAGCGGTCTCGCTGCTTGGACACATACGCCGCCCGTGCTGCTGAGACTGAGCTCTCCTTCCTTTGCGTGCTCAGGTTTGTCGACCTCGAAAGGCTCGTCAGCGTCCGGTCGAGCCTGCTTCAGACGGTCGCCTCCCGCAAGTCGTCTATCATCACCGAAGACGACCCGACCGTTCGCACCATCCAGAAGGAGCTACAGCTCCGTCTGAGCGCCCATGCTCGGGGCTCCGGCCAGCTGCAGGCTGCCATCAACGCCGTCACGATGGCTCAGAAGCTCGACGTCGCGAGCGACGCCGCCCACGTCGGGGTCCTGCACGAGTACGCAAACGTCCTCTGGGCGAGCGAGGAACACGGCATGGCCATTGACATCCAGCGGAGCCTTATCGCCGACCCCTCGCTCGTCTCGGCCGACGACCAGGCCAAGATGCAGCGCGCGCGGCACCTCTCGGTCCTGGTGAGTGCCGAATATGATCGCAACTCGATCGCTTCTTGGGCCTAATCCGAGCCCCTCCGTCATCGCCGACAGGGCGATTGGATGTCGACCGCCCGACTGGACACGGCGGCGCGCACCGAGGCCCAGTACTTCACGCCGGCGGTCGCCCTTCTCGGCGGCCTCCCCTCGGCCAAAGAGCACGGCCTCGTCTTCCACCGCTTCGCCATCTTTGCAGAGAGCCAATTTCGAACGCTCGAAAAGTCGCCCGAAATCCAGCGGCTGCGGCTGTACAACGACCGCCAGCGGCAGGAGCTCTCATACCTCGTCCAGGCCAATGGCAAGCCGCGGCCGAACCTGCCGCGCGACTCGACCGGCAGCAGTCGATTTGACAAAGTGACGCGCCTCCAGCAGGATGACGCCGACAAGATCCGCGCGCACGAGGAGACGGTCCAAGCCTTGCTCCGGACGGCCATCGACATGTTCGGCAGGGCGCTGGCGAGCTCGGACGACTTTGACGACGCGCTCCTCCGGCTCGCCTCGCTCTGGATGAGCCACCACGCGCGCGAGGACCTGCACGCCAACGTCAAGGCGACCATCGGCGCCATCCCGTCGCACAAGTTTGTCCGGATCGTGATCCAGCTGTCGGCCCGGCTCGAGGACACGGCGACGCAGTTCCAGGCCATCCTCCACGCCGTCTTTGAGCGCCTCGTCGCCGAGCATCCCTTCCACTGCCTCTACCAGCTGCTGACGGCGCGAGGCTTCGGTCTGTCGCAGCGTAAGGAGGGCGACCGCCGTCGGAGCAGCAGCGTCCGAGGGTCGGCGTCGTCGGCCAAGGCCCGGGACGACGGCCCGCGGACGTCGCGCAGCTTCGCGGCCGAAAAGATCCTCGCCAAAGTCGCCAAGCGGAGCGCGACCGCCGCCGGCCGTATCCGGGACGTCGACCTCTTCTGCGTGGCGGCGATCGAGTGGGCATGGCTCCCGCCGGAGCAGCCAAAGGTCGCCCCGGGCACGCGCAAGGCGGCGCCGCTCGTCATGGACAAGACCCTCAAGCTCGCCCAGATCCGTCACCTCGCCATTCCGATCCCGACGGCCCCGCTCGCGATCGATCTGACGTGCAAGTACCGGGCCGATGCAATGGTCACGATTAAGGGATTTGCGCGCGAGTGGGTCCGCGCTGGCGGCATCCATGTCCCCAAGATCACGACCTGCGTTGGCGACGACGGCCGGTCATACAAGCAGCTCGTGCGTCCCTCCGCTCACCTGCCTGCCTGCCTGCCGGGCCTGCCGGCACTGACCTCGCCCCTTTTCTAGTACAAGAGCGACGACGACATCCGGCAGGACGCCGTCATGGAGCAGCTGTTTGGCATCACCAACGATCTACTCGCGCGGGACCCAAAGACGCGGTCGCGGCACCTCCACATGCTCACCTACAAGGTCGTCCCCCTGAGCGACCTCACGGGCTTCATCGAATTCGTCACCGACACGCTACCGATCGACAGCTTCCTCCGCCGGTCGCATCAGAAGTAGGTCTCGGAGCACCCTCATAGCCTCTCCTTGGGCCAGCGCTGACTCGAGAGGGTCCCGATCGCGTCACTCTGAGCAGGTACTATCCGAACGACCCATCGCTGAGCGACCTCCGGAAGAAGATTGCCGAGTGGCAGAACGCGTACCCGCCCGAGAAGGTCGGCCGCAAGTTTGCCGAGGCGACGAGCCGCATCCACCCGGTCATGCGCTACTTCTTCACCGAGAAGCACAAGACGCCGCTCGCATGGTTCACGATGCGGCTCCAGTACGCCCGGAGCGCGGCCACATCGTCGATGATTGGCCACGCCGTCGGCCTCGGCGACCGCCACTGCTCCAACATCCTCATCCACGAAAAGACGGGCGAGCTCATCCACATCGACCACGGCGTAGCCTTCGACGCGGTACGTCCTTGCCCACGAGCGTGTGCCGTCCATGCCTTGAGACCTCGGGCTGACCGCCTCATGCTTCCTTCTTCCTTCGCTAGGGCCGCCGCCTGCGCATTCCCGAGCTCGTTCCCTTCCGGCTGACGGCCGATATCGTTGACGGGCTCGGCATGTCAGGCGTCGAGGGCGTCTTCCGCCGCTGCGCCGAGGAGACGATGCGCGTCATGCGCGACTCGGTTGAGACCATTATGACGGTTCTCGAGGTCTGCAAGCACGACCCGATGCACAATTGGTCAGCCCAGGCATCGAGGCTCCCCTCCCAAACCCTGCCCTCCCAGGCTGACAAAACTCTGCGATCGTGACTGCAGGGGCATCGATGCCGACAAACTCGCCCGCGTCCAGGGCCAGGTCGATGCTGCCGACAATCCAGACGTCATCCGAGACTCGACCGACGAAGACGCCGACCGGGCGCTGACGAGCGTCCGCAGCAAGCTCTCCAAGACGCTCAGCGTCGAGTACACGGTCAACGACCTGATCCAGCAGGCGCGTAACCCGGTCAACCTCGGCTCTATCTTTACCGGGTGCGTCTGCTGATAGAACGCCAGGTCGAAGCTCGCCAACACTGACCGAAGATCGGTCTGTTCGCCGCAGATGGCAAGCCTGGATGTGACCGACGCGACGATTTGGCGCTTGAGCCCCGCGCCGTCCCGGCCCGTCCCAGTCTTGCGCTCGTCTACACATATCTCCCGCGTCGCACCTTCTTCTGCTCACGGCACCCCGCCTCCTCCTCCACATGTGACGACCATGCCCCTTTACGCTCGGCCCGCTCTGAGCTGGCGATGCCCGGCGCGCCTCAAGAGCGACGAGGGTCGGAGGGAGCGAGCGAGCGCGCTCTTCCCGGCCCGACCACCACCCTCGCCCCTGTCCCGCCCCGCTCTCTCTGCTCCCTTCCCCCCCCTACCCCCTTCCAGCGACCATGCTCGTCCGCTTCGCTTCCCTCCTCGCCCTCGCCCTCCTCGGCTCGACCCAGCTCGGGTCCCTCGCTCAGGAGGCATTGACCATAAACACACCCGTGAGTGCCGGGATGGGCCACCCCTCCTCCCCACGTCTCGACCTCGGCTAATCCTGACGACCGACCTCCGCTCCTCCCTCCGCAGACAACGACCCTCAGCACGTGCGTCAACAAGCGCATCCAGTGGAGCGGCGGCCGGCCGCCCTACTCGGTCCGCGTCTTCC
>Ga0308160_10002564_pt1 | contig 21706 bp, 31 predicted proteins | sample PhyFR1_FD_201036 | JGI IMG/M metagenome (GOLD analysis project Ga0308160, IMG submission 201036) | Phyllosphere microbial communities from UC Gill Tract Community Farm, Albany, California, United States - DLSLF.R1 | ecosystem: Host-associated > Plants > Phyllosphere > Unclassified | place: USA...
AGGGGTGGATCGGGTGTACGCTGTGTATTATCGGATCAGTCGTCTTGGCCCTCAACGCACCAGAGGAGCAATCAGTAACGACAATCGCCGGCTTCAGAAAACTATTCATAGCTCCCGGATTCCTCGTCTGGGCATCAATCTTGATCGTGGTATCTGTCGTCCTGATCTTTTATGCGGTACCGAGATGGGGGAAGAAGACAATGCTGGTCTATATCAGTATTTGTTCGTTGATTGGAGGTATCAGTGTGAGCTGTACCCAGGGTTTCGGAGCTAGTACCCTCGCTACTATCCAGGGGTGAGTGATGACAATGAGATGAGAGCTAACTGTCAGGCGGGATGATGCTCATAAACAATGGTTTTACTGGGTACTATTGATCATCGTGGTCGTGACTCTCCTGACAGAGTGAGTTGACTCAACCGCGAGATCTCGAAGACACTGAAGATCAGGATCATCTACCTCAATAAAGCTCTAGAGCTGTTCAAGTGAGACTTTATTACACTCGCTCTCGGTATAGGCTGACAGACAGCACGTCCATGGTCGTACCGGTTTACTTTTGCTACTTTTCAACAGCAACGCTCATCACTTCCTTCATCCTATACCAAGGTCTCAAGGCCTCGGCCGTCACACTCATCACCATGGTCCTCGGTTTCCTCACCACCTGCCTCGGTATCACATTACTTCAAATGTCCAAAGTCGATCCAAACACTCTTACCAAGCTCGACCGCAAGAGCACGATACTCATGCAAGCTTCAAGGCAACATACAGAAGAGGCAGAAAAGGGGCATGTGTCTGCACTAGAGGATCCGGGTATGGATGCTCTTCGTAGTGGATTCGGTGCGGTGGGAAGTATCATCAGGGCGAGGAGTAATAGTAGGCGAATGAGCAATGCTTCTTCGCTTTATGGCCAAGGAGTTTATGGCCAGACGGCGACTCTGTATGACGCCCAAGGCAATCTGTCGACGAGGGGTCTTAATGATGTTCAGCGGTACCAGCGTAAGTCTTACTGTCGAAGGACATGGGCGGGGCTGACTGTCAGTATCTGACAACCCGATGCCTTCGGATGCAATGGACCAAATTGCCATGCATCGCCAGTCGAATGCGTCTCCTGCGCTGGCGCCAAAGAGGTCAAAGAGCCATCTGAAAGTGAGTTACCGTGTCATTCGAAACTGACTTGTAGTTCGATGAAGCGGATGTCGTCCATCAGTACGGATACGGTGATCAGGCCGCTACACACCACAGCCGACCTCATCAGCCTCCAATCTCGAGAAACAACTCGTCCTACGTTGGGTATCCACCTGTCAAGGAAGAAGACGAAGAGGATGAAAAGCCACTATCACCCACATCAACCGATGCGACGCATGCCCACGCCAGTATACATACCGCAACATATGTCGATCCATATCGTCAAGCACCAGTCACTGCCAGCCCTTCGTTACGAACTGGTCTGAGTGGCATGTTTAGCAATTTCTCGTCGTCAGGACCCGACCTCAGACTGAATCCTCAAAAGAGCGATACACGCGGAGGTGGGCATCGGGGCGTAAAAGACTACCCCCACTTACCGAAGGAGGATGCAGATGTAGAGCGAGATCAACGTCGGGGGTTGTTTGGAGATGATGATGATTATCCTCGAGAAGAGGGGTATGGGGAGATGGAAGATGGCGATATGGGACATCGTTCCCATCCTTCAGATGAAGTGAGGAGGCTGCCGAATGTCCCAGGAAGGGGATGATCTTGCATGTAATCTTGGGAGCAATTTGTATATACACGGGCCTATGTACTACGAATGCAAATGTTCAAACCAGAGGATATGTCGGCTGCACTGTGGTTGGCTTGTCGAGATCACCATTGCCCGAGAGCTGCTCATCAGCTCAAAATCATTGATCAGTGGACCTACCATCATCACTCTCGTCACCGTCGTCGCCTTCTTCTTGCCTCTTGCGCCTGCGTGCGCTCTTGGACGGCGCGAGAGGGAGCTCGGGTTCGGGTTCGGGAGTGGGCGTCTCGAGTTTTACGACGCCGAGTTGGATGGCTGGTCTCTTTTTCTCTCGAGCAGATGGCGGTCGGCTTCGCACCTGGTCGATAGGTGTCTATTTGTCAGCAAGAGGCGAACAGAACCGGAAGCGTGACATACAACTGGTCTGGTAGGTCTGTAAAGCTTGTCCTCGGGCGTCGACTCTTCCCCAATACGTCGTCGCTTCTTTTTGCTGGACATATGGGTTTCGTCCCTAGCTTTCGATGGTCCACCGACTTCTTCCTCGTCAAACAAGGCCGAGAGGAGTGACGGGGAGTGAGCAGCTGGCCTTTGATTGAATGGCTGACGAGTAGCGCGTTCACTATGTTCCCTGCGAACTGGGACTGCCTTGTCCTTTGCCTGTCCAGTCAGCTCGACACCAGATTACAGGCGGATTAAGCTCACGGTGGTAAAAGCTTCGGTAGCGCGATCCATGGCTGAGTCCGCAATGTCTTCCTCTTCTTTTGCAAAGAAATCCGCAGCCCGACCCCACCTATTCGCCCACTCGTCCCTCTCCTTCAGCGCGTTTCGCAGAGAGCCTTTTAGATCATTGACCGCGTCCTTCAACCTCGTGATTTGAGCTTCCTTCTCCTTGATTGCATCCTCACTTTCTTCCAACCTCTCCTCAGTCTGCGTTAATCGTCTTTCGGTATTCCGGAATGCTTTGTTTTCTTGTTCCAATTCCGCGACGCGAGCCTTAAGTTCTCTGCCCTCTTGGATCGCGCCCTTGTTGATGAGAGTCGATAATTCGAGCTCGTGGTCGAGGGCACGTATCTGCTTCTTCAGATCTTCCCGCGACATGTTATGTTATATCGAGTACGTATATATGTAGATGGGTAGTTGGTTGAATAGATCGTATCGTTGAACTTGACGCGACTGTACAAGACGGAACCAAATATTCCAGCCAAGACTACACCTTGCCCTCTATTCTGACCGACTGACAACATCTAGCATATAATGGTCGATTCGGAAAGAGATAGGGACCGCTCGCCAAAGCGCAGAAGATCACGATCACCGGAGACGCGAGAGTTCAAGCACGATGGCGGAGGTCAATCGTCAGCTCGAATGCGCTCGCCAGGCTACCACGCGCGCAAAGACAGGGAGTCCAGGCGGGACGATAGAGGTTCCAATGGTGATAGGGATAGGAGAAGGGATAGTGGGCGTGACGATCGTCGGAGTGTGAGAGGAGAGTATAGCGAGAAAGACAGAGAGAAGGAGAGGGACAATGATCGAAAGCGATACGAGGACACGGTCAAGAAGGAGCCTGGAGAGGATGTAGGTCGAGCCTTCACTTCGGTCACTGGTCTTACGCTGAATGATGTAGGGGGACGAACCGCCAGCTAAGGAACCTGAAAAGCCAAACTTTGGAAATTCTGGATTACTAGCAAGAGAAACGAATCTAGTCAAGGGTGTCCAAATCAAATACAATGAACCCCCAGAGGCTAGGAAGCCGTTAAAGAACTGGCGATTATACGTCTTTAAGGGCACAGAACAGATAGGTGAGCCCAGTCACACGTCTGTAAACCAGCAGATATTGATACTTTAGACCTAATACATATATACAAACAATCGGCGTACCTTGTTGGCCGAGATACGGTCGTGAGTGAAACCTGTAATCGTCCGCAGTGCTAGGACTGACAATCAGGTCACCGATATACCAGTAGCCCATCCGTCTTGCTCCAAGCAGCACGCTGCGATCCAATTCCGACAGATCACCGAAAAGAACGAATACGGAGAGACTAGCTCGTCGGTCAAGTAAGTGGCATTCGGCTCGTCTCGGCCTCTTTCTCTTTCACATGTTTCCAAGGCCTCGCTTCGTCGAAGACAGCCAGACTGTTCCTGCTTGCATGTCTCCTGGACACTCGCCCTGGGACCGAAGCTCATGATCAGACCATTTGTGATTGACCTGGACTCTACAAATGGAACTCACGTCAACGACAAAGAGATCCCAAAATCTCGATACTACGAGCTCCGTAATTCTGACGGTGAGTGCATGCCCATATCGTTAGCGAAGCGAACTGAGACGTAGTGATCAAATTCGGAACGTCCTCACGCGAATATGTGCTATTACACGAAGACGCGTCAACATGATTATAATTAAAGCCCGTTCATATTGCACACTTTCCTTGATCAGATCTAGATCGATTGCATATATTACTTCGGATGTATGGTGATCTAACCCACTACGAGTCCATCGAAGAATAGGCTGAGATTGATGCATATATTCCTTCCATAGACTACCGTGCAACCCGGAAATTGAAAAAATTGGCAACGAGCGATTTATACACCCATTCTAAATTGACCAATCCCAAAATAACTCAATTTCTTCGAAATCACTCAAGCTACCACAAAATCCTACATTCAGCAACAATTCAATCACTTCTAAACATAGGCTGACCCTATGCCATACATACAGGCCAACCGGCCAACCGGAGCGACCGGCGCTTCAGCCATGGTGTATACATGCGCTACCTCCTTCCCGTGAGAATCACTCAATAACGCCTTCAGATTCAAAGAAAAGGTTGCTCGAATAATGAATTGGCACCCAACGAGAAGAGGGATTTTTAGTGAATCTGTGAAACTATCCTTTGACTCCGCGATTATTCAAATATATCCCTGTGTATGGTATATCTCACTTACCGATCAATACGGGGCTGAGGGTCCTCGCTGACGCGAGAAGAGCTTGATCTAGTAACAATCCACGCTTTGTTGACACAAGGAGAGGTGGGGTGAAATCAAATTCGACAATTGATGTCAAATCATCGCCGTCCAATCGGCTTGTTCGCGGTCACTTCTTTTTGTCTATAATTGCTCATACCGATGTTCTATGGTATAAGACTGGTGTTTTTTCGTCCATTTTTCTGACTCTTCCTAACCATCTCATCATCCTTTTCTTTTTCCGTCTCTCTGATCATTTCTGCAATAGCAATGGACCGATCCGGTACCCTCCCTTCTGATCCCGAAAAGGCCACTGGCCTCGAAGGTCGCAATCCCCATTTCAATATCCCTCGATCAGTCACCATCCAAGCCAATGAGAAACACACCGAGACCACTCGAGAGTACGCTCTGAAACGACAGAACTCGGTGTCGTTGGTCAATGGTCCTCAACGAGGTGACACGGCTAGTCGGATTGTCGGAGAGTTCAGGTGAGTCCCTCCCATCCCGTTAGAGACACAGGTCCTGACGACAGGACCCTATCCATCCACGTTACCGAGTCTCAACAACGATCTACACCTCCCGTCGACAAGCATAACGTCAAAGAAGTAGCCGATCTCGAGTGGCACCTCTTGACTCGAGATGACGCCCTCCAACGACTCAATGTCAGCCAGAAAGTTGGTCTCGATTCCGAGATCGCTACGAGGCGATTGAAGCAGAACGGACCTAATCAAGTTACTCCTCACCGTCCCAATGTCTTTCTCAAGTGAGTCTCATTCTGGATATAGGTTGCTGACGTTCAGATGGGTCTCTTATATCTTTGGCGGTTTCGGTACTATTCTTTTTGTCGCTTCCATCTTGTGCTTCATCGCTTGGTGAGTCTACCCTCCTGTGGCTGGGCTGATGGCAGGAAACCGCTCGGCGAACCGGCTCCTCAGGCCTCCAACTTGGCTCTAGCAGTTATCATCTTGGTTGTCATCATTATCCAGACTGCTTTCGTACGTCACTGGCTCTATTGGATTGTCTAATGTTTAGAACGCATGGCAAGACTTCTCGACCGGTCGTACCATGGCTTCAATTGCTGGCATGTTACCTTCCGACGTCAACGTCCTCCGAGATGGCAGGCAGATGACCATGCCCGCCAAAGATCTCGTTGTTGGTGATCTAGTCTACGTCTCTCTAGGTGACAAGGTGAGTCTTGCACACATGCGATAGGTAGCTGATGATAGCTCCCTGCCGATTTACGTTTCATCGAAGTGTCTTCCGATCTCCGAGTGGATCGAGCTGTTCTTACCGGTGAATCCGAGGCTATTCAGGGTACCATCGAACACACCGATTCCAACTTTCTCGAGACCAAAAACATCGGTCTTCAAGGTACACTTTGTGTTGGGGGATCCGGTCTTGGTGCAGTCATTCAGGCCGGTGACTCGACTGTCTTTGGCCGAATTGCTCGATTGTCATCGACTGGCGCTCCTACCTTTACCACCCTCCAGAGAGAGATCTTTCGATTCGTCCTCATCATCATCTCCATTGCAATCACTATCTCTGTCATCATCATCATCCTCTGGGCTGTATGGCTACGGAAGGATTATCCTGGGTTTATCAGCAATGCGACACTAGTTGTCGACGTCGTCGCAGTCTGTGTCGCTTTTATCCCCGAAGGTCTACCCGCCTCCGTCACCATCTCTCTCGCGGTTATCGCCAACACCTTATCCAAGGCCAAAGTACTCTGCAAGAGTCTGATGACTGTGGAAACTCTCGGATCGGTCAACGTTCTATGTTCCGACAAGACTGGTACTCTTACCATGAACCGGATGACAGTCACCAATGTTGCTGTGCTCGACGATCAAACCGATGTCGTTACCGCCAGGGATCGAGTGGTCGGTGGTCATGCCGCCGCCGCCAATGTATCCGCTCTCGCTGCCGTCGCCGGGATATGTAACTCTGCTTCATTCGATGAAGATACGATGGATCAGCCTATCGGCTTGAGGCTCGTTCACGGAGATGCTACCGACTCGGCTATTCTCAGGTTTGCAGAATCTATCCGACCCGTCAAGGAGTTGCAGGCCGATTGGGAGGAGGTGTTCAAGATGAACTTCAACTCCAAGACCAAGTACATGATGAAGGTACGTTCGTTTGCAGCAAACAGAGCTGACAACCAGATTTTACGAGCGTCCGCCTCGACCAGTGCCAAATCCCCTGCCCCGGTCTCTCCCCACGAGCGATTCAGCAAAGACGACTACATGCTCATGTGCAAGGGTGCACCCGATGTCCTCCTCAAGCGATGTTCGTACATCAACGACCCTACCGGCGGACCTGCTATTCCCCTCTCTGAAGAATCCATCGCCCGCCTTACCCGTGTCCAAGAATCCTGGGCAGCCAAGGGTCAACGTGTCCTTCTTCTCGCCAAGCGAAGTATTTCATCTGCTACCATGACTTCCGCTCCTTCCATCGAGGACAATGAGTTTTCCGACTACGCATCCGCTCACTTGAACATTGGTCTCACAATCGTCGGTCTCGTTGGCCTAGTCGATCCTCCTCGACCTGATATCCCCGAAACTGTCCGAATCATGCGTGGTGCCGGTATTCGATTCTTCATGGTCACTGGTGATTTCGCTCTTACGGCTGTAGCCATCGCCGAGCAGTGTGGTATCGTCACGAACGCTTCCCGACTACATCGTCTTGCCGACTTGAATCGTGATATCGAAGTATCCAGTATTGACAAGTTTGACCCCGAGTCTGATGATTCGCCTAGCTCCCTCGTCCTCTCTGGTCCAGATCTTATGGAGATGAACGATAGCCAATGGGAACAGGCGTGTCAGTATCGAGAGATCGTCTTTGCAAGGACCACACCCGAGCAGAAATTACGAATCGTCAAAGAGTTTCAGAAACGGGATTGCGTGGTTGGAATGACTGGAGATGGTGTCAATGACGCGCCTTCACTCAAGGCTGCTGATGTCGGTATTGCCATGGGCGGCGGAAGTGATGTTGCCATGGAAGCTGCCGACTTGGTTCTACTCGAGTCGTAAGTCTCCTTCCCTTCTTACGCCGACTGCGCTGATATCCAGCTTCTCTTCGATCGTTATCGCAATCCAATATGGCCGAACAGTGTTCGATAACTTGAAGAAGGTGAGTCACACCACACGACAATATCTGATGCCAGACCTGCCTCTACCTCCTCCCCGCCGGATCCTTCTCTGAGCTCATGCCCATCCTCCTCAACGTCCTCTTCGGTCTCCCCCAGATCCTATCAAACATCCAAATGATCTTGATCTGTGTCGTCACCGATGTCTTACCCGCCATCGCTCTTTGTTTCGAGAAACCAGAAATGGGAGTCATGACCCGTCGACCTAGAAATGTCAAGAAGGATCGATTGGTAGATTGGAAATTACTTTTCCACGCTTACTTCTTCCTGGGTGTTTTGGAGAGTCTTTGTGCGATGAGTATGGCTTTCTGGTACCTACAGAGGAAAGGCTTCAAGTTCTCCGACATGTGAGTATCTTTCACACTTAATACGACCCAAGCTAATCCCAGCGCCATGTCGTATGGTATCCTACCGGAATCTTACGATCTCGACGCATACGCCGAAGCTGTCAACGTCGCTCAGTCTATGTAAGTGTACATCCTCTCTTCAGGACTTGAACTGATCGGATAGCTACTTCTTCACCCTGGTCGGTATGCAGTGGGGTAATCTACTCGCAACTCGAACTCGACGACTCTCAATCTTCCAGCACAACCCCTTTACCTCCACCTCGGGAGCCAGGAACTGGTGGATCCCACCCGCCATGCTTGCCAGTCTTGCATTCTTGTTCTTCTTCAGTTATGTACCCTTCTTCCAGAATACTTTCTTGACTAGGGTATGTCCATCTTTTTTCGTACAGGATTGAGCTGATAATATAGGGTGTACCGGTTGAACATATCTTTATACCATTCACTTTCGCTATTGGTATCCTCCTTCTTGATGAGGGTAGAAAGTATGTTATCAGGAGGTCTCCTCACGGTATATTAGCTAGGATCGCGTGGTAGTGTATAGAGGCTGCCACTTGACGATCCATGATCCGATTTATATGTATTCATGTGTAACTATACTACCTTCTAGAACCGAGGGATACTAATGGGTTTCTTATTTCACAAAATCTTCAGCCAAGTCTGGTGGCTATACTACTCCGCCCTGACCCTCCTGGTGTTCCTAATGGCTCGACCTCCCCATCCTGACCCAAGACAAACATCTTCGGCGGCAGTGCAATCGGAGGGAGAGAGAACTGAGCACCCATAGGTCTAGGTGACCACCCCGATGAAATCGTCCCTGCGGACGCAGACCCTGCAGAGCTAGATCCATTCGTCCCGCCCGGTCGAGGCTGATTATACCCAGCTCCAAATGTCCCTTCATCCGTCTTGGTCCACGCCTTCGTGACGGCTGTCTCTGGCATACCATTCAAGATATCTGAAATCGAAGCTTGTCGATCGTGTCTCTGCTTCTTGGAATAACGTGAGGTGGGTACCGGATTCAGACCGAGAATGAGGGTATTTGTGTCGACTGATGAAGCGATTGACCGGGGAGATCCAGATTGATAAGGGTGGAAAGCGAATGCTGATTGCGGTGGACCGGTGATTAGGGGTGAACGTTTATGATCCCCAGGACTATCTTGATATGTGTACATTCCACCTATGAATGGGCTGATGTCCCCAGTCAAGTCGACTTGGAAAGGTCGTATACTACTCGAGCGTGAGGGCGGTTCGGGATAATAGTACTTTTCCCTCAGATCGTTGGTGGTAGGACGAGACCTCCTGCGACATTTTCTAAAGAGCAATACAGCCAATAGGCCGAGGAATGCTAGACCGGCGACGGAACCGATGATACCCCCAATCATACCGGCATTACCACTATCGTCCACAGGATCTGGCTTGACGGCGTTGTTAGGCGAAGGTTCCTGCCCTGGGTCGATTGGATCAATAATGGTCGTTCCAGCAAGAGTGACCTCGGCCGAAGGATCTATAGTAGAGTTGACCACGATGTAGTCCAGGTCGAACCCCGACTCGGTGTTGGTCATGGTGATACTATGTGGCCCGTCATCGAGGTTGGTCGCAAGGAAAACTGGTATTAGGACGATAATGTCGCTTAGACTTACGAGTCGATTGAGCTTGGAAAGACGGGTGAGAACCGTTCAAGGTGATGGCAGGTCCACCATCGATACTACTTATAAGCTTCTCCACCTTATCTGACTTATAGCATGACACACCTGACGGTATAGTTCCCATGATCCTTGACAAGACCACCCACGACCTCTATGGAACTCCCATTAAAATTGCAGACCACTTGATCCTCACTGGCATGTGAGATGTGGGCGGTGATATTGTAATATAGCTCAGGGCTCATTGGTGGTCCAATCCCCCATCCAGCACCAGTATAGCGGCATTCCGGCGAGGTAACATCTAATCTGGTAGTAAAGACCTTGTCGTCGTCCCTAATCATCAGCTGGCGCTCATAGTTAACATTTGAGTACGTACACGTCGACTTTGATGACAACATAGTCAATGTCAAAATATGAGGCTCGGTCATTCTCTACTTATCAGCAGTGTCTATCAAGTGGCTTGCTTGACTGACCTGGAAGATTCGTCACCTGGATATAGTGGGGAGTATTCACGTCTAGCTTGGTAGCTTGGTAGAGTACCGACTGATAAGTTCCGGGGTCGGGTATCATCCCAGTCTGAATCACAGGGTCACTGCCATCAAGGGAGACTACTTCATTCGCGGTGCTTGCATATCACAAGGCTGACTCACCAGAGTAATTACCGTGATTGCCACGCTTGGCTCCGTAGACCCATATCTCAGTCCCGTTGAACTCGAGTGCCATGTAATTCCCCTACGTCAATCAGTACAACGTTCCCATCGAGGCTTTCAGAGACATACCTTGCCCTCAGTCTTGGTCATGGTCTGCCTAAAGTATTTGTGAATCGCATTATCGTCCGAGTCTGACCATCAGTTCTCATATCATCTACTATAGAAGCGACTGACCTGAACCATCCTGAATCCATGCATTCTCAGGATCAACCGAAACAAATTGAAGCAAAGGCGAAGTATCATCTAGCTGCCCGTCAGTCACGTCTGATTCAGAGCCTGGTGGACATACTGTGACTCTCATCTTTACCGAAGACAAGGAGATGTACGAAGAGTTAGCGAGTTCTTCCAGAGGTACTACAGTATGACTCTTTCCCTATACACTTCGAAGGGGAGATGAGAGTGATCTGCGGAGTTGATCATTGACATGAAATGGTATCCTTATGGCAATTCGAAGGTAGCCCCTTGAAGATCCTTTTGGCGATCTTGTGTCTCAAAGGGCCCTTTCGCGGCGGTATGTCATGTTCCAGGTTTTCTTTGTACCAATCGGGTAATGGGCTGCTTCATCCGATACCGGTACGAGCGATTGACGAATCGAGCGGGACTCCACTGTTGGCGTGTAGAGTCGTACGGACGGTATTCCCGAGGGGCGTCAAGCCTGGATTGGTTCGACCTGCCATGATCGCGATCAGCAAAGTTTGGAAAGTCAGGAGATTAGCACGGTATGATCAGCATCTCCTCTTCGCTACCATGAAAGGAACGACCTGTCCCAAAGTTACCCCTAAGATGACCTTTGTGGAAATTCAGGTAATTGGACTGGTAATCGCCTCATGCCAGCAGATCAGCATATCCAATCAAGATCAAGATGGGATCAGTAGAAACGTAAATCTATACATACTCAAGGAGGGAGCATGTGCTAGCAACCAGTGACTACCCCCAATCCCATCTATTCCCGATCCGCGCCTCAAAGCCCAGCCCCTGGAGGCCGTTGACCTGGAAGTGGTTCGGTCGCTTGATGATAATCCGGAGGTAACATTTCCAGTTCATGAGATTCCTGAGTCGTAGGACTCAAAGGACCAGCATCCATCTCTCTCCCTGGGATAAACATTCTCGAGGGAGTAGGTACCGTCGATTGCCCATCTGAAGAAGCTAGGGTTGATGGTCGACGGGCTGTGAATGGAACAGCGGCCGCTAAAGATTTGTATGATTGAGCGATGGGCGATGGATCGGGGTGATTGGGTGGTGGAGGTCCGAAAGTACCTGCCTCACTTGTTGTGAACGTCGTTGATCGATCTTGGCGATGTTGACCTACTGCGTAGGGATTGGCGTCGGGTGATCGTGCATTCTCGGATGAAGGTGGATAGGAAGTGTGGGAAGAAGAAGGGGGAGGTGGGACCATCGTAAGATAGGGTGTTGAGATAGCATCTTGGACATGCCCATACATTGATTCAGTCGCAGCGGTCGCCGAAGGTTGTCGTCCATACGTTGACCCAGTGGTCGTGGTGGCCGAGGCTTGGTGGCTCAATGGAATCGGCCTATCGGCAGGTGGGGTAGTACTATTCCTGAACGGCCGAATTTCATCCCCTGTAAGATCCAAAGGAGGTTTATCCATGTATGCCGACTCGTTCCTATTCCTCTTTCTCCTCCTCCATAGGAGCCAAGCAAGCAGTACGAGAAGAAGTGCGCCCACTGCTCCTGCCACTGCCCCTCCAATGATCGCACCTGTATTGGAACCTTCCTCCCTTCGCCCTCCAGCCGAGTCGCCTGCGGTAGTATTGGTTCCCGGACCTGTATTGCTTCCAGGTTGGATTGTAGAGTTGACAATCATATAGTCGAGATCAAGAAAACGTCCAGCATCGGCATTGGTGAGAGTCACGGTGTGAGGGCCCTCTTTCAGACCACTGGCGGTGTATACTGTCATCAGCAAGGTAGTGTCGTGAGACTCACGAGGCACCTGAGGAGCAAATGTATAGTATGTTCCATTATAAGCTATATTTCGCCCACCATCAAGACTGCTCATCAGTACTGCCGATGACGAGGGACGTACCTAACAAAGTATTCTCCATGATCGGAATACAGTGACCCAAAAACCTGTACTGACGATCCATCGAACCTGAAGTAAGCGATGTCCCAGCTCGTACGGTGGAACTCACCTGCAGGTGACTGAATCATCTTCGACACTGGTAACATGTGCCGTGGTGTTGTAGTATCTGGCCGGTAGGCGAGGGGGTACGTCGCCCCACCCTCCCGCAAAATTGCAATATGGAGAGGTATCGTCAATCGTGGTAGTATAGATCTTGTCGGACACCGCCGTTTCAGCTACGACATAATCGATATCCAGATAAAGGCCTCGTTCACTATATCCTACTTGATAAGCATCTCATTCAACCGCGCCCGCTCAAAAAAGATTGACTCACCTGCCCGGTCAGTGCGCGAGGGCAGGTTCGTGACTACGACATTATGCTCCTTGGCCGGATCCAAATCCTCTTTCTGGTATAGCAACGCCTGAAAATCGCCTGGGTTCCCACCTTTTCCACTCTGGAGCAAAGCGTCTCCGCCATCTAGCGATACTACAATCAGAACATATTCAATTAAGGAGGAAGGGACGAGCTCACCAGAATATATCCCATGATTGGGCCGCTTGGACCCGTAGATATACACTGCCGTCCCGTTGAATGTGAATATCATGTAGTTCCCCTGGTCAATGTCAGCTCGAAGGTGTATCGGAGATGGAAGACTTACCTCTCCAGTGGTCCTGGTCATTGTTCCTCCGAAGTAGTAAGGCAGACCTCCATCGCCCATTGAAGCTATGTCTTTAGCCAATTTACCTCGACAGAGGTAGATCTCGACTCACCCTCCATAGAGTCGTGTACCCATGTTGAATTGGGGTCTACCTGGACATACTTGAGGACCGGCGAGTTGTCGTCGTGCTAAATGGGTGTGAGCTCAGATCCATGACTTGTTTGTGGTCACTCACGGTTATTTGCATGATGGAACGTTTAGTGTACGTATGTAGAAAAGAGCTATGAGTCTCTTAGTAACGAGATAGATGAGAGTCAATCAATGAGCAGTGAACCGGCCATCAACATCGCGATAAAGCTGCGCGTAAGGCCGTGATAGTTGTGTGCATAGACTGTGGGACTAGGGGGTAAAGGAACCCCTCGAAACGCGCTGTGTGTGTTCCCGGTCCTATAAGAACCGAGACTTCGGGCATCCTTTGTTGTCGAGAAGCTGCATTGTGTCCAGTGGAATGCTTCCATGTCTCCAAGAACCAAGTTGGCCGAAATCGTGAGTAAAGTAGTAGATGAACGATGAGACAGACTAGCAATTGATGTTTCACGTGACATGCCGAGATCGGTGCTCTCGGAGTGGTCGGCTAGATTCAGGATCAATTTCGAACCACCTCGTCACCCTCTTTCATCTGCTCTCATCTTTCCCCCTTTCCACTTCAAGCCACAGCCGCACATGGTCACTGAATGCAAGTTTATTAATATCGATCGAAACCGGAGTCCTCGTCATGTCCAATTCCAGACCCGCTTCCGACCCCTGGTACCCCTGCTACCGGCAAAACTGCTCATCGTCTGAACACAGTCTAGTTTCGCTTGTAGTCAGCAAAAGATTTCGGCAAGGATACATATAATCTAGTAGACTTGCTTACTCATGTCTTCTCAACCTTCTTCCTCTTCCAATCGTAGTAGTGCTCGAAGAGCATATACCAAAATGTCAGAACCTAAACCACATGACGATCATGGGAGTGAAATAACGGCTATCGACATGTCTTCTCCCTCGTCTTCGAATCAGACTGGGACAGGAGTACCTAAGCCCGATGGCGATGTAGTGCAGAATGAAAGCGTGGGACGGCCGGGTGATAGTGATAGGGATGATGGAAACCATATCTTGAAACAGAATGAGGCGATGGACAAGCTGCCATACACATGGACACCGAGGAAAAAGTGGACTATCCTAAGTGTGATCTTTGTCGTTCAGTGCTCCATGAACTGTAAGTCTGCCTCTACCGATGAAAGATAATGCTGATAAATAGTCAATGCATCAATCTACGCAAACGGTGTCGACTTCTTGACGGAAAAATTCGCAGTCTCCGCCCAAGGTGCTCGAACTGGTCAAATGATCTTCCTCATATGTTACGCTTTCGGATGTGAGCTCTGGGCCCCTTGGTCAGAAGAACTAGGTCGTCGTTGGACACTTCAAGCTTCCTTGTTTCTAGTCAATAGTACGTCCACCCACCCCTCTCCGACATGAGCTGATAATTCAGTTTGGCAGATCCTCGCTGCCCTCGCACCGAACTTTGCTACGGTCATTGTTGCCCGTGGTCTTGGTGGTCTGTCCTCTGCTGGTGGATCGGTCACTCTTGGTATGGTCGCCGATTTGTATGATCCAAATGAGCAGCAATACGCCGTCGCATTTATCGTCTTCAGTTCCGTCTTTGGTTCAGTCATCGGTCCCCTCGTTGGGCCATTCATCCAAGCAAACCTCAGTTGGTGAGTCTCCATATGTGTTATCACGCGAAAATAGCTGACAGACAGGGAGTGGATCTGCTGGGTCCAATTGATCTTTGGTGTCGCGACTCAAATCCTCCATCTCTTTATGGTCCCGGAAACACGTACGACCATCTGCCTAGACAAACTCGCCAAGAAGATGCGTGCCGAAGGTCAGACCAACGTATACGGACCCAACGAACTTCGAGCATTCAAAGATCGATTCAGCGCCAAGGAGATCCTAACCACCTGGGCAAGACCTTTCGTCATGTTTGCTACGGAGCCTATTGTTTTATTCTGTTCGCTATTGAGTGGATTTAGTGATGCTTTGATCTTCACTTTCTTGGAGGCTTATACCCCTGTCTACAAGCAGTGGAACTTTACAACTCAGCAGATGGCTCTTACTTTTGTTCCGTAAGTCCGTCTCTTCGTCGACAGTATTGTCGCTGATGGTCAGATTGGCGATTGGATACTTTATCGCATGGGGAAGTTATATCCTACCATTGAGGAGGCAGCGAGCTATTTTAAAGAAGGATCCCGATCACCCACCAGAGCTCCGACTATGGTGGCTACTATACAGTAAGTTCATATCTCGCTAATCAGGACTGGTCTAACAATCAGCCGCACCCCTCGAAACAATCGGTTTGTTCGGTTTCGCATGGACTTCACTTGGTCCACCCCGTGTCCACTGGATCGCACCTATGATCTTCTCTTCTCTAGTCGGTATTGCAAACTACTCCATCTACATGTCTACCATTGATTAGTAAGTTCCCCCTCTACTGCGACGACACGGCTGATGTTCAGTATGATTGCCGCTTACGGTCCTTACGCAGCTTCTGCAACTGGTGGAAATGGTCTCGCCCGTGATTTCCTAGCGGGTATCGCAGCAATGTATTCTACTCCATGTACGTCCTCCTTACCTCTGTCAGAGTGAGCTAATGGTAGTCTACGAGAATGTAGGAGGACCAGATTATCGACTCCACCTAGAATGGCCCACTACCATCCTCGCCATCTTGGCTGCAATCGTCACTATCCCTATCTACGTGTTCTACTTCTACGGTTCATGGTTCAGGGAGAGATCCGCTTTCGCTCAGTCTCTAGCCGGAGAAAGGAAATCCCAGGGTGTACCTCAGGATAAACCTAGAGCGGATGCTCACGAGGAGGAGCGTGGTTAGGTGGTGGATGTGCTTCTTTGATATCAAGACTCCATAATGTCTCGTACGACTTGACCCGACTTTGACTTGACTCATCTTGTGAATGAATCGGTATAATACTATAGCTACATGCATCTGAATTGCATCTTTAGTCGTGTGCCCAGTAAATCCGCATACATCTGATCCGAATAGTGACATCACGAAAGAGGAGTTAACCGAGAACGCCGACTTCTGGAATCAACAATTCTGCATCAGTGTTCATCACGTATGTCAATGACATGCGATATCTTCAACATGGCTTTATCGGCCTCGCAAGGCCAGCAATGTTTAGGATGCCGTTGACATCTCTCGCTCTCCCTCTAGCTCGAAGTCCAGTCATATCGAGAATACCGACTACGCTTCAGATCCGGCAATTCCATCCGACACCAAGACGACAGGACGTCTTCTTTGTCGCGCTACCAGCTATCAAGTCGACATTGTTAGGGATCACAAGAGCAACTCTACTCTTCCTGCCGTTCGTATGGAGGTACCGGTAAGCTTCCCGCCCTCTTCACCGGTCATTAGCTGACAGTGGAGATTATGGAAGAAATATAAACGAACTTCATACCTTCTTCTCCAGATTCCCGTAAGCTACCATGCGCTGCGATACTGCCCAGCTAATAATATAGATCTTCGCACTATGTATCGTGTTCGCTCTCGGTCTGGATCAATCTCCAAGGACAGGGAGATGGAGATTACTGCTCATGTCAGAAGGGGAGGAATTAGCGTGGTCACGCAGAAAGTACGTTCAACCTGTCTCCCCCTGGATTCAGCGAGCAGACAGCTAATATCAGACACCAAGAAGCTCTAAAAGCAGACGGACCAGTCCTCCTCCCACCGACCGACCCACGATGTCAACGTATATCAAGGATAATGACACGCCTCATAACAGCGCTTGAAGAACAAGATCATACAGTAGTTTCAGGCGCCTCGTGGCCTCCAAGGGGTTCTGGTGATCTTGCAAGAGTCATTTCTGAGCGGGAAGCAAGTGAAGGAAGAGATTTGGAAGCTAGGTATAAACCTAGTGGAGTTGCTCAGAGTACTTTTATGCCTTTTAGGCCTGTTACCAGTAATCCGCTCAAGAAGCTGGAATCGGCAGATTGGAATTTGTACGTTGTGGATCTTGTGAGTCTTTATACTACACACGTTTACCAGTGCTGATAAAATAGCCCCAGATGAACGCTTTCGCCCTTCCAAGCAAGGATGTGTTCGTCTATACTGGATTACTGGATGTACTGCCCGACGACAATGCAATGCTAGCAGCAGTCCTGGCTCATGAAGTCGCCCATGTCGTCGAAAGGCACAGTGTGGAGAATCTAGGTGTAGGTCCCTTATACTATCCCTGTAAAGGTGCTGACGATAGTTCCTAAACGTCGCTGCGGTCGCATTCGATGTCCTTCGAGGCATATCTTTCGCCCTCACCATCTCCTTTCCCCTCATCACCGACACAGCTGGAGTATGTATCAACTGGTTAAACGATGTCGTCGCTACACGAGCATATTCCCGTAAACTCGAAGAAGAAGCAGATGCCGTCGGGCTGAAGGTACGTCGTCTACTTGGCAGATAAGATAGGGCTAATGACAGTTAATGGCCACTGCGGGATATGATCCCAGAGCAGCCCAGGATTTATGGGAATTGATGGCAGCTGTCGAAGCTGATAATCTGTCTGCGGGGAAAACGACGATCGAAAACCGATTCGCAATGTTAAGGACCCATCCTACAAGTGATGCGAGACATCAAGCGCTTGATAAAGATATGAACATCGCTCTAGGGATTTGGAAAGAACATATGAAGGCCTATTGGGCGGGGGTGAAAGCTAAAGAGGCGAAAAAGAAATTGGAAAGGGAAGAGGCAAAGACGCAGATGCAGGATGAAGCACAGGTGGTGGTCGCTGCGACTTAGTCATTGAGGTGTACAAATAACGTAACGTTGTATAATGCCAAATGTATGATAAAGTATACAATATGCTACCGAGTGATTACGCCTTCTCGCCAATAGCCCTGCGACGAAGTCTGATCTCTTTCTTAACGGTAGGAATGTTCTTCTCTGGAGCTTCGCTCTCCGCCTCATCACCCGGCGCTTCTTCAGAGAGTCCCTCAATTTCCAGCGTGCTATCCAGTGCTGCATCCGCGCCAGACCCCTTGGCAAGCTTTATAGCCAATTTCCTCCCCTCTTCCCGCCCCTCTTTAACCCTCTGCCCAAATATCCAAACTAAAACCCCGTCCGCGATACCAACGACCACCCCCGCCAATATCCCCAATAAGATCCCCTTTTCCCTAGTATACCCACCCCCAGTCGTGGCAGCAACATAAACAGCGAATCCAGATCCGAATATCGAAAATAAGATATTGAGCACAGTCGATAATTGGCGAGTCAACGACCTGTACTCTGAACCGAATGATGGAGGCAGTGGCGAGAGATATGATGGTAGGTATGGATTGATTGTCGTTTCATTTGCGAGGATTGGAAGTTGGGATGAAGGGATGTAGAGCTCTGTACCGGATAATAATGGGATCATGCCGTATTCGGAGGGGTCTAACTTCTTGACTTTCAGCTTGGAGGTGATGGTTTCGGATGTGGCCCAACGTGATAGATGTTCAAGGGCTAGGATATCGATCGTTGGTGGTACGACTTTTGTCTTGGCCTTTGCGGTATCCTCAGATCCTTCCGCATCCTCGGTGACATCTGCTTCAGGCGCCTCCTGGATTGTGTTGGCGCTGTCGAGGCCTGCTTGTAGCTGTGACCGAAGATCCTCTGGGAGATCGAAGTCTGCGGCTAGGATTGATCTGATTTTGTCCACGAGATGAGGAGTAAGCACGACGAGGTCCTGCATCCTGGGTTGTATCGTACAGTAGACTGGTCTGAAATCTCAACTGCTCCGCGGAAGGTGAGCCTTAAACATTCCCTCCACCTATGAACGTGATCTACGGTTACGTTCACCTGTCCCCGAGCAACTCTACTATACACAGCCCACCATGTCAAACCCATCACCAACCCTAGCCTCCCTTTCTCGTCGACTTACATCAACATCTCAGCTCCTCCTTGAACGCCAGCGAATCATCTCCCTAAATATAGCTCCATCAGCTTCATCAACAAATACAATCGTCCGGAATTTATCATCAATCAAGAGGGATCTACAGCAGATCCAAGGGGACCTTGCGCAGAATGGTCTAACTAATGGGAAGGGGAAGAAAGGGGAAAGTGAGGTTGAGAAGCAAATGAGAGAATGTGGGGAGAGTTATGATCGATTAGTGGAGATGTTGAGTGAGGATGAAAGTGGGAGGGCTAAGGCTGTAACATTGACAAGGGAACTGTATGTCTCCTTGTGACCAAGTATAAGTATCTTCTGACGATGTAGACCTAAACCTGCTCCTGCTGAGCTGCCATCCCTCGACACCGCAAATGACCCATTCAGCGATGACAACGCAACACCCCGGATATCCCTCGAACCCCCCACACCAACCATCCCACAACCGCGGTCCAACTCTTTATCACGCGATACATACCCCTCAAACCAAAGTTCCACCCCATTCAAAGATGATCCAGAAGACAACCCACGAATAACAGAATCAGAAATGGTCACTCAACAGCAAAGCTTGATGGAGGATCAGGATGAACGGTTGAATCACTTGTCTACCTCGATCAATCGTCAGAATCAGTTGTCGATGCAGATTGGGGATGAGCTGGATGTGCATCATCAGCTACTGGAGGACACGGATGGAGCTATGGACCGCACGGCAGCTAGTCTTGGAAGAGCTAGGAAGCGTTTAGACAAGGTCGCGGATGAGGCAAAGCAGTATGGTATGTTGTTTGGCTAATTGTATGATGCAGAGCTGACAGGCAGGCTCGACAATAACAATCGTTGCACTGATATTCATCCTCTTGATCTTGATCATCGTCTTCAAGACATGAGCGGTAGATTGATCTTCCTAGTTGTACCCGTACGATGTTGTATGCATGCTGAATGGAGAATCTGCCCATGATTACAAGTACTCTGACTATATAGACCCCTGACTAGCGTCCATGACTGAAATTGTCCTAAGCGCCTACTGCTTGGAGTTTCCCAACTCAACGGCGAAAGCTACGACCATCTTGGAGAACCTGCACGTCAATTGAGATCTGGGCAACGGTTTGAAATCGCTCACTGCTTCATGTGGTCGAAGGAGAACTCGGGGTGGTTCATGGTATCCTGCGAAGTGTGGATGTTGTGGTTCGAGTCCTCAAACGAGCTCTCGATACTGTTCGTCAGCATGACGCATCTGAGAGAGCACGGGACTTACGCAAAGGCAGACTGGTAGCCGGCTTTACCGAAACTGGCGTGGTCGGAACAAGCGTATCCACATTGAGTCTTGACAGCGGGAATGTCAACTACAGGGTCAGCTCAAGATGTTTAACAAACTATGGGACGACATACGGTACTCGGCGATAAGTTCCTCGATGAAAGAGGTCAAAGCGGGATCAACAAAGTCTTGAATGATACCAACCCTCTCCTCGGTACCCTTCTTGACCCAAGCAGTCATATCCATCTGCAACATTGCCAATACCTTCCTTCCCTCCTCCTCGTAGCTCTTGGCAATAGCCTGTGATCCGAGTAGACCACCCTCCTCAGCGGAGAAGTAGTGGAATTCGACAGGAAGAGAGGGGGTGAAGTTGGCATGGGCTAGCGCTTTGAGACCTTCGAGGGAAGAGGTGGTTCCTGATCCGTCGTCGTCGGCTCCACTGAAGGTCAGCTTGGCGAGAACGATGTAGAGCAAGCTTACGGAGCTGGGAGGAAGGGGAACTGATTGGTAGAGTCCTGGTGGGCACCAATGACTACGGTAGGGGCATTCTTGGACTCGGTGGAAGGTTCGAAACGGACAATGATCGAGTTCTGGCCCCATGGATGAGCAAATTCTCGCATGGTGATGTTGGCATCAGACTTGGAGGCGATCTGCCTGTCAGCCCAGCCTCGGCCACAGTAATACGGACTTACCTCCTGGATGGTCTGATACAAGAAGTGCTGAGACTGCTTTCCGGTCTCTGATCGGTAGTACCTGGTCCTGAATCCCGAGAACTTGGTCAAGAAAGCCCTCATGTGGTCGATATCAAGGGTTTCGTGCATCTTCTTGATTGCCTTGGACTGCTTTCCGGGTTTGGGGTATTCTACTCTCAGCCATTGCCAGGAAGGAATGCTTACCATATTTCTTTGGACCTCCGGATGGTGCGAGGAAAGTCGTCAAGCCTAGAGTGGGGGTGTCGGTACTATCCGTCAGGGCCGTGACGACGGGAGATCAGGTAACCTACATGTCAAAGAACTTCCTTCCGGCAACTTTAGCTTCGATCTTCTCCCATTCAGAGATCCACCTGATGATCAGCTTGTACCTCAACGGGCGAGTGTCAGCTTACACTGGGACCTCATCCTCTCCAAATTGAACTAGCCTAAGCTCATTCAAATCAAGGTTGATGTCCCCCACAAGCTCCTTCGAGGACTCGGCAAGCGAGTGAACCTCGTTGTCGCCAAAGACTAGCTGA